>Ga0207651_10001182_pt1 | contig 11713 bp, 7 predicted proteins | sample KBSM23metaG_FD_184328 | JGI IMG/M metagenome (GOLD analysis project Ga0207651, IMG submission 184328) | Miscanthus rhizosphere microbial communities from Kellogg Biological Station, Michigan, USA - KBS M2-3 metaG (SPAdes) (version 2) | ecosystem: Host-associated > Plants > Roots > Rhizosphere >... | reverse complement strand
ATGCGCGCGTCATCGATCTCAAGGGGCGCACGGTCATCCCCGGCATCATCGACGCCCACGACCACATCGTGCTCGTGGGCAACCGGCCCGGCTGGCACGTGCTGGCCGAAGACGTCTTCACCATCCCCGAGGCGGTGGGGCGCTACCAGGCACGAGCGGCCGCGGTGCCGCCGGGGGAGTTCCTCACCACCATCGGGCCGATGGCCGCGATGCAGTTTCGCGAGCAGCGGCTGCCGCTGCTGGCGGAGCTCGACGCCGTGAACCGTCCCGTCTACATCAACGCCGCGCAAGGCGGCGTGCGCACCAACAGTCCCGGCAAGGCCTGGCTCGAAAAGCAGGGGGTGGCGGTGGCGGCCGACGGCGCCATTGCACCCAACGCCACCGGCGCGACGCTGGCGCTCAAGCTGCTGCGGGAGCAGTTCCTCACGCCCGAGTCGCGGAAGCGCTCGGCGCTCGAGGCGATGAACTATTACGCCGGGCTTGGCATCACCACGCACCTCGACGACGGTGCGTTCCACTCGGAGCTGCCGAGCGGCGGCGTCGCCAACGAGAACACCTACACGATGCACCAGCCGTTTCTGGCCCTGGCGGCGGAGCAGCGGCTGCCGGCGCGACTGCGCTTCAACTATCTCCACCAGGATCCGCCGAACGATCCGTCGTTGCCGACGCTCGGGCCGCGGCTCCGCAACTCGCTGCCGTTCTTCGGCAACGATTGGATTCGGAGCGGGGGCATCGGCGAGTTCACCGGCGGCGGCGTCAACGGCCTGCGCGCGATTGCCGCCGCGGGCTGGCGCGCGGAGGACCACACGCTGAACCTGGCCTCGTTCCAGGCGCTGGTCGAGAGCCGCGAGAAGGTGCACGCGGAGATTCCGCTGACGAAGCTGCGCTGGGTACTCTCACACGTGCCGCAGACGACGCCGGAACTGGTCAACCGCTTCAAGGCGATGGGCGGCGGTCTGCTGGTCGGCTGGGGGCCAACGCGGACGGGGACGAACGTCGGGCCGGCGTATCGCACGCTGTTCGACAACGGCATCCCGCTCGGCTACCACTCGGACGGCGGCGACATCACGGTGATCAGCCCGTGGCTGAACTTCTACACGATGATTACCGGCAAGAACCTGAAGGGCGACGTGGTGAACGCCGGTCAGACGCTGACGCGGGCGGAGACGCTGTGGCTGGCCACCGCCGCCAACAAGTGGTTCATCGAGGAGGACGATCTCGGCTCGATCGAAGCGGGGAACCACGCCGACCTGGCGGTGCTGGATCGCGACTACTTCACGGTGCCGGATGACGAGATCACGCGCATCCGCTCAGTGCTGACCGTGGTGGGCGGGCGCATCGTCCACATGAAAGACGCGTGACACCTCGTCGACGTGCTGGCGGATGAGGAACTGGCTGACGATGCGTTCGGCCGGTGTCACCTCCGCCGCGGACCACGTTCCGTCGCCAGCGCGCGCGTAGGCCAGATCGCTGCCGTTCAGCGCGTCGGCGATGTACAGCCGCTGTCCGTTGTCCTGGAGCACCGCGTACACCGGGCCGTAGCTCGACGCAATCACCACCGGCTCGCGGCGCCTGGCGGCGGCGGCCGTGGCGTCCATTGCGACGAGCGACCGCCCCATGAGCGGGTTGGCCGGGACCGGGTTGTAGCCGAGCGCCGAGTAGATGGTGGGCGTGATGTCGGTCGAGAGCGCCAGCGTATCCACGTCGATCGCGGCGCGCCGTGCGAGCGCCGCCGGCAGGTGGACGAGGAGCGGCACGCGAATCACCTGCGGAAAGAGGTGCGTGCTGTGGCCGAAGCGCCCGTCCTCGCCCAGCATCTCGCCGTGATCCGAGGTGAGCACGATCAGGCTGCGGTCGTAGAGGCCGCGCGCCTTGAGTGTGTCCACGAAGTGGCCGAAACAGGCGTCGATGGCGTGGACCTTGGTGGCGTAGGGCGCGTGGAACCCGCGGTACTCGGGCCCCGATTCCACCGTCGCCGGCAGGCGTGACATGTGGACGTCCTGCGGCAGGGAGTAGGCGAAGATGGGCGCCGGATCGGCCGAGGCGAGCTTGGTCTCGATCTGGCCGAGCGTGCCGCAGAGGCGATAGTCCATGTTGGCCACGCCGGCATCCAGTTCATCGCGTCGAGGCGACGCGTCGAGCAGGCGGCCCATGATCGAGTCGCGTCCGACGACCTTCCGGTAGCCGTTCACGTCGAGCAGCTTCTCCAGCGTGTTCATCGGGTGGAACGGCTGCACGTACTGCTTGTGGACGAGCGCCGATCCCGCCCAGATGGCCGGCACCGACAGGCCGGTCCCGCCGAAGCGGGTGAAGGCGTTGCGGAACACGACGCTCTCGGCGGCAAAGGCGTCGAGGCGCGGCGTGAACCGGACCGCCCGGTTGTAGCTGCCGAGATAATCGGGCCGCAGGCTGTCCACGACGAAGACGAAGATCAGCGGCTTTTCCGGCTGCGGCGACGGGCCCAGCGACGCGACGAACTCCAGGTTCACCGGCATCAGCGCCGCGTCCACGCTCGTGTTGGCGCGGAGGAAGCGATCGAAGGCGGGCGTCGCGGCCACGTCATGCAGCAGCCCGTGCGCCAGGCGGAACGAGGGGTTGTAGACCTCGTAGCGCGCCAGCATGCGGCGCTGGTCCACGCTGGCGTGCATCGTTTGCTGCGCGGCGAGCGTCACCGCGCAGACGAGCGCGATGCCCCAGGCCGGCACCCGCATGCGGCTCGTCGTGGTCCGGTGTGCCAGGCCAAAGGCGGCGATCCACACGGCCAGGACCCCGGATTTGAGCAGCACGAAGTCCCAGTCCGCCTGGCGCGCAATCGCCGCGCAGGCAACGGCAAGACCGATGGTCCCGCCGACCGCAAGCGCGGAGCGGGCGGGAGACGGCGCCAGCCCTGCCGTGCCGAAGAAGACGTCGAGTGGCGGCACCGTGGCCGGAGTGTCTGCCGCAAACCGTCGCAGGCGGAGCCCGCCCCAGGTCCCGACCACGCTCGTTCCGAAAGCGACGGCGACACCTGCACCCGCCACGCCGTGCATGCCCAGCGCAGTGCCCACGAGGCGGGAGAACGCGAGCGCGAGGGCGGCCGCGAGCGTCGCGAAAATCGCGGCGTAGTGGACGCTCGGTCGCGGCGAGGCGAGACGCGCGATGACAGCGAGTGTCAGGAATGCCGCGCAGCCGATCCACAAATGGTCGGCGAGGCTCCAGCCGAGACCGGTGAGCAGCCCCGCGGTGAGCAGATCGGGTTCGAACGCGCCCGCCATCGTCACCGACGCGAACACGGCGTAGAGCGCTGTAGCCAGGAGCGCGGTTGCCACGGCGACGAAAAAGAGGCGGCTCTCGTCTGTAGTCCGGTCGGTCGTCGAGGGCCGGTCTAAAGACCGGCAGCCACGCACGGCCACGTGATCGAGGGTCCCGAATCCAATCGGAATGGCGAACGCCACGATCGCCACGACCAGCGGGCGCGTGCCGCCGGCGAGTGAGGGCAGCACGGGAGACGCGCTGTTCCACACCACGGCGGCCGCGAGCAGCGTCAGCAGGCCGAGCGCAAGGCGTCCGTGGACGTCATGGCGGCGAACGTCTCGCCACGAGAGCGCCGCCGCCACAGCCAGCCACAGCCAGCCTGCGGCCGCATGCCAGTCGCTGAACGTGCCGACCCATGGAAATACGCGCGGCTGCAGGAACTGCAGCGACGCAAACGTGCTGGACGCCACGCAGGCGTAGGCGGCCGTCAGCCAGCAGAAGCCGGCGACGAGCAGGCGCCCGGCGGTCCACGCGCGCGAGGACGGTCCCATCAGTCGGCGTTCACGCCGTCAGGGGAGCCGGACAGACGGTGGAAGTCGTCCCAGGCCGAGCGGGCATCGGCCGGACGGCCCAGCCCCTGATAGATGGTGGCGAGCCAGTAGGCGACGAGCGGCTCGCCGGTGTGCGCGTGCCGCAGCTGCAGCGCCACTGGAAGCGCGTCGCCAAAGCGGTGTTCGCCGATGGCGTGCTCGACGAAGCGCGACTCGGGCGCGAGCGCGTCGAAGCCGCGCCCGGCGCCGTCCAGAAGGACCGGCCGGAGCGTGGCGGCGGCATAGGCGGCCAGGAGGCCCAGCAGGAGGGCCGTGCGCGTCAGAGATTCCACCCCACTTCGAAGTGTCGTCGCGGGGAGGCAGGAGCTTTAGGGCTTCCTTGGCTGGATCAGCTCGATGCGGTTGCCGGCGGGGTCGACCGCGAACCCGATGACGATGCCGGTGTTGCGGAAGGGGCGCGGCTCGCCGTCCATCGTGCCGCCGGCCGCCTTGACCGCCGCCGCGGTGGCGGCCATGTCGGTGACGTTGAGGATGACGTGAGGGATCGGGTCCTTCACGGCGTCCGAGTCGCGGTGAAAGAGCACGATCGGCAGCCCCTTGTTCGCCTTGGCCGCGTCCGCCGTGGCCCCGAAGTTCATGAAGATCTCCGGTCCGGCCGGCACCGCAATCCGGTTGACCTCGAACATTCCGAACGCCGCCTGGTAGAACTTCGCGAGCGCGACGGTGTCCATTGCCGCGACGCGCACCGAGTTCAGCGTCACGTCGGCCTGCGCCGTCTGCGCCAGCGTCAGCGCGAGTGCCGCGCTCGCCACGATCGTGGCCAGTCGTCTCATCTCGTGATCCTCCTACGCGCGCTTGCGCGGCCGCTTCGGCACGAACGCCAGAAAGCGGCGTGAGTTGTCCACCATGATCTTGTGCAGCACGTCGTCGGGCGCACCGGCGGCCTTGAGCTTCGGCACGAACACCGTCAGCGTCTTGCCATAGCCGCGCGACGCATCGGCCGAGAACAGCAGCTTGTCGGCGAAGCCCGCCTCGAGGAGCGCCATCACCAGCGGCACCTGCTGCGCGTCGCCGTTGCCGCCCTGACGGTCGAATCCCACGTAGGCACCGCGGCGGCAGATCGCCTTGTGGACATAGACCGCCGGATCCACCAGGTTGCCCAGATGGCCGATGACGACGCGGTCGGGTGCCACGCCCGCATCTTCGAGGAGGTCGAGCTGCTCGAGCGCCGACTTTCCGGGGATGCCGGTGTGCGTGATGATCGGCAGCCCGGTCGCGACGTGGGCGCGGCCGACGGCGCGAAACACCTTCCGCTCGTCCTTGGTGATCTCGTCCCACGATCCGATCTCGCCGAAGACGCCGGCGGGGAAGTCGTCGGCCTGGCGGACGAGCGCCTGCGCGATCTGCTCCTCGCTCATCGTGGCGATCTCTTTCGGGTAGTACGGCTGAGAATAGAACCCGGCGCCGGCCACCACCGGCACGCCCGATTTCATCGCCGCCTGCCGCACGAAGTCGAGATCGCGGCCCATGTCCGGGTGCCCGGCGTCCACGACGCAGGCGGCACCCTCGCGCCTGGCCGTCGCCAGCTCCTCGGCCATCAGCGCCACGTCCCGCATCGGGTCGGGCCCCGGCGGAGGAGGCGGTGGCCCGCCGGCGCGCGCCGGGAGCGGCGGCAGGCCGTTGGCCGCCCGCGCGGCCGCGGTGGCGGCGCGGAACTTGTCGTTGAAGTCCGGGCCGAGCGACATGTGCTCGTGGAACAGCGTGGCCCCGCCGCCGAGCTCGTCGGGCGAGTAGTCCTTGAACAGTGTGCGGATCACGGCACCGCGGGGAAACGTTGCCGGCTGAGCGTCGGCGCCGGCCGGGAGCGCCGAGGCGGCCAGTCCGATTCCGAGCGAGCGGAGCGCGGTGCGGCGACTGACGGGTCCGGTCATGGGAGGAAGTATTGATCGGGCCGGTGAGGCGGGCAGGGCGGGCGTTGCGGGGCGCGACGCTCGTTGTCGCTTAGGCAGCAGAGGAATCGCATGCTGCTGTTCGAGTTCTTTCCGCTGTTCGTGATGGCCGTGAGCGTGGTCGTCGGCGTCTGGCTGTTCAGCCTCGACCGGCAGTTCCGGCGGTCAGAAGCCGACCCCAACGCCCAGATACAGGCGTCGCGGGGGAGCAAACGCGTTGCCGAGGCCGAAGAGCGGGTTCGGTAGCAGGTAGGGTTGGATGTAGGGCGGCACCGCGCTCGTGCGCAGGTCGAGAAACTGCTGGGCGTCGGTGGAGAGCCGCGTCTGGTTGTCGAAGACGTTGAGGAGCCGCGCTTCCAGCGTCACCGCGGCGCGCCCGCCGGCGGGCAGCCGGTAGCTGGCCATCAGATCGAGATTCGCCCAGGTGGGGTTGCGGTGCGTCCCCGCCGGTTCGAGGTAGTTCAGGGTGCCGCCGGGCACGTCGCGCCCGCGCGCGGCCCACGGCGCGCCGCTCTGCACGCGGACGTAGCCCGATGCCATCAGCCGCGGCGTGGCCGCGAACGTTCCGAATACCTTGAAGACGTGCGGCCGGTCCTCGAACAGCGGGCCGAACCGGTTGGGATCTTGAACGTCGGCGCCCGGGCCATCCTGAATGAACGACGACGTGTTGAACACGCCCGCGGTGGCGTAGTCGATATCGTAGTTCCCCTCGTAGCGGCTCCACGTGTAGCTGACGCTGCCTTGCCAGCGTTCGGCGAGCTGGCGCCGCAGATCGAAGGTGATCGCCCGGTAGGTTCGGCTGGCGTTGGCGTCGCGGCAGGCGGCATAGGCCACGCACGGCAGGTTGGTCGCCACGAAGGGGCCGCTCGTCGGCGACGTGCCGTTCAGGCGCGACGGCACGTCCTCGATGAAGTTGTGCATGTCGCGCGACATGAAATAGGCGTCCACGCTCAGCCTCGGGCCGAGCGGGCTCGCGTAGCCGATCACGAACTCGTCGGTGTAGATCGGCTTGATGGCCGGGTCGATCAGCTTGCCGGTGGTCGAGGCGAGCGGTCCGCTCGAGAGGACCGCACCGTCGAGGCTGAAGAACGTCTCGGTCTGGAAGACCCGAATTGGGGCCAGGCTGCGGCCGCTCGATTTCTGATCCATGTTGTAGTAGCGGCCCCAGTCGCCGTAGATCTTGTCGCCCTTGCCCTTGCGCAGCTGGTAGCTGGCGCCAAAGCGCGGCTGCACCTCGTCGCCGAAGCCGAACCGCAGGAACGTGCACGTGTCGCCGTCCGACTCGTAGATGGCGGAGCCGCCTTTGAGCGCAATCGTCGGCAGGCAGCCGCGGCTGCCGTTCACCCGCTGCGCGAAGGAGTCGCGGCTGAAGAGCACGCCGGCCGTGATCGAGAGGCGATTCGAGACCGTCACCGCGTCCTGCACGAACAGCGAGTAGGTGTTGCCCTGACCGAGTTGCGGGGGCTGCGGCAGGTAGTAGCGCGCGCGCAGGACCGGAACGTTGTTGAGCGTCTGATTCGTGATGGCGCCCCACCCGTTGGTGACGCGGTCCAGCACCTCTTCGGCGGCTTCATAGCCGATGCCGGCTTTCAGCACATGACTGGTGCGGCCCAGGTCGAAGTACTGCCCGACCGTCGCTCGCACCTCGTGCCGGCGGTAGTTCTGGGCGTTCGTGAATTCACGCGCGCCGGTAATCAGGTTGGCCTGCGCCGGGTCGGTGTATTGCCCCATCGAGGTGAGCCGCGCGGGGTCGAACGCCGGCAGCGTCGGGAGCACCGTGACCGGCACGTCCTCGTTGATCTCGGAAGTGCGCTGGTAGCGGACGTTCACCGACCGCCGCGGGCCGTGAAACCACGCCCAGTCGAGCGCCGTGACCCGGCTGCTGCGGTCGGCCACCGTGGCCGCGCTCGGCGCGTAGTCCGATGTCAGGCCATTGGCGTCGACGTCGATCGGATGATCGCGGTGGCTGACGGTGAGCTGGTGGCTCCCCGACGGGCTCGCCGTGATCTTGCCGAAATATTCAGGCCCCTTCCGGACCTCGTCGGGCAGCGCCACATTGGCCTTGTTGAAGCGCCCCCACTTGGTGTCGTGCTGGTAGCGCGCGGAGCCGTAGAAGAAGATGAGATCGTGGACGAGCGGGCCGCCGACGCCGGCGGCAGGTTCGGCCTGGGAGGTGAGGATGGGGTCGCGGAACGTCCCCGGCTGGAGGCCGGCCGCCTCCAGATCGGCGGGAAGCCTGTAGCCGGCCACCAGCCGCTCGGTCAGCCAGTCGACGCGGCCCAGCCCCGAGAACCGGTTCGAGCCGCTGCGGCTGACGGCGTTGGCCACGGTGCCCGCGGTGCGGCCGAACTCCGCGGTGATGCCGGCACGCGTCAGGTTCACTTCTGCGATGTCGAGCTGATTGACCTGAATCGCCAGGGTGCCGAAGCCGGGGCTGGTGATGTTGGCGCCGTCCAGCAGATAGGTGTTGTCTTGGCGGCTGCCGCCCGCCGACAACCCAACCTGGCTGCGGTTGTCGGGCACGCCGGGGGCCAGCTGGAACAGCCCGCGGTAGCTGTGCTCCAGCGGCAGCGCGTTGAACCTCGAATCGGTGACGGTCGTGCTGGCGTCGCTCGAGCGCACGTCCACGATCGGCGTGAATGCGGTGACCGTCAGCGACTCGCTCACCGCCACGCCCACGATCACGTCCACCTGCGTGTCCCGGCCGACCGCCACGACGGCGGTGCGACGCGCCGGCGCGGCGCCGGGCGCCTGCATCTCGAGGGTGTACTCGCCCGGGGGCAGGTAGTCGAAGCGATAGACGCCGTTGGCGTCCGTCTGCGTGTCCCGACCGATCGGCAGCGCCCCACCGGACACCTTCACGACCGCGCCGGCGACGGGGTCTCCGCCCGGGCTGAAGACGGAGCCGGAGATGCTCCCGGTGTCGGCGGCGCGCGCGGCCGCGCCCGTGACCAGAAGGAGGAAAACAGCGGCGAACAGTCGTAAACCCGGGACCATGGCTGGTTAGCGCAGAATCGTAGCAGTAAAGACGCGGCCAGGAATGTCCGCCGCCGACAGTAGGGGGAACGGTGCTACGATCCCGGCCAGACAGTGGCAGATCCTGCAGCCTCCCAGCTCTTTCCTCTCGTCTACGGCGAGCTGCGCAAGGTGGCGCGGAACTATCTCGGACGCGAGCGCGCCGAGCACACGCTGCAACCCACCGCGCTCGTGAACGAGGCGTGGCTCCGGCTGCGCGATCAGCGCCGGGTGGACTGGCAGGGGCGCACGCACGTGCTTGCGGTGGGCGCCCAGGCGATGCGGCGCGTGCTCATCGACCACGGCCGCGGCCGCCGGCGGCAGAAACGCGGCGGCGGCGAGGCGCACGTCACCCTTCACACCTGGCTGAACGCCGTCAACGACCAGCCGGTGGAGGTGGAGGACGCGCTGGCGCTCGACGCCGCGCTGACCAAGCTCGCGTCGGTGGACGAGCGGCAGGCCTCGATCGTCGAGATGCGCTACTTCGGCGGGATGACGGTGCCGGAAGTGGCCGAGGCGCTGGGCGTGTCGGTGCGCACCGTCGAGGGCGAGTGGACCCACGCCAAGGCGTGGCTCAAACGCGAGCTTTCTCGTGTAGCTAGTAGCTCGTAGTCGGTAGCTAGTAGCGCTACCAGCTACCCGCTACCAGCTAGTGAAGCCGGGCTGCCTCGCGCCGTGCCTCGACGAGCGGCTCCAGGTTCTGGTCGGCGCTCCGCCACAACTCGAACAGCTGGTTGTAGTACTGCTCAGCGGTGGCGCGTTCGCTCGCCGCCACCGCGGCGCGCGCCCGCCCCAGCAGCGCCATCGGATAGAGCAGAGAGTCGGACGACTCGGACCGGTGGTCGATCACGTGCTGGAACTCCAGCGCCGCCCGGGCCGGTTCCTTCCGCGCCATGTAGATGTGGCCGCGGAGAAATGACGGCCACAGCTTCGCCATCGTCGCGTCCTCGTACGGCTTCACGCGATCGAGCGCAGTGATCGCGCCTTCGAGGTTGCCGGTGCGCACCAGGTAGGCAGCGGTGGCAATCGGCGCCGACACGTGGAGGCGCATGCTCGCGTTGGGGAAGCGCGTGGCGATCTCCTTCGTGAGCTCGAGCGCCTGCGGGTCGCCGCACCAGCCGAGCGCGCGCGCGCCGATGTCGATCGTGGCCGTGTCTCGGCTCCACTCGAGCGCGGCACGCGCCGCGCGCCGCGCCTCGGTGCAGCGGCCGATCACCGCGTGGATCTCGGCGTCCTCGGTGGAGTAGCGTGCCGCCCATTCCTTGAAGTTCAAGTGGAGCGCCTGCTGGATGGCGGCGCGCGTGCCCTCGTGCCCCTCGGTCAGGCGGCCGTGATACGAGGCGGCACGGGCATCCCAGTTGGCCATGTCGAGGACGTCACCGGTCTTGCGCGCCGCCGCCAGATACTTCGCCATTCCGGCGGCATCTCCCCGCAAGAGCGCGACGAGGTAGCCCACGCGATAGATTGCCTGGTAGTCGACGCCAGATGCGATCGATTTCGAGACCAGCGCCATGGCCTCGTCGAGTTTGCCCTGGCGCAGGAGGTTGTCGGCCAGGTTGCCTTTGGGGGCAATCCAGCTCGGGTCGAGCTCGATGGACTTGCGGAGCGCGGCTTCGCCTTCGGTCCGCAGCCCGTGCAACTCGGCGGCCAGCCCGAGCGCGTTGAAGGCGAACGCCTCGCGTGGATAGGCCGCGGTCCACGCCCGCGCCAGCTCGAGCCCCTTGCCCCAGTCCTGCAGCGCGTCACGGTAATAGCGCCACGAGATGAAGTAGCGCTCGCGCTCGCTCACACGGTCGCGCAGCTCGAAGGCGCGCTTCGAGTACACGGGCGCCAGCAGCGTCTGGCTCGTGTTGGCGTAGACGCCCGAGAGCGCCGCCAGCGCCAGCGCGAAGTTCGGGTCGAGCTCGATGGCGCGTTGCAGGTGCGGAATCGCTTCCACCGCGATGAGCCGGTTCCCCTTCTCCATCGCCAGCCCGTAGGAGTGGAGCGCTTCCAGCGACGGCGTGGTGGCGCGCGGCAGCGGCACGTCGAACTCGCGCACCGTGCGCAGCGATTCGCCGAGGCGCTCGCGGAGCGCCCTGGCCGCCGTCCCGAGCGCGGTGAGCACCGCCTCCTTGCTGCCGGCTTCCACCTGCTCGCGCGCCATAACGTCGCCGCTCTGAGCGTCGATCACCTCGAGCGCCAGTACGTAGTTGCGTCCAAGGCTCGCGATCGATCCCGACACGGTGGCTTTCAGGTGTTCGCGGACGGCCACTTCGCGCCCGACCTCACGCGTGATGCGCTGGTCCGGCGGCCGCTCCATCAGGCGCAGCGTCTCCTGCACGCGATCGTCGGGAAACACCTTGAGGAACGGCGACTGCTCGAGCGCCACCGCCAGGGCCACCTTCAGCGCGCCGTCGAAGAGCGGCTCGCTGGTGGTGTTGGTGAAATCGGCGAGGACGATCGTGTCGGAATCCGTGAGCGGCGGGGCGGAGTCTTGACGCGAGAGCGGCGCCAGCAGCGCGCCGAGCGCCACGAGCACGACCAGCACGCCGGCCATGGCCATCCACCACGCGCGGGTCCAGAACGGCTGCGTCGCGGTCTCGAGCACGACCCCGCGCAGCGCGTGCACTTCCTGTTCGCCCGACGGCAGCATGGCGGCGAAGGCGGCGGCCGAGGCGGGCCGATCCTGGGGCGAGGGCGAGAGCGCGCGCAGGATGACGTTCTCGAGCGCCGGATTCACGCCGGGCACCAGCTCCGAGAGCGGGACGATCTGGGTGGCGCCGGGGCTGACCGACGTGGGGTGCTGCCCCGTGGCCAGCTCGTAGAGCACCACGCCCAGGGCGTAGAGGTCGGTCTGCGGCGAAATGGCCGCTCCGGGTGTCCGCTGCTCGGGCGCCATGTATCTGGGCGTGCCCGCCGCGAGGACCGCGGACGCGCCGGTCGGCACCGCAATGCCGAAGTCGGTGATGCGCACGCGGCCGT
>Ga0207651_10001180_pt1 | contig 11721 bp, 13 predicted proteins | sample KBSM23metaG_FD_184328 | JGI IMG/M metagenome (GOLD analysis project Ga0207651, IMG submission 184328) | Miscanthus rhizosphere microbial communities from Kellogg Biological Station, Michigan, USA - KBS M2-3 metaG (SPAdes) (version 2) | ecosystem: Host-associated > Plants > Roots > Rhizosphere >... | reverse complement strand
TTGTCGGTGACGGCGTGGGTGTTCGGCGAGGTCAACTTGCTGACCATGGTCTTCGGCGCGAGCCTGGTCGGCTGCGCGGAGGACTACGGCCTGTACTACTTCGCCAACCGCCAGGGCGCGCCCGACACGCCGCCGCTGCGCATGATGTCGACGCTGCTGCCCGGCCTCGCGCTCGCGCTGCTGACCAGCGTGCTGGGCTACGTCGCGTTGGGCCTGCCGCCGTTCCCCGGGCTGCGCCAGATGGCCTTGTTCTCGGTCGTGGGCATCGCCGGCACCTTCCTGACCACGGTGTGCTGGTTCCCGTGGATCGACCGCGGCGCGCCGGGCACCACCCGGTTCTCGAACTGGATCGTGGTGGCCTTCGCGCGCTGGCCGCGCTTCGGCGCCGGGCGCGCGACCTGGATCGTGCACGCGGCCTTCGCCCTGGCGTGCGCCCTGGCCATCGCGGGCCTGCGCGTCAACGACGACCTGCGCCAGCTGCAGGGCTCGCCGCCGGCGCTGGTCGACGCGCAGCGCGAGGTCGGCCGCCTGCTGGGCCTGCCGAGCCCCGCGCAGTTCTTCGTCGTGCGCGGCACCAGCGAGGACGACGTGCTGCGGCGCGAGGAGGCCTTGAAGACGCGCCTGGACGCGCGCGTGGCCGGCGGCGAGCTCGCCGGCTATCGCGCGCTGTCCGACTGGGTGCCGTCGCAGGCGCGCCAGGCGAGCGACGCCGCGCTGACCCGGCGCGTCGAGGACGGCGTGATCGCCGGCGTCGACCAGGTGCTGGGCGAGACGCAGCGGCGCGCCCCCTTCGACACGGCGCCGCTGACGCTGCAGCGCTGGCTCGCGTCGCCCGCGGCGGCGAGCGCGCGCGCGCTGTGGATCGGCGCGGTGCCGCGCGGCGCCGACGGCACGGCTTTCGCGAGCGTCGTGATGCTGCGCGGCGTGCGCGACATCGCGGCCCTGCCCGCCATCGCCGGCAGCGCCGACGGCCTGCCCGGCGTACGCTGGGTCGACCAGGTGCAGTCGGTGTCGGCGCTGCTGGGCCGCTATCGCCACACGATGGGCCTGCTGCTGGTCGCCGGCCACGTGGCCGTGCTGCTGGCGCTGCTGTGGCGCTACGGCCGCCGCGCCTGGCGCGCGTGGCTGCCGACGGCGGTCGCGACGCTGGGCACGCTGGCGCTGCTCGCGGTGTTCGGCCAGCCGCTGCAACTGTTCAACGTGCTGGCGCTGGCGCTGCTGCTGGGCATCGGCATCGACTACGGGATCTTCCTGCTCGAACGCGAGACCGCCGACGCCGGCTCGGCCTGGCTCGCCGTGGTGCTCGGCGCGGCCAGCACCTGGCTGTCGTTCGGGCTGCTCGCGCTGTCGAGCACGCCGGCGCTGCGCTCGTTCGGCCTGACCCTTCTTTTCGGAATTCTCCTGGTGTGGTTCGCCGCGCCTTTCTACAGCCCCAGACGCGCGATCGCGAAACCATCATGACCCTAGAAAAAACCGACGTGCTGATCATCGGTGCCGGCCCCGCCGGCGCCGTTGCCGCGGGCTTCCTGCGCCAGCAGGGCCGCCGCGTGCTGGTGCTCGAACGCGAGCAGTTCCCGCGCTTCTCGATCGGCGAGAGCCTGCTGCCGCAAAGCATGGAATACATCGAGGCCGCGGGCATGCTGCGCGACGTCGTCGAGGCCGGCTTCCAGTTCAAGAACGGCGCCGCGTTCGCCTGGGGCGACCGCTACACCGCCTTCGATTTCCGCGACAAGTTCTCCGAGGGCTGGAGCACCACCTACCAGGTGCAGCGCGGCACCTTCGACAAGGTGCTGGCCGACGCGGCCAGCCGCATGGGCGCCGACATCCGCTACCGCCACGAGGTCACCGCGATCGATCTGGAGGGCGAGCGGCCGCGCGTCACGGCGCGCGACGCCGACGGCAACACGCTGCAGGTCGAGGCGCGCTTCGTGCTGGACGCGAGCGGCTTCGGCCGCACGCTGCCGCGCCTGCTCCAGCTGGAGACGCCGTCCAACTTCCCGGTGCGCGGCGCGATCTTCACGCACGTGGCCGACCACATCCCGACCGACGGCCCGTTCGATCGCGAGAAGATCCGCGTCACGGTGCATCCGAAGCATGCCGACGTCTGGTTCTGGACGATCCCGTTCTCCAAGGGCCGCTGCTCGCTGGGCATCGTGGCGTCGCAGGACTTCCTGTCGCGATATCCCGGCACGGAGATGGAGCGCCTGCGCGCGATCCTCGCCGAGGAGCCGGGCCTGAGCGGACTGCTCAAGGACGCCCAGTGGGACACCCCGGCGCGCCAGATCGTGGGCTATTCGGCCAACGTGAAGTCGCTGTGGGGCAAGGGTTTCGCGCTGCTGGGCAACGCGGGCGAGTTCCTCGACCCGGTGTTCTCCAGCGGCGTCACGATCGCCTTCAAGTCGGCCTCGCTCGCCACCCAGTGCCTCGCGCGCGAGTTCGCCGGCGAGACGGTGGACTGGCAGGCCGACTACGCCGTGCCGCTGAAGGCCGGCGTCGACACCTTCCGCACCTTCGTCGACGCGTGGTACGCCGGCGGCTTCCAGAAGATCATCTTCCATCGCCGCCACACGCCCGACATCCGGCGCATGATCTCGGCGATCCTCGCGGGCTATGCCTGGGATGTGTCGAATCCGTACGTCGCGCAGGCCAAGCGGCGGCTGACCGTGCTGGAGGAACTTTGCAGCGACTGATCGCCGCCGCGACGCTCGCGGGCGCGCTGGGCGCCTGCGCGTCCGTGCCCCCGCGCGCGGCGCCGCGCGAGACGCCGCAGCTGCGCCTCGCGCCGGCGCTGCTGGGCCATCCGCTGAACCTGCAGCAGCACCTGACGCTGCAGGCGCCCGGCCACGACCAGCAGCTCGACGTGCTGCTGGAGGCCGACGCCCAGCACGTCCAGCTGGGCGTGGTCGCGATGGGGCAGGTCGCCGCGCGCCTGGCGTGGGACGGCACGACGCTGGCGGAGGAGCGCGCGCCCTGGTGGCCGCAGGCCGTCTCCGGCTCGCGCATCCTGAGCGACCTGCAGCTGACGCTGTGGCCGGTGGCCGCGATCCAGGCGGCGCTGCCGGCCGGCTGGACGCTGGCGGAGTCCGGCAACGTGCGCACGCTGAGCCAGGACGGCGAAGTCGTGACGGTGATCACGCGCACGGCGCCCGCGGTGGTCGAGCTCGACCAGCGGCGCGAGCATTTCAAGTTGAAGATCGAGTCGCGCGCCTCCGGCGACGCCGCGTCCTGACCATGACCGCCATCTACCTGCAAGCCCAATCCTGCGTCTGTGCGCTCGGCGACACGCCCGAGGCGATCCGAGCCGCGCTGTGGGCCGACGCGCCGTCGGGCGTCGCGCCCACCGACGCGCATACCCCGGGCCGCATCCTGAACCTGGGATGCGTCGCGACCCCCTTGCCGCCGCTGGCCGCGCTGCCGCCCGCGCAGCGCAGCCGCAACAACGCGTTGCTCATGGCCGCGCTGGCGCCGCTGCGCGCGAGCGTCCAGGCCGCGATCGAGCGCTTCGGGCCGTCCCGCGTCGCGGTGGTGCTGGGCGTCAGCACCGCGGGCCTGGACGAAGGCGTCGCGGCGATCCAGCAGGTGCACGCCGGCTTCGGCTGGCCGCCGGGCTACGACTACGCGCTGCAGGAAATGGGCAATGCCGCGCAGTGCGTCGCGCAGCAGCTGGGCACGCAAGGGCCGGCGTTCGCCATCTCCACCGCGTGCTCGTCGGGCGCCAAGGCGCTGGCCAGCGGTGCGCGGCTGCTGCGCACGGGCGTGGTCGATGCCGTCGTCGCCGGCGGCGGCGACGCGTTGTCCGGCTTCACGATCGCCGGCTTCTCGGCGCTCGACGCGGTGTCGGCCGAGCGCTGCAATCCGCTGTCGGCCCATCGCTCGGGCATCAACATCGGCGAGGGCGCCGCGCTGTTCCTGATGGGCCGCGACGAGGGCCCGGTGCGCCTGGCCGGCTGGGGCGAGAGCGCCGACGCGCACCACATGTCGGCGCCCGAGCCCAGCGGCCGCGGCGCCGCCGAGGCGATGACGCGCGCGCTGGCCCGCGCCGGCGTCGCGCCGGGCGAGATCGACTACGTCAACCTGCACGGCACCGCCACGCCGCAGAACGACGCGATGGAAAGCCTCGCCGTCGACCGCGTGCTGGGCCGCGACGTGCCGGTGAGCTCCACCAAGCCGCTGACCGGCCACGCGCTGGCCGCCGCCGGCGCGATCGAGGCGGCGTTCGCGTGGCATGCGCTGGTCGACAACCCGCACGGCCGCCTGCCCGTGCACTGGTGGGATGGCGTCGCCGACCCGGCCTTGCCCGCGCTGCGCCCGGTGACGCCGGGCATGTCGCTGGGACGCCCCGTGCGCCACGTGCTGAGCAACTCATTCGCCTTCGGAGGCAGCAACGCGTCGTTGCTGTTCGCGCAGCCATGATCGCCAACGACAACGCCTGGCCGCCGCACGTCATGGACGCGTGGGTACCGCATCGCGGCGCGATGAGCCTGCTCGACAACGTGGAGCACTGCGACGACCTCACCATCGTCGCCCGCGTGCGCGTGCCGGAGGAGGGCCTGTTCAACGGCCCGGACGGCGTGCCCGCCTGGGTCGGCATCGAGTACATGGCGCAGGCCGTGGCCGCCTGGTCGGGCGCGCGCGTCCGCACCGGCGGCGGATCGCCGAGAATCGGCTACCTGCTGGGCAGCCGGCGCTACGAGGCCACGGTGCCGGCCTTCGAGGCCGGTGCCGAGCTCCAGGTGTTCGGCTCGTGCGAGCTGATGGGCGACAACGGACTGGGCATGTTCGACTGCCGCATCGAGCAGGGCGGCCGCGTGCTGGCCAGCGCGCGGCTGAGCGTGTTCGAGCCGCCAAATCAAGACAAGGAAGGCGAGCCGGCGCGCAACGGCTCCAGGGAAGGACAGGAATGACCGACAAGACGAACCAGACCGTGCTGGTCACCGGCGCGAGCCGCGGCATCGGGCGCGCGATCGCGCTGGCGGCCGCGCGCGACGGCCACGACGTGGTGGTGCACTGCCGCACCGGACTCGACCAGGCGCGCGCCGTGTGCGACGAGATCGCGGCGCTCGGCGCGGCGGCCCGCGTGCTGGCGTTCGACGTCGCCGATCGCGCCGCCGCCTCGGCCGCGCTGCAGGCCGACATCGCCGAGCACGGCGCCTACTACGGCGTCGTCTGCAACGCGGGCATCGCGCGCGACAACGCGTTCCCGGCGATGAGCGGCGAGGAGTGGGACGCCGTCGTCCACACGAATCTCGACGGCTTCTTCAATGTGCTCAACCCGGTCGTGATGCCCATGATCCAGCGCCGCAAGCCGGGTCGCATCGTCACGCTGGCCTCGGTGTCCGCGCTGATGGGCAATCGAGGCCAGACCAACTACAGTGCCGCCAAGGCGGGCGTGATCGCGGCGACGAAGTCGCTGGCCGTCGAGCTCGCCAAGCGTGCCATCACCGTCAATTGCGTGGCGCCCGGGCTGATCGACACCGAGATGGTGGCGCCCGAGGTGCTGGAGGAAGCGATGAAGATCATCCCGTTGCGCCGCATGGGAACCCCCGACGAAGTGGCCGCGCTGGTCGCCTTCCTGCTCAAGCCCGAGGCGGCCTACATCACGCGCCAGGTGATCTCGGTCAACGGAGGCATGGTCGGATGAAGCGCGTCGTCGTCACCGGATTCGGCGCGCTGAGCCCGCTGGGCCACGACTGGCCGACCGTCCTCGCCACGCTCAAGGGCGGCCGCAACGCCGTCCAGCTGATGGACTCGTGGGCGCAGTACGACGGCCTGAACACGCGCCTGGGCGTGCCCGTGCTGCCGTTCGACCTGCCCGCGCACTACAACCGCAAGTCCATGCGCAGCATGGGCCGCGTCGCGATCATGGCCACGCGCGCGAGCGAGCTGGCGCTGGCCGATGCCGGGCTGCTGGGCGATCCCCTGGTCACCAGCGGGCGCATGGGCGTCTCGTACGGCTCGTCGACGGGCTCGCCGCACGCGCTCGGCGACTTCGGCCGCATGATGCACGAGAAGACCACCGAGGGCATCACCGCCAACACGTACATCAAGATGATGTCGCACACGGCGGCCGTCAACATCGGCGTGTTCTTCGGCCTCACGGGCCGCATCGTCACGACCTCCAGCGCCTGCACCTCGGGCAGCCAGGGCATCGGCTACGCCTTCGAGGCGATCCAGAGCGGCCGCCAGGTGGCCATGCTGGCCGGCGGCTCCGAGGAGCTCGACGCCACCGAGGCGGCCGTGTTCGACACCTTGTTCGCGACGAGCGTGCGCAACGACGCGCCGCGGCTGACGCCACGCCCGTTCGATGCCGCGCGCGACGGCCTGGTGCTGGGCGAGGGCGCCTGCACGCTGGTACTCGAGGAGCTCGAGCACGCGCAGGCGCGCGGCGCCCGCATCCACGCCGAGCTGCTGGGCTGGGGCACCAACTCCGACGGCACGCACGTGACGCACCCGAACGCCGCGACGATGGCGCAGGCGATGCGGCTCGCGCTGGTCGATGCCCGCCTGACGGCCGAATCGATCGGCTACGTCAACGCGCACGGCACCGCCACCGAGCAGGGCGACCTGGCCGAATCGCAGGCCACCAACGAGGTGCTGGGCGCCCACGTGCCGATCAGCTCGCTCAAGAGCTACATGGGCCACACGCTGGGCGCCTGCGGCGCGCTGGAGGCCTGGATGACCATCGAGATGATGCGCGAAGGCTGGTTCGCCCCCACGCTCAACCTCGAAGAGGTCGACCCGCGCTGCGGCGCGCTCGACTACATCACCGGCGGCGGCCGCGTCATCGAGACCGACGTCGTGATGAGCAACAACTTCGCGTTCGGCGGCATCAACACGTCGTTGATCTTCCGGCGCTGGAGCTGACGACGGGGCCCGCACGGGCCATGGAACAATCATCGAGGAGGGGTATTCATGATGGATCGATTCGGCTGGTCGGCGCTGCGCGTCCTGTGCGGCCTGGTTTTCGCCGTCGCCGTCCAGGCGCAGGAGGCCCCGGCGGCCGCGAAGGACGCCGATGACGCCGCGACGCCGGCCACGGCCCCGGCCACCCCCAAGCTTCATGGCCGCCGCGCCGCCGCGGCGGCATTGGCCGTGGCTCTCGAGACTGTGACCCTGGCACCGAACGCGAAGGTCGATCCCGAACTGGAGGCGGATTGCAAGTTCGAGGAGATCGTCCAGGCGGACGTGGCCAAGGCCCTGCATCACGCCCGGCTGGGCGGCACCAGGCCGACGGGGTCGGATGCGCGCATGCTGCGCATCGCGGTGACGGACGTGTCGGGTGCCGCAGGCGGCGTGTACACAGGCACGAAGTCCATCCGCGTCCACGCCGCGCTGGTGGTGGACGGCACCATCGAGCGCGAGACCGATATCTACCGCTACAACGTCGGCGGCAACCCCTTCCGCGGCACCTGCCACATCTTTCGCCAGCATACGAAGCGCCTGGGCAGGGACGTGACGTCCTGGATCAGGGACGCCAGCTACAAGGCCGACGAAAAGCCGATGGGGGAAGACGATGCCGAGTGATTCGCGGCCGCCAAAGGGCTCGAGCCGCGGGCGACGCCTGCTCGCGCTTGCCCTCGCGACCGCCATGCTCGCGGGCACGGCCCTCGCGGCACACGCGAGCGCGCAGGCGATGATCGAGCCGGAGCGCGTCGCAGTGACGGTGCGGGGAGCCGAGCCGACGCAGGATCCCGCGGCCATGCGGCGCATCATCGGCGACGCGGCGGCGCGTCACGGCTGGCGGGTCACGCGCGACCAGCCGGGGTGCGTGACGATGACCGTGGCGTCGACCGAAATCTCGGCCACCGTCGATGTCTTCTACGATGCCGGCGGCTTCCAGATCAAATACCGTACCAGCGTGGCGATGGACTACGAGGTCGACGACGGACGCATCCTGATCCACCCGCGCTACAACAAGTGGATCACCGAGCTTGGCAACGAGATCCGCCGCGGGGCCCGCAATGCGGTGCCGCAGCGGCGCCGTTCGATCGACGCCGGCGTCGGAGCGCCCGGCGAGGGCCCGGCCTCGGCCGCCGGCTCGTGAGCGAACCGGCAAGCGCGCTGCGATCCTGGGGCTTCCAGGCCTCGCCACACCCTCCGAGAATGCCCGCTTCGCCGGATGCCGCTGGCGAATAGACCGACAACATCAAGAGGAAACTGCAATGAAGATGAACACCCCGCTGCGCGCGATCCTGCTGGCCGCGTCCCTGTCCGTGGCCGCCGGCCTCGCCGTCGCGCGTTCCACGAGCATGGTCGAACTGGGCCGCCAGTCCGCCGTGACTGCCGACGCCAAGCCCATGAGCGTCGAGACCATGCGCAAGGCGATCATCGCGGGCGGCGCGGTGCATGGCTGGAAGCCGGTCGGCGACCAGCCGGGCGTGCTGACGCTGGAAGCCGACAGCGGCTCGCACCAGGCCGTCGTCGACGTCGCCTACGACGCGCAGGGCTGGCAGATCAACTACAAGAGCAGCGCCAACCTCAACTACGAGCAATCCGACAAGAAGACGTCCATCCACCCGAAGTACAACAAGTGGGTCGAGGAGCTCAACAACGAGATTCGCCACGCCGCGACCAACATGCAGGCGCCGGCCCACTGAGTCCGCCCGTTTTCTCCGCACTCACCAACAAGGAAATCGTCATGAACAAGCTCATCGCCGCCTCCCTGCTCGCCCTGGTCGCCGCCATGCCGGCGGTCGCGCGCAATACCGCCGTCACCGTCACGCTGCAGTCCGTGCTGGACATGCCCGAGGCGCAAGGCAAGCTGGACGGCTCGGTCAAGTTCTACCTGGCCGGCTCGCCCACGCCCAAGGTCCTCAAGAAGTTCGGCGAGGACACGTCCAACGCCAAGACCAACGCCTTCAACAAGACGGCCGAGGAAGCCTGCCGCTGGAACGCGCTGTCGGCCCTGCTCAAGTTCCAGGAGCACGCCAAGCGCCAGGGCGCCAACGCGATCGTCAACCTCATCAGCTACGAGCGCCACGAAGACTTCAGCAGCCCGACCGACCTGACGTGCTCCGACGGCGCCTTCATGGCCGGCATCGCGCTGAAGGGCACCTACGCCACCGTCGGCAAGTAAGCAGGCACCATGCTGCGGCTCGCCGTCGCCCGGATTGCCGACGCGCCGGACGGCGGCGACGACGCGGCGCCCGATTGGATGGGCGCTTCCGAGCAGCGGCGCTGGGCCGTCCTGCCGCCCGCCGCGCGGCGCGAGTTCGTGGCGAGTCGCGCCTTGTTGCGGCGACTGCTGCAGGACGCCACCGGCGTCGCCGCCCACGCGTGGGACGTCTGCGCGCCGGCGAACTCGGCGCCCCTGGCCGAGGCGCCGCGGGACGGCGTCGCCGCAGGAACGATCCATGCGAGCCTGTCGCATCGCCTCGGCTGGGTCGCCGCGGCCGTCGCCGCGGTTCCGTTGGGTGTCGACATCGAATGCGAGCGCCCGCCTCGCAGCGATCCGCGCGAGCGCGCGGCATTGATGCTGTCGCCGTCCGAACTCGCCCAGTGGCAGGCGCTGCCCGCCGATGAACGGGAGGCCGCGCTGTTGACCCGCTGGACGCTCAAGGAGGCCTGGTTCAAGGCCAGCCCGCCCGCGGCCGCCCCCTGGGACTTCCGCCGGGTCGTCGCGCTCGCCTGCACGCCCGCGCAGGCGAACGCGCGCGCGTGGACGGCGACGCCCCTGCACCTGGCCCTCAGTTGCGACGACGCGGACGCCCTGGCCGCCGCCGCCTGCAGCGGCCTCGACGACGCGGCCGCGCACACGTCCTTCTGGCGCGTCCAGCGCGCCGCTCCCGCGATCTGACTATTCGTCCTCCCATGTCCCACGCCAAGACCTTGCCCGACTACATCCCCGAGACCGCCTTCGGCGACTGGTTCCTGCAGACCCCCACCTGGGACGTGCACGTGCTCGAAGTCGCGCTGCGCGATCTCGACCCGATGATCCCGGCGCGGCGCACCAGCTATCCGGTCGTGATCGACGTGGGCTGCGGCTGGGGGCGCTCGCTGGCCAAGCTCAACGCGCGCTTCAAGCCGGAACGGCTGGTCGGCTTCGACATCGCGCCCAAGATGGTCGAGGCGGCCGCGCGCGAGGTCGCCGGGCTGCGCACGGCGAGCGGCCATCCCGCCGAGGTGATCCGCGCCAGCAGCGCCGCGCTGCCGCTGCCCGACGCGAGCGTCGACCTGCTGTTCTGCCACCAGACCTTCCACCACCTCGTCGACCAGGACGCGGCGATCGCCGAGTTCTTCCGCGTGCTCAAGCCGGGCGGCACGCTGCTGTTCGCGGAATCGACGCGGCGCTACATCCATTCGTGGATCATCCGGCTGCTGTTCCGCCATCCGATGGAGGTGCAGAAGACGGCGCCGGAGTACCTCGCGCTGGTCCGCGCCGCGGGCTTCGAGGTGCCCGACTCGCAGGTGTCGTATCCGTTCCTGTGGTGGAGCCGCGAGGACCTGGGCCTCGTGGAACGTGTTCTGCACATCAAGCCGCCCAAGGTGCGCGAAGAGACGCTGATCAACCTCGTCGCGACCAAGCCCTGAGCGCATGGGCACGGGCCTTGCCTGACGGGAGCCAGCCCCACCGCAAACCCGGTACGATCCGAGTCATGACCACCAACGCCTCCGCCATCATCTTCGACGAACGGCCACAGACGCTCGGCGAGGAGATCGCCAACGCGATCAGCCACGGGCTGGGCTTCCTGCTGGCCATCGCGTCGCTGCCCATCCTGGTGGTGATGGCGGCGCGCCACGGCACCGCGCTCAACATCGTCGCGGTGAGCATCTTCTCGGTGACGATGATCCTGCTCTACCTGTCGTCGACCCTCTATCACGCGCTGCCCGAGGGCAAGGTCAAGGACGTGCTGGCGCGCGTCGACCACGCGGCGATCTACCTGTTCATCGCCGGCAGCTACACGCCGTTCGCGCTGGGCGTGCTGCACGGCGCCACGGGCTGGACGCTGTTCGCCGCGGTCTGGGCGATGGCCGCCGCCGGCATCGCCGTCAAGCTGATGGACATGCTCAAGCACCCGCTGTGGTCCACCGGCCTGTACGTGGCGATGGGCTGGTCGGCGCTGCTGGCGGCCGGGCCGCTGATCCACGCGATGCCCACCACCGGCCTGCTGTGGCTGCTGGCCGGCGGCGTGGCCTACACGCTGGGCGCGATCGTCTTCATCTTCGACTCGCGCGCCAAGTACATGCACTTCGCCTGGCACCTGTTCGTGCTGGCGGGCACCACGTGCCACTTCTTCGCGGCCCTCTGGTACGCGACGCCCGCGAGGGTGGGCGCATAGATTTCCCAATCGCTGACGTTCGGGGTCTGGCATTGCCTCGCCCGCGTTGAAGATCGTCTCTATGGCCAGCCGCACGGCGCGGACGAGGAGATGCCAGACCCCTCGGGTGCATCGTCACAGAGACGCGTGCTCCCGCAACCGCCCCGGCAGCGCAAGCGCGTCCGGCGCAAGCGCTGAAGGATCCAGCGGCGGCAGCGACGTGTCGAGCGCACTGCGCACCAGGCGGTCCAGCGTCTGCGCGTGCGGCAGGATCGGCCCGAAGAACAGCACCTGGTCGCCGCGGGCGAGCAGCAGGGTGGGGAAGTCCTCGATGTCGAGGTCGCCGACCAGCTCGGACTCGTTCTCGATGTCGACCCAGACGAAGCGCGTCGCGCGATGCGGATGGCCGAGGCGGATCGCGTCGCGCACGGCGGCGAGGGTGTCGCGGTAGGCATCGCAGGTG
>Ga0207651_10001179_pt1 | contig 11722 bp, 12 predicted proteins | sample KBSM23metaG_FD_184328 | JGI IMG/M metagenome (GOLD analysis project Ga0207651, IMG submission 184328) | Miscanthus rhizosphere microbial communities from Kellogg Biological Station, Michigan, USA - KBS M2-3 metaG (SPAdes) (version 2) | ecosystem: Host-associated > Plants > Roots > Rhizosphere >... | reverse complement strand
GTGGATGTAGCGCGATCCGCCGATGCCCATCGCCCGCATGACTTTGACTTCAAGATCGCGCAGGTTCGCGACCGACGCCGTCGCGACGTATGGAATCTGATGCGCCATCGCGATCAGCGGGACGTTCTTGCCGGTGCCGAAAACGTTGCCGGGATGCTCGCCCACCGCCATCGTCGTTGCCGTGCGCGCTGCCGGTGGCGTCGCGCTGGAACGCTGCACGCCGGTGTTCATGTACGCTTCGTTGTCGTAGCAGATGTACAGCACGTCGTCGTTGCGCTCGAACATTCCCGACAGGCAACCGAAGCCGATGTCGGTGGTACCCCCATCGCCGCCCTGCGCAATCACCTTGACGCCCTTCTTGCCCTTCACGCGCATCGCGGCAGCGACACCCGAGGCGACGGCCGCGGCATTGCCGAACAGCGAATGCAGCCACGGAATCTGCCATGACGTTTCCGGGTACGGCGTCGAGAACACTTCGAGACAGCCGGTCGCGTTGACCGCCATCACCTGGTTGCCGGTTGCCTGCATCGCGGCGTCAATCGCGTAGCGTGCGCCAAGCGCTTCGCCGCAGCCCTGGCACGCGCGGTGACCCGAATTGAGGGAGTTGGTGCGCCGCATGTTCGCCTGCACCGTGCGCTGGGGGCCGCCGAGCAGCCGGTTGCCCACCGTGAAAGTTCCGGTTTGATAAAACTTTACCGGTTGCATACTCATGACTGCTCCTAGGCGATCTTCGCGGCGACCTGACCCAGGTCGCGCAAAATGTTTTCGGCGGTAGGCCCTGCCCGGCGCTGCTGCCGGCCGCGCGCGAGCTCGCGGTTGATGATGTCCCAGTCGAGATCGAGAAAATTAAGCTCGTCGAGCTCGTCGCGCAACGCGCGCCCGAACAACGCCAGTAGCGATTGCCTAGTGATCGCGCGGCCGCCGAGCCCGGCGATCACGGTGTAACCCTTCAGCTGGATTCCCGACAACGACTTGCGCACGCCGTCGGACACAATGCCGCCTATGCCGACGGCCATGCACTTCTCGAGCACGACGACACGCTTTGCGCGGCCGAGCGCGGCGCGCATTTCCTTGAGCGGAAACGGCCGGAACGAGCAGATCGACACGACGCCGATCCGATGCCCGCCCGCGCGGGCCTCGTCGACCGCGTCCTTGACCGTGCCGACCAGCGAGCCTAATGCGACGACTACAGTTTCGGCGTCTTCGCACCGGTAGCTGCGGATGAGCCCGCCGGAATCGCGTCCGAATTGCTTTTTGAATTCCCCCGCCAGTTGCGGGATCAGCTCCAGCGCACGTTGTTGCTTGTGGTGCTGCAGGTAGCGCACTTCGAAGAACGCCTCGGGTCCGACCATCGCGCCGATCGACACCGGGTCGCTGCAATCCATGACCTGCACCGGCTCGAAAGGCGGCAAATAAGCATCCACCTCGGCCTGACCCGGTATGTCCACGCGATCGTACGCGTGCGTGAGAATGAAGCCATCGACGCATACCATCACGGGGCACGACAATTCCTCGGCGAGCCGGAACGCCTGGATGTGCAGGTCCGCCGCTTCCTGGTTGGTTTCCGCAAAGAGCTGGATCCACCCTGCGTCGCGCAGCGCCATGCTGTCGGAATGATCGTTCCAGATGTTGATCGGCGCGCCGATCGCACGGTTGCCGATGGTCATCACGATCGGCAAGCCGAGACCCGCCGCGTTGTACACCGCTTCGGCCATGAACAGGATGCCCTGGCTCGCGGTGGCCGTATAACTGCGCGCGCCGGCGGCGGAGGCGCCGATCGCGACCGACAACGCCGCGAATTCGGATTCCACGTTGATGAACTCGCAATTTTTGAGCTCGCCGTCTTTCACCATCTCGCCCAGACCTTCGACGATGTGCGTTTGCGGCGTGATCGGATACGCGCAGATCACTTCGGGCCGGCACAATGCCACCGCTTGCGCGACTGCGAGCGAACCTTCCATTTGCTTAAGCATGCACGGCTCCATTCACGGCGGCGAGCGTGAGCTCGTAGGCGACGCGCGCAGCCGCGACATTAGCCGCGCCCACCTTGCCGGGAAATTTTTCCTGGATCGCCTTCGCGACCGATTCGAACTGCAGCTGCCCGCTGATCGCCGCGAATCCGCCGAGCAGCGCCGCATTGGGCAGCGGGCGCCCTACGTGCTTCAACGCAAGCTCCGTGGCAGGCACCGTGCACAGATGGCGATGATCGAAATTGCGCACGAATTCGTCGATGCCGAGTTCCTCGAAGGTGCGCGTCGAGTTGATCAGGATATAGCCGCCCGGCGACAGGCCGCTGAAGAGATTGACCTGGTGCAGAAGCGTGGGGTCCTGGATGATCAGCGCGTCCGGCTGCAGCACCGGCTCGCGCGTGCGGATTTCCCGGTCGTCGAAGCGGCAGAACGCCATGACCGGCGCGCCCATGCGCTCCGAGCCGAAGCTCGGAAACGCCTGCGCGTAGCGGCCCTCGTCGAACGCCGCCAGGGAAAGCATTTCCGCGGCGGATACCACGCCCTGCCCGCCTCTGCCATGTATGCGCACCTGAAACATCATGTCGCGCCGTCTCGGTCTACCACGCTAATAGTGCGGGTCATACATCTGCGCCTTGATGTGCTTTAGCATCTCCGGCGCAGGCGGCGTGCCGGCGAGGCCGTTCTTAGCGGCTGTATCGGCCACTGCTTTGGCGATGTGCAAAGACACTTCGCGGATCCGCGGCAGCGCCGGATAGAGGCTGCCCTGCTCCAGATCGGACTCGGTGACAAGATGGGCGAGCTCGTGCGCGGCCGCCATGAACATATCGTCCGTGATGTGGCGCGCGCGGCTCACGATGCCGCCGAGACCGACGCCGGGGAAGATGTACGAATTGTTGCCCTGCCGCGGCACGAACGTTTTGCCGTTGAACTGCACGGGGTCGAACGGGCTGCCGCACGCGAACAGTGCGCGGCCGTTGGTGTGCCGATAAGCCTGCTCCGCATCGCACTCGGCTTTCGACGTCGGGTTGGACAGCGCGAACACGATCGGCCGCTCGTTGAGCCGCGCCATCTCCTCGAGCACTTCGCGCGTAAACGTGCCGCCGACCGCGGCGACGCCGATGATGGCTGTTGGCTTAAGCGCTTTGATCGCCGACAGAAAGTCGCCGACCGGCGCGTGCTCGTGCGCATATGGAATTTTTTGCGCCGGCAGATCGGTGCGGCTCTTGATCACCAACCCCTTCGAATCGACCAGCCAGCAACGTTGGCGCGCCGCGGAATCCGACAGGCCCTGCGCCACCATCGCAGATGCAATGAGATCCGCGATGCCGGTCGCCGCTTCGCCGGCGCCAAGAAACAGGATCTTCTGGTCGGTCAGCTTCGCGCCCGTGATACGCAGCGCGGAAAACAGGCCGGCCAGCGCCACCGCAGCGGTGCCTTGAATATCATCATTGAACGTGCAGATCCGGTTGCGATACTTTTGCAGCAGGCGGAATGCGTTATGGTTCGCGAAATCCTCGAACTGAATGAGGACGCCGGGAAATACCTTGTGCGCCGCCGTGATGAATTCCTCGATCAATTCATCGTAGGGCGCGCCGGTGATGCGGTGCTGGCGCAGGCCTACATAAAACGAGTCTTCGAGCAGCGTTTCATTGTTGGTGCCGACGTCGATGGTGACCGGCAGGCACAGATTGGGATGCACGCCGGCGCAGGCGGTATACAGCGACAGCTTGCCCACCGGTATGCCCATGCCGTTGGCGCCGAGATCTCCAAGCCCCAGTATCCGCTCGCCGTCGGTGACGACGATCAACTGCGCGGGATGGGGCCAGTTGCGCAGAACCTGCTCGATGCGGCCGCGATCGTTGGCGCCTATGAAAAGGCCGCGCGGGCGCTGGAAAATGTGGCCGAACTTCTGGCATGCGAGGCCTACGGTCGGCGTGTAGACGAGCGGTTGCATCTCGTCGATGTGGTCGCACAGCACGCGGAAAAACAGCGCCTCGTTGCGGTCGTGCAGCGAATTTAGCGCGACGAACTTGTCGAGCGGATCGGCGAGGCGGCGCAAATTGATCAGCACGCGCGTCGCCTGCTCGTCCTGGCTCAACACATGCGGCGGCAGGAGACCGCGCAGGCCGAGCGCATCGCGCTCCCCCTCGGTAAATGCGGTGCCACGGTTGAGCGTGGGATCCTGCAGTAACGCGAGGCCGCGGGTCGGGGCCTGGGAAGATTTGCGTGCCTGCTCGACTTGCATGGTGAATCTCCTCTGAAGGAACAACGTCGGCGGATCTGCGGAGGCTACGTTGCAATCCTCTCGATGCCACGCTGTCTATGAAGAGTCATGCTAAAACGCTGCGGCGTGCCGGCGTTGATCTACATCAAGGTCGAATGATTGAATCGCACGCGCCGCGCCGCCGGGTAAGGTATCATCGCGCGCTGATCCACGACCTCCCGGGCCCGCGAACAGGCGAGGCGAAATGCTTGCGATAACCCAACTCGAATGCGTGCGCGGCGAGCGACGGCTGTTTAGCGATCTCAGCTTCACGGCGGCCCCGCATACGCTCTTGGAAGTGCGCGGCCCCAACGGCAGCGGCAAAACCAGTCTCCTGCGCAACCTGTGCGGGCTGTTGCCGCCGGCCGCCGGCGCGATAACCTGGTGCGGCACGGACATCCATGCGCTCGGCGACGAATACCGCGCGCAGCTTGCCTACCTGGGCCATTTGAGCGGCGTCAAAGACGAGCTCACCGCCGCCGAAAATCTGTGCTTCTCGGCGGGGGCCGGCGGGCTGCCCGCCGACGCGGCAGCGATCGACGCCGCGCTTGAAACCCTGGGTATCAGTGAATGCCGCCATTTGCCGTGCAAAGCGCTGTCGCAGGGCCAACGCCGGCGCGTCGCGCTCGCGCGGCTCGCCTTGTCCGCCGGGCGGCCGCTATGGGTGCTCGACGAACCGTTTACCGCGCTCGATACCGCGGCGCTTGCCGTCGTCAGGCAACTTGTCGAAGCACATTTGGACCGCGGCGGCATCGTCGTCCTGACGACGCACCAGGAAGTCGCAATCGCGGCGCGCGCCACGCAGCGGGTGGAGCTGGCCCGATGAACGCGCCAGGTCTGACTGATGCGCTGCGCGCGATCGCGCACCGCGACCTGCTTGCCGCCTTGCGTCATCGCGCGGATCTGCTCACCACGCTCATCTTCTTCGCAATCGTCGCGAGCCTTTTTCCGCTCGGGGTGGGTTCCGACACGGCGCTGCTGCGCGTGATGGGGCCCGGCGTCGTCTGGGTCGCGGCGCTGCTCGCGTCGATGCTTGCGCTGGCGCGCCTGTTCGCAAGCGACTACACCGACGGCACGCTCGAGCAGCTCGCGCTCGCGCCGCATTCGCTGACGCTGCTCGTGCTTGCGAAAATCGCCGCGCACTGGCTCGCGACCGGGCTGCCGCTCGTCGTCATCGCGCCGCTGCTGGGGCTGCAATTCGATTTGAACGCCGACGCGCAGCTCGTTCTGCTAGCATCGCTGCTCTTGGGCACGCCGACTTTGAGCCTGATCGGCGCAGTCGGCGCGGCGCTTACGCTGGGCGTACGTGGAGGCGGCGCACTGCTGTCGCTGCTGGTGCTGCCGCTGTACGTGCCGGTGCTGATATTCGGCGCGGGCGCAGTCGAAGCAACCGCGGCCGGGCTAGGCGCGGCCGCGCACTTGTCGCTTTTGGGCGCGCTGCTGCTGGTTGCATTGGTGTTCGCACCGTGGGCGACCGCGGTGTCCGTACGCATTGCAGTCGAATAAGCGGGATCATCCGGACATGGCTATCAACTGGTTCAAATATTCGTCGCCCGCAAGTTTCTATCCGCTGGCGGGCCGCCTCACTCCGTGGTTCTTCGCCACCGCTGCGCTGTTGGTGATTGCGGGCCTTTACATCAGCTTTTTCGTCGCGCCCACTGACGCGCAGCAGGGCGAAGCGTACCGCATCATTTTTATCCACGTGCCCGCCGCCTGGATGTCGATGTTCATCTACGTCGTGATGGCGATGTGGGCCGGCATCGGCCTCGCATTCAACACGCGCCTCTCGTCGATGGTCGCCTCCGCGCTCGCGCCGACCGGAGCCTTGATGACTTTTATTGCGCTGTGGACAGGCTCGCTGTGGGGCAAGCCGATGTGGGGTACCTGGTGGGTGTGGGATGCGCGACTGACGTCGGAACTGATCCTGCTGTTCCTCTACTTCGGCTTTATGTCGCTGCAGGCGGCGATAGACGATCCACGCCGCGCCGACAAAGCAGGCGCCGTCATTGCGCTGGTCGGCGTCGTCAATGTGCCCATCATCTATTTTTCGGTCAAATGGTGGAACACGCTGCACCAGGGCGCATCGGTGAGCCTGACACGCAGTCCCACCATGGCGAAGACCATGCTGCTCGGCATGCTGGTGATGGCGCTGGCGTTCTGGATGTACAGCATCGCGGTGATGCTGATGCGCGTGCGCGCCATCATGCTCGAGCGCGAGCGTAATAGCGACTGGGTTAAAGCACTCGAGGAGCGCCGGCCATGACCTGGGCCAGTGCGGCCGATTTTTTTGCGATGGGCGGTTATGGGGTGTACGTCTGGGGCTCGTTTGGCGTAACGGCGGCGTGCATCGCGCTCGAAATCGCCGTTCTGGCCGCGCGGCGCCGCGGCGCGCTGCGCGAACTGCCGGTTACAGGATCGCGCGCGGATTCACCGTAATTCAGCGGCCGGCGCGCATGCGCGTACGCTCCACGGCCCTCGCCAGTTCAGGACGGGCTGGCGATTCCGCCGGCAGTATCGCCAGCAACTCCTCCCAATAGCCCAGAGCGGCAGTAAAGTTGCCCGCCTCGACTTCGGCGCTGCCCGCCATTTCGAGCGCGCGCGGATGTCTGCTGTTCAGCGCTAACGCATGGTCGATCAGACCGCGCGGCTTGCCCGCCAATCGACCGTCGGCCGCCAGCGCTACCGCATCGGCGTATTCGCACCACACGAGCGGATCGCGCGCGACTTTACCCGGCAGCTCGACGGCGTGCGCATAAGCGGAGACAGCCCCGGGATAGTCGCCACGCGCAAATTCAAGTCGCGCCAGGATTGCCCACGCGCGCGCGTCCCGCGGGTGCTTGTCCAGATGCGCGGCTAATTCCGGCAACAAGCCTGTTTGAACGACTGACGCCGTTTCCCCTTCCTGCATTCGGACGACGGCGCGCTCACCCCAATAGAATGCGAGCATTATCGCGACGCCTGCGAGAAACACGCCGGCGGCCAACCCAACGCCGACTCTGCGCGCGAATCCGGGGTTCGTGGGAGACGGAGATTCGGCTCCGCTTCCGGTCAGGCGCGCATCCATTCAGCGCGCCGGCGCGACCAGCGCTGCCTTGGCGGGTGCGCTGCGCCTGGCCTTGATGGCATCGTCGAGAATCTTGATGCCTTCCTGCGCAAGCACCATCGAGCGGTTCAGCGAATCCTTCGCCTGATCGGTGTTGTGGAAGGCGGCGCCGTTAGCGGCCGTCCACCATTCCCAGTGCGCATGCGCTTCGTCGTGCTTGCGCCGCGCATCCTTCAACACCGCTTCATCGACGCCGGCCGTATTCGCCTCGCCGAATTTATCGACCAGCTGAACGAGCCAGAACTCGGCTTTGCGCGTTTTCCCCTGGATATGCGCATTAGTTGAGTCGATCACGTAGCGCGCTTTGGTTTCGTCCCAGCCGTTATGACAGCGCAGGCAGGTTTCCTTGAGGTAGTTGCGCGGGCTCGTCTGCCAGTGCGACGTGTAGATTTTCTTGGTCTTCGGGTCGGTGATTTTGGGCATGTGGCAATCGTGGCAGCCAACGCCCGCCTTGTCGTGTTTCGAGTTCCAGAACGTCTCGACGTCGGGATGCTGCGCTTTCCACAGCAGCGCACCGGTGAGCGCGTGCCGGAAGTCGCGGAATTTTAGATCGTCGTAATGCTTGGTGATCTCCCACACCGACTTGAACGGGAAGTGGTTGGTGCGCTGGTCTCCCATGCCGATCGGCTGGCCGGTGGTCGGGTCGATGCCGGGATTGCAGTTGTACTCGACGTGGCACTGCCCGCACATCAGCTTGGTGTCGGTTTTTTCGAGCAGCGCTATCTTGCGCGTATAGCCGCGCACGCCCATTTCCTTGACGTCGATTTTGGTTGCCTTCGGATCCTTGTGCCAGAGCGTGTCTTTCTCCGGGCGAGTCAACGCCTGAATGAGGCCATCGCGCACGACGCGCGGTCTGGCCGAGTGCGGATCGTGGCAGAAAAAACAGTTAAGCGAATGGCTGACGCTCATCGCCATTTCGTTGACTTTCGAGGTGCGGCTCCACTTGGCGCCAGGCACGGGATCGCCCATGTACGCCCAATCGAGGATGTGATCCTGGGTCTTGCAGGACAGGCACACAGGATTTGCGGCGGCCGCGGTGCCGGGCTTGAATGGCTTGTGGTCCTGGCCGGGATACTTGTCTTCGATCACGTCCCACAACTTGAGATCTCCGGTTTCCGTGAGTCCCTGCCAGCCGTTCTTGTATGCGAAGCGGCCGCCGAACGAGCGGTCGACGATCAATTGATCGAGCAACGCAAACGTGTGCGAGCGCGGCACGTTGTGCTCTTTAGTGAAACCATGCGGCATCATCAGTTTGTCCCAGGCTGCATTCGGCGACGGTCCGGTCAGCAGGGATTTTTCGGAGCGCGCGGTTTTCTTCCAGTTCATGGTCTGGAAGGAGCTGTACTGATTCTGGTGACAGGTACCGCAGGCCGCCAGGTCGGTGCGCGTGACAGGACGCGATTTGGAATCGGCGAGATGCTGGTCGATGCCGCTATGGCATGCAGTGCAATTGACGTTCTTGTGTTTGCTGGCCGCGTGAAATTCCTTGATCGGCGCGTGGCATCCGTAACAAAGTTCGACGTCGGCTGGCTTCACCGCTGCGCCGGCACCGGTCTTCTGCGCCGATGCGGCCAGCAGGATGCCCGGAATTGCCAGGATCAATATGCAGGCGGCCTCGATGGCCGCGCGCCGCCAATTGCGATTGCCCATGATATCTCCCTGCTGAAGCGAGGATGACTCATGGACCAGTTTAGCGATGTGTTCTGGGGCATCAACCGCTAACCAGCGATCGTTTGATCTGTCGCAAACGACCCGGCAGTATTGTTCAGGGCACGAGCTGATCTATGATTACCGTCACGCCGGTGGCCCCGGCTTTGACTGGCTTGCTCGCGCCCTGCAGGTCGCCCGGCTGCGGCGTCGCGTTGGCTGACTTCGAGACGCGCGCGCCGATTATGACGTTTGGATGATTCGACAGTTTGGCCGCCGGCGACATGGCCATGCTGTCATCCAAATGAAATTTCGCCGGCAGGTCCTTGACCTGGAAGCGCATGATGGCGAGCGGCATGCGCGGCCCTTCGGCGGCACGGGCAAACACGAACACGGTATCAGTCGGTGCTGCCTTGCCCGCGAGTTCGCGGCTCAATGCTACGGTGCCCTCCACGCTCGCGCCGGCGGAATCCCCCGTTGATTTCGCGTCTGCTTTGACCGGCGGCGCATCGCTGGCGGCAACTTTGAGTCCGCCCAACTGGCGCGCTTCGTCGACGTTGGCCGCCACTTCGCGCGCGAAATCCGAACCGGGTTCAGCGCGGCTCTGCAATTTCTCCCAATACGCGACAGCGGTCTTGAAATCCTTGCGCTCGAAGGCCGCGGAGCCCGCCATCGCGAGCGCCTTCCACTGCAGCGGGTCAATTTTCAGCGCGCGCTCGACGACTTTGAGCGGTTTGCCTTCGATGCGCCGGCCCTGCGTCATCGCGAGCGCGTCTGCGTAATCCGCGAGCAGGTCGGCATCGTCCTTGATCAGCGCAACCGCGCGCTCGTACGCGGCCACCGCGTCCGCATGGCGCTGCATGACCAGATAGGAACGCGCGAGCAGCGCCCAGCCGTTGCCGTCATCCGGCGACTGCTGCATGCGCGCCGCGAGCTTGGCGACCATGGCTTCGACTTCCTGCGGCGTGACTTTGCTGCCGCCGTGGACTTCGGCCGCCGGGGCAAGCCCCTCGGGCGTGCCGAACTGCCAGTACAGCGCCGCGGCGCATACGGGCAGGAGCGCCGCGAGCATGATGGCCGTCCGCCGCGCGGGTGCGGGCACAACGGCAACTGGCGCCACCGGCTCGCGCGCTTCTTCGTATGCGCGCCGTTCGAGATCTTCGCGCGCCTGCTGATATTGCGCCTGCGGCAACGTGCCGGCCGCGACGTCCTGCTCGAGTTCCGCCAACTGGTCTTTGAGGATGGCGAGATTGGATGCGCGCGTCTGCACGATCACCGCCGTGTCGCGCCGGCGCAGCAGCACGGGCAGCACCCACGCGAGCGCGATGGCGGCCATTACCACGGCAATCAACAAAAAGAGCGTCATCCGCGCGTGCCCGCATTATCTTCGCCCAGCAGCGCGCGCGCTTCGCGCCGTTCGCTGACCGATAGCGGCTGGAGCTCCACGCGCTGGCGCCGCGAGCGCAGGTACAGAAACAAAAATACGAAGCCGCACACCAGCAGCACGGGCGGGCCGAACCACAGGAACAAGGTCGTCGCTTTCAACGGCGGCCGGTACAGCACGAAGTCACCGTAGCGCTGGACCATGTAGTCGATTATCTGGGCGTCATTCCTGCCCTGCGCGATCTGCTCGCGAATCTGGCGCCGCAAGTCGACCGCGAGTTCGGCGTTGGAATCCGCGATGGTCTGATTCTGGCAGACGAGACAGCGCAATTCCTCCGCAAGATGCATCGCGCGCTTGTTGGTAAGCGGGTCTTCCGGCAGCGGCTGGGCGGTTTGCGCGCATAACGCGAGCGGCAAGCACAGCAGCCATAGCGCCAGCCACGCCCTCATGATTGCTTGAGCTGCTCGATCAGCGGCAGGATCTTGTTCTGGAGCGCGGCCGGCGTGATAGGGCCGATTTGCTTGTAACGAATGACGCCTGCTTTGTCGATCACGAAGGTTTCGGGCACGCCGTAGACGCCGTAGTCGATGCCGACGCGCCCATCGCGGTCGACGATGCTCGCCGTATAGGGATCGCCGAACTGCCTGAGCCACGCCAGCGCGTCGTCTGGCTTGTCTTTGTAATTGAGGCCGTAAATCGGGACTACATTTCGTTTCGCAAATTCCACCAGCACCGGATGCTCGTCGCGGCACGAAACGCACCACGACGCCCACACGTTAAGCAGCCACACCTGGCCCAGCATGTCCTCTTTGCCGCGCACCTTTCCGTTCCCGTGCAGTTCGGCGAGCCGGAATGCCGGCGCGGGCTTGCCGACCAGCGGCGACGGCACTTCGCGCGGATTGAGTCCCAAGCCGATGCCGAGGAATACCACGAGAACCAAAAATACCCCGAGCGGAATTAGGTAACGGTTCACGCGCTGACGCTCCCGCTCAACCGGCGACCGGCTGTTTCGTGCCGGCCGGCAGAACTTCGGGGACACGCCGCGTAGCCGTGCGGTAGCGCCGGTCGCTCAAGGCCAGGAAACCGCCGAGCGCCATGATGATGCAACCGCCCCAGATCCAGGTGACGAACGGCTTGTGGTACACGCGCACGCTCCACGCGCCGTCACTCACGGGCTCGCCCAGCGACACGTACAGGTCGCCGAACAACCCGGTCGATATTGCCGCTTCGGTCATCGGCATCTGCTGCGCGTTATAAATGCGTTTCTCCGGATGGAGCACCATCAGTTCTTTGCCGCCGCGGCTCACCACGACGCTGCCGCGCGCGGCGCGATAGTTCGGGCCGGTCGCGTTCTG
>Ga0207651_10001176_pt1 | contig 11731 bp, 11 predicted proteins | sample KBSM23metaG_FD_184328 | JGI IMG/M metagenome (GOLD analysis project Ga0207651, IMG submission 184328) | Miscanthus rhizosphere microbial communities from Kellogg Biological Station, Michigan, USA - KBS M2-3 metaG (SPAdes) (version 2) | ecosystem: Host-associated > Plants > Roots > Rhizosphere >... | reverse complement strand
TGACGCTCGTACCGCTCAAGCTCTATTTCAACGAGCGCGGCCGCGCCAAGATCGAGCTCGCTCTCGCCCGCGGCAAGAAGCTCTACGACAAACGCGAGACGGAGAAGAAGCGCTCATGGGAGCGCGAGCGCGGCCGCTTGCTGCGGCAGAAAGGCTAGGACGAATGCTTCCCGTAAAGCTCGATCATTGCGTCATTCACGTCACCGACTGGCAGCGCTCGAACGCCTTCTACACCAAGGTGCTGGGCGCGGAACTGATCGAGCGCCCGGTCGGCTACGCCTACCGTTTCGGCGACAGGCAGCTCAACGTCCATGGCCCGGGGGTCACGCCTGCCGAAGTGGCGCGCCTTCCGGTCGCGCCGGGCAACAGCGATCTCTGCTTCGAGTGGCTCGGACCGATCGCCGCCGCCATCGCTCACCTTGGACGCTGCAGCGTGGCGATCGCGGCCGGCCCGATGCAGCGGTTCGGCGCCAAGGGCGCCGGCACCAGCGTCTACTTTCGCGATCCCGACGGATCGCTCATGGAGTTCATCTCCTACGCGTGACCGGAACAGGCGTTAGGGTTTTGGCGTAAGGTCAGCTTCGCGCTGCGAGGACCAGGAGCGGATGCGATGAGAGAGGCACCCGGTACCCACGATCCGACGGTTCTGCCGCCGGACATCCCCGCGCCGGATGACGACGGCGGGGCGCGGCATCTGCCCGGCATGAAAGTCGCCGACCTGGCATTGCCGGCAACGAGCGGCGCCGCGGTCAATCTGGCGCGGCTTGCCGGCCGCACAGTGCTCTACATCTACCCGCGCACCGGCGTGCCCGGCGTCGATCTGCCGCCGGGGTGGAACGACATTCCCGGCGCCCGCGGCTGTACGCCGCAATCCTGCGGCTTCCGCGATCATTTTGCCGAGCTCAAAGGCCTCGGCGTGTCGCATCTGTTCGGGTTGTCGACGCAGGACACCGACTATCAGCGCGAAGCCGCCGAACGCCTGCACCTGCCGTTCGCTATCCTCTCCGACGCCCGGCTTTCCTTCACCCGGGCCATGCGACTGCCGACGTTCACCGTTGCCGGCATGACGCTCCTCAAGCGGATGGCTCTGGTCCTCGACGAGGGGGTGATCGCCAACGTGTTCTATCCGGTGTTTCCGCCTGACCGGAACGCCGCCGAGGTTGTTGCCTGGCTGCGCGACCATCGCTAGTTAACGGTTGTCCGCGGCATCGGACGAGCCACCTGGAAACGCCGAGAGAAAAAGAAGATCCAACAGAAAATCGAAGGGGACACACCCATGACAAAATTCGTCGTCGCGCCGCACTTCCGGCTCCAGGAATGGGTCGCCGAGGAGAAGGGATATTTCGCCGCCGAGGGCCTCGACTACGAGTTCCGCGAGACCATGGATTCGACGACCGGGGGCGGCCACCAGCTCGGCAACAAGGTCGGCGCCTACCAGACACTCGAATCCGGCCGCGCCTGTAACGTCAGTGGCGCCTGCCACTGGACCATGAACGTCGCGGCGTCGAACGGCCACGGCAAGCTCTACGCGGAATGTTATTCTGTCTCGCCGTGCGGCGTTTTCGTGCCGCCGGATTCGCCGGTGAAGACGCCGTCCGATCTCGCCGGCGTGCCAATCTCGGTCGGCTACCAGTCGGGAAGCCACTACGCGACCATCCAGGGGCTCGAGCAGTATCTCAAGCCCGATGAGATCAAGCTGTCGTTCAGCGATGGCCTGTTGTTCAGCCGCATGGAAATGCTGATCGACGGCAAGCTCGCGGCCGCGTCATTGTTCAGCGGGCCGTACTATTTCGCCGAGCAGCTCGGCTTCCGCAAGATCATCGACCTCACCTTCATGATGGCCTCGATGATCACAGGCACGCCCGATCCCGAAGACGTGCGCAAGTACTTTCGCGCACTGCGCCGGGCGCAGCGCGACATCGACCTGCGGCCCGAGCTCTACACCCACTACTACCGGAAGGAATTCCCGGTGCGCTTCCACGAGCAGATGGACACGCGCCGCTGGGGCCCCGGCGAGCGGCTGGTGTTCGAGCCCTACTCGAGAGAGACCTTCGAGCAGTCGTTCGAATGGATCGAGCAGCACGGCATCTTCCCGCGCAGCGAGATGGGCGGCGGCAACTACGAGGCGGCGATCTTCCACTAGGCGGCAGCGCAAAACCGGATCGGCCGTCGACGTTTCACCCGGCGTCAAGATGCTCGCGCACACGCGCGAACACGTCGCGGAACATTTGCGGCGTGAGCACGCCGGTGTTCGTGTTGAGCCGCGAGCAGTGGTAGCTGTCGAACAATGTGATCGCGCCGATTTTTTGCGCGCAGCCGTGGGTGAAGCGATAGTCGGCGCGGCGCGCCTCCTGTGCCGCGATGAAGGTGTCGTGGGCGACGCGCCCGAGCGCGACGATGGCGCGGAGGTTACCCATCTCCTTGATGGTCGCGGCGAGAAAAGGGCGGCAGGTGGAAATCTCCTCCGGCGTCGGCTTGTTCTCCGGCGGCACGCAGCGCACCGCATTGGTGATGCGGCAATCGATCAGGGTGAGCCCGTCGTCGGGGCGGGCTTCGTAGTCACCGTGGGCGAAGCCGAACTTCTTGAGCGTCGCGTAGAGCAGATCGCCCGCATAGTCGCCGGTGAACGGACGCCCGGTGCGGTTGGCGCCGCGCAGCCCGGGCGCGAGGCCGACGATGAGGAGCCGCGCGTCGACCGGGCCGAACGAGGGTACGGGCGCATTGAACCATTCCGGCTCGCGCTCGCGCCAAGTCTGGCGAAAGGCGACAAGGCGCGGGCAGCGCGGACAATCGCGGCCAGGCTTGCCGCTCGGGCGCGCCATTGCGGCCACCGGCCGGATTAATCTTCGTCGAAGTCGTCCTCGACCTCGGCCCCGACCCGCTGCGGGGCTGCGCTGCGCTGCAAGAATTGCGGGGTATGACGCGGCTCGCGCGGCTCCCGGCCTTCGCGCGGCTCGCGCATCGGCCGCTCCGAAGGATCGCGGCCGATCTTGCTCTGCAGTTCGATGATATCGACGAACTGATCAGCTTGGCGGCGGAGCTCGTCGGCGACCATCGGCGGTTGGGTGGAGATGGTGGAGACGACAATGACGCGCACGCCGCGCCGCTGCACCGCCTCGACCAGCGAGCGGAAATCGCCGTCCCCGGAGAACAGCACCATCTGGTCGACAAAGGGTGCGATCTCCATGGCATCGACGGCGAGCTCGATGTCCATGTTGCCTTTGACCTTGCGCCGCCCGGTCTGGTCGACGAACTCCTTGGTCGCCTTGGTGACGACGGTATAGCCGTTGTAGTCGAGCCAATCGATCAGCGGCCGGATCGACGAATATTCCTGATCCTCGATCACGGCGGTGTAGTAGAACGCGCGCACGAGATAGCCGCGCGACTGGAACTCGCGCAGCAGGCGCTTGTAGTCGATGTCGAAGCCGAGGGATTTGGCGGTGGCGTAAAGGTTGGCGCCGTCTATAAAGAGCGCAATCTTCTCTATCTGTGCCGACATGGTAACTCTCGCGATGTGACTCTCGTGATGAAACCCGGATCAACCGCAATTGATTCGACGGTTCCGGCGTTCAGCTAAAACAGGCTTATTGCCGCGGGAACGTTCAGCGGCCGAAGTACTCTCGCCAAAGCGGGCTGTGCAAGCGCCGGCCGGCGAAATCGCTGCGGCACGCCGTCGCGGCGTTTCCAAAAATATTGATTCGGAACGCCGCGGCTTGGTTCCCGAGGCGGGGGTAACAGAGCCGCGCTCGGACGCCAAGTCAAAAATCAAAACGTGGAAAACGGTGGGCGGTTAAGCCGACGATGCCCTTGCACTTGGTCTCCGCGGGGGATACTTAACCCGCGGCCGGGGACCGTACTCTTATTGCCGGAACCCTGCCAGGAGCTCGCCAATGGCCCGCGTGACCGTCGAAGACTGCATCGACAAGGTTGAAAACCGCTTCGATCTCGTTCTGCTCGCGAGCCATCGCGCGCGCATGATCTCCTCCGGGACCCAGATCACCGTCGAGCGCGACAACGACAAGAACCCGGTCGTGGCTTTGCGCGAGATTGCCGAGAAGGCGATTTCGCCCGAGGACCTCAAGGAAGAGCTGGTCCATTCGCTGCAGAAGTATGTCGAGGTCGACGAGCCCGAGCCCGAGGGGATCCCATTGATCGGTTCTCCCGGGACCGGCGTCGATGCCGACGATACCGAGGTCACGACCGACCGGATGAGCGAGGAAGAGCTCCTCAAGGGCCTCGAGGGCCTCACCCCGCCGGAGAACCAGCCCGAGCCCGACGTCGATGTCGGCGACGAGGAGGAGTAGGGCTCCTCGACTGGCGACGGCGTTAGCAGGATTTAGCCGTTACCTCTGATCCGATTCTGGCCACGCAGTCCGCGCGCGCGGTTCGAATCATCGTCAAGTGATTTCGCCGCGCTCGGCCGCGTCAGCGCGAGCTTGGCCTTGGAGATCCGTCCCGCTATTTGCTCGCGGCCGAAAACATCTCTGCGACATAGTCCCAATCGACCAGATGGTCGACGAACGCCTTGAGGTAGTCGGCGCGCCGGTTGCGGTAGTCGATATAGTAGGAGTGCTCCCACACGTCGCAGCCCAGGATCGGCCGGGCGCCATGGACGAGCGGGCTCTCGCCGTTCGCGGTCTTCATCACCTCGATTCGCCCGTAGCGGACGGCGAGCCAACACCACCCCGAGCCGAACTGGGTGACGCCGGCCTGAATGAACGCTTCCTTCATCTTCGCCACTGATCCGAGGTCGGCGACGATCTGCTTCTCCAAGTTGCCAGGCATCCGGTCGCCGCCGCCTCCGGGCTTCATCCATTTCCAGAAGTGGACATGGTTGTAGTGCTGCCCTGCGTTGTTGAAGAGAGCGGGATTCGCGTAGAACGAGCTTTTGACCGCGTCCTCGAGCGGCTTTCCTTCGAACTCGGTGCCCTTCATCAGGTTGTTGCCGTTGTTCACGTAGGCGAGGTGATGCTTGTCGTGGTGAAATTCGAGCGTCTCCCGCGACATGTACGGGGCGAGCGCGTCGTAGGAATACGGAAGCTCGGGCAACGAGAACGGCATCGGTTGTCTCCTGCGTCGCGGGCGAAACGTGGAAATGCGCAGCGGCCAGTCGCCGCATAGCGCGACTCGACCATAAGGGACGCACGCGCTCAACCGCGAATGCGTCGGCCGTCAGCTGCGGCTATGCGCCCGCTTGGCCTTGTGCTGCGTGGCACGCCGCTCCGCTTCACCAACTGCACTGCCCAGTCTTGCCAGGAGGTGGTGCATCGCGCACAGTCCCGGCCGCAAACAACGAGAACAATGCGGATTTCGAGCGATCGCGCATCGAGGTCCGCTGCGGGGAGGGGAAGGCCGATGAAGCCTCCCGTATTCGAATATGAGAGACCGGACAGTCTGCGCGCCGCGCTTGATTCTCTCGCGAAGCACGGCGGCAAAGCCAAACTTTTGGCCGGAGGCTACAGCCTCGTCCCCATGCTCAACCTGCGGGCCATCAACCCAGGCCGCCTCATCGATGTGAGCCGGCTCACAGAGCTGCAATACATCGTCGAAGAGTTCAGCCAGCTTCGCATCGGCGCACTGACGACCCACAATACGATCTTGCGGTCGAGCGTCATCGCCGCGAACTGCCCGATCATGGTCGAGACCTACCGCCACGTCGCCAATCATTCGATCCGCAACCGCGGCACGCTCGGTGGCAATCTGTGCCACAATGATCCGACCTTCGAGATGCCGCTGGTCATCAGCCTCCTCGGCGGCACGATGGTGGCGCGCAGCGCTCGCGGCTCGCGCACGATCAACGCGCAAAGGTTCTTCAAGGCGCCGTTCGCGACCGATCTTGCCGCCGACGAGATGCTCATCGAGGTGCGCTTGCCGCGGATGCCGAGCGGCCACGGCTACTGCTTTCTCGAGGTGAGCCAGCGGCTGGGCGACCGTGCGCTCGTCGCCGCCGGCTGCCTGTTGACCATCCGCTACGGCGCTTGCCGCGACGTGCGCATCGGCTTTCGCAACGCCGGCGACAACATTTACCGCGTCGCTGCGGCCGAAGCTGCGATCGAGGGCAAGCCGGCGTCCGCCGCGATGATCGAAGCGGCGGCGGAGGCGGCCGCCCGCGCCATCACGCCGCTCAGCGACCTTCATGCCGATGATGCGTACCGCCGCGACGTGGCCGCGACCTTGACCCGCCGCATGCTCCGCATCGCCTGCGAACGCGCCGGCCATGCCGTCGACGGCTGAACTCGGCGGATAGGGCAGCCGGCGAAGATGGACACGCTGCAGATCAACGTGACGGTCAACGGCAGAGCGTACCAGCGGCGAATCGAGCCACGGCTGCTGCTCTCGGACTTCATCCGCCACGAGATCGGCCTGACCGGCACGCATATCGGCTGCGAAAACGGCGTGTGCGGCGCCTGCACCGTCCTGCTCGATGGGCTCGCGACCCGCGCCTGCTGCATGCTTGCGGTGCAGGCCGACGGCCGCCGCATCGAGACCGTCGAGTCGCTCGGTCGCGCCAACAATCTCAACCCGCTACAGCGCGCCTTCTGGGAGATGCACGGCCTGCAATGCGGCTATTGCACGCCCGGAATGCTGATGCTGATGACCGAGCTCTTACGTGAAAACCCCAATCCCGACCGGGAAACGATCAGGCTTCGCCTCAACGACAACATCTGCCGCTGCACCGGCTATGAGGACATCGTCAACTCGGTCCAACGCGCCATCGAGCTGATGCGCGGCGAAACGGCGGTGCGGTGATGGCGGAGGCCGGCAAGATCCATTCGCCGCCACCCGGCCGCCAGAAGGAGCGGCCAGATCAGCGGCTGAGCGTTATCGGCACGCGCATGCTGCGCAAGGAAGACCCGCGCTTCCTCGCCGGACGCGGGCGCTTCATCGACGACATCACCTTGCCGAACATGGCGCACGCGGCCGTGCTACGCAGCCCGCGCGCCCACGCGCGCATCCGCTCGATCGACAAGAGCGCGGCCGAGGCGCTTCCCGGCGTGGTCGCTGTGATCACCGGCGAGGAGGCGGCGCGCGAGACCGGACCGCTGCCGTGCTTCGCCAATCCGCCGGTCGAGCAGCGCTGCATCGCGTTCGGCAAGGTGCGCCACGTCGGCGAGCCGGTGGTGCTGGTCGTCGCGGATTCCAGATACCTCGCCGAGGACGCCATCGGTCTCATCAATGTCGTCTACGAGCCGCTGCCGGCCGTGTCCGACATGATGGAGGCGATCAATTCGCACGGCGACGCGGTGCTGCATCCCGAGCGCGGCCCGAACAATGTCGCCGAGCACCGCGACTACGTGTTCGGCCCGGTCGAGGAGGAGTTCGCCGGCGCCGCTCACGTGATCAAACGCCGCTTGCGCTGGTCGCGCTCCGGCGGGCAGCCGATCGAAACCGCCGGCGCGGTCGCCTCTTTCGACGAGGGATCGGGCAAGTTCACCATCTACGTCAACGGTTCGATGTACAATTACATCGGCTTTACCATCGCGACTGCGCTCAAAGTCCCGAGCCATCAGCTCAACATCGTGCCGGTCGATGCCGGCGGCAGCTTCGGCAGCAAGCTCTTTCTGCACAAGGTCTCGGTGCTCGCCGCGCTCGGTTCGCGCGCGAGCGGGCGCCCGGTCAAATACATCGAGGACCGCATCGACAACATCACCGCCAGCGACAATCACGGTTCGGACCGCATCTACGATGTCGAACTCGCGCTCGACGCCAATCACCAGATGACGGCGCTGCGCTACAAGGTGGTCGACGACTACGGCGCCTATTTCCAATACGGGCTGGGAACGCACGGCAACGGCTTCTCGCAGACCGTCGGCCCCTACAAGATCCGCGCGGTCGGCGCCGAGATCTATGCCGTCTTCACCAACAAGTGTCAGCAGGGCGCCTGCCGCGGCTTCGGCTCCGAGGTGACCAATTTCATGATCGAGCGGATTGTCGACGCTGCGGTCGATGAGCTCGGCCTGGACCCGGTCGCGTTCCGCCGCGACAACTTCATCCGGCCCGAAGAATTTCCCTATCAGATCCCGACCGGCAACCTCTACGACAGCGGCAACTATCCGGGCGCCCTCGACATGGCACTGGAGATGCTCGACTACAAAAACTGGCGCGAGAAGCAGCAGCTGGCGCGCACCCAGGGCCGCTATGTCGGCATCGGCGTCGCCAGCTGCCAGGAGAAGGGCGTGTTCAGCGCCACCGAATTCTGGATGCTCAACCGCGATCCCGGCTTCGCGCTGACGAGTTCCCCGGAGAGCGCCTCGGTCAAGATCGATCCTACCGGCAAGGCAGTGATCTCGCTGCATGCGCCGTGCTGGGGCAACAGTCCCGAGACCGTCGCCACCATGGTTCTCGCCGAGCAACTCGCCATGGATCCGGCCGACATCAGCGTCGCCTATTCGGACACCGACCACGGCCTGCCGGGAACGGGTCCGGGCGGCAGCCGCTACACGGTCATGGTCACCGGCGCGGTCACCGGCGCTGCCGCGATCATCAAGGAGAAACTCAAACGGGTGGCCGGCCACATGCTCGAAGCCGACAGCCGCGATCTGGAATTCCGCAGCGGCAAGATCGGCGTGGCGGGCGCGCCCGGGCTCGAAGTGGCGATCGCCGAGGTGGCAATGCAGGCGCACTTCTTCCGCCTGTCGCTGCCCGACGACCCCGAACTGACCAGCGGGCTCGAAGCGAGCTACACCTACGATCACCCGCTGGCGACGCTGCCCAAGAACAACTCGGACTTCGGCATTTTCTATCCGATCATGGGTCACATGTGTCACATGCCGGTGGTCGAGGTCGACGCGAAGACCGGGCAGGTGAGCTTCCTCGACTACGTCGCCGTCCACGATTGCGGCACCATGATCAACCCGATGACCGTCGACGGCCACGTGCGCGGCGGCACTGCGCAGGGGATCGGCACGGCGCTTCTCGAGCACTTCCAATACGACCGCAACGGCCAGCTCCTGACCACGTCGTTTCAGGATTATCTGATGCCGCGGGTGGCGGAGCTGCCGCCGACGATTCGCATCGGCCATCTGGTGACGCCCTCGCCCTACACCGAATACGGCGTCAAGGGCGCCGGGGAGGGCGGCCGCATGGTGGCGCCGCCGGCCGTGGTCGCCGCCATCGAGGACGCACTGCGTCCGCTTGGCGTGCGTATCGATACCGTGCCGATCACGCCGGCGCGGCTGCGCGCTCTCATCCGCGAGGCCGAGGCGCGCAAAGGCCCCAGGCGTTAACGAAGCGTTTGCCAAGCCCGGCGATCTTGGTTGCCGGGGAGCCGTTTCGACACGGCTTGTGGCGCGGACCGTCCATCATGATATCTTTATGGTCAGCTCTCGCCGAATTTCGCGGCGGAGCCGAGGATTTGATGGCGCGCTCGCCCGTCGACCTGCCGCGGATGCAGAACCAGGCCCGGCCGCGGGTCGCGGTGGCGCGCGGCCCAACCCTGGTGCCGCTCGAGCCGGAAGTAGCGCCGAAGCCCCGCAAGCCGCTGCTGATGCGGCAGTACGACCTGATCGACCGGGTCAAGCAGTACAATCCGGGTACCAACGAGGACCTGCTCAACCGCGCCTACGTCTACGCCATGAAGGCGCATGGTGAGCAGATGCGGGCGTCGGGCGACCCTTATTTCTCCCATCCGCTACAGGTCGCCGCCATCCTCACCGAGCTTAAGCTCGACGATGCGACCATCGCCGCGGCGCTGCTTCACGACACCATCGAGGACACCGACGCGACTCGCGCCGAAATCGACCGCCTGTTCGGCCGTGATATCGGCGTGCTGGTCGAAGGCTTGACCAAGCTGATGAAGCTCGACCTCGTCTCCAAGGAGGCGAAGCAGGCCGAGAATCTGCGCAAGCTGCTGCTTGCCATCGCCGACGACGTGCGGGTGCTGCTGATCAAGCTCGCCGACCGCCTGCACAACATGCGCACCATTGCGCATCGCCCGCCGGAGGCGCGCCGCCGCACCGCGCAGGAGACGCTCGACATCTACGCGCCGCTCGCCGGCCGCATGGGCATGCATGAGATGCGCGAGGAGCTCGAGGACCTCTCCTTCCGCGAACTCAACCCCGACGCCTACAACGTGATCACCGAGCGGCTCGATGCGCTCGCCACGAAATCAAGCGGCTGGATCACCGAGATCGAGCAGCAGCTGGCGAGGAAGCTCGCCGACAGCGGCATCGCCGCCGAGGTCTCAGGCCGGCGCAAGCGCGCCTACTCGATCTGGCGCAAGATGGAACGCAAGGCGGTCGGCTTCGAGCAGCTCTCGGATATATTCGGCTTCCGCGTCGTGGTGGCGGGCGTCACCGAATGCTACCGGGCGCTCGGCATCGTGCACACCACCTGGCCGGTCGTCCCCGGCCGCTTCAAGGACTACATCTCGACCCCCAAGCAGAACGACTATCGCTCGATCCACTCGACCGTGATCGGGCCGGGCAAGCAGCGCGTCGAACTGCAGATCCGCACCCGCGAGATGCAGCAGATCGCCGAATACGGCATCGCCGCACACGCGCTCTATAAGGACGGCGTCGGCTCGCCGACCGAGCTCCTGTCTCGTGAATCGAACGCCTATGCGTGGCTGCGCCGCACCATCGAACTCCTTGCCGAGGGCTCCAATCCCGAGGAGTTTCTGGAGCACACCAAGCTCGAACTGTTTCACGATCAGGTGTTCTGCTTCACCCCGAAGGGCAAGCTGATCGCGCTGCCGCGCGGGGCGACGCCGATAGATTTCGCCTATGCGGTGCACACCGACGTCGGCAACATGGCGATCGGCGCCAAGATCAACGGCCAGATCGCGCCGCTCGTTTCCGCGCTGCAGAACGGCGACGAGGTCCAGATACTGACCTCGAAGGCGCAGGCCGCGCCGCCTGCGGTCTGGGAGTCGATTGTCGCCACCGGCAAGGCGCGTGCCGCCATCCGGCGGGCGACACGGGCGGCGGTGCGCGACCAATATTCCGGTCTCGGCCGGCGCATTCTCGAACGGCTCTGCCAGCGTGCCAAGATCGCCTATGCCGACGAGAAGCTCCAAGGCGCGTTGCACCGCCTCGCGCGCGCTTCGATCGATGACGTGATGTCCGCGGTCGGTCGCGGCGAGATGAAGGCGTCCGACGTCGTGCGCGCGATGTATCCGGACTACAAGGACGAGCGGGTGACGCCGCTTGCGCCGAAGCCGGAAAGCGGCTGGTTCGGTCTCAAGCGCGCCAAGGCGGTCAAGTTCAGGCTCCCGGAGAAGGGCGAGAACGGCGCGGCTATCCCGATCCGCGGCATCAACACCGACCTGCCGGTGCGCTTCGCGCCCAACGGCGGTGCCGTGCCTGGCGACCGCATCGTCGGCATCATGACGCCGGGCGAGGGGATCACCATCTACCCCATCCACTCGCCGGCGCTGACCGCTTTCGAGGACGAGCCCGACCGCTGGCTCGATGTGCGCTGGGACGTTGACGACGGCCAGCCGCAGCGTTTCCCGGCGAGGCTTGCGGTGCAATCGGTGAACGAGCCCGGCTCGTTGGCGCAGATCGCACAAGTCATCGCCGAGCACGACGGCAACATCGACAATATCCGCATGATGCGGCGATCGCCGGACTTCACCGAGATCACCATCGACCTCGAAGTCTACAATCTCAAGCACCTCACCTCGATCATCTCACAACTGCGGGCGAAGAAGGTGGTGGCCAACGCCGAGCGGGTGAACGGGTGAGCTCGTTGACGCGGGTCATTGCCACCTCGATCTCGAGGAGCGGGT
>Ga0207651_10001172_pt1 | contig 11752 bp, 2 predicted proteins | sample KBSM23metaG_FD_184328 | JGI IMG/M metagenome (GOLD analysis project Ga0207651, IMG submission 184328) | Miscanthus rhizosphere microbial communities from Kellogg Biological Station, Michigan, USA - KBS M2-3 metaG (SPAdes) (version 2) | ecosystem: Host-associated > Plants > Roots > Rhizosphere >... | reverse complement strand
CGCCGGTACGACGACCGATCGCCCCGCCAGCGACGGACGAAGATGCGGCCCACGCCGTCCGCGAGCGGCGTCGCCGCTTCGCCCAGCTCCAGATCGGCGCTGGCGGCGAACGCCCCACCCAGACGCGACGCCAGACCCGGCCCCATCTGCGTGCCGGTCACGCCCGCCGGAAACAGCACCAGCAGCGGGGGAATGCGCTCGACCGCGGCGTACAGGGCGGCGCCGTGCGTGACGTCCAGGGCGGGCGCGCTCAGCCCCGGGCCCTCACACGCCAGGACCTTGTCCGCGCCGGCGCGCCCCAGCTGGACCGCGACCTTCTCGTCGAGGTGGCGGTCGGTCAGCACGATCGCGTACACGGTCACGCCGGCGGCGCGCGCGGCCCGTCGTCCCTCCGAGAGCGCAAACAACGACGGACCGGTCGGTGCACCGTCGTGGAGATCGATGGGAACGAGAAGGTTGGGCAGAGAGCGCCTCGCGAGCCGGAATCATGCCTGCGCTCAATGGTCCCTGTCCATTCACGCGTGGCGGCGGGCGTGCTGTACTTGCCCGTGGTTACGCGATTGACACGATGATCCACGGGTAGCGATAATGCGCGACGGCCAGCACCGCATGGCATCCGGACCCGACGGCGACGGCGAAGACGACGAGCTTGTCGAGATCGAGCTCGAGGAGCTGCCGGGCGAAGCGTTGGTTCCCCCGCGCGCGCCGCCAGGCCCGCCGGCCGCGCCGCCCGCTTTCACGCACGGCGCCGCGCCGCCGCCGCGGCCCGCCGATGCTCCAGCGCCCGAGTCCGAGCCCCCGCCCCCGGCGGAGGCCGAGCTCGATCTCGACCTCCTCGAGGTGCGCCAGCCGATGGCCGAGGCGGCCGAGGAGGACGCGCACGCCGATCGAACGTCGTTCGAAAGCGAGGCCGCCGCCGCGAGCGAGCCGTCGCGCCGCGCGGCCCTGCTGGTCGAGGTGGCGCGCTTCCTGGAGGCCGAGGGCGACGGTGAGCGCGCCCTCACCGCCGCGCGCGACGCGTTCGCCGCCGAGCCGGCGCTGCCCCTGGCGCTGTGGGGATTGCGGCGCCTGCTCGCGCGCGCCGGTCAGTGGCAGGAGCTGGCGGATGCGTACCTGTCCGCGGCCGACGCGATCATGCCGGCGGCCGGGGACGCGCGCGGCGCACGCACGCGCGCCGACCTGCTGGTCGAGCGCGGCCGCTTGCTGGAGGATCACCTCGAGCACGACGCGGAAGCGGTCGCGAGCTACGACGCCGCGCTGGCGGCCGAACCCGATCACGTCGGCGCGCTGCTGGCGTTGCTGCTCGCCGGCGCGCGCCGGCAGGAGACGGCGGAGGTGGCGCGGGCGCTGGGTGGGCTGGCGCGCCGGGCGGACGGCGCGCGGCGCGCGGCGCTGGCGATAGAGGAAGCACGTGCCTGGCGCCAGGCGACCGAAGCGGACGGCGCCGAGCGATCGCTCGCGGTGCTGATCGCGGAGCTGGACCGGGGCGATCCCGCGCTGCCGCTGGCGACCGTGCTGGGCGAGCTGGAGGCGCTGACGGGCGCCGACGCGCCGCCGGACGTCGCCGTGCGCGCGCTGGGCGAGATCGCGGCACGGGCGGCGCCCGTCGACCGCGAGCTGGCGGTCGCGCTGTGGCGCGAGCGGGCGCGCGCGCAGGTCGCGCGCCTGGCCGCGCCGGCGGAGGCGCTGGCGTCGCTGGAGGAGGCGGCGCGCCTCGACGCCAGCCACCCGGTCGTCGCGATCGATCGGTTGCAGCTGGTGGAGACGCTGTCGGGCGGCGCCGCCGCCGACGCGCTCGCGCCCGACCTGATCACGCTGGTCGGGGCCGACGACGACGCCGTCGATCTGGCGCTGCTCCACGCGGAGACCGCGATTCGCGCGGGACGGGACGCCGCCGCGACGGCGACGCTGGCCATTCCCCGCGTGCGCGAGCGGCGCGGCGCGCGCGCCGACCTTCGCGCGCTGGAGCTGGCGCTCGCGATCCGGGCGCGGGACGCGACGGCCCTGCACGATGCGCTGCTGGCGGAGGCCGAATACGCCGCCGGCAAGGGCCCCGGCGAGGCGGGGTCGGCCGCCGACGCGCTGGTCGCGGCGGGCGCCCTCAAGCAGTGGCGGCTCGCCGATCCGTCCGGCGCGGAGGCGTTGTACCGGCGCGCGCTCGATCGCGTTCCGACGCACGCGCCCGCCGCGCACGCCCTGGTCGATCTGCTGGTGTCGGACGGCAGCGGCGGCGAGGCGGCGGCGCTGCTGGAGCGAACGCTGACCTGGGCGGCCGACGTCTCGACGATGTTCGAGGTCTGGGCCCGCGAGAAGATCGTATCGATCTATGCGGACGAGCTGGGCCAGCCCGACAAGGCGGCCGAGCACCAGCTGCGTCTCGTCGAGCTGACGCCCAAGGACGTCACGCGGCGTGTGCGCCTCGCCGACATCGAGATGTCCCGCTCGCCCCGCGTCGACATTCCCAAGCGCGTCGACAACCTGATGGCGCTGTCGGAGATGGCGGGTGATCCGGCGGTGACGATCGCGCTGAAGGTCGAGGCGGGCCGCACCCTGATCGGCGCCGCGAATCCGGAGCAGCGCCGGCGCGGCGAGGAGGTGCTCGGCGATCTGGTGACCGAGGACGCGAGCGGACTGGCCGCGTCGGCGCTGGAGGCGGTTCTGCCCACGGCCGCGGCCCGCGCCGATCTGGTGTCGAAAGAGCTGTCGGCCGCCGAGGCCGACGCGCCCGCCGAGGCGGTGCGCGCGCTCCGTTTCCGGCTCGCGCACCACTACGAGGCCGACGGCCGTTTCGCGGAAGCGCTGGCGGCGCTGACGCCGCTCCGTTCGGAAGGCGATCCGCTCGCGCGCGCCTGGAGCTACGAGCTGGCACGGCGTTCGGGCGAGGCGATCCTGGAGGTCGCGATCTTGTCCGAGGAGACGCGCGCAGCGGACGACGTGCTGGGTGACGAGGCGTTCGTTCGCTTCGCGCACGGCGAGGCGCTGGAGCGCGCCGGCGATCCGACGGGCGCGGCGGCGGATTTCCGGCGCGTGCTCGCCGGGGGCGCCACCGGACCGACGGCGATCGCCGCGGCGCTGGCGCTGGTCCGCATCGCCGCGGCCGACACCCGCACGGGACCGCAGGCGCTGGCCGAGGCGCTGCGCGCGCTCGCGGCGGCGTGCCCGGAGGACCCGGCGCTGGCGGCGGCGGCGGCGCGCGAGGCCGCCTTGTTGCGCGCGGCCGCCGCCCAGCCCGACGCCACGGACGCGGCCGCCGCGCCATCCCCGGAGGCGCCGCCGCGCGAGCGCGCGGACATGGCGGTGCTGAGGTTGCTCGCCGCGGCACGCCTGGGTGACCACGGGGCGGTGGGCGAGGCGCTGCTGGAGATGGCGCTGCTCGCGGGACACGACTCCGCGGCTTCGCTGGCGGACACCGAGGCGCCGTGGAAAGCCGACCTGCTCGCGCGGGCGACGGCGCGCGCCCGGCTGGGTGGCCGCGACATCGCGGATGCGGTCGCGCGTCGCGCGTGGCAGGCCGCGCACGTGCCCGCGGTGGCGTCGGCGCTGTCGGACATTCCGCTCGCGCCGACCGGCGCGTGGCCCGACGGGCGTCCCGATACGCGGCGGGCGCGCGCCCGGCGCCTGGGCGGCTCGTTCGGGATGGCCCTGGACCTGGAGGCGGCGCTGGACGCCGAGCGGCGGGGCGCGCTGGGCACGGCGCTGGCGATCTACGGCAGCGTGATCTCGGCGGATCCCGAGCGGCTCGAGGCGTGGACGGGGATCCGGCGGGTCGCGCGGGCCGGCGGTGATGCGATCGGCGAGGCACGGGCGCTGGCCCGGCTGGGCGCCGTGGTCCGCGATCCAGGCGAGGCGTCCGCGCTGCTCGCGGAGGCCGCGGAGGCCTACGAGCGGGCCGGCCGGGTGGACGACGCGATCACCTCGCTCGCGAAATGCGTCGAGCTGCGGCCCAACGATTCGACCGCGTACATGCGCGCCTACCAGTTGCTGCGCAGCGATCTGGATGCGCCGGGGCGGGAGGTCCTGTTCGACGCCTTGCTGTCGCACCGTCTGGCCGCGGCGGCGCTCACGCCGGCGGCGCGCGTCGCGATGCTGTTCGAGCGCGGCCAGCACCGCCTGCAGCGCGTGGACGACCGGGAGGCGGCGTTCGCGGACTTCAAGGAGATCTTGAAGATCCAGCCGGAGCACCGCGAGGCCTTGTTTCAACTGGCGCGCGGGGCCAGCGAGGATCGCGATCACGAATCGGCGGCGCACTGGCTGGTCCAGTTCCTGGCGGTCGCGTCCGACGACGCGCGCGCCGCGGACGCGCGGCTGGACCTCGCCGCTTGCTACGAGGCGCTGAAGGACCGCGCGCGCGCCGTGGAGACGCTGCGGCGCGCGGCCGGCCTGCGGCCCAGTGATCCGAAGCCGCTGCAGCGCCTGTCCGACCTGCACCTGCGCCAGGGCGAATGGAAGGCGGCGGTCGAGGCGTTGCGCGCGTGCGAATCACGGCTGGCCGACATCGGCGAGCGCGCGGCGCTGCATCTGCGCATCGGGTCCATCCTGCGCGACCTCGGGCGCGACGCGCAGGGCGCGGCGGGCGCGTTCCGGCGCGCGGGCGAGCTGGATCCGCTGGGTGAAGGAACGCGCGCGCTGGTCGCGCTCCACGATTCGGCCGGCGATTCGCGCGGCGCGCTGGGCACGGTGGATCAGGAGATCGCCGACGTCCGGCGCGCGCTGGCGGCGGATCCGCTCGACCTGCGGCGGCTGGAGCGGCTGCGCGAGCTGCTGGACATGGCGCGCCACCACGGCTCGACGGCCCCGATCGAAGAGGCGGAGGCCGCCGTCGTCAGCGTCCTGGAGCTGGTGACGGGCACGAGCGCGCCGGCCGCGCCGGCGGGACGCGCGCGCCCGTTCGCGCCCAAGGGCGCGCGGGCGTTCTGGGCGGAGGTGGCGCATCCGGCGTCGGGCGGGTTCATGGGCGAGCTGTGGCCGAATCTCATGGAGGCGGCGCTGGAGCTGTTTCCGGCGCCGGCCGTGCGTGGCAAGCGGCAGCAGTACGCGCCCGGATCGGATCAGCGCCTCGCCTGGATCGAGACCAGCGCGACGGCGCTGGGCCTCGGCGCCCTGCACATCCAGGTCGCGCGCGAGGCGGGCAGCCCGGCCGTCACCGCGCTGGAGGAACCGGGTCCGGTGTTGCTGCTGGGCGCGGGCGCCGAGAATTCGCTCGCCACCCGGTTTCAGGTCGGTCGCGCCCTCGGCCTGCTCGCCCAGCGCGCGACGGTCCTGGAGCGCGTGGGCGCGGAGGATCTCGCGCCGCTGTTCAGCTGCGCGGCGTTGCTGGCCGGTGTCGCGCTGCCAGCGGGCCTTCCGGATCCGTCGGACGAGCTGATGCGTGCGGTCTCGCGCGCGATCGGGCGCAAGCAGAAGAAGGCGATCACGCTGCAGGCGTCGCGCTTCAACTTCGAGAAGTACGACTTCGCGGCCTGGCACGAGGGCGTGCTGCGCACGGCCGACCGGCTGGGCCTGATGCTGGCCGGTGACGTCGCCGCGTCGGCGCTCGCGCTGGTCGCCGGCGCTTCGAACCGCGCCGCATCGGCGACCGAGGTCGCGACGAACCCGGCGGCGCTCGACTTGCTGCGCTTCGCGCTCAGCGAACAGTACGCCCAGCTGCGCAAGGGGGCGGGCTGATGGCCGGACCACGCAAGCCGCCCGGCTCCGACTGGGATCCGACCCTGGACGACGCCGAGATCTTCATCGAGGCGCCGACCGCGCCGTCCGGTCTCGGTCCGTTGCCCGAGCGCGACGACGCGTCGGACACGGACGGGTTGGACGACGTCTTCCTGGACGAGAACACGCAGCCCGGAACCTACGAAGGCATCCCGATGATCGCGGAGCCGCTGCCCGAGATGGGCGCGGAGATGTGGCAGGCGGGCATCCAGGCGGTCATCGAGGTTCCCGACCAGATGGCGCCGGTCTGGCCGTCGGCGGAGGAATGGGCGGCCGAGGCGCGGCGCTACCGCACGGAGAGCGCGCTCGTCGACGACACCACGGAGGCCGCGCGGTTGCTGCTGGCGGCCGCGCGCGCCTTCGAGCACGCCGGCGACGTCGAGCAGGCCGAGCGGGTGTGCGACGAGGCGCTGTCGCACGATCCGAACGCGCCCGAGGTGTTGCGCGTCCGCGCGCGCTTCGCCGAGAGCCGCGCCGAGTACGACGACGCGCACGCGCTGTGGGCGCGCATGGCCACGGCGGTGGAAGCGGCGGACGAGCGCGCGTCCTATGGGGCGCTGTCGGCGGAGTGGACGCTGGCCCGCGGCGACAGGTTGCCGCCCGTTGCGCGCCAGGCGATCCCGGCCGGGCCGGCGCGCGCGCTCGCGCAGGCCGAGGAGGCGCTGCGCGCCGGGGCGCCCGGCGACGTGGCGAACGCGCTCGCCGATGCGGGGCGGGCGATGGGCGGCGCGCTGGGCGCGGCGCTGCTGGATCACGCCGCCCGCTGCCGGGAGGCGGCGCGCGATCGCACGGGCGCGGCCGCGGAGCGCGCGGAGGCCGCCAAGCTGGATCCGTACGCGCCGCCGTCGCTGGCGGCGCGCCTGCGCGACGCCGCGCGCGCCGATGACCGCAAGGCGCTGCCGCTGGTCGAGGAGCTGGCGTCGGGGCCGGAGGGCGTGCTGTCGAACGCGCTCGCCCGCTGGAGCGCCGCGCTGGCGATCCGGAGCGGCGACAAGAAGCGGGCGAGCGCGCTGCGCGAGGGACTCGCGCCGGTCACGGCGGCCGCCGCGCGCGATCGCGTCGATCAGGAAGCGGCGTCGGGCGCGCCGCTGGATCCCGCCAGCCTCGAGCGGCTGCGTTCCAGCATGACGGGAGGCGCGGGCGCGGTGGTCCTGTGCTGGATCGAGGCGGGTAACCTGGCGCGGCGGGGTGAGACGTCGGGCGCGCTCGATCTCATGGGGCGTGTGATCGCCGAGAACGCCGACGCGATCCCGCTGGGCCTGCTGGCGCAGCAGATCGCCGCCGACACGACCGATCCGGGCGAACAGGCGGCGGCCTTCGATCTGTGGCTGCGCGGCGATCCGGGCCGGCGCGCGGAGGCGGCGCTCGCGCTCGCGGGCGCTCGGCAGGCGGCGCAAGGGGACGCCAAGGATGATCCGATGGCGGCGCGGGGCGCGTTGCAGACCGCGATCGAGGCGGCGCCGGGGTCCGCGCTGTTCTGGTCGGTCGCGGCGTCGGACGCGCGCGCGGGACGGCAGGCGGATGCGGCGGCGACGCTCGCGTACGGCGCCGATATGTGGGGACCCAGCGCGCTGGCGCCCGGACTGCGCGTCTGCGCGATGTCGCACCTCGCGCTCGGCGAGCCGGAGCGCGCGTTCGAGAATCTGCAGACGCGGCTGGCCGCGGCGCCCGACGAGCCCGTGACGCACCCGTTCGAGCTGGAGGCGCGCGCGCGGCTCGCGGAGCGCGCGGGCGACGCGGGGGCGCTGGTGACGATGCTCGCCGCGGCGGCGGACGCCGCCGATCCGGGCCGTGCGGCGTCGCTGGCCGCGCGCCGGGCCGATCTGGTCGACGTCGCGTCTGATAGCAACGGGCGCGCCCGGATCCTGGGAAAAGCGCTCGCGGATGTACCCGGCGACGCGGTGGTGCTGCCATTGCTGCTCCTGGATGAAACGGTGCCGCCGGCGGCGGCCGGCGAGGCGCTGTGGCGCGCCGGCGACGCCGCGGCGGGGGCGTCGGCCGCGCCCATCGCGCGGCTCTATCGGATGGCGGCGAGCGAGCTCGCGGCGCTGGGCAGCGACGACGGCGCGGCGGTCGGCCGCGCGTCCGAGCTGTTCGCTGCGCTGCCGGCCGATCGGCTGGCGAAGCGCGCGCTGGTGCGGGCCGCGGGCCGTCTCGCGGCCGTGCCGCGGGTGCAGGCGATCGCCGAATCGACCGCGGGCGCCGCCGCCGCGGGAGATGACGCCGACGCCGGCGTCTCCCTGATCGTCGCCGATGCGCTGGCGGCGGCGGGCGACGCGCGCGCGCGGCCGGCGTTTCAGGCGCTGGAAGGTGGGCGGTTCGCCGCCGATGCCCGGCGGGCGCTGGCCCGCCTGGACGCGCACGAGCACGGCCAGGGACTGCCGCCGGGCTTGCTGGGCGGGCCCGCCGACGAGGCGGTCGCTGCCGCGCGAACCGCGGTGACCGACGTGTTCGACGCCGCGCGCGGCGGGAGCTGGGACGAAGCGGTGGCGTCGTTGCGCGACAGCCCGCCCCAGGAAGCCGCCGCGGGCCCGGCGACGCTGCACGCGGCGGCGCTGCTGGCGGAAGGACGCGGGAAGCCCGCGGACGCGGCGGCGCTGGAGGCGGCCGCGCTGGCGGCGGCCAGCGGCGATCCGGACGCGGTGTCGGTCTCGACGCTGGCGCGGATCGCCGAGGGTGACGGCAAGCCCGAGCTGCGCGTCGCCGCGCTGGAGCTGGCCGCGGCGCGCTTCGCGCACGATCCGACGAAGATCGCGCTGGCGATCATCGATTCGATGCGGGCGCGGCTGGCGGAGGCGGCGGGCGATCGCGCGAGCGCGAGCGAGCACTGGCGCGCGGCGCTGGTGGTGGATCCGAGCTGCCTGCCCGCGGCGCGGGCGGTGCGCCGCGACGCCGCCCGGCGCGGCGATCTCGCGATGACAGTCGACGCGACCGAGGCGGAGGCGGCGTGCCTGCGCGTCCCGGAGCACCGTGTCCACACGCTGCTGCTGGCGGCGGCGCTCGCCGAGGAAGCGGCGCGCGGCGAAGAGGGCGGCGTACCGCACCGGCGCCGCGCGATGGCGCTGTTGCGCGCGGTGCTGGAGATCGATCCCGGCCACGAGGGCGCCTTCGAGCAGCTGCGCACGCTGCTGGGCGAAGCGGCGGACGAGACCGCGCTGTCGGAGGCGCTGGCGTCGCGCATCGCGGTGGCGGCGAACCCGTTCGAGGTGACGTCGCTGCGCCTCGCGCGCGCCGAGCTGCTGACCGGCAAGCTGGGCGATCGCGCCGGGGCGCGGGTCGAGCTGGACGCGATCCTGCACAAGCAGCCCGAGCACCCGCGCGCGCTGGCGCGGCTGTCCGATCTGCTGTGGGAAGAGCAGGCCTGGAGCGACGCCGGCGAGATCTACCTGCGGCGCACGGCCGTCGAACGCGATCCGGCGGCGCTGCGCGAGAGCTTCCTGCGCCTGGGGCACATCTACCGCGACCGCGTCCCCGACGCGCGGCGCGCGATCACCGCCTACGAACGCGTCCGCGGCATCGAGCCCGACAACCGCGACGCGCTGCAGGCGCTGTCCGAGCTGTACATGGACGAGGGCGACACCAAGCAGGCGCTGCCGGTCACCGAGCGGCTGGTGATGACCGAGCAGGACGCGAGGAAGCGCACCGCGTACCGCGTGCGGCTGGGCGAGCTGCTGATGCGGGCCGGCGACCTGCGGCGGGCGGGCACCGAGCTGCGCCGGGCCGTCGACGGCGATCCGCGCAACGTGGCCGCGGTGACCACGCTGGCGCAGTTGCTGGAACGATCGCGCGACGCGCCCGGGCGGCGCGCCTTGCTCGATCACGCGGTCGGGTTGCTCCGTCACGACGTCGAGCGCGGCGAGCTCAGCCTGGAGACGCTGCGCGCGCTGGTGGCGCTGCTGTCGTTGCGCGACCGCCCGCGCGCGGCGGCCGCCGTCGACGATCTGGTGGCCGTGCTGGTCGCCGGCGCGCAGGGCGGCAAGGCCGAGCGCCCGCGTCGTCCGGGGCGATCTGTCGCGGCCCTGCGCCGTCCCGAGATCGACGAGCGCGCGTTCCCGCCCGGGCTGCCCCCGGGCATCCGGCAGCTCATGCGGCTGGTCGGCCCGCACCTGCGCCCCGGAGGTGGGGAACTGGCGCAGGCGCTGGGGCGCCTGGGCGTCTCGCGGGCGGAGCGCGCCGGCCGCGGCGAGGGCCCGCGGCCGCTGTTCGACAGCGTGGGCGCGGAGCTGGGCGCCGGCGACTTCGAGCTTTACATCAAGCCCGGGGGCGCCACGGGGCCGGTCGCCCTGCGCGCCGAGCCCGGCTCGCCCGCCGCCATCGTCATCGGGGCGCCGATCGTCGCCATGGGGCAGGGCGCGCTCCGGTTCGCGGCGGCGCGGACGTTGCGCCTGGCCGGGACGCACCTGGATGCGCTGCTGGCGGTCCCGCCCGAGGACGCGGCCGCGCTGGTGGTCGGGATCATCCGCCAGTTCGTGCCCGACTTCCTGCACCCGGCGGTGCGCGACGCGCTGGTCGACACCGAGGCGGCGCGCGCGGCCCGCCTGATTCCCCGCAAGGTCAAGCCGGCCGCGTCGGGCTTCGCGGTCGAGAGCGCGGGTCCGTTCGACGTGCCCGCCCTCCACGCCGCGGTGCGCGACGGGGCCAACGCCGCCGGGTTGCTGGCGTCGGCGGACCTGCCGGCCGCGCTTGCGGTCGTCCTGGCGTCTGCCGGGGTGCGCGATCCGGCGCTGGCGCTGGCGCCGATCGTCGCGAATCCGGAGGCGCTGGCTCTGCTGCGTTTCGCGGTTTCGGACGCCTACGACGACCTCGCCGCGGCGATGGAGGGGGGTAGCCCGTCGTGATAGATTCTCTATTCGTATGCCCGTCGGCGATCCCAGCCCACCGACTGACGACCCGCTGATCGGCAAGGTGCTGTCGGAGCGGTACCGCATCGTCCGCAAGATAGGCGAGGGCGGGATGGGCGCCGTCTACCAGGCCGAGCACGCGCTGATCGAAAAGAAGATCGCGCTCAAGATCCTGTTCCAGGATCTGACGCGGCGCCCGGACCTGATCGCCCGCTTCCTGCAGGAGGCCAAGAGCGCGTCGCGCATCGGCCACGAGAACGTCATCGACATCTCGGACTTCGGCCAGTCGCCCGAAGGGCTGGTGTTCATCGCGATGGAGTTCCTCGACGGTCAGGACCTGGGGAAGACGCTGAAGCAGGTCGGCGCGATGCCCTGGGATCGCGCCCGGCCGATCCTGATGCAGATCGCCAAGGGCCTGCGCGCCGCGCACGGCAACGGGATCATCCACCGCGACATGAAGCCGGAGAACGTCTACCTGATCCAGCGCGAGGGACGGCCCGACTTCGTCAAGGTGCTGGACTTCGGCATCGCCAAGATCGTCAACGACGACGCGGGCGGGCCGGCGCTGACGCAGACCGGGATGATCTTCGGGACGCCGGAGTACATGTCGCCCGAGCAGGCGCAGGGCAGCACGCCCGATCACCGCGTCGACGTCTACGCGGTCGGCTGCATCATGTATCACATGCTCACGGGGCAGGTTCCGTTCACGGCGGACAACTTCATGGGCATCCTGACCAAGCACCTGCTGGAGCCGCCCGTCCCGCCGCGCAAGCGCCGGCCGGACATGGCGATCACGCCGGAGGTGGAGGCGATCTGCCTGCGCGCGATGGAGAAGGAGCGCGACAAGCGGTTCCCCGACATGGACGCGCTCTATCGCGCGTTCGGCGCGGCGGGCGACTTCGCGTTCGAGCCGTCGCAGGTGTTCGTGGCGCCGCGCGCGCCGAAGGCCAGCCTCAAGTATCCGACGCTGGCCACGCTGAACCAGGAGAACCGCGAGTCGCGGACGGCGATCGCGGTCGGGTCGGGGACGTTCGAGGACGAGCGGCCGGGGCGCCCCGGTGGTGGCGACGAGGCACCGGCGGGAAGCCGCAAGCCGCTCGTGATCGCGGCGGTCGTGGGCGCCGCGCTGATCGGCGTCGGCGCGCTGGTGTTCGCGTTGAAGCCGTCGAGCAATCCGGTCTCGCCGGAGCCGGCGGCGGCAGCGGCGA
>Ga0207651_10001170_pt1 | contig 11756 bp, 9 predicted proteins | sample KBSM23metaG_FD_184328 | JGI IMG/M metagenome (GOLD analysis project Ga0207651, IMG submission 184328) | Miscanthus rhizosphere microbial communities from Kellogg Biological Station, Michigan, USA - KBS M2-3 metaG (SPAdes) (version 2) | ecosystem: Host-associated > Plants > Roots > Rhizosphere >... | reverse complement strand
CGGCGCCCTGCGAACGGTCTGCCTGCTGCGCCGCCGTACACGCGCGGCGGGACACTGTGTCACGCCGCCGGAACGGCGCGTCGAACGAGCCGACAACCGCCGGGCGCAAGCAAGAGCCGAGCCGCCGCCGCACCCCGGCCGCGCCCGCGCCGATGTTCAGCCCGGCTCGCCGAAGCGCCAGCGCAGGCCGACCCACAGTGCGCGCGGCGCGCCGGGCGCGACGAACTGCTCGTTGCGCCAGTCGGCCGGCGGCTGCAGCCGGCCCTGTGCGTCGAACGCGTTCTCGGCCAGCAGCCCGCCGCTCGCATAGCGGCGATCGAACAGATTCGAGACCTTCGCGAACAGCTCCCAGCCGGCGCCGAGCTTCCAGTTCGTCGTCAGGTTGACGACCGCGAAGCCGCCGATCGTGCCGGCGCCGAAAAAGTCGAGGCCGTCGGCCTGGTGGGCGTTGTTCTCGTTCCCGCGCACGAACTGGCTGGAGTACGCGGCGACCTGGGCGCCGATGCTCCAGCTCGGCAGCGGGCGGGCGTCGACGGTGAGCTTCAGGCTGTGCGCCGGCAACGCCGGCATCCGGTCGCCGGGGCGGACCTCGATCTCGCCGGCGCCGGTGCAGGCCGGGCTGCTGCGGGCGCTGCTGTTCGAGGCCGACAGCAGGCAGGTCGACGATTCGAAGGTCGCGCGCAGGTAGCTGTACGACAGGCTCCAGTCGATCGCGGCGCTGCCTTGCGACAGCCCGAGCTCGACGCCCTGGCGCAACGTGCGGCCGAAGTTCGAGAAGTAGCCGGCCGCGCGGCCGTTGCTGATGAACAGCAGGTCGTCGCGGTTGTCGGTGCGGAACACCGAGGCGTTCCAGCGCAGCCGCGCATCCGGGCTGCCGAAGTTGCCGCGCAGGCCGGCTTCGAGCGTGCGCGAGACCACCTGCTTCAGCGGCGGATCGCCCTGCAGCGCATTCGGCAGCACGCAGGCATGGTCGGGGTCGGAGCAGCCGAGCTCGATCGGGCTCGGCGCGCGATTGCCCTGGCTGAAGCCGCCATAGGCGGTCAATGCCGGGGCGACCTGCCAGGTGAGGCCCGCGGCCGGATTGAACTTGCTGAACTTGCCGGCGCCGTCGAGCGCGGTGTCCAGCCCGAGCGTCGCGCGGCCGAGGTCGACAGTGCGCACGCGGGTGTCGTTGTAGCGGCCCGAGAGCGTCAGGTTCAGGCCCGGCGCCAGGGTCACGATGTCGGCCAGGAACGCGCTCGCGGTGCGGCTGGTGCCGGTGATCAGCGCGTCGACCTGCGGCGCGTGCGTCACGACCACGAGCCGGGTCGCGTCGAGCTCGCCCTCGGCCGAGCTTTGCGCGAAGTCGTTGCGCGCGCGGTCATAGGTGGCGCCGACGCTGAGCCGGTGCGCGCCGACGGTCTTGCTCAGCTGCAACGCGAGACCCTCGCTGCGCTCGCGGGTGTCGGTGCGGTGCTCGATCGCCGACTCGGGCGTCGCGGGCGGGTCGAAGGCGTCGTTCAGGTCGCCGTTGAGCGTGGCCGCATGCACGCGCCGGGTATACAGGGTCGTCGCGAGTTCCAGCCCGGGGCCGACCTGGCGTGTCGCGTTCATCGACAGCATCGTCACGCGGTTGTCGGTCGGGTCGGGGCGGGTGTAGACCTGGGTGCGGCTGGTCGCGAGCATCGATTCGGGCAGCGGGCCGTTGCCGATCAGGCGGCTTTCGCCGTGCAGGAGGCTCAGCTCCCACGAATAGCCGGGAGCGCGCTCGCCGCCCTTCAGGAACAGCTGGCGCACCCGCGACGGCGAATAGTCGCGCCAGCCGTCTTCGTCGAAGCTGCCGAGCGCTGCGAACAGGTGGCCGTGCTCGCCGAGCGTGCGGCCGTAGCTGAGCTCGCTGCTGACGCGGCCGAACGAGCCACCGCGCACTTCGAGCTCGCCGCCGGGATCGGTGTCGCCGCTCTTGGTCTTGAGCACCAGCGCGCCGCCGAGCGTATTCAGCCCGAACAGCGGGTTCGAGCCCGGCAGCAGGGTCACGCTGGCGAGCGCGACGTTCGGGATCATGTCCCAGTTGACGACATCGCCGAACGGCTCGTTGACGCGCACACCGTCGAGGTAGACCGACAGCCCCTGCGGCATGCCGAGCAGCGGGCTGCTGGTGAAGCCGCGGTAGTTCAGGTCCATCTGGAACGGGTTGCCCTGGGTCTCGTTGATGTTGACGCTGGGCAGCTGGCTGGCCATGAATTCGGGCAGGTTCAGGCTCTGCAGATCGCGCAGGCGCTTCGCATCGGCGCTCTGCACGTTCGACGGGATCTGGTCCTTCGGCACGCCGGTGCCGGGCAGCGGCGTCGTGCCGACGATCTCGACCGCCGGCAGGGTCGTGACCGCGACGGTCTGCGCGTGGAGTGCCGGGGAACACGCGATCAGTGCGGCCCAAGCCAGGGGGTGATGGCGCCCGCGGCGCCGTGGGTACTGCATGAGAGTCTCCGAGGTCGTTCTGTCTGGCTCGCAGCCAGGAGCCTGGGCGGCAGAGAGCCGGGCCCGCGTTGGGGTTGCAAGGGGCCGCAGGCAAGGCGCGAGGCGCAGCCCAGGCTGGCCGCCTGGGCAAGCCGAGCAACGCCGCATGCGGCCCCTTGCAGCCCCAACCCGAAGGGCCGGGGCGATGTGCCGTGCCATCCTTCGTTGCCGGCTCGTTGTGTAGCTCGCCACACCGCCTCGCCGACGCCTCGTCTGGCACGGCATCTCGCCCCGGCGCGGACCCGGCTCTCTGCCGCCCAGGCTCCTAGCCTATCAAGGCCGCGACGGCGGCGACAGGGAAAACTTCCCGGCCTGCGCCATCGCAGCCCGATCGCCCCTGCAGGTCGGCGCGCGCCCGGCTCTCCGCCGGCGAGGCTCCTAGACCAGCGCGCTGCCGATCACGCGGTGACGGATCGCCAGGTGCACCAGCGCGGCCGAGGTCGTGACGCCGAGCTTGTCCTTGATGGTGGTCTGGTGGTTCGAGACCGTCTTCGGGCTCAGCTTCAGCGCCTGTGCGCACTCGGCCAGCGAGCGGCCCTGCGCGAGCAGGCGAAAGACCTCGAACTCGCGCAGGCTCAGTTCCGCGAGTCGCTCGGCCTCGCGAGCCGGATCGCGCTGCAGCAGGCCGGTCGCCAGGTCGGCGCCGAGGTAGCGCTCGCCGGCATGCAGCGCGCGCACCGCGTCGACCAGGCTTTGCGGCGCCGCTGCTTTCGTCAGGAAGCCGCGCGCGCCGGCCTCGAGCGCACGGCGCACGAGCGGCGGGCTGTCGTACATGCTGAAGACGAGGATGCGCGCCGCCGGGACGCGCAGCAGCACGCGCCGGATCAGCTCGAGGCCGCCGCCGCCGGGCATGGCCAGATCGGTCGCGAGCACATCGGGCGGATCTGACACGAAGGCGGCGTACGCGGCCTCGCCGGTGCCGGCCTCGGCGACGACGCGGATGTCGGGCGTCTGCTCGAGCAGCCGGAGGTAGCCGCCGCGCACGACCGGGTGGTCATCGACGAGCAGCACGCGGATCATGCCGCCCTCGCCGCTTCGCCGGCCGCGCCGGCAGCGGCCGGCAGCGGCACCCGCAGGCTCAGCCGCACGCCCGCGCCCGGCGCGCTCTCGACCTGCAACGCGCCGCCGAGCGCCGCGGCGCGCTCGCTCGCGCCGAGCAGCCCGAGGCCGCGCGCCGCGCGGGCCGGGTCCATGCCGCGCCCGTCGTCGCTGATCGTCAGGCACAGGTGCTGCGCGGCGTCACATGTCAGCACCAGCCGCACCTGGCTCGCGTGGGCGTGCCGCGTCACGTTCGTCAACGCCTCCTGCGCGACGCGGTAGACCGCGATGTTGATGCGTTCCGGCAGCGGCTCGTCGATCGCGTCGAAGTGGAACACGCAGTCGACGCCGCTGCGCTCCTCCGACGACTCGCACAGCTCCTGCAGCGCGGCGACGAGGCCGAGCGCGTCGAGGTTGGCCGGCCGCAGCCGGCGCAGCATGCCGCCGACGAGCTGGTACAGGCTCTGCGCCGCCAGGTCGGCGCGCGCCGCGGCGCCGAGCAGCGCGGCGCGGTCGTCGCCCGCACAGCGCCGCAGGCAGGCGGTCTCGATCAGGATCGCGCTGCAGCGCTGGCCGAGCTCGTCGTGCAGCTCGCGTGCGAGCGCAAGACGCTCGCTCTCCTGCACCGCGATCAGCTGCTGCGCCAGCTCGCGGTTGTGCGCCAGCAGCTCGGCGGCGCGCGCCTCGGCGCGTTCGCGTGCGCGCAGCACCGACTCGGTCTCGCGCCGCCGCCGCAACGCGTACCACGCCAGGCCGAAGGCGAAGACCATGCCGGTCAGCGGCAGCTCGTCCAGCTGCCAGCGTTCGTAGCGGGCCAGGCTGCCGACCAGTGACTCGTTCAGGTTCAGCGCCCGCGACACGCCGAAGCATGCGAGCGCAGCGGCGAGCACGATCCAGAGGTCGCCGCGCCAGTGCGATGCGGCGGGTCGTCGCGATCGCCTCATGCGCCACCCCCGCCGCGCTTGGTCAGCCCACCGAAGCCGCGCTGCGGGTCGTAGCCCCAGCAGGCGAGCGCGAAGAAGAGCAGCAGGCAGCCGAGCACGACGTACGGCGCGGCGCCCGGGTCCTTGCCGTACAGCGCGAAGCGGACCCACTCGACCGCATGCGTGAACGGGTTGAAGCGCGCGAGTTGGTAGACCCACTCGGCGCCCGACTCCTGCAGCTTCCACAGCGGGTAGAGCGCGGTCGACAAAAAATACATCGGGAAGATCACGAAATTCATCGTGCCGGCGAAGTTCTCGAGCTGCCTGATGGTGACCGACAACAGCAGCCCGAGCGCGCCCAGCATCAGCGCGCTGCCGATCAAGGCCAGCAATGCATGCAGCCCGGCAAGCGACAGCAGCGGCAGCTCGGTGCCGATCAGCGCGGCGACGATCACGAACGCGAGCGCCTGCAGCACCGACAGCAGCGCGGTCGCGCACAGCTTGGAGAACAGCAGCCAAGGGCGCGGCAGCGGTGCGGTCAGCAGCAGCCGCATCAGGCCCATCTCGCGGTCGTAGACCATCGCCAGCGACGACTGCATGCCGTTGAACAGCAGCACCATGCCGACCAGCCCGGGCACGATGTAGACGTCGTACGGGATGTAGGTGTCGTAGGGCTCGACGATCGCGACGCCGAAGACATTGCGAAAACCGGCGGCGAACACCGCCAGCCACAGCAGCGGTCGCACCAGCGCCGACACCAGCCGGCCGGTCTGGCGCGAGAACTTGAACAGCTCGCGCGCGACGATCGCCTGCAGGGCCTGCAATGCATGCGCGATGCCGCGGCGTGCCGATTGATCGGCGTGCTCGCCGGGCGAGGGGTGGTCGCCCCCGGGCCGAGCGCCGGGCCGCCATGGGCCACCGAGAGGCTCACTTTGTGGCCCTCGGCCGGCCCGGATCCCCTCGGGGGATCGACCGGCGTATTCGCCGGGCGAGGGGTCGTCATCACTCACCGCGCGCTCTTGCATAGTTTCTCCGGGGCATCGGCGCCGAGGGTGTCGAGCACGTCGCTCGGGTGCAGCAGGCCCTCGATCGGCGCCGTTGCGACCACGCCCTGACCGTCGGTCAGCAGCAGCGGCTGGCGCAGCTGGCCGTCCCAGGCCCGGAAGCTCAAGGCCACGCCCTTGGCACCATCGACTGTTGTCCTGGGCAGCGCTTGCGCCCAGGCTGTGTTCGGGCCCTTCGGCGCTGCGGTCGCGAGTGCGACCAGGGTCTTGCCTGCCATCCAGGCGGCCCAGTCGCGATCGGTCATCGGCCGTTTGACGGCCTTGGAGAAGCGACGCGAGACCTGCGGCGCGCCATAGCGTTCGAATTGCGCATGCCAGGCCAGCGCGACGAGACCGGCGTCGCCAACCACCGGCCGCGGCAGCACGGTGCGATAGGGCAGGCCGCGCGCGAATTCTCCGTCGGTGTCGACGACCCAGACCGCGTCGTAGTTCTGGCCCGCGGTCAGCAGCAGCGGGTTCGCGAGCGCGCGCTCGCGCGGATCGGTCGACAGCTTGAACGGCCGGGTGTCGACCAGTTGCAGGCCGTAGCGCTTGATCGAGGCCTGCGCGGCCGCGGCGCGCTGCTGATCCGGCGCGCTCGGCCCGACCAGCAGCAACAACTTGCTCCATTTGCGTGACACCAGCGCCTGTGCAATCGCGTCGGCGCGCATCCGTTCGCTCGGCAGCAGATGCAGCAGGCGCGGCCGGCAATCCTGCTGGCGCAGGCGGTCGTCGGGCGCGCCGAGGTTGAGCACCGGCAGCGTGACCGCATCGGCGACTGCCAAGGTCCAGTCAGCCGGCAGGTCGGTCAGGACCAGCGCGGCGCCGCCCTTCTCGGCTGCGATTGCGGCGGCCCGCGCGCTCTCGACCGAGCGCGCGGGCGCCTGGCTCAGTGCGATCGCGGCACCCGCCGCCTCGAGCTCGAAGCCGGCGTCGGCCAGCGCAAGCTGCACGCCGTCGGCCGCCGGGCCGCCGGGGTGGCCGAGGGTGGCGCGCTCGAGGCGCGCGCGCTCCAGGCGCGGATCGTCCTGCGGGCCGATCAGCGTCGCCTTCAAGGTCACCGCGGCGGCGCCGGCCGCATCGACCACGCTCGCCAGCGCGAACACCAGCAGCGCGGCACGCCTCATTCGACCACCACCACGCCATAGGGCACCCGCCCGACCGGCACGGTCTTGATCGCCTTCGCGGCCGGCACGTCGATCACGCTGAGGTCGTCGCTCAGGCCGTTCACGACGAACAGGCGCTTCTCGTCCTTGTCGAGCGCGACGTTCCAGGCGCGCTTGCCGACCAGCACGAGATCGGTCACCTTGCGCGCCGCGACATCGACGAACGCAACATGATTGGCGCGGCCGAGCGCGACGAACGCGCGCTTGCCGTCGCGCGCCAGCGCGATGCCCACCGGCGTGATGTCTTGCGCGCGCGCGCCCTTGACCTCGAACTTGAGGTTGGCCAGTACCGCATGCGTCGCGGTCGAGACGATGGTAACGCCGGCGTCGAGCTCGCAGGTCACCCACAGCTCCTTGCCGTCGGGCGTGATCGCCATCCGGCGCGGCCGCTTGCCGACCTTGATATTGGCGACGACCTTGCCGCTCGCGATGTCGATCGCATGCACGAGGCTGGCGACCTCCGAGGTCACATACAGCAGCTTGCCGTCGACGCTGACCTTCACGCCTTCGGGCTCCTGGCCGACCTTGACCTCGCGCAGCCTCTTGCCGCTCGCGATGTCGATGAAGACCACCGCGGCGTCGTCCTCGCTGGAGACATAGAGGGTCTTGCCGTCGGGCGAGAGATCGAAGGCCTCGGGGTCGTCGCCGAGCGGGATGTGGCGCATCGATTGGCCCGACGCCGGGTCGATCAGGTCGGCCACGCCGGAGTCGGAACACGCAAGCATCAGCTTGCGCTCGGGCGTGAGCTGCAGATGGCGGCCGCGCTTGCAGGTCGGGATGGTGCCCTTCACCGTCAAGGTCGCGAGATCGATCATCGTCAGCGCATCGTCCTTCTCGCTCGATACATAGACGGTGCCCGAAGGCGATTGCGCCCGCGCGACGGCGGTCAGCATCAACATCAGCAGCAGCGACGCTGCGGCGCAGCGCAGCAGTCGGGTCGTGGTCAAGGTCAAGGGCACGTCTCCGGCGATTCTTGTTCTGGCGACGGTCTCAAGACGTGCGCCGGATGAACCCGGCTTCGAGCGTCGCTTCGCCGAGCGTACGCGTCACCTCGGCAGGCGTGCCGTCGGCGAGCAGCGCGCCCCGGTGCAGCACGAGCACGCGGTCGGCGCCTTCGGCCTCCTCGACCCAGTGGGTCGCCCACAGCACGCTGATGCCGCGCTCGCGCACATCGGCCTGCAAGGCGCTCAGCAGGTCGCGGCGCGACTTCGGGTCGAGCCCGACGGTCGCTTCGTCCATCAGCAGCAGCGCCGGCCGGTGCAGCCCGGCGCGCACGAGCTCGACCTTGCGCCGATTGCCGCCCGACAGCTCGCGCACCTTGCGGTCGAGATCGGCATCGAGCCCGAGGCGTGCGCACCCGGCCGCGATGCGCTCGTGCGCGACCCGCCGCGGCACGCCCTGCAGGTCGGCCTGGAACAGCAGGTTGCGGCGGATGCTCAGGTCGAGGTCGAGCGCGATCTGCTGGAACACGACGCCGATGTGGCGCAGCGCGCTGCGCGCCGATCGCCGCAGTGAATGCCCGGCCACCTCGACCTCGCCGCCATCGGCCACGAACAAGCCGGTGAGCACCTGAAAGAGTGTCGACTTGCCGGCGCCGTTGGGCCCGAGCAGCGCGACGAATTCGCCGCGCCCGATCTGCAGCGACAGGGACTTCAATGCAATGGTCTGGCCGTAGCGCTTCGTGAGATCGGTGATTCGCAGCATGAAGGATGGCAGGTCGCGCGAGAGTCTCGGAACGGGGCGATCCAATCGCGGCCCGCGACGCGCACGGTACAGCAACTTCTGCGCCCCGCCGGCCGCTGCACGCGATGCGCGCGATGCGCGGGTCGGCACGGTCGCGCCGCGGCGAGGCATCGGGCCCGGCATGGCGCGCGGCCGGACAGTGGAACACTCTGCGCCAAAAGTGGTTATGAACGTTGCGTCGTTCGCGGCCTGGCATGCGCTCGGCTGCGATGCGCGATCCGAGGTCGGTCGACGTGGGCCTCAGGGCTTTCCCGAAGGCCGCGCCGCAACCCTTGAAGCAAGGTGGTGCGCACATCGCTCTGTAGTCGCCTTTGAGTGGGTTTCAAGTCTGCAAACACAGGGTTTCGCCTAGGGTCCGACGGCATGCTCCGCCGCGTTGAGTGATGGCTGCGGCGTGCGGCGAAACCAGACCGCATCGGCTTGTTCGAAATGGGCATGGATGTTGCGGTCGGCGGTCTCGTCAGTCAGCTCGCGCGGGGACCCGGTGGCAACCTTCGCAAGTTTCTTAGACCACCTCCAAAGGAGACATCAATGAGAATTTCACGGCTATCGAGCGCGGGCCTCGTGCGTCAGTTAGGGCTGGCGTTGCTCGCTCTACCTGTGTTGGCGCACGCCAACGCCGACGTCGAGAAGAACATCGCCAACACCGGCAACTGGGCGATGCAAGCGGGTGACATGTACAACCAGCGTTACTCGCAGCTGAAGCAGATCACGACCGCCAATGTCGGCAAGATGCAGGTCGCGTGGACGTTCTCCACCGGCGTGCTGCGCGGCCACGAAGGCTCGCCGCTGGTGATCGACGGTGTCATGTACCTGCACTCGCCGTTCCCGAACAAGGTCTATGCGCTGAACCTCGACACCCAGCAGATCCTCTGGAAGTACGAGCCCAAGCAAGACCCGGCAGTGATCCCGCAGATGTGCTGCGACACGGTCAACCGCGGCGTCGCCTATGCCGAAGGCAAGGTCATCCTGCAGCAGGCCGACAGCACGCTGGTCGCGCTCGACGCCAAGACCGGCAAGGTGGTCTGGAGCGTCAAGAACGGTGACCCGAAGCTCGGCGCTGTGAACACCAACGCGCCGCACGTCTTCAAGGACAAGGTCATCACCGGCATCAGCGGCGGCGAATGGGGCGTGCGCGGCTTCATCGCGGCGTACAACCTGTCCGACGGCAAGCTGGCCTGGAAGGGCTACAGCGTCGGCCCCGATGCCGAGATGCTGATCGACCCGGCCAAGACCATGACCTGGACCGACGGCAAGATGGCACCGGTGGGCGCCGACTCCTCGCTGAAGACCTGGAAGGGCGATCAGTGGAAGACCGGCGGCGGCACGACCTGGGGCTGGTATAGCTACGACAAGGCGCTGAACCTGATGTACTACGGCACCGGCAACCCGTCGACCTGGAACCCGGCGCAACGCCCGGGCGACAACAAGTGGTCGATGACGATCTTCGCGCGTGACGTCGACACCGGGCAGGCCAAGTGGGTCTACCAGATGACGCCGTATGACGAGTGGGACTTCGACGGCATCAACGAGATGATCCTGGCCGACATCGACGTCAAGGGCAAGCCGACCAAGGCGCTGGTGCACTTCGACCGCAACGGCTTCGGGTACACGATGGACCGTGTCACCGGCGCCCTGCTGGTGGCCGAGAAGTACGACCCGCAGGTGAACTGGGCCACGAACGTCGACATGAAGACCGGTCGTCCGCAAGTGGTCGCGAAGTACTCGACCGCGAAGGGCGGCCCCGACGTCAACACCAAGGGCATCTGCCCGGCGGCGCTCGGCAGCAAGGACCAGCAACCGGCCTCGTTCGACCCTGAAACCAAGCTCTTCTACGTGCCGACGAACCACGTCTGCATGGACTACGAGCCGTTCAAGGTCGAGTACACCGCAGGTCAGCCGTACGTCGGTGCGACGCTGTCGATGTTCCCGGCGCCGGGCAGCCATGGTGGCATGGGCAACTACATCACCTGGGATGCGGGCAACGGCAAGATCGTGCAGAGCCACGCCGAGAAGTTCTCGGTCTGGAGCGGCGCGCTCAACACCGCAGGCGGCCTGTCCTGCTACGGCACGCTCGAGGGCTACCTGAAGTGCGTCGACAAGAAGGACATCAACAAGGAGCTGTTCAAGTTCAAGACGCCGTCGGGCATCATCGGCAACGTGTTCACGTACACGCACAAGGGCAAGCAGTACATCGGCGTGTTCTCGGGCATCGGCGGCTGGGCCGGCATCGGCATGGCGGCAGGCCTCGAGAAGGACCAGGAGGGTCTGGGCGCCGTCGGCGGCTACAAGGAGCTGGCGAAGTACACCGAGCTCGGTGGTTCGCTGACCGTGTTCGCCCTGCCGAACTGAAGCAACACAACAACAGCGCAGCCGCGATCGATCGCGGCGCATGACGAACGAACCGGGGGGATGGCTTTCGCTGGGAGCCATCCCCGTTTTTTTAGTCTCGATCCATTGACGCTCCATGAAGTACTTCAAGCCACTTTGTTCCGTGCTGTTGTTTGCCTCGGCCGTCACGGCATTCGGTCAGGCCACATCGGCAACCGCTCCCGCCAAGCCCTACACCGTCGTCGACGGCTACAAGGTGGATGCCAACACGCTGCAGGGTTTCAAGACCTGGCGTTCCGCCGCCTGCGACCGCTGCCACGGCGCCAACCAGGAAGGCCTGGTCGGTCCGTCGCTGATCACCAGCCTGAAGACGCTGACCAAGGATGAATTCGTACAGACCGTTTCCAAAGGTCGCCCGAACACGCAGATGATCGCCTTCTCGGGCAACGCGGAAGTCATGAAGAACATCGACCAGCTGTACGCCTACCTCAAGGGTCGCTCGGACGGCGCCATCACGAAGGCGCGCGTCGAGGCCATGCAATGAATCCAGCCTGGGTGATCGCGGCGTGCGTGCTTGCGCCCGTCGCGATCGGCGCCGCAGCCCAGGATGCTCCTGCCAAGCGCACCGAGTTTCGCGTTTGCCAGGACCCGAACAACCTGCCCTTCTCCAACACCAAGGGGGAAGGCATCGAGAACCGCATCGCCGAAGTGTTCGGCAAGGCGCTGAACCTGCCGGTCACCTACTACTCGTTTCCGCAACGTCTCGCGTTCATCCGAAACACCTTGCGCTACAAGCTGCCGGGGCAGGACTACCCGTGCGACATCGTGATGGGCGTGCCCGTCGGGCTCGACGAAGTCTCGGTCACCAAGCCCTACTACCGCTCCACCTACGCCCTGGTCTTTCCCAAGGGCAAGGGCATGGACAACGTGGCTTCGGCGGAAGACTTCTTGAAGCTCGATCCGGCCAAGCTCAAGTCGCTGCGCATCGGCATCTACGACCGTTCGCCGGCTTCGCA
>Ga0207651_10001168_pt1 | contig 11757 bp, 9 predicted proteins | sample KBSM23metaG_FD_184328 | JGI IMG/M metagenome (GOLD analysis project Ga0207651, IMG submission 184328) | Miscanthus rhizosphere microbial communities from Kellogg Biological Station, Michigan, USA - KBS M2-3 metaG (SPAdes) (version 2) | ecosystem: Host-associated > Plants > Roots > Rhizosphere >... | reverse complement strand
GACGCGCTCGCCGAGCCAGCTGACGAGGTAGAAGCGCAGTGCCGAGAAGACGCCGAGCGCGATGCCGACGCCGAACAGCGCGAAGAAGTGTTCGCGCAGCGCCATCACCCGCGTGCCGGGATCGGTGGCGATGAAGCCCTGGTCAATCAACGACTTCAGCGCGATCGGAAAGACCAGCGTGCTCAGTGCCGCGAGGACCAGGAACAGCCCGGCCAGCGCGATGCGGCCGCGGTACGGACGCAGGAACGGCAGCAGGCCGCTGAGCGAGCGGACCGCGCGCGGTCCGGGTAGGGCCGGGCTGCGCGCTGGCGCCTCGGCGGTGACGGTTGACATCCAGGCGAGTTTAGGCGAGCAGGAGCAGAAAGCCGCCTGGTCAGAAGAAGCCAGGACAGAAACAGCTTGGACAGACAAAGCCTTGACATTCTTTGCCTAGGCATGTACATTATTCTTTCCATGAGCACAGTCACTTCCTCCGAATCCGCCGCCGTTGCGCGCCCCGCCAGCTTCTACTCGGCCGACGGCTACTGCGCGAACGACAGCGTTGGCTACCTGATGCGCCGGGTTCTGCTCGCGCTGACGCAGGACACCGACAAGCGCCTCGAGCCGCACGGCCTGACGCATGCGCAATGGGGCCCGCTGTTCATGATCCGCAAGAGCGGCTCGGCCACCGTTGCCGAGCTCGCCCGCGAGTTGCAGATCGACCCGGGCGCGATGACCCGCCTGCTCGATCGCCTCGAGAGCAAGGGCCTGTGCAAGCGCCTGCGCTCGACCGATGACCGCCGTGTCGTCAACGTGGCGCTGACCGAAGAGGGCATGAAGGCGGCCGACAAAGTGCCGGTCGCGCTTGCCGAGGTCATGAACGCACATCTGGCGGGCTTCTCGAAGGCCGAATGGCAGCAGCTCAAAGGATTGCTGCGCCGAATGCTCGACAACGGCGACTCGTGCCGCGAGGCGCGCTGCGCGAACGAGCCGAAGAGCGCGTTCACTCCGGAACGGAGGGCGCCATGAAGGCTGAACACGCGCTCGAAATGCCGATGTCCGCCGTCGACGACGATTGCGGCCGGCCGATCGACTGCGCCAAGCGGCGCCTGCCGACGGTTGCCGCGTTCGTGATCGCGCTCGCGTCCAGCATCGTGCTGACTCTCGCAGGCTGTGTCAGCACCGAAGGCATCGCGTCGCAGGCCAAGCCGATCGCGGCATCGACCGTCGGCATCGCCGATGCAGCGACTGCATCGATGCCGGCCATCGCGCCCGACTGGTGGGCCGCGTTCGGCGATCCGACGTTGACCGCACTGATCGAACGCTCGCTCGCCGACAGCCCTTCTTTGAAGGCGGCGCAGGCACGCCTGGCCCGCGCCGGCGCGAACGTCGGCGCCGCGGATGCGGCGCGCGGCCCGCAGGTCAACGGCTCGTTCGATGCGACGCGCCAGCGCTTCAGCGAGAACGGTCTCTATCCGCCGCCGATCGCCGGATCGATACGGAACACCGCGACATTGCAGGCGAGCGGCTCTTGGGACCTGGATCTCTTCGGCCGCAACCGCGCGGTGCTCGACGCGGCGATCGGCGTCGAGCGTGCCGCCGCTGCCGATCGCGACGCCGCGCGCGTGCTGTTGTCGAGCAATGTCGCGCGCACCTATCTGCAGCTCGTCCGCCTGGTCGAGCAGCGCGAGGTCGCGTCGCGATCGCTGGCGCAGCGCGACGAGCTGCTCGGCCTGATCCACCAGCGCGTGCAGGCCGGCATCGACACCGCGGTCGAGCTGCGCCAGGGCGAGGCGCTGCTGCCGGAGACGCGCCAATTGCTCGAAGCCTTGGACGAACAGATGAGCCTGGCGCGCCACGCGCTTGCCGCCCTCAGCGTGCAGCCACCGAACGCCCTTGATGCGCTGAATCCGCGCTTCGCAGCGCTAACGATGGTGAGCCTGCCCGAAGCGCTGCCGGCCGACTTGCTCGGCCAGCGTGCCGATATCAGCGCAGCACGCTGGCGCATCGAGGCGGCGACGCGCGACGTCGATGCGGCGCGCGCCCAGTTCTATCCGAACGTCAACATCACGGCCTTCGTCGGCCTGTCGACCGTCGGGTTCGATCGGCTGCTGCGGAGCGGCAGCGAGCAGTACGGCGCCGGCCCGGCGATCCATTTGCCGATCTTCGATGCAGGGCGCCTGCGCGCCAACCTGCGCGGCAAGGCTTCGGACCTCGACCTCGCGATCGAGAACTACAACGGCGCGGTAGTCGATGCGGTGCTCGACGTCGCCGATCAAGTCGGCTCGTTGCAGTCGCTCGAACGTCAGCGCCGTGAACAGACTCTGGCGCAGACCGCCGCCGAGCTGACCTACGACCTGGCGACGCAGCGCTATCGCGCCGGCCTCGGCACCTACCTCACCGTGCTCAATGCCGAGGCCAGCGTGTTGACCGCGCGGCGCCTGTCGGCCGACCTGCTGGCGCGTGCGTACGACACGCGGGTTGCGTTGATCCGTGCGCTCGGTGGTGGCTATGTCGCGCCGGCCACGCCCGCGCTACTCGCCGAACGCACCGCGCTGGCCCAGCCCTGAATTGCGCCTCGACGCCGACCCAATTTCCCCGGAGACAGTCCCTGATGAATGCCCGTGATGGCAAGCCGGCCGAAGCGCCGGCGCCGAACCGAGCGGCTGCCGCTGTTGCCGATCAATCAACTCCTGCAGTGCCGGCGCCCAAGCGGCCGCGCGCGAGCCGAAAGCGCAAGACCGCGCTGCTCGGCGTGACCACCCTGGTCGTGCTGGCCGGCATCGCGTACGGCGTGTACTACGCTCTGGTGCTCGATCACTACGAGACGACCGACAACGCCTACGTGCAGGGCAACGTGGTCCAGCTGACGCCGCAGGTCGGCGGCACCGTCGTTGCGATCAACGCCGACGACACCGACTTCGTGAAGGCCGGCCAGCTCCTCGTCAAGCTCGATCCGGCCGACGCGCGCGTCGCGCTCGACCAGGCCGAGGCTTAGCTCGGGCAAACCGTGCGCGAGGTGCGCACCTTGTTCGTCAACAACGGAGCATTGCAAGCCCAGATCGCGAGCCGCGAGGCCGACCTGGCGCGGGCCCGCAGCGAGGTCGCGAAGGCGCAGGACGACGTGACGCGGCGCGAGCCGCTGGTCAGCACCGGCGCGGTCGGCAAGGAAGAGTTCAACCACGTGACGAGCGCGCTGTCGATCGCGAAGAGCGCCTACACCGCGGCCCAGTCGGGCGCGCTCGCGGCACGCGAGCAGCTGGCGTCGAACCAGTCGCTGACGCAGGGCGTCTCGATCGACCAGCATCCGAACGTGCTGCGCGCTGCGGCACGGGTCCGCGAGGCGTACCTCGCGCTCTCGCGTGCCGAACTGGTAGCGCCGGTCGACGGTTACGTCGCCCGGCGCAGCGTGCAGCTCGGCCAGCGCGTGCAGGCCGGTGCGGCGCTGATGTCGGTGATCGCGCTGAACCAGGTCTGGGTCGACGCCAACTTCAAGGAGAGCCAGCTGCGCCGCATCCGCATCGGCCAGCCGGTCGTCCTCGAGGCCGATGTCTACGGCCGCCGGGTCGACTACCACGGCACGATCGAAGGGCTCGGCGCCGGCACCGGCGCGGCGTTCGCACTGCTGCCGGCGCAGAACGCGACCGGCAACTGGATCAAGGTGGTCCAGCGCGTGCCGGTCCGGATTGCCCTCGATCCGAAGGAAGTCGCGAGCCACCCGTTGCGGGTCGGCCTGTCGATGGACGCGAAGGTCGATGTGACGAACACCGAGGGCCGCATGCTGGCCGACGGGACGCAGCGCAGCCTGAAGACCGAGACCCGCGTATTCGACCAGGCGAGCCAGCAGGCCGACGGCGAGGTCAAGCGCATCATCGCGGCGAACCTCGGACGCGCGGTCAGGGCGACCGGCGTGCCGACCGCCATCGGCGATCCGGAGGCTGTCGCCAGCGCACCGCGCGGTGGCCCCGGCTCGGTTCGCGCACCGGCCTCGCCGCCGGTTGTCGCACGCGCACGCTGATCCGTCCCGGCCGAGCATCGATGGCCACGTCGAGCGCCACCGCGGCGAGCCGCGCTGCAAATCCGAGCCCTGCGGCGCCGGGCCCCGCCTATCCGCCGCTGAAGGGCAGCGAGCTCGTTCTCGGCACGATCGCGCTGTCGCTGGCGACGTTCATGAACGTCCTCGACAGCTCGATCGCGAACGTGTCGATCCCGGCGATCTCTGGCGACATGGGCGTCAGCCCGACGCAGGGCACCTGGGTCATCACGTCGTTTGCGGTCGCCAACGCGATCTCGGTGCCGCTGACCGGCTGGCTGACCCAGCGCTTCGGCCAGGTCCGGCTCTTCACCGGCAGCATCCTGCTGTTCGTCATCGCGTCGTGGCTGTGCGGCCTCGCGCCGAACATCGAATCGCTGATCGTGTTCCGCGTGATCCAGGGCCTCGTCGCCGGTCCGATGATCCCGCTCTCGCAGACGTTGCTGCTGTCGAGTTACCCGGCCGCGATGGCCGGCAGCGCGATGGCAATGTGGGCGATGACCGTGCTGGTCGCGCCGGTCGTCGGGCCGCTGCTCGGCGGCTGGATCACCGACAACATTTCGTGGCCGTGGATCTTCTACATCAACATTCCGGTCGGCATCGTCTCGGCGGCGATCACCTGGTCGATCTACCGCAACCGCGATCCAGGGCCACGCAAAGTCAAGCTCGACGTCGTCGGCCTCGGCCTGCTCGTTGTCTGGGTCGGCGCGCTGCAGATCATGATCGACAAGGGCAAGGAGCTCGACTGGTTCGGCTCGACCCAGATCGTTGTGCTCGCGGTCATTGCGGTGGTCGGTTTCCTGTTCTTCCTGGCCTGGGAGCTGACTGAGGAAAACCCGATCGTCGAACTGCGCCTGTTCGCGCGGCGCAACTTCCTGATGGGGACGCTCGCGCTGTCGGTCGGCTACGGCCTCTTCTTCGGCAACGTCGTGCTGTTGCCGCTCTGGCTGCAGCAGTACATGGGTTACACCGCGACCTGGGCCGGCATGGCGCTGGCGCCCGTCGGCGTGCTCGCGATCGTGCTGTCGCCGTGGGTCGGCAAGAACGTCAGCAAGATCGACCCGCGCCGGCTCTCGACCATCGCCTTCCTCGGCTTCGCGCTCGTGCTCTGGATGCGTTCGCGCTTCAACGTGCAGGCCGACTTCATGACGGTGCTGATCCCGACGATCGTGCAGGGCGCGGCGATGGCGTTCTTCTTCATCCCGCTGCAGGCGATCATCTTTTCGGGATTGACGCCCGATCGCATGCCGGCGGCGGCAGGCCTCAGCAACTTCGTGCGCATCACCGCCGGCGCGATGGGGACGTCGATCTTCACGACCGCGTGGGAGAACCGCGCGGTGCTGCACCACGCTCAGCTCAGCGAGTCGATCAGCACCGGCAGCGTCGCCGCCACAGCCGCGCTGAACCAGCTCGGCGCGGCCGGCTACACACAAGAGCAGGCGCTTGGCACGATCAACCGGATGGTCGACCAGCAGGCCTACACCTTGGCGGCGAACGACCTGTTCCTGCTGTCGGCCGGCGTCTTCGTTCTGCTGGTCGGCATGCTGTGGTCGACCCGTCCGAAGCGGGGAGCCGCGGTCGATGCGGCCGGCGCGCATTGATGGCCCTAGATCACAGGGTCAGCGGCGCCGCGTATCCGGTCATCTCGAGGTAGCCCCCGCCGACGCGCTGGCCGTTCGCGTCGAGCAAATCGCTCAAGCCCTCCCAGTAGATTGCGCCGGTGCTGGCGCGGCTGTCGAGTTCCTGGCCGTCGAGCAGCGCCGTGACGACATAGCGCCCGGCCGGCGTCTCGATCGCCCATTCGACTGGGTACGTTGCCTTCGAGGCTGGGCTGGTCCAGCGCCGTAGCGGGCTGAACGACACGCTGGAGGGTCCGAAGTCGATGACGGTCGCACCGGGCCTTCGAAAGCTGCCGCCGGCGTACAGCGCGCTGCCGTCGCGTCGCCGCACGCGAAAGGCGGTTAGCGCCGAGCCGTCGTCGAGGTTCATGCCGGTCCAGTCCCAGCCGACCGCTTCGGCATCGAGAAAGGCGTCGCTCCATTCATGGTCGAGCCAGGCGCGACCCGTGACCGGCAGCGCGACGCTGTCGACGCTGAGCGTGCCGGCGACGGCGAGCTGCGGCTGGCTGTAGTAGCGGCTAGTCTGCTCGACGCGCGGCCCTTTGCGCGACAGGCCGCCGACGCCTTGCAGCAGCACCGGCTGCGTCGTCTCCAGGGCGAGGTCAAAGCCGAAGCCGGCACCGGTCGCCGGCATGCGCGCGACGTATCGGCTGCGCTCGATGGGGCCTTCGCGCCGGAAGCGCCAGTCGCGCAGCACGACATCGGTGTCGGTGGCCGCGGTCTCGGCGATGCCGAATCCGCTGCGCGCGATCCGCTCGTCATGGCGCAGGCGACGCTGCGCGAGGTCGGTCAGCGCGGCGTGTGCGAAGACGAGCTGGTTCGCCGCGAACCGGCTCGGATGCCGCTCCGCGACGCCGGTCGCCGCCCGAAAGAACGTGATCTGGAAGCCGTAGCGGCTCTTCGCGGACTGCAGCGCCCCCGTTGCGTACCACCATTCGATGCGGGCCTCGGGGTGGGCGCCGAAATCGCGTGGGAGGGCGAGCGGCGAAGGACTCGTCGCTCCCTGCGCCGACGCACCGCGCACCGACAGCGCGGTCGCCGAGCTGAGCAGCGAAAGGATCCAGCGGCGCCGATGCATGCACCAGCATCGCACAGCGCGCGGCCGGGTGCCGACCCTCTCCGACACCGGGGTATGCCGCTTGAACTGCCTGTCGGATTCCACTAGGCTCGCCGGCGCCGGCCCTCGTCGGCCACACCCCCGACAACAACTCAGGAATCATCATGCGACTCTCGATCAAACGGCCCCTGCTGGCCTCGGCTGCGGTGGCGGTCACCGTGCTCGCGGCGTGTGCGAGCTCGCCGGCGGCGAAGAACGACATGAGCTTCTTCGTGACCAGCAAGAACGGCGGCAACGGCGCGAATCTCGGCGGGCTGGCCGGTGCCGACCGTCTGTGCCAGTCGCTCGCGTCCGCGGCGGGCGCGGGCAGCCGCACTTGGCGCGCCTACCTGAGCGCACAGGCCACGACGGACGGCGCCGCGGCCGTCAACGCGCGCGACCGGATCGGCCGCGGGCCTTGGCGCAACGCGAACGGCGTCGTCATCGCGAACGACGTGGCGCAGTTGCATGGCGCGAACAACATCACCAAGCAGACCGCCCTGACCGAGACCGGCGCCGTCGTCAACGGCCGCGGCGATACGCCGAACCAGCACGACATCCTGACCGGCTCGCAGCCGGACGGCACCGCGATCGCCGGCAGCGCCGACACGACCTGCGGCAACTGGACCAAGAACGGCGAGGGCGCCGCGATGGTCGGCCACCACGACCGCACCGGCCTCGACGAAAGCGCGCCGGCCAAGTCGTGGAACTCATCGCACCAGTCGCGCGCCTGCGGCATCGATGCGCTGAAGGCGACTGGCGGCGACGCGCGCCTCTACTGCTTCGCTACGAACTGACCGTCAAAGCGCGTCGGCGCGGGCGAATCGGCTCGCGATGAAGCGCCAGATCATGCGCGACGCATCCGGTCCGGCCGGGTCGCTGTAGGCGACACCGGCCGCGCCGCCGCTCCAGGCGTGGCCGAGCCCTTTGACGATGCACAGTCGCGCGATGAGGCGCGAGCCGGCGCGGTAGTCGGTCAACGTCGCCGCACGCCGGGTGCCGCGCTGGACAACGCGTGACGGCGCGGTGCGCGCCTGTCCATGCGCGGCCCAGAGGCGCACCGCCTCAGCCCCGTTCTCCAGGTCGACAACGCGATCGGCAGTGCCCTGAATCACGAGCAGCGGGGGCCAGCCGAACACGCTGTCTGCGGACGGCAGCGGCAGCATCGACTTGCGCCGCCCGCGCATCGCGCTCAGCGCGGTCGCTGACGAATGGGCGAGACCCGGCGCAATCCCCGAATGCATCGCGACGGCGCAGAACCGATCGGGCCGCAAGGTCGCCAGCAACGCCGCCATGCCGGCGCCTGCCGACAGCCCGGCGATCGCGATGCGCGTGCGATCGACCGGCTGCGCAATGCAGACCTGCTCGATCGCTGCATGGATGATCGCGGCCTCGCGCTGGGCCCGGCCGTTGCGCGTGTCGAACCAGTTCCAGCAGCCCTGGCCGTTGGCGAGGCGATCCTGCTCTGGATAGAGCACGAGGAAGCGCTCGCTCTTCGCGAGGCGGTTCATCCTCGAGCTCTCGGCGAGCGCTGCACCGTCCTGTCCGCAGCCGTGCAGCATCACCAGCAGCGGCAGGCGCTCGCCGCGGCGCGTGCCCGGCGGCTTGTAGAGGTGGAAGCGGCGCACGCCGGCCGGAGCGATCGCGACGCCGGCCGACCAGCCAATCTCGCGCGAAGCCGCGCGCGTCGATGCCTTGCGTCGAGTCTTGGCCAGTGACGCGGTATTGGCGCGTTTGACGCTCGCGGACGTCGAACGTCGCCTCTTCGCCCGAATGACCTTCGGACGTGCCGCCGCCTGCACCTTCGGCACGCTGGCAAGGGCCTGACGGAACGTCTTCGCGCCACTGCGCAAAGCCGTCCGCGTCATCGAGGTCATGGCCTTCTGCCAGACGCTCCCCAGCGTCTTTCGCGAGCGACGCTTCATCGATGGAATTGAAATGCGGCGCGTTGTCGATGCGCGCCGCGCAAAGCTCAAGCCGGCGCGAGACGCGCGCGTTCGTCGTGGCGCGCGAGGCGGCCGAGCAGATGATCGACCTCGTCGCGCGTGGCCGGGGTCAGCGCGACCGCGGGCTTGCGCTGCGCCGAGCTGGTCAGGATGCCGCGTCGCATCATCACGTACTTGCGCACCGCGAGACCGAGTCCCGGTTGCTGCTCGTAGCGCAGCAGCGGCAGATGCGCGTCGAACAGGTCGTGGGCGGCGTCGCGCTGGCCGTCGGCCGACAGCCGCACGACGTCGCACAGCATGTCGGGAAATGCATAGCCGGTGTTCGCGCCGTCGGCGCCGCGCTCCATTTCGTAGTCGAGGAAGAGCCCGCCGTTGCCGCACAGGATCGCGATGTGGCGCATCGAGCCGTCGCGCTCGAAGCCGCGCAAGGTCGTGATCTTCTCGAGGCCAGGCCAGTCCTCGTGCTTCAGCATCGCGCACGACGGCAGCTCGGTGACGATGCGGCGGATCACCGCCGGCGTCATCTGCACGCTGAAGGTCAGCGGATAGTCCTGCAGCACGAACGGCACGTCGGCGCCGATCGCTTCGACCGCCTGGCGGTAGTAGCCGACGATCTGGTCGTCGGTGCGCAAGGTGTTCGGCGGCGCGATCATCACGCCGGCCGCACCCGCGCTCATGACCTCGTGGGTCAACGCCCGCATCGCCGCGAAACCCGGCGCCGAGACGCCGACGATGACCGGCAGCGACGGCGCGCGTTTGATCATCCGGCTCGCGATCTGCACGCTCTCGTCATGGCCGAGCTTCGGCGCCTCGCCGAGCTGGCCAAGCACGGTGATGCCGGTCGAGCCGATGCGGCCATAGAAATCGGTCAGGCGGTCGATCGATTCGGTGTCGATGCGACCGTCGTCGAAGAACGGGGTCGGGGCGATCGGGTAGACACCGCGGGCTTGGGCGGTCAGCAGCATGGGAACTCCGGGGTCGGGGGATGGTGTCGATTGTCGCCGGCTGTCGCGCCTGTTGATCAGGGTCGCACGGTTCACCAGTCCTCTTTGACTGCCAATGCAAGCTGCCGCGACGCAGCACCGCGCGCGGCCAGCCAGCCGGTTGCCGTGCCCGCGATGAGTACGGCGGCGCACAGCAGCGCAAGGCGGCCCCACGGCACCGACAGGTCCATGGTCCAGTGGAAGCTCTGCGGGTTGACGACCTTGACCAGCACCACGCTGACGGCGAGGCCGAGCAGCAGGCCGAGCAGTGCGCCGGCCGCGGTCCAGACGGCGCATTCGGCACCGACGATGCCGAGCACCTGGCGGCGCGTGAAGCCGAGGTGGGCGAGCAGGCCGAACTCCTTGCGGCGCGCCAGTACCTGTGCCGAGAAACTCGCGCCGATGCCGAACAGGCCGATCCCGATCGCGACCGCCTGCAGCCAGTAGGTCACCGCGAAGCTGCGATCGAAGATGCGCAGCGACGCGGTGCGGATTGCGCCCGGTTCGGCGAACTCGAGCAGCGCATCGTCGAAGCCGAGCTCGCCGGCGGTTCGGCGCAGCGCCGTGCGGACCGCGTCGACCTCCGTGCCAGCGCGCAGCCAGAGCGCGATATCGGTGCTGCGCAGGTCCCCGGTCAGGCGCTGGTAGTCGGCGCTGGTAAGCACGACCGCGCCATGCTGGCGCGCGTAGTCGCGCCAGACCCCGCGCACATGAACCGGCGCGCGCGTGCCGTCGGGCAGCGGCAGGACCAGGTCGGTGCCGGGCCGGGCGTCGTACAGGTCGACCATCGCCTCGCTGACGTAAGCGGCAGTCCGGCCCGGCGGCAAAGTGGCCAGCGTGCCGACCAGCGGCAGGCGCGCCGCCGGATCGTCGAGCGTGCGGGCGATCAGCGCGACGGTCGGCTTTGTCGGGTCGAGCTGCAGTTGCGTGACGCGCTGCGACTCGACCCGCGTGACGCCATCGATCGCGGCGGCGCGCGCCGCCAACTCGGCCGGCAACGTCGCCGGCTCGCTGCCTGGACCGCCGCTGCCGCTGCGCACATAGAGGTCGGCCGGCAGCACCGTGTCGAGCCACGCCAGCACCGACTCGCGAAAGCTGCCGACCATCACCGTCAACGCGACCGCGAGGCTCAAGCTCGCGACGACGCCGGCGACCGCGATCGTCGCGGTGTTGCGTTGCCGGCGTGCGCGCTCGACCGCGAGCAGCGCGAGCGGATGGCGCGGCGCACGCACGCCGCGCAGCGCGAGGCCGATCGCGCCCGGCACGCAGGCGATGCCGCCGAGCAGCAAGCAGGCGACCGACCCGTAGGCCGCAAGCGGAATGTCGGTGATCGGCGGCAGCAGCGCGAGGGCGACGCCGGTGACCAGCAGCGCCGGTCCAAGCGCCGTCATCGGGGTATCGTCCGACGTGCTGGCCAGTCCCTTCAAGCCCTGCGCGGGCGCGATGCGGCCGGCCGCGCGCGCCGGCAGCCAGCCGCCGACGACGGCGGCGGCGACCCCGAGCGCGCCATAGACCAGCGCAGCGACTGGACTGAACTGCAGCTCCGGCGAGACGCCGGCGAAGTAGCCGCCGCCGAGGTCGCCGCCGAGCAGGCGCAACGCGAGCGCGGCGAGGGCGGTGCCGACGGCGAGGCCAGCCGCACTGCCGACGGTGCCGAGCAAGGCCGCCTCGACCAGAACCAGACGCAGCCGCTCGCGCGCGCTCAGGCCGAGCACGCCGAGCAGCGCGAGCTGCGGCTGGCGTTGCGCAACCGACAGCGACAGGATCGAGAACACCAGGAACGCGCCGGTGAAGAGCGCGACCAGCGCGAGCACCGTCAGGTTCACGCGGTAGGCGCGTGACACGTTCGAGACCCGCTGTGCGGCTTCGTCGGGGTCGGCAGCACGAACGCCGGCCGGCAGCGCGAGCTCGCGCAGCACCGCGGCGCGATCCGCGCCGCGCACCAGCCGCACGTCGATGCGATGCAGACGGCCGAGCCGGTCGAACGCGGCCTGAGCGCCGGCGATGTCGACCACCGCGAGCGGCGGGCCCGGCGCGGTGATGCCGCCGCCGATCCGCCAGTCGACCGGGCCGCGCGGCGTCTTTGTTTGAAGCGTCGTCT
>Ga0207651_10001165_pt1 | contig 11771 bp, 11 predicted proteins | sample KBSM23metaG_FD_184328 | JGI IMG/M metagenome (GOLD analysis project Ga0207651, IMG submission 184328) | Miscanthus rhizosphere microbial communities from Kellogg Biological Station, Michigan, USA - KBS M2-3 metaG (SPAdes) (version 2) | ecosystem: Host-associated > Plants > Roots > Rhizosphere >... | reverse complement strand
GCATATGATCGATTGCCCCTTCTTTGTCTTCTGTGTCGCGCTACTCGTCCAATGGGGTGCTGCCTATACCCGCGACTTCCTCCGCAAAAGGATTCGCCCCATCGAGGCAAAGGAGCGCGAGGACCTCGACACAGTCCTGACCGCCACTTTGACGCTGTTCGCCCTGATCGTCGGCTTCACCTTTTCGATGGCAGTAACCCGCTACGATCTGCGCAAGAACTACGAAGAGGCGGAAGCCAACGCGATCGGGACGGAATATTTGCGTACCGACCTGTTGCCGGCGGAGGATGGAGCCAAGGTTCGCGCGCTTTTAAGGGCTTACATCAACCAGCGCATCCTGTTCTATCAAGGCAGGGAACAGCGGATCGATGCGGCTGGTGCCAAGCCCGAGCAGTTGCAGGCCGAACTTTGGTCGACTGTCGTGAATGTCTCGTCGACGCAGCCGACACCCATCGTCGCCCTAGCTGTCGGTGGGATGAATGACGTGTTGAATGCGCAAGGCTACACGCAGGCCGCTTGGTCGAATCGCATCCCATTTGCTGCATGGACTCTGATGGGATTGATCGCGATCTTCTCCAACCTGCTGCTCGGGTACCGCGAGCGCAGCTCCGGCCCGCTCGCACCATTCGTGTTGCCGGTCATCACGTCGATTGCCTTCTTCCTCATCGCAGATATCGATAGCCCGAATGGCGGCGTCATCCACGTGGCGCCGCACAATCTCATTCTCACCTCGCAATCCATGAAAGCGCCCTGACTTGGCCGCTCAAATCTGCTCGCTCTCCGTCACTCTTAGAGACTGGACGAGAACGACTGATGCCTCGACAATTCGCGTCCCTGCGGTAGAATCGATTTGATTTCCCAGGCTGCGGTTTCTTTTTTCTGCTACGTTTGCAAAAGCTCGGGGAGGCGAAGATGCGAGCGGTATTGTGTGTGCTTGCCGCGTCCTTGGCGTTGGTCGGGGCGGCGTCGGCTCAGGACGTCAATCTGACCGGCCGCTATCGGTGCGTGCAGGGATGCGTGGCGCAAGAGGGTGATTTTGCATCGGCGACGCAACACGGCTGGGATCTTGATCTGGTGAACGAGGCGGGCGTGTCCGCCAAAGCCTGGATCGACCGGGCCGGGCACATTTGGTCGGATCGCTGGCGCGAGGGCGCGAGGTATTCGCCGGACGGAATGACCATCCAATTCGAAGGTGGTGCCGTCTGGCAGCGGTACGACCCGGCAACGGCGCCGCCGCCGGTGCAAAGACGGCCGCGGAAGGCCGCCGTGCGGTGACGCGGCCGCCGCGGGATCGAAGAAATCACCGATCTCGAACTTGAGCTGGGCGCCGTCGGACGCCTTGAAAATCAAGCCTTCGCCTTGCCGCCCCGCGCGACGAGCAGCGCCAGCGTGTGCCGGGCGATCATCAACTCCTCGTCCGTCGGCAGCACGTAGAGGCCGACGCGGCTTGCAGGCTTCGCGATCGACGTGGCGCTCGCCGCATTGGCTTCCGCATCGAGCACCGCGCCGAGCCAGCCGAGTTTTTCCACGATGCGGGCGCGCATGGAGGGCGAATTTTCGCCGATGCCGGCGGTAAACACGAAGGCGTCGAGTCCGCCGAGCGCTGCGGCCAGCTGGCCGGCATAGAGGCCAACGCGGTAGGCAAAGTACGAGAGTGCGAACTGCGCGCTGGGCTCGGGACTCTTCTCCAGTTCGCGCACGTCGTTGCTGACGCCGGAAAGGCCTTTCAAGCCGCATTCGTGGTAGAGGAGTGTCTGCACCTGCGCGGCGCTCAGCTTCCCCTGTTCGATCAGATAGAGCACCACGCCCGGATCCATCTGCCCCGGCCGCGTGCCCATCGGCAGCCCGTCGAGCGCGGTAAATCCCATCGTGCTTTCAACGCTGCGCCCGTTGGACAAGGCGCACATTGATGCGCCGCTGCCGAGATGGGCGACGATCACCCGACCCGCCCCGACGGCGGGGATGGCGTGGAGCAGATGGCCGGCCATGTATTCGTAGGAAAGCCCATGGAACCCATAGCGGCGCACGCCTTCCGCATAGAAGCGCTCGGGAATGGCGTAGCGGTCCGCCAATTCATCATGCGCGCGATGGAAAGCGGTATCGAAACAGGCGACTTGGGGAAGCTCAGGGAAGCGCGCGAGGATCGTGCGGATCGGTGCCAGATTGTTCGGCTGGTGCAGCGGCGCCAGCGCCGCATAACGTTCAAGGCTAGCGACAACGTCGCGGTCGATCAGCACCGGCCGATCGTATTTCGGGCCGCCATGAACGACCCTGTGACCGACGGCGATCGGCTCGATCTTTCGCGTCTCGCGCAGCCACGCGCCCGCGGCCTCCAAGGCGGCCGGAACGTCCTTGACCTCTTCGGGAGCAAAGGACTGGTCGATCAGCGATTGCTTGTCGGCCGCTTCCGCGCGCAGTCGCGGCCGCGAGCCGACGCCGTCCACCTGCCCCTTGATCAGGCGCTGCGGCCCGCCGGGCTCGTCGACGGCAAACACCTGGAACTTGACGCTCGAGGAACCGGCATTGACGACGAGGATCGTATCCATGGCCTATGCGCCTGCGCCGCCGCCGGTACCACGGTTCCCGCAAGAGCCGCGTCTATCTGTTGCCAAACAGCTTTCGCGCCGCTTCCAGGAGCGGCATGTCATGATTTTTGCGACAGAAGGCATCCAGTTTTCCCATATCTGTCCCAAGAGCGCCGTAATCGAGCGTCGTGTCGCCGCGTTCGCCATGGAAATAGCCGCTAAGCCAATTCGCGACCGATCTGGGCGTCGTTACTTTGCCAATCAGATATTGCCGGCATGTGATCTTCGCGACATCCACCGTCACCTGTGCACGCGCCGCTGAAGTCCCTACAATCGCAATCAACAGAGCGAGCGCAATCGGCCGCGAAAACATCTCGTATTCTCCATCCCCGTTCGGTCAAAACCAAGGCCGTCAAACGTGACGGCCTGTTCGAGCTTGCAAGTATCGCAGAAAAGTGACTGTCAGTCTCTAAAAGGCCAGCCTGCAGATGGCCTTGATCTAGGTCAAGGCTATTGCTTCAAGCCGGCGGCATGGAGTTAGATCAGGTGCTGGTGCTGAGGCCTGCTGGCGCGCTTCGAGGGGTTGAACGTTGCTCGTTTCGCGCTGCCGGCGGTGGGCCGCAGGCGTGGTCTGCGTACCCCAGGGGCGGGGCCTCGATTGGAGGGACATCATGACGACCGCGCTTAACCCGGCTGCGCCGCACCACCTCCCGATCTTCATTACCGCCCCGGGCGACACCGACGTCCTGATGGTCGTAACGGCGATCTTCCTGCTGGTCGCCGTGGTGACATTCGGCCTCGTGTTCTTTCGCCTGCATACCTTGCCCGAGCGCATGGCGCACGGGGCCCACAAGCTGCAGTTCGAGATTGTCGCCGTGCTGGGCCTTCTCGCCTTGTTCACCCACAACCACGCCTTCTGGGTGGCGGGTCTGTTCCTCGCTCTGATCGACATTCCGGACTTCCCAGGCTGGCTCGGTAGGATCGCCAGCGGTGTCGAGAGGATTGCCGGCATAAAGCCCGAGGACTCCCCAGGCTCAGCTCTCGCGGACAACGACGGGGCGTCGGCGGAGAATGCAGCCACAGTCCCCGAGCGGAGGCGAGGCGGCGGCACAAAGAAGGAGGAGCTGATCGATGCTTGAGCTCCTGCTCTGCTCGTCGCTGACGATCCTTCCCGACTTCCTCTACCGGCGGTTCGTGCAGGGAAAACGCCTCGGCAAGGAAATAACCCTGTATTCGGTCTGGTTCGAGCTCCGGTGGGGGATCACGCTCTGCATACTTCTGACGGTTCTGCTGATTACGGTAATATTCTACAATCACCCGTCCACCACCAACGTGACCCTGTTTTTCAGAACCATTCCGATTCTTCCGGAAACGAACGGTCGCGTTGCGGAAATCTATGTCGATCTCAGCACAGAGGTCGCCAAGGGGGCGCCGATCTTCAGGCTTGACAGTTCCAAGCAAGAAGCAGCGGTCGAGACCGCACAGAAGAAGATCGCCGAAGTCGATGCCGACATGATCGCCGCAAAGGTCGACATCACCAAAGCCGAAGCCACGATCGAGGAGGCCAAGGCTGCTTATCAGCAGGCAACCGATGAGCTGGACACCAAGCTGGAGCTGAGGCGGCGCAATTCAGGCACCGTCGCTGAGCGCGAAATAGAAAAGCTTCAGGTTCTGGTGGAAGGCCGCAAAGCGGGTGTTACCGCTGCCACGGCGACAAAGGACTCCGCCGAAACCCGGCTCTCGACCCAGCTGCCAGCGGAAAAGGCAAGCGCCGAGGCCGCGCTGGCACAAGCCCAGGTGGACTTGTCAAAGACGGTCATACGCGCCGGCGTCGCCGGCCGCGTCGAGCAGTTCACTCTGCGGGTCGGCGACGTGGTAAATCCGCTCATGCGTCCGGCCGGCGTCCTCATTCCCGACAATGTCGGCCGGACGCTGACGGCCGGCTTCGGCCAGATCGAGGCGCAGGTCATGAAAGTCGGAATGGTCGCGGAGGTCACCTGCGTATCCAAGCCATTCTCGATCATTCCCATGGTGGTCACCGACCTGCAGGAATACATCGCGGCTGGGCAGTTCCGCGGCGGCGAGCAGCTGATCGACCCGCAGCAGGTGACCAAGCCCGGCACACTGATCACATTTCTTGAGCCGCTGTACGCAGGCGGGCTCGACGACGTCACGCCGGGCAGCAGCTGCATTGCCAACGCCTATACCAGCAACCACGACATCATCGCCGCCAAGGACACAGGGTTCTTCCGACGGCTGGTGCTGCACGCCGTCGACGGGCTCGGCCTCGTCCATGCGTTGCTGTTGCGCATCCAGGCGCTGCTGCTCCCGTTCAAAACCCTCGTGTTCAGCGGACATTAGGGGCTCGCGTCGCGCCACCGGGCGGCCACGGCCGTCAGGCCGCCGTTTCACTTCCAACGACGGCTCGCCGATCGTTCACTTGTCGGTCAGATCCGTGCCCGTCGGTTACGCCGGGTCCACCGTATTCGTTTGTGAGAAAACTCCAATCTAACCCTGATCGGCGGTACGCTTACCAATGCGACCCCTTCGGTATTCCATCAACGTCACATTGGACGGGTGCTGCGATCATCGCGCAATGTCCGCGGACGAAGACTTGCATCGTCACGCTGCCGAGAAGATCGCGCGGGCCGATGCCCTCCTTTTTGGCCGGGTCACCTACGAAATGATGGAGGCTGCATGGCGGCCTCCGGCGCAGACGGGAGTGAGGCCTGATGGGATGGCCGATTGGATGGAGCCCTTCGCCCGAACGATCCACGCGGCCAAGAAGTACGTCGTGTCGAGCACGCTCGACCAGGTCGATTGGAACGCAGAGCTCGTGCGCGGGGATCAGCTGGAGGAGGCCGTTGGGCAGCTGAAGCGGGAGCCGGGTAACGGTCTCCTCGTGGGGGGCATGAAGCTCCCGCTGGCGTTGGCGGAACTGGGATTGATCGACGAGTACGAGTTCGTGGTGCAGCCCAGGTTGGCGGGCCACGGACCAACGTTGTTTGCGGGGCTATCGAAGCGCGTCGACTTGAAGCTCGTGAGCCGTCTGGAGTTCGGCTCGGGCGCGGTAGCGATGCGGTATGAGCTCAGAAGGTAACGCGCCGCTCTGTGCCTTGGCCGCGAGCTTGAAAATGAAAAGCGGCCAAGATCGGAGCCGGGGAAGGACGATCAAGGCCGCTTAGCCCCCCGAAAACTGTACCCGAGCGAAGGGATGCAACGATCTGTAGACACAAATCGTTAACGCTGCCTTGACGCTGCTGGCCGCGACCCAGCTACTCGAGTACCAGATAGGCGGATGATTGTCAGAGACACTGCACGCGAATCGGTTGCGCGTTCTATCCCAGCAGCTGAACACATCCTGCCGGAAGCTTGAAGATTGCCGCCTCTTCGGACGTTGCGGCAACGATCCTCTCGATCTTATAGCCAAACACTTCCTGATTCAGAAAGCGACGCTCAAGCTCGTACTTTGCCTCGATGCTGTTGTCGGCCGACACCAGATACTGAAGTCTGACGTCTCTTCCGTCGTCACTTCTGAATTTCACGGTCGTCTTGAAAGGCCGGTACATCAGATGATCTCCCCTCACTCGCCTGCCTCCATTCGAGCGGGAAGATTTTAATTAAATGTTACCTATTGGCGGCGGGATCATGCTTTCATTGCGGTCTTAGAGCGAAGCCGGAACAGCCGTCGGAGAACAATCGGGCCGGACTACGCGGCCGGCAGTGCCGCCTTCTTGCGACGCGCGTCGGCATAGAGAACGGCTGCCGCGCAGGAGGCGAGACGCGCGCGAACGGAATCTGCGCGCGAGGTCAGGATGACCGGCACCCGCGCGCCGAGAACGAGACCCGCCGAATCGGCTTTGGCCAAGAACGAAAGATTCTTGGCCAACATGTTGCCGGCCTCTAGGTCAGGGACGATCAGAATCTGCGCCCGGCCGGCGACCTCTGATTTGATCCCCTTGATCCTCGCCGCCTCCAGATCGACAGCATTGTCGAAGGCGAGCGGCCCATCCAGGATGGCGCCGGTGATCTGCCCCCGATCGGCCATCTTGCAGAGCGCAGCCGCTTCGATCGTGGTGGGGATCTTGGTGGTCACCGTCTCGACCGCGGAGAGGATCGCGACCCGCGGCGTGCCGAGACCGACCTCGGTGAACAGATCGACGGCGTTTTGGATGATGTCGCGCTTGACGTCGAGATCCGGTGAAATGTTGATCGCGGCGTCGGTGATGAACAGGGTCTCGGCATGGCCCGGCACGTCCATGATAAAGACATGGCTGATCCGGCGCGCCGTCCGCAGCCCGGTCGCGCTCGACGTCACTTCCCGCATGATCTCGTCGGTGTGCAGGCTGCCTTTCATCAGCAGTTCGCCCTTCGACTCGCGGATCAGTTCGACCGCCTTGGCGGCGGCGGCTTCGCTGTGGGCGACGTCGACGATCTGGTACTGGCTGATGTCGAGACCATGCTTCTGCGCCACTGCGCGGATCTTTTCTGCCGGACCGACAAGGACCGGCACGATGATGCCGGCTTTCGCGGCTTCGAGCGGGCCGCGAAGCGAGCTTTCATCGCACGGGTAGGCCACAACGGTGACCGCAGCGGGCACCTGCTTTGCTCGAGCAACGAGCCGCTCGTATTTCGACGCTGGCGGGTCGCCGACCGGGCCGATCGCGGCGATGCTTCCGATCTCGGTGTCTTTTTCGTTGAGCATGATCACTTCTCCCCGCGAGCCGGCATGGGTTGCGGCGCCGCTGTCCTGTTATGATGCCCTCGTTCGCGGCTCATCGCCAACCGGTCGGGAGGCGACTGGCTTGACACGATCTCGCTTGTCGATACCGAAGAGATTCGCGATCCGATCGATTCTCTGGCGATCCTCGAGGGTGAGCTCGCCGCGCGCGCTCAAAATCGTCCTGATGAGGTCGAACGCCTGACGACGCTTTTCCGCCTCCGTGGGCAGCATCGACGGAATAGCCTCGAGCGCGGCCTCGGTATCGACGAGCAGGATGTTGAACTGCTCGCGCACCAGGGCCTTGAAGGCCGAGAGCGGTATTCCGCCATTGGACTGGCGAATGCGGCGCATGGTCTCGAAGCCGCGTTCGTCGACGGCCGCCCGCGACATCCCGCCATAGATCAACGCCCTAATGGTCGCTTCACGCAGCCCGCCGGCCGCGACCCGCGACTTGAGTTCGGCAATGCGCTTCTCCAACAGATCGGCGTGCAAGAAGCTCTTGCTCGCCTTGCGCGGCGGACGTTTCGCATCCTGCTCGATGCCGACGGCGGCCTGCAGCACCGGCGAGCCGTAGACGGTCAGAAAGGTGCGCTCCGCGAGGGCCTCGCTCATCTCCCGCCAGCCGTCGAGCGCAGCCACAATCCGGCGCGACATTTCCTCCTGCGCCTTGAGATACGGATTGTCGGGGGAGACCGGTCGGCGACCGTGGCGCACCTGGCCCGCCATCGTGCCGACCCAGGCCATCATCGGGTTCGCATTGGAGAACAGTTCGTAGCCGGCCCGCAGCGGATGCATCTTTTGCATCCAGTCGGCGACCGGGGCGCTCGACAGGGCACGAACGGTAGGCTGCATGAAGGCCCGGTAGAGCGCAAGGTTGATCTCCGACACGCGGGCGGCGGTCGCGAACCGGCGCTCATCCTCTGCGTCGTTGCCGCCCAACGCTCGGATGTCGTCGAGCGTCCGCATCTCGCATCGCATCACCCAGTCGTTGCTCACCAGATCGGAGCTTGCCGTGTCTTTCGTCTTCCTCTCGAACACCGCCTCGTAGAGGCCGGGCGGCAGCGTATCGATCAGGTCGATGTTGCTGGAGAACTCGCGGTGCTCCTTCTTGGCGACGCTCCCGGAAACGAAAATCCCCAAATGGCCGATGCTTTCGTGGATCGTGTAGACGATCGTCTGGCCATAGGTCCGAATTTCGTCGACGCTCCCATACAGATCGAGGATCCAGCCGAGCGCCTGCTGCGGCGGAGTGACGTTGTCGCCCTTGGAGCAGAACACCACGATCGGCGAGCGGATGTTGCGCAGGTCCACGGCCAAGCCGTCGGAGGTCTGAATTTCGCCCGCGGCGAGTTTGTTGCCGATGAACAGCTCATCGACAATGAATTGGATTTCCTCGGCGTTGAGATTGACATGACCGCCCCACCAGCGCTCGAAGCCGAGGTAACGGGGCGCTTCGGTGTCGATCTGGGAATAGAGGTTGTACTGTTTGGTCCAGAGCGTGTTGGCGGGATTCTGATTCTCGAAGTTCTGCACCAGCCAGGCGCCGTCGAATTTGCCATGGCCGAGATCGCTGGTGAGCGCGGTCAGCCAGCTGCCGCCGAGCAGCCCGCCGCTGTAGCGCATCGGATTCTTGCCGCGCACGCCCGCCCAATATGAAAGCGGCGAGCCGGCGACAATGAGCGGACCGAAGAGTTCGGGCCGGATCGCGGCGAGCATCATGATGGCCCAGCCGGCCTGGCAATTGCCGATCACGCACGGCTTGCCGTCGGCGTCGGGATGGAGCGCGATGACCTTTTCCAGGAAGATCGCCTCGGCGCGGGCGATGTCCTCGATGGTCTGGCCGGGTATCGGATCCGGAAGGAAGCCGATGAAATAACAAGGGTGCCCGGCCTTGAAGGCGACGCCGATCTCGCTGTCCGCCTTGAACCCGCCGATCCCGGGACCATGCCCGGCGCGCGGATCAACGATCACGAACGGCCGGCGCGTGGGGTCGAGGACGACGCCGGCGGGCGGAATGACGCGGACCAGGCCGTAGTTGACCGGGCGCTCAAGGGTGGCGCCGCTGACGACCAGTTCGATCTGGTATTCGAGAACGTGCGGAACCGTCTCGGCGATATGCTCGCGATACTGGTTGCCGCGTTGCCGCATGACGTCCCAGAACAACATGCTGCGCTGGGCGGCATCGACGAAATAGTCCATCGCCGGTCCAAACATGCCCCAGGACAGTGCCGGGCCGATCGCACCCGGGGTTCGCTCTTCGGAAGACATGGTCTTCGCTCCTCATCTCGGAAAGCGAGCCGCCTTTAGGGAAGGCGAGCGCTGCCGCGCCTGCTTGCTCCGTTCCAGTTATCCCTACTCCGCAGGCGTTCTGACTCTCTTGACCTAAATCAACATAGTATTGCCGATGACTGCGGCAGCTATGTGAAAAGTGTTTTGCGCAACGCGCGCGGTCGAAATTTACGTTTCCCGTCGTGCCGGCCGATCCCTGGTTTCAAATCTCAATCCGCCATTCAATCCATGATGTGGTAGCCGCCGTCGATGTAGAGCGTTTCGCCGGTGATCAGGCGCGCGGCATCATGAGCAAGGAAGGCGGTGGCCACGCCCACATCGTCGATGCTGACCAGGCTCCGTGCCGGCGCCTTGGACTTGGCCTTGTCGAGCAAGGCATCGAACTCGGGTATTCCCGAAGCCGCGCGGGTGGCCAGCGGTCCGGGCGAAATGGCGTGAACCCTTATGCCCTTGGGCCCGAGTTCAGCGGCGATGTAGCGCACCGCGCTCTCCAGCGCCGCTTTGGCAACGCCCATGATGTTGTAGTTCTTAACGACCATCTGGCTGCCGTAATAGGTCATCGTGAACAGCGAGCCGCCCTTGCGCATGAGCGGCTCTGCGAGATGCGCCATGCGAACGAAGGTCCAGCACGACACTTCCATGGTGGTGAGAAAGCCTTCGCGCGACACGTCGACGACTCGCCCCTGAAGGGCGTCCTTCGGCGAGAAGGCGATCGAATGCACGACAAAATCGATCTTGCCCCATTTTTCGGCAATACGGTCGAAGACCGCTTCCATCTCGCCTGGTTTGTTCACATCGAGCGGCATCACGATCGGCGCCTCCAGCTCGCGCGCCAGCGGCTCGACGTATTTCTTCGCCTTGTCGTTCAGATAGGTCACCGCGAGCTCGGCGCCGAAGGCGCGGAAGGCTCTGGCACAGCCCCAGGCGATGGAATTTTCGTTGGCGATGCCGACGACGAGGCCTCTTTTGCCCTCGAGAAGCTTGGCTTTCACAGTCGGAATCATGTGCAATATCCTTTTGCTGTCATTCTCGGGGGCGGAAAATTGTTTGTCACTCAGAAGGCCATTTCCGGGACCTGGCTGCGGATCGCAAGCTCTGCCTCGGTCGCGGCGACGATTTGGGCGACGGATACTCCTGGCGCCGTCTCGCGAAGGTGGGCACGGCCATCCTCGAACGCAATCACCGCCAGCTCGGTGACGACCAAATCCACCGGCCGCAACGACGTGATCGGCAGGGCGCATTTCTTCACGATCTTCGCCTTGCCCTTGGCAGTATGCTGCATGGCCACGATCACGCGCTTGGCGCCCGTGACCAGATCCATGGCGCCGCCCATGCCCGGCACCATCTTTCCCGGAATCATCCAATTGGCGAGTTGGCCGCGTTGGTCGACCTGCAGGCCACCAAGGACCGTGACATCCAGATGGCCGCCGCGGATGAGCCCGAATGACATGGCGCTGTCGAACGCGCAAGCGCCTGGGAGCGCAGTCACCGGCCGGCCGCCGGCATCGGTCAAGGTCGGATGCGCCATGCCTTCTTCGGGCGGCGCTCCGGTGCCGATCAGGCCATTCTCGGATTGAAAGAACACGTGAATGTCCTTGGGCAGATAGTTCGCCACCAGTGTTGGGATGCCGATGCCGAGATTGACCAGCATGCCAGGCGAGAGTTCTCGGGCAATCCGGCGCGCGATGATGGTCTGCGGTTCCATGGCGGCCTCACCGATTGGCGACGAGATAGTCGACGAGCGGGGCCGGGGTCACGACGTGGTCCGGCGAGATCACCCCCACGGGGATGATGTTGTCGGCGCTGGCGATCACGGTCGTCGCCGCCATCGCAATGACCGGATTGAAGTTGCGAGCAGTCAGCGCGTAGCTGAGATTGCCGAGATAGTCGGCGAGGAACGCCTGCACGAGGGCAAAGTCGGCGCGCAGCGCCACTTCGAGCAAATAACGCGTGCCGTTGACCTCTATCACCTGCTTGCCGGCTTCGACGGTCGTTCCCATGCCGGTCTGCGTCAGGACGCCACCAAGGCCGTGACCACCCGCACGGATGCGTTCGATCAGCGTGCCTTGCGGGACAAGATCGCACTCCAGTTCGCCGGCCAGCATCTGCCGCTGCGTTTCCGGGTTGAGGCCGATATGGCTGACGATCGCCTTGCGCACGAGCTTCGCGCCAATGAGCTTGCCGATGCCCCGCCCCGGCGCCGCCGTATCGTTGGCGATCACGGTGAGATCGCG
>Ga0207651_10001163_pt1 | contig 11775 bp, 10 predicted proteins | sample KBSM23metaG_FD_184328 | JGI IMG/M metagenome (GOLD analysis project Ga0207651, IMG submission 184328) | Miscanthus rhizosphere microbial communities from Kellogg Biological Station, Michigan, USA - KBS M2-3 metaG (SPAdes) (version 2) | ecosystem: Host-associated > Plants > Roots > Rhizosphere >... | reverse complement strand
CAAGGGCGTGAGCCGCCTCTACAACCCGTCCGCGACGGTCGGCCCGCTCGCCCTCTTCCTCGCCGCCTTCTCGATCCTGGTGGCGATCGTCGTGATCACCTCGCCTGCCCTCAGCGACCTCTTCCAGCTCGTCTGGCTGAAGGTCAGGATCTGGCTCGGCCTGTAGCAATAGCCTTCGCACCTTGGGCTACAGCGCTCGATACCACGCGACCTCTCTGATCGCGGTCTTCCTCGCCCTCGCGATCGGGATCCTGATCGGCGCCGAGTTCGGGGGCGACGCGCTGACCAACACGCGGCGGAACCTCGAGCGCAGCCTCACGGGCAACCTCCAGGACGCCCGTTCGCGGGCCGACGAACTGAGCGGCGAGCTGGCGCGTTCGGACGAATTTGCCAATCGCGTCTATCCGGCCTTGGTCCACAACCGGCTCGCCGGCCGGCGGATCGGCGTCGTCGCGATCGGCGACCTGCCGGGCGACACCTCGGCCGCGATCGAGGACGCCCTGGGACCGACCGGAGCGCGACTGGTCGGCGTCGGGGTCGTGCGCGTGCCCGTCGACACGCAGGCGCTTGCGAACGACCTGGCCAAGACCCGGTTCGCGGGCCTGCGTCGCGAACCCGATGTCCTGACCGCCTTCGGGGTCGGCGTGGGGCGGCAGCTGGTGCGCGGCGGCACGCTGCTGGACCGGGTGCGCGCCCACCTCTTCTCACGGGCCAGCGGCAACTTCGGGGCGCTGGACGGCGTCATCGTGGTCCGTCAGCTGCCCGAAGAGATGGGCTCGAAGCAGCGCTCCACCGCCGGCCAGCTCGAAGCGGCGCTGATCAGCGGGGTGACCGGCACGCACACGGCCGCGGTGGGGGTCGAGACCACGACCGCGGAACCGTCGTCGATCTCGTTCTTCGGCGGCAACGACCTCTCGAGCGTGGACGACGTCGAGACCGCTGGAGGCAGGGTCGCCACCGTCTTCGCGCTGCTCGGCGCCGAGGGCAGCTTCGGGGTCAAGGGATCGGCCGACCGGCTGCTGCCGGACCTGCTGCCACCGGCGGGATCCCGCTGAGCATGACCTGGGTCGGCTTCCCGGTTGCGATCGGCGTCGCCCTGCTCGTGGTGCCGGCGGGGATCCGCGGTCTCGTCGACGCCGGTCTGGTCCGGGCCAACTACCGGGGCGCCGAGCTCGCCTTTCCGCTCGGGGCGGTGCTGGCGACGGCGGCGCTGGTGGCGCTCGCGCCCCTCGCCTTCCTCGACGACCGCGCCGATCTCGACCTGCTCGCCCCCGACCTGCGGCGCTGGATGCCCTACGTGCTGGGGATCGCCTTCCTCGGCTTCCTCGACGACTCGCTCGGCGCGGGGGAGCGCGACGGCACGCCCCGAGGATGGCGCGGTCATGCGCGAGCCCTGCGCTCGGGCAGCCTCTCGACCGGGGCGGTGAAGGCGCTGGGGGCGCTGGCGCTCGCCGCCTACGTCGTCTCCGGGCGCGGGCTGGAGTCGTGGCGCTACCTGGCCGACATCGCCCTGCTGATCCTCGCCACCAACCTCTTCAACCTGCTCGACCTGCGGCCGGGCCGGGCCGAGAAGGGTCTTGCGCTCCTCGGCATCGGGCTCTGCCTCGGGGCCTGGACGCTCGCCCCGGTCGAGCTGCTGGGGATCTTCGCCGGGCCGGTCCTGGTCGGAGGCTGGTTCACCCTGCGCGAGCGGGCGATGCTCGGCGACACCGGCTCCAACCTCGTCGGCGCGATCGCCGGGGTCTGGCTGCTGACGACCCTGGGGGCCGAAGCCCGCCTGGTGGCGCTCCTACTGGTCGGCGGACTGACCATTTACGGAGAGTTGCGTTCGATCTCTGCGACGATCGAATCGGTTCCGCCACTGCGCTGGCTAGACTCGCTCGGCAGAGCATGAGTCGTCCCCCTCAAGGAGATACCCGCTTCATCTTCGTCACCGGCGGCGTCGTCTCGGCTCTCGGCAAGGGGATCGCCGCCGCCTCGATCGGCCGTCTCCTCGTCTCCCGCGGCTACCGGGTCCAGCTGCAGAAGTTCGACCCCTACATCAACGTCGATCCCGGGACGATGAGCCCCTTCCAGCATGGCGAGGTCTTCGTCACTGAGGACGGCGCCGAGACCGACCTCGACCTCGGCCACTACGAGCGCTTCACCGACGAGAACACCTCCCGCGCCTCCAACGTCACCGCGGGCGCGGTCTACAACTCGGTGATCAACCGTGAGCGTCGCGGCGACTACCTCGGCGCCACGGTGCAGGTGATTCCGCACATCACCGACGAGATCAAGAACCGGATCCGGATCGTCGCCGAGTCGCAGTCGGTCGACTTCGTGATCACCGAGATCGGCGGCACCGTCGGCGACATCGAGTCGCTGCCCTTTCTCGAGTCGATCCGCCAGCTCTTCACCGACCTCGGATCGAAGGGCTCGATGTTCGTCCACCTGACGCTGGTTCCCTACGTCGGGCACGCCGGCGAACTGAAGACGAAGCCGACGCAGCACTCGGTCAACGAGCTGCGCCGCATCGGGATCCAGCCGCATGCGCTGGTCTGCCGCTCCGAGGGGCGGCTGGACCAGGGCATCCGCGAGAAGATCGCGCTCTTCGCCAGCCTGCCGGTCGACGCGGTGATCTCCGCCAACGACGTCGACAACATCTACAAGGTGCCGCTCGTCTTCCGCGCCGAGGGCGTCGACGACCTCGTTCTCGATCACTTCGGCATGGAGGCGCCGCCGCCGGACCTCGCCGAGTGGGAGTCGATGGTGAGGCGCGCCGACGCCGCGGAGGGCAAGGTGAGGATCGCGCTGGTCGGGAAGTACGTGCAGCTCGCCGACGCCTACAAGTCGGTGATCGAGGCGCTCGAGCACGGTGGGATCCACCACCGCGTCGAGGTCGACGTCGAGCTCGTCGACTCGGAGGAATTCGACCCCGAGCGGCTCGAGGGCGTCGACGGCATCCTGATCCCAGGCGGCTTCGGGGAGCGGGGAATAGAGGGAAAGGTCGCGGCGGCGCGCATCGCGCGCGAACGCGCGATTCCCTACCTCGGCATCTGCCTCGGCATGCAGATCGCCGTCGTCGAGTTCGCCCGCGCCGTCGCTGGGATGGAGGGCGCCAACTCGGCCGAGTTCGACCCCGAGACGCCGTTCCCGGTCGTCGATCTGCTGCCGGAGCAGAAGGAGGTCTCGGAGATGGGCGGCACGATGCGGCTCGGCGCCGACCCGGTGAAGCTGCACGAGGGGACGCGTGCTCGGGAGATCTACGGCGAGGCCGTGATCTACAAGCGCCACCGGCATCGCTACGAGGTCAACAACCAGCTGCGGCGGCGGCTCGAGGACGAGGGCCTGGTTTGCGGCGGCACCTCGCCCGACGAGCGGCTCGTCGAGATGGTCGAGCTGCCCGACCACCCGTTCTTCGTCGCCTCCCAGTTCCACCCCGAGTTCAACTCGCGGCCCAACCGGCCCGAGCCGCTCTTCCGCGACTTCGTCGGCGCTGCCGCGCGCCAGGCAGGCGAGCGCCCGGCGGAAGGCGCTGAGCCTCCCCGCACCGAAGGCTCCTCGGTCGCCCACTAGCCTTCTCCGTCGTGGAGAGGCTTCACGAGACCTTCATTCGCCTCTGCGAGGTTCGCAGCCCGACGGGGGAGGAGCGCGAGGTCGCCGACACGGTTCTCGCCGAGCTGCGAGCGCTCGGCCTGGAAGTAAGCGAGGACGACGCCGCCGGAGCGGCCGAAGCCGGTGCCGGCAACATCCTGGCCCGCCTGCCGGGTCGCGGCGACGGGTGGGTGATGTTCTGCGCCCACATCGACACGGTCCCGCACGAGGGCCAGGTCGAGGTGGTCGAATCCGACGGCGTCTTCCGCAGCGCCGGCGAGACGATCCTGGGGGCCGACAACAAGGCGGCGGTGGCGGTGTTCATGGAGCTGGTCGCACGTCATGCCGCCGAGCCGCCGCCGGTGGGGATCGAGCTGCTGCTGACCGTCGCCGAGGAGCAGGGCCTGCGCGGGGCGAAGGCGTTCGACGTCTCCAGCCTGCGCTCGCGGTGCGGCTTCGTCCTCGACCACGCGAGCGCGATCGGCGAGGTGATCGTCAGCTCGCCGACGCAGCAGCGATTGCTGGCCGACTTCGAGGGAGTGGAGGCGCACGCGGGGATCCGGCCGGAGGACGGGAGCAGCGCGATCGCCGCCGCGGCCACCGCGATCTCGCGCATGGAGCTCGGCCGGATCGACGAGGAGACGACCGCCAACGTCGGCGTGATCGCGGGCGGCACCTCCGGCAACGTCGTCCCCGGTCATTGCAGCCTCGTCGCCGAGGCGCGCAGCATCGACGCGACGCGCGCCGCCGAGGTCGCCGGGTCGCTCAGCGACGCCTGCGCCTGGGGCGCGAGCGAGCACGGCTGCGACGTCGACGTGCGGATCGAAGAGCTGTTCCGCGGCTACGCGATTCCGTCTTCTTCACCCGCGCTCGGGTTGGCCGAGGCCGGCCTGCGCCGCGCCGGCTTCGAGCCGGTGCGCACCGCCACCGGCGGCGGCAGCGACGCCAACGCGCTGATCCTCGACGGCTTCGACTGCGTCCTGCTCGCCAACGGCACCGAGGCGAACCACACGCCGAACGAGGCTGTGAGCGCGCGCAACCTCGACGCGATGCTCGAGGTCTGCGAGGGAATCGTCGCCGAGGCCGCGGCCGCCGCGTGACCGAGCGGCTGAAGCTGCGCCGCGGGGTCGTCGTCCAAGGGGATCCGTTGACGGTCGAGGTCGACGGCGAGCGCCGGCCGGCCTGGGCGGACGAAGCGCTGCTCGGGGAGATGCGCGAGGGCGACGAGGTCGTGGTCAACGTCGCCGCGCTCGACCTGGGTCTCGGCTCGGGCGGCTTCGACGTCGTCCACGTGAACCTCACGCGGGGCCTGGACGCCGGAACACCGAGCGACGAGCACGTGATGAAGCTGAACTACACGTCCCTCCAGCATGCCGTCGACCCCGTCGAGCTTCCGGTGCGCTTTATGCCATCCAAGGGCACAAAAGGCGCACCGGAAGGGATGGGGGGTGGAGTTCCGGTTCTGGTGTTGCCGCTGCACGGGCACCTGGCGCCGGCAGTGTGGGCGGCGAAGCAGGCCGAGCCCGACCTGGCGATCGGCTATGTGCAGACAGCGGGCGGCGCGCTGCCCGGTTCGTTGAGCCGGGACGTGGCGGAGCTGCGCGAGCGGGGGCTGCTCGCCGGTCACGTGACTGCCGCGCCGGCGTACGGGGGGGAGCACGAGGCGCTCTCGGTCCCGGGAGCGATCGACGCGGCGGCGCACAGGCTCGGCTGGGACGCGGTGGTCGTGGGCCCCGGTCCCGGAATCGTCGGCTCCGAGACCGAGCTCGGCCACGGGGGCATGGCGGCGCTCGACTCGGCGCATGCGGGGCTTGCCCTGGGCCTGCGAACGGCGGTTTCGCCGCGCCTCTCCGGCGGCGATTCGCGTGAGCGCCACCGCCCGGTCAGTCATCACACGCTCACGGTCCTGAAGATGTTGCTCGCCCCGGTGGAGATCCCGGTTCCGGCGGGCAACCCGGTGGCCACCGCGGTGCTCGCCGATGCCGCCGGCTGGCGTCACCGGCTGCGCGAGATGCCGGTCGACCTCACCGGCTATGCGGCAAGCGGCCTGCCTGCGCGGACGATGGGACGCACCCTCGAGGAGGACCCGCTCTTCTTCGCCGCCGCTCTCGCCGCGGGCGGCGCCTTGCGCCGCAAGGGTTGACGGCCAGCGGGGAGAACCAGCCCGCCATGACGCTGGCCGCACCCCCGAGGACCGAGAGCCGCTTCGAGAGCCTGGTTCTCGACTTCCTCTCCTACCTCGAGCTGGAGCGGGGCCTCTCCCGCAACACCCTCGACGCCTACCGCACCGACCTGCACCAGTACGGGGAGTTCATCTCGGCGCGCGGCGTCGACGCGCTCTCGGCCGGGCCCGCCGACGTGAGCGAGTTTCTCGCCACCCTTGCCACCGGCGGGGAGCGGCCGCCCTGTTCCTCGGCCACCGTGCACCGCAAGGCAGCCTGCCTGCGCTCCTTCTACAAGCACCTGCGCCGCGACGAGCTGATCGGGGAGGATCCGACGGCGGCGCTGAGCGCCCCCCGCAGGGCGAAGAAGCTACCCCAGGTCCTCAACTACGCCGAGGTGCAGAAGCTGCTCGCCGCCCCCCGCGGCGACGAGCCGACCACGCTGCGCGATCGAGCCATGCTCGAGGTCATGTACGCGTGTGGGCTGCGTGCCTCGGAGACGATCGGGCTCGAGCTGACCGACGTCGATCTCGAAGAGGGCTTCCTGCGGGCGCGCGGCAAGGGCAGCAAGGAGCGGCTGGTGCCGCTCGGCCGCAAGGCGATCGCGGCGATCTCCTCCTACCTGCGAGGCGGGCGGCCGAAGCTGGTGGGCGACCGCCACGAGGCGAAGCTGTTCGTCAACTTCCGCGGCGGGCCCCTCAGCCGGCAGGGCCTCTACAAGATCGTCCAGCGCAACGCGCGCGTCGCCGGGCTCGGGGGTCAGCTGAGCCCCCACACCCTGCGGCACAGCTTCGCCACGCACCTGCTAGCCGGCGGCTGTGACCTGCGCGCCGTGCAGGAGATGCTCGGCCACGCCGACGTCTCGACCACCCAGATGTACACCCACCTCTCCGGCGAGCGCCTCAAGGAGGTCTACTTCCAGGCGCACCCCCGCGCCACCGCCTCCTGATCCCCGCTGACTTCGCCTTTTCCCGTGCTATTGGACGGATAAAGACGAAGTCGGCGTCGTGTAGAAATGGCGGATGCCTGAGCTGCCCGAGGTCGAGACCGTCTGCCGCCAGCTCGATCCGGAGCTGGCGGGGGTCACGATCGAGGCGCTGGAAGTGCTCGACCCGCGCTGGTGCCGGCCGATCCCCCCAGATGAACTCGAGCGGATGGTTCGGGGGGCGACGATCGAGGGCCTCGGGCGACGGGGCAAGTACCTGCTGCTGGCTCTCGACGGAGCACGAACCCTGGTCATGCACCTGCGGATGACCGGCAACCTCGTCCTCGTCGACGACGAGAGCAAGCTCGACCCCTCCGAGGGACGTCGCCTCTATGAGGGCGAGCGCTCGACCTCCGAGCGTCACCTGCGGGCGCGATTTCGCCTCGGCGACGGTCGTCAGCTCTGGTTCACCGATCCGCGCCGGTTCGGCGAGGCCTTCCTCGTCGACGACGACCGGCTCGTGGACCGTTTCGCCAAGCTCGGCGTCGAGCCGCTCTCGGCTGATTTCACCTCGGCCTATCTCGGCGAGATGGCAATGGGCCGCACGGCGCCACTGAAGTCCTTCTTGCTCGACCAGTCGCGCCTCGCCGGCGTCGGCAACATCTACGCCGACGAGGCGCTGTTCCGGGCGCGTCTCCACCCCCTTTCGCCCGCAGGTTCGATGAAGCCGGAGCACCTGGAGGCCTTGCGCGACGGCGTCGTCGCCGCCCTCGAGGCGGGCATCGACGGCGGTGGCGCCTCGATCGACGACTACCGCGACGGGCGGGGCGAGAAGGGCGGGATGCAGGACGAGTTCCTCGTCCACACCCGCGAGGGCGAGCCATGCCCGCGCTGCGCCGCGCCGATCTCCCGCATCGTCGTCTCCGGACGCTCGACCTACTACTGCCCCAGCTGCCAGGTGCGCCTGCGCCGGCGACCGCGCGGGCGCCGTCCGGCTCGTCGTTCACCGTAGCCCGGCGATGGCTGGAAAGACGCTGAAGACCGAGGCGGTCGTGCTGCGCAGCATCCGCTACGGCGAGGCGGATCGCATCCTCCATCTCTACTCGAAGACGCACGGCAGGGTCGGCGCGATCGCCAAGGGGGCGCGGAAACCCAAGTCCCGCTTCGGCGGCCGCTTGGAGCCGTTCTTCAGGCTCGACCTGGTGCTGCACGAAGGCCGCGGCGAGCTGCTCACCGTGACCAGCGCGGCCACCGTCGACGGCTACCCGCGCCTGCGGGCTTCGGGTATGGCCCTCGGGGCCGCGGCGCGCGCCTGCGACGCGGTGCTGCGCCTGCTCGACTCGCCCGATCCGAACCAGCCCGCCTACAACCTGCTCTGCCGCTACCTCTCCCTGCTCGACGATCCCGAGGGCGAGCGGGGCGGCGGCCTGGAGACCGCGCTCTCCTTCCGCCTCAAGCTGGCGCTCGCGGCAGGCTTCGCCCCGGAGCTGGCGGCCTGCGCCCATTGCGGCGACGCCGAGCACCTGAGCGGCTTCTCCGGCGCGGCCGGCGGCGTCGTCTGCTCGAGCTGCGAAGCCGGCTCCTTCCCGCTCGGCGAGGACGCGCACCGCTTCATGGTCGAGGCGATCGGCAGCCCGCTGGCCGAGGCGCCGGACGCAGAGGAGCTCGCCCTGCGCCAGGTCGAGAGGGCGGTGGGCGAGACCCTGGAGCATCACGCGCACGTGCAGCTTCGAGCGGCGGCCTAAGGGCCGGGCCCGGCAGGGGTTTCGCTTAACTTTTTCTGAAGACAGCTGTCTGCTGTCCGCCCCCGCCGCCGCAGAAAAAGTACAAGACGCTCCACCCCTGCCGGGCTCGGCCCTTAGGATCGAACGGATGGAAGCAACTGTGACGTTCGAGGATCGGGTGCGCGCTTGGGAGGAGGAGTTCTTGGCCGAGGAGGCGACGCGCTCCTATCCTGCGCGGCGGCTGGTCGAGGAGCCCGACAGCTCGCTGCGCACGCCCTTCCAGCGCGACCGGGACCGGATCGTCCACTCGAAGGCCTTCCGGCGCCTCAAGCACAAGACCCAGGTCTTCGTCGCCCCGGAGGGGGACCATTACCGCACGCGCCTTACCCACACGCTCGAGGCCTGCGGGATCGCCCGTACGGTCGCGCGCGCCCTCGGCCTCAACGAGGACCTCACCGAGGCGATCGGCCTCGGTCACGACCTCGGCCACCCGCCCTTTGGCCATGCCGGCGAGCAGGCCCTCGACGCAGCGTTGCGCGAGCGCTGCGGAACCGGCTTCAAGCACAACGAGCACTCGCTGCGCGTGGTCGACTCGCTCGAGCGCGACGGGCGCGGCCTCAACCTGACCGAGCAGGTCCGCGACGGCATCCTCAACCACACCGGCTCGCGTAAGCCGGCCACCCTCGAGGGGCGGATCGTCAAGCTCGTCGACCGCGTCGCCTACATCAACCACGACATCGACGACGCCCTGCGGGCCGGCGTGCTGAGCGAGGGCGACCTGCCGGCGGCGGAGATCGAGCTGCTGGGCGACTCCGGCTCGGCGCGGATCGACGCGCTCGTGCGCGACATCGTCGAGCGTTCGCACGACGCCGGCGACATCGTGCAGAGCGAGGAGGTCGGCGGCGCGATGCTGCGCCTGCGCAAGTTCATGTTCGATCGCGTCTACCTCGGGCCGGTCGCCAGCGGCGAGCACGAGCGGGCGCGCCGCGCCATGCGCGTCCTCTTCGACCACTACGTCGAGCATCCCGAGGAGGCGCCGGAGCTGGTGCCGGGCGCGAGCGAGTGCCAGCGTGTCACCGACTACATGGCCGGCATGACCGACCGCTACTGCATCGCCAAGTACGCCGAGCTGACCGCTCCCGAGGACCCCTCGTGGCGCTGATCTCGACCGAGAGCCTGGAGCGGGTCAAGCAGGCGGCCGACATCGTCGAGGTGATCTCGGCCCACACCGATCTGCGCCGGCAGGGCTCGCGCTGGGTCGGGCTCTGCCCGTTCCACGAGGAGCGCACGCCTTCGTTCTCGGTCGACGCCCAGGAAAAGCTCTACCACTGCTTCGGCTGCGGGGTGGGGGGCGACACGATCAAGTTCGTCGAGGAGAAGGAGGGGCTCGGCTTCGCCGAGGCGGTGGAGCTGCTCGCCGACCGCTACGGGGTCGAGCTGGAGCGCGAGCGGGAGGACCCGCGAGCCGAGGCCAAACGGCAGCAGCGCCGGCGCCTCGGCGAGCTGCTCGACCGCACCGCCTCCTTCTACGCGGCCTACCTCTGGGAGTCGGAGGAGGCAGCCAAGGCTCGCGCCTACCTGGCGGAGCGGGGGCTCGGCGAGGAGGTCCTGCGGGAGTTCGCCGTCGGCTACGCGCCGAGCGCCTGGGACAAAGTGCTGCTCCGCGGGCAGCGGGCGGGCTTCGGCGTCGAGGAGCTGCGCGGCGTCGGCCTCGTGCAGCGGGGCCGGGGCGGAGGGGAGTACGACCGCTTCCGCTCGCGCATCATGTTCCCGATCCGCGACCGCCGCGGGCGCACGCTCGGCTTCGGCGGGCGCGCGATGCGCTCCGACCAGGGAGCCAAGTACGTCAACACCGCCGAGACCGACTTCTTCCACAAGAGCCAGATGCTCTACGGAATCGACCTCGCCAAGGCGGCGATCGCCAAGGCAGGCCACGCGGTCGTGGTCGAGGGGTACACCGACGTGCTCGCCCTGCACCAGGCGGGGATCGAGGAGGCGGTCGGGGTGATGGGGACGGCGATCACCGAGGAGCAGGTCGCCGCCCTCTCGGGCATGGTCGAGGAGGTCGTGCTCGCGCTCGACGCCGACGCGGCGGGGCAGGAGGCGATGCTGCGCGCGCAGCGGGTGGCTGCGGGACGGAAGATGCGCCTGCGGGTGGCGGCGATGCCCGCCGGCGAGGACCCGGCCGAGATGATGGCTCGCGAGGGGGGCGCCGAGCGCTTCCGCCGGCTCGTCGAGGAGGCGGTGGAGCTGACCGCCTTCCAGGTCGACCTCGTGCTGCGAGGGACCGACGTCGGCTCGCCGGCCGAGCGCGATCGCGCGCTCGCCGAGCTCGCCCCGATCCTCGCCGGGATGGGCGAGAGCGTCAGCCGCGACGAGCTCATCCGCCTGGTAGCCGAGCGGCTCGACCTCGAGCCGGCGATGGTGATGGGCAGGGTGGTGGCGGCCCAACCGCTGAGCGGGGGCCGGGACGACGTCCGGGCGGGCAGCGCCGGCGCCGCGATCGTCCGCACCGCCGAGCTGACCTCGAGGGAGCGCCGCGAGCGGGCCCTGCTGGCCATGTGCATCGCACTCCCCGAGGAGGGGCGAGAGTTCCTGGCGCGCCTCGGCGAGGCGCACCTCTCCCCGCTGGGGCTGCGAGCGGCGCAGTGGCTGCGGGAACACCCCGCGGATCCCGCGTCCGACCTGCCGCGCGAGGACGCCGAGCTGTCGGGCCTGATCGCGGAGCTGGTGATCCTCGCCCACGACGAGCCCGCCTCGCCGGAGGCGATGGAGCTCAACTACCTGCTGCTCGAGCAGCGCCGCATCGAGTCCGAGATCGCCTCCGCCGGCGAGCGCAACGACTACGAGCGGCGCGCTGCCCTCAGCCGCGAGCGCGCGGCCCTCGTCGAACGCATTGCCCGCACCGAGCGGGTCGGTGGGTAAGCGGTAAATTCCTCCCAGCCGTTCCGGGGTAGCTCAATCGGTAGAGCACTCGGCTGTTAACCGAGTTGTTGTGGGTTCGAGTCCCACCCCCGGAGCTTCCCTCAGGCGGCGATGTGGCTGCGCGCCAGCTGCTCGACGAGATCGGCGCCGCGCTCGGCTCCGTCGTTCTCCGCCGCCCAGGCGGACAGCTCGCCGGCTCGCTGGGCGAAGGAGGTCTCGCGCAGAAGGCGTTGAGCCGCCCAGCGCAGGGGCGCGGGGAGGCAGAGCCGCCAGGGGAGCGAGAGGCCGCAGCCGGCCCAGGTCACCCGCATCGCGGTCTCGCTCATGTCGCCGATGATCGGGCAGACGAGGACCGGGGTTCCGGCGCCGAGGCAGCGGGCGACGGTGCCGTGGCCGCCGTGGGAGATCACCAGCGAGGCGAGCGGCATCAGCTGGCTGTAGCTGAGCCATTCGACCAGGGTGG
>Ga0207651_10001149_pt1 | contig 11820 bp, 7 predicted proteins | sample KBSM23metaG_FD_184328 | JGI IMG/M metagenome (GOLD analysis project Ga0207651, IMG submission 184328) | Miscanthus rhizosphere microbial communities from Kellogg Biological Station, Michigan, USA - KBS M2-3 metaG (SPAdes) (version 2) | ecosystem: Host-associated > Plants > Roots > Rhizosphere >... | reverse complement strand
GCACCGCGGATCCGCTCGCGAGCCCGAAGGCCAGGGCGAGGACTACCGTCGTCGCGCGCGCCACGGTTGGCAAATCGTAGCCCTAGCGCACCGCGCTTGGCAAGGCATGTCATAACGAATCGCCTCAATAGTCCCCGTCGAGAAAACCGATCGTTTGAGGTTCGGTGGGGCATTCTGTGAGCGTACCTTGCACCGTCATGTAGCGCGATCTGGTCTGACATCTTACCTTGGTTACCTTGGTTACCTTGGTCACCTTGGTCACCTTGGTCGTCACGTCGGCGCGCCGCTGGTGTTGCTGACATTGCTGTTCGGTTGCGGCGGGAGCGGGGGGCAACACGTGCCCGATGCGGGCGCGCCTTGCACGGACACCACCGTTTGCGACGGCATCTTCGTCAAGGCTTGCGACGACGGGGTTCGCGGCGACGTGCTCGCCGATTGCTCGCGCGAGGGCGCGTGCAGCCGCGGGCGCTGCATCTCGCCGGCCTGTGCGTCTGCCGAGGCCGATCGGACCAGCTTCGCCGGTTGCGTCTTCTACACGGTCCAGGCTGACAACGTCGCCAGCGACGCCGCGGCCGCGACCAGCTGCCTCGTCACGAACCCCGGCGCCGAACCGGCCAAGGTGGAGCTGCAGCAGGCGATCGAGGCCGGCTCCTGGAGCGCCGCGCCGCCGATCACCGTCGGGCCGGGAACGACCGCGCGATTGTCGTTCGCGGATCTGCAGGTCGACATGAGCGGGACAAATCCTCGCGGCGCATTGCGCATCACCAGCAACCGCCCGGTCACGGTTGCGCAGATCGAGAGCGACGACGGCAGCCACACCGCCCACAGCTCGGGCGGCACGATGCTGCTGCCCGAGCACGTGCTCGGCACGCGGTATCGCGTGATGACCTACCCGCAGGTGCAGACCGCGGCGATCGCGGCGACGGACGGCGGCAAGGGCGGGGCGGGGCGCGTGCTGGTCGTGGGACGGCAGGCGGGCACGGTGGTCACCATGACGCTGCCGAAACCTTCCTCGGTCGTCATCATGGGTTCGTTGCCCTCGATGCTCGACAAGCCGTTCACGTTCCCGCTGGGCGAGGGTGAAGTCTTTCAGGCGTGGACCGGCAACGAGGGCGACGATCTGTCCGGCACCGAGATCAGCGCCAACTTTCCGGTGGCGGTGTTCTCCGGGAACATCACCACGACCTACGGGCGAAGTCTGGACAACGTCTCGTCCCCGGACATGACACACGAGCAGATGCCCCCGATCTTCGCGTGGAGCTTCAAGTACGTGGCGGCCGGGCTGCCGCCGCAGACGGCGACGTGCGACACCCTCCTGGGACAGCCGGGGGCGGCGCTGTGGCGGTTGATCAGCGCGAACGAGGGCACGCGCGTCGACATCGTGGGGCCGTCAGGGCCGATCCGCACCGGCGAGCTGCTGGAGCCCGGCCAGGTGCTCGAGTTCACGGCGACGGACGACCTGTTCGTGTCGGGGACCGGTCCTTTGCTGATGACGCAGGGGATGGACTGCGAGCCGACCCTGTCGCTGGCGATCTCCGCCGACAAGTTTCTGCAGGACCTGACGTTCGCGGTGCTGCCTTCGTTCGATCAGACGGCCGCCATCGCGCGCAAGAGCGGCCAGACGGTGATGCTCGACGGCGTCGCGCTCGACGAAAAACTGTTCGTCGCCGCGGGCGGCGGTTATCAGGTCGCGCGCGTCGCATTGCCGACGTGTCCGCCCAGCGAGCAGGTCTGCACGCACCACCTGCAGGGGCGCTTCGGAATGACCCTGCGCGGGATGGACGTGGTCGCGAGCTACGCGCTGACCGCGCCCGCGTGGGCCGGCTGCATCGACATGCTCGACCCTGGCTGCCTCAACTAGCCGCCCGGAGCGACTAGGATCGAAGCGAGGCGAGCATCGCGCGCAGTTCGTCGTCGCCGAAACCATCGCGGCGCTTGCGGACGTCGAGGTAGAGCAGCGCCGCCGTGATCAGGGGCAAGGGCAGGATGACCAGCGTCAGCAGATCGCCCACCAGGTGGGTCATGAAGATCGCCGCGTCCGGGATCACCAGGTCGGCGAGCAGCCGCGCGGCCCAGGTCACCGCGGCGAACGCTGCCAGCAGCAGCGCGACGCGCAACCAGTCGGCGCCGACCAGCTCGACGCTGCGGCGAAGCGCTGCCGCCCCGCTCAATTTCTCGACGACCACGACCTGCGCCAGCAGCGCGAAGCAGAACGCGACCGCCAGCCCGGGGATCACCCACAGCACCAGGCCGATCGCGATGAGGCCGGCGGCCGGTACGATCGCCGACAGCAGCGGCCCCGCCCGGCCGGCGGTGAGCATCCAGGTTTCGACCCATCCGCTGCCGCCGCCCGTCACCCGATCCGCGACGGCGATCGTGACGGCGCCGCTGATCAGCGGGACGGCGACGCCGAACGCGAGCGCCGACACCAGCGTCGCCAGCACGCCCAGCAACCAGGCGAACCGGCCCGGGCCGCTGGCGATGCGCCCGATCTCCTCCAGCTTCGCCTGGTTCTCGTGCTGCAGGCGCGCGATGGTGCCGGCGTCGGCGTTGCGCGCGTACGCGTCGGCGAGGGCGCGGCCCGACGCCTCGGCGCCGCGCGCCAGCTCGGCCATGTGCGCGGGCGATCCGGATGCCAGCTGGGGCGCGAGGATCGCCGACATCACGCAGGACTTCGCGAGCGTCGCGGGCACGAAGATCAGGGCGCAGATCAGCAGCATCGGCCGGGCGTGCGCGCGGTAGAGCTGGAAGGCCTCGACAAGCAAGTCGGCCAGACCCTTCTCGCTGGGCGGCTTGTCGGGAACGGGAGGATTCGGCTCGTCGGCCACGGCGGTTTGCTCGCGTCGCTGCCCGCCAGGATATATCCGTCCTGCACGCCATGTTAAAAAGGTTGTCGATGGGCGGTCGCGTGAGAAGCCAGCGAGCTTTGCTCGCTGCGTATCATCGCGGGAGGGTTCGGGAACCCTTTGAGGGTGCCCGACTGAGCTGTCGCGCGCGCTGCTTGTTGCTGGCGTTGACCGCCGGCATCTTGCTGCCCGCGCGGGCGAGGGCGCAGTCGGTGCCGGACGTACCGGCGTCGCCGTGGGTCGATCCGGAAGCGCGCCCGCCCGAGGCCTCGCCCCCGCCCGCGGAGGCGCCCGCGCCGCCCGTGGAGGCGCCCCCGCCCGCCCCGCCGCCCGTGGAGGCGCCGCCCGCGCCGGTGCCGGCGAACGTACCCACGACGTGGGGGCCGACCCGGCCTGACGAAAACATCGTCGCCGAGACCGCGCCCGCCCCTCCCGTCGCGCGTCCCCGGCTGTCCGCGGCGGTCGGGATGGGGCGCAGCTTCGATTCCGTCGGGTTCACGGACGGCGTTCACCCGGTCACGTCGTTCTTCACCGTGCTGGGGATCGGCGACGGGTTGCTGGGGCTGGACCTGAGCGCGTTCGCGTCGTCCGCGGGGCGAGAAGAGCGCATGACGGACTCGCCCATCGATCGGCTGGCGGTGGACCTGTTCGGTGTGGTGCGCGTCGCCGCCTGGTATCGGCCGGACGATCGCAGCTTCCAGATGCGCGTGCTTCACGCGCTGGCCGCCGAGCTGGGGCTGGGATTCGAGCGCGACGGACACAGCGCCGCGGGCAAGCCCGTATCGGGAACGCGGTTCCTGATCCACACCGGCGCGCGCGCCGACCTGCCGCTCTCGCCCATCACCGAGTCGACCGAGCTGCGGCTGCGCCTCGCCGTCCGGCGCGGCATCGGCCTCTACACGCCGAAACTCTACGGCAACTCGAGGTCCGACTACACCAGCGTGACCGACAGCGCCGCGGAGGTTTACGCCGCGCTGGTCGTCGTGTTCTGAGCGATGGCACGCGCGGTCGTAACGATTTTCGGCGCCGCCGTGCTGGCGACGGCTGCCTGCGGCGCGACGGTGGAGATGCGCCCGGGCGGCGCCGCCTACGCGCCCACCATCACCACGATCGTCGAGATGCCGCCCATCATCGACTGGACCGGCCCGAGCGCGCAGGAGCGCATGCAACGCCTCGCCGGCGATAGCCTGATCGAGGTCACGGGCGGACGCGCCGTGCTCGCCGACGAGCTGCCGGGGACCAGCGACAGCAACGTGCAGATGGCCTTGCGGGTGCTGGGCGAGGATGCCGCGAACGCGCTGACATTTTCGGTCAGCGTGGGTCTCGGCCGGCGGCTGGTCGAGGGCGCGAACCCGCTGCACAGCTTCCATGACCCGAAGCGGTTCATCGTCGACTACTTCGCGCGCGTCGAGGTCCGGCATGTCGGCGCGCCGGACATCATCGGGATCACCGAAGCCGTCGAGACCGGACCGATCAACGAATCGGAGACCCCGCAAGGCAAGGGCGAGAAATGGAGCGCCGCCACCGCCGTCGACGAGGCGCTGGACGCGGCGGTGCGAACGTTCGCGCCGCGCATCTACACGGAGCGGCGGCCGACGCTGATCGTCGAGGTGCCCGTGATCGCGGCCGGCGACCTGGCCCGCAAGCTCGAAGCCCTGCAGCGGATCTACCCCGAGCTGTCGGTCGCGCAGACGCAAGCGCTGGCGGAGAGCCGCGAACGCTTCCTGGTGGTCGAGCCCGGCCACCTCGCGAAGCTGGGCGTCGCGGCGGGCGATCTGCTGGGCGTTCCCGGCGGCGAGACCCGCGCCAGCCGCGCCGCGCTCGCGCGCGCCGTCGCCCGCGGCGGCAAGCCGCTGGTCGCGGTCGTGCGCGGCGGCCAGCGCTACATCCTCGGGCTCTGACGTCGTCGCGCGACTAAGGCGCCTGGCAGGCGAGCGCGGACGGGTAGGCGACCATCATGTCGATGGCGCCGGCGGGCAGCTGACCGCGGATGCGGCGCACGCTGCGTTCGATCAGGTTGCGGTTGGTTGCCTGGTCGTAGGGACGCAACCGGCTCGCGACGTCGCCGCCCGGGTCGACGTCGATGTCGACGAGCGCGACGGGGCGCGCGCACGACGTCGCCAGCTTGCCCAGGTCCAGCGTCTTGATGGCGCGGCTGACGCGCGTCCTGAAGCTGACCCGGAGGTGGACGGGATCGTAGACGATGTTCCACTGGCTCTCCGCCCAGCGCACGCCGTCGAGCACGCCGAACGCCGCGGTGGTCAGATCGCCGGCCGGCGGCGCCGCAGCTTGGCGGGCGGCGCGCGCAAAGCGTTCCAGCGATCCGGCGCCGGCGGGCGGTTGTTTCTGCCTGGACGCCCAGGCGGACGCCTCGGCGTAGGTGTGGTTCGTCAGGGCGCGCGCGCCCGACGTGACGACGCGCTTGCCGTCGACCCACTCGAACGCCGCGCACGCGCTCGTCTTGTCGCAGGCGAGGTAATGCACGCGCGCGTAGACGGGCGACACGCGCAATCCGGGCGCCGCCGCGATCACCTCGGCGACGGTGGCGTGACTGTCCAGCTGGTACTGGATCCACTGCAGCTCGTTCAGCGTCGGGCGCTGGTCGGCGCGCTCGTACTCGCTGGAGTCCAGCCACATGATCTCGACGACCAGGCCGGCGTCGTTCATCCCGCCGGCCGGAAACTCGCGGCCGTACTGGTTGAACGTCACGCTGGCGTGGCGCGACGTCCACTGGGCGGGGCGATCGCCGGGCTTCGCGAGCAACGCGCGCTTCGCGACGCCGCTCTTGTTGAGGATCACCAGGCCCTGGCCCATGTACCAGTCGTAGCTCTTGCCGACGACGCGCTCGCCGCCACGCTCGAGCATGAAGGTCGTGCAGGCGTCCGCGGACCGGGGCGCGACGCCGCATACCGCCAGTGCGGCGACGGCGGACATCAGCGCGGCGCGGCGGAGCACGATGGTAAGAATAGCGCTGAAACCCGTGCGCATCTTACGCGTGGCGCCGCTGATCGCGCTGCTGGCCCTGGTCGCCGAGCTGTCGTTGCGGCCGATGGCGGAATCCGATCTGTTCTTTCGCATCAAGGCCGGGCAGGAGATCCTGACGGAGCACGGGCTGCCCGGTCGCAACCTCTATTCATTCACGTACCCTGATTATCCCGACGTCGACGCCGCCTGGCTGTTCGAGGTGGGGGCGGCGGCGCTGCACGGCCGGGGCGGTTTCCCCGCCGTCGTGATCGCGAAGAGCGCGGTTCTGCTGGCGACGTTCGCGCTGGCGTTCTGGCTCTGCCGCCGCCGCGGCGCCGGCCCGGCCGCGGCGGCGTTCGCGCTGGCGGCGGCCGCGTTCGTGGGCCGGGAGCGGTTCGTCGAGCGCCCGCACATCTTCTCGCTGCTGGGCGAGGTCTGCCTGCTCCTGGCGATCGATCGATTGACCGTGGCGACGGGGAAGCGCGCCGCGTACGTCGCGGTCGCGCTGTGCGCGGGCGTGGCGTTGTGGGCCAATCTGCACGCGGGGGCGTTCATGGCGCCGCTGCTGCTGATCTGCGCGGCCCTCGGCGCCCTGCTGGATCGCAACGGCGCCGGCGGCCGGATCGGCCTGGCGGCGGTGGGCGCGGCCGCGGCGGTGTTCGTGACGCCGATCGGCTTCGGTCTGCTGCGCTACCTGCGCCTGCACCTGTCGCTGCCCGTGCTTCACCCGGTGGACGAGTTCCGCGCGCCGAGCTGGCTGTCCGATCCGGCGTTCTTCGTCGTCGGCGCCGCCTTCATCGCCTCGCTGATCGCGGTGGGGCGCCGCCGCATCGTCTGGACGACGGCGCTTCCCGTGCTGGCGGCGGTTCTGCTGGCGGCGCGCTCGGTCCGCTTCGCCGCCGACGCCGCGCTGATCGCGGCGCCGCTGCTGGCGGTGAACCTGACGCTGCTCGGGGAACGGGTGCGGGCGCGCTGGCCGGAGCTGGCGGCGACCCCGATCCCGTTGTTGGGCGTCACGGCGCTGCTGGCGGGAATGGCGGGCGGTCCGCGCGTCGCCGGTCACAATCCCGGCGGGATCGGACTGGACACGCGCGAGCTGCCGCTGGCGGCGATCGCGTTCGTCAACGCGAACGGCCTGCGTGACCGCATGTACAACGACTTCGAGATCGGCTCGTACCTGCTGTTCGAACCGGAGGGCGGCTATCCCCGGCACCGCGTGTTCGTCGATCCGCGGCTGCCCGCATATCCGCCGGCGTTCCATCGCCTGCTGGGGCGCGGCGACGTGAGCCGGGCCGAGTGGAGCGCCGCCATGGACGGCTTCGGCGTGGACACCGCCTTGCTGGCGTACGCGGGGATCAACCGGCGCGTCGCCTGGTGGGATCCGCAGCTTTATGCGCTGGTGTTTCGCGAGGCCGACGCGCGCGTGTTCGTCAGGCGCCTGCCGCGGTTCGCGCCGCTCATCGCCAGCCGCGAGATCCCGGCGACGTTCGCGTTCACGCTGCAGGAAGGGACGGCGACGCTGCCTCTGGACGTCCGTCCCGCCGCGTCGCCTGTTCCCGACTGCGAGTGGCAACGCCGGCTGGGCGATCTGATGTTCGAGCTCGACGGCGCGCCGTCGGCGCGCGCGCTGGCGGCGTACAACCGGGCGCTGGCGGCGCCGGCCGGCTGCCTGCGGGCGAGCGACGAGGCCAAGCTCGCCGCCTGGCTGGGCGCGGTCGCGCTGGGCGCCGGCCGCGCCGCCGAAGCGCTGCCGCTGCTCGATCGGGCGCTCGCGCACGGCGACGCCGAGCTCACCACGTTCACCAACCGGGCGGTCGCCCTCGAAGTTCTCGGGCGGACGCGCGACGCGGCCGCGGCGTGGGACGCCGTGATCGCGCGCGCCGGCGAATCCGATCTGACCGCCCACGCCCGTTCCCGCCGCGCCCGCTTGCTCGGCGAGTAGCCGGCTATTGTTTTTCTGGTAGCCGCGATCCCGCGCTTCGCGCGGGGGCGGCTAGTTCGTTCGCACGCCTTCGAACGGCGTGAGCAGGCGCGCGCGGCCGGAGGCGGTTCGCAGGTCCACCGACCAGCGGGCCAGCGACGTCGAATCGTTGGGATCGGTGCCGAGCTTGCGGGCGAATCCGCCGCCCTGGGTGTCGAGCAGCGGCGCGGAGCCCGCGAGCGTGAAGTCCAGCCCGGTTCCGTCGGCGGCGTCGAACGCGCCGTTCAGCTTGCTGGTCAGCGCGCTCAGACCGTCGGGGCAGGCCTTCGCGAGGCATGCCGCCGCGCTCCCCACGGCCGGGCACAGCACGCCGTCGAACGCCGCGCACCCCGTCGCGCTTCCGTCATCGGAGTGGGCCAGCTTGAGGATCTCCGTGATCAGGCCGCCGGCATCCAGCGACTTCTGGCCGGGGATGAGCGGCATCAACGTGGCCAGGCCGAAGCCGGCGCGGGCGACGCGTCCCAGGCGCAGCGAGAAGCCGTGCTCGTCCACGGCCAGAACGCCATCGCGTACCGTCGCGGTCGTGACCGCCGTCAGCGCCGGCAGGGCCAGCGACGACAGCTCGACCCGCGCTTCAGCCATCCCCGATCCCTTGATCAGCGCGTTCTGCAGCGTGTGCGACACGACGTATTCATCGGCGCGACCGGTGGATTGCACATCCAGCCTCGAGATCAACGTGAACGCATCCAGCACATGCGCGGCGTCATTCCCGACCGCGGGCAGCGCCACCAGCAACGCCGGCGTGGGCGTGCCGAACAGACCCATCGCGATCGCGTCCAGGCTCGGTTTCCCGGCGGCGTCGAACGACCCACGGCAGGCGGTGACGGCACCGGCGGCGTCGACGATCGGAACGCCGCGCCGGGCCGCGAACGCGTCACCGAGCGCGCCCTCGCCACCGGGCTTGGGTTTGCAATCCAGCGGATCGTCGGCCGCCGCCGGCGAGAGCGCGTCCGTCATGCAGTCCAGAAACATCTGCGCGGGGTCGAGCGGGCAATCGCCCAGGTCGCGCCAGGGCACGGCGATCGACGCCGCCGCGGCCAGCGGGGGCACGAACACCAGCGGCGACGTGACCGCGAAGCGGCCGACCGGACTGGGGATGTTGTCGCGCAGCGGCAGCGCGACCTCGACCACGCCGTCGGGGACCACGCTCGACTCGGGAATGTCGATGCAGCCGAACGCAACGAGCCGGGCGAACCCATCGGTCGCGCGGCCCAGCGCGGCAGCTGGCTTCGTGGCGGTGACGTAATCGAACTGCGCGGTTTCGCCGGAGGCCGCCAGCGGCGCCTTGCGCGCACCGGCGACATCGGGCGGCATGTACGGATCCAGGTCGGCGCACCGCCTGTTGTCGTAGAAGCGGAGATCGATGCCGCCCGTCGCGCGATCGGCGGCGTCGCTGGTGGGAAAAAAGGGAGCGACCACGACGCTGCCCGAGCTGGCGTCGGCGACGATGACGGTCACCTCGGCGTACGCGGTGCCGGCGCTGGCGCTGACGCTGAACACCGACGCCAGCGCGACGCGGGCGTCGACGGAGACGGCGACGGCGGCGGCGCCCGACGCGTCCGTCGTCGCGGTGGTGGCGAGCAGGGCGGCCCCCGTCGTCGTCGTGCCCGGCACGATCGGCGCGTTGCCGATCGAGAACGTCACGGGCGCGCTGCCGACCGGGACGCCGCCGCTGGTCATGACGACGCGCGCGAGGTCCATCTCGTTCGGACCGACGCGGATTGTGGACGGCTCGGCGACCAGCACGCGTTCGCCGGCGGGCGCCCCTTCGCTTCCGCCGCCCGCGCATCCGACGGCGACGACGGCCGCCGTCACGAGGAGGGCGCCTGTGGACAAACTGTGAATGCTTTTGCGCTGGATCAGTCGGGCGCGTGGGGCCAAGCTCGCTCCCTCATGCCCGAGTTCACGCACCTGCATTTGCACACGCAGTATAGCCTTCTCGACGGCGCGATCCGCCTCGACCAGCTGTTTCCGAAGGTGCTCGAACGCGGCATGAAGTCCGTGGCGATGACCGACCACGGCAACCTGTTCGGCGCGCTCGATTTCTACCAGCGCGCCAAGGCCCACGGCGTGAAGCCGATCTTCGGCTGCGAGACCTACGTCGCGCCCGACCGCCTGGACAAGACCGAACGCCGATCGAACCACCTCATCCTTCTCGCCAAGAACGAGGCGGGCTGGAAGAACCTGTCGTTCCTCAACTCGATGGGGTACCTGGAAGGCTTCTATTACAACCCGCGCATCGACAAGCCGCTGCTGCGCGCCCACGCCGAGGGCCTGGTGGGCCTGTCGGCCTGCCTGGGCGGCGAGATCGCGCAGACCATCCGCCGCCGCGGGCCCGAGGCCGCCGAGACGACCGCGCGCGAGTTCGAGAGCATCTTCGGGAAGGGGAACTTCTTCCTCGAGCTGCAGCCGAACGGTCTACAGGAGCAAGAAGAGGTCAACGGCCACCTCATCGAGATCTCGAAGAAGACCGGCATCGGCGTGGTCGCGACCAACGACTGCCACTATCTGAATCAGGACGACGCGCGCTCGCACGAGATCCTGATGTGCGTGCAGCAGAAGAAGACCATCCACGACGAGAAGCGGATGCACCACCGCAACGACGCCTTCTTCGTGAAGACGCCGGCGGAGATGGAGGCGTACTTCAAGCACATCCCCGAGGCGCTGGAGAACGCCGCGAAGCTGGGCGCGCTGTGCAACGTCGAGTTCAAGCTGGGCGAAACCTTCCTGCCCAAGTTCCAGGTGCCGGACGGGATGACCGCCGAGTCGTACCTGGCGGAGATCGCCAAGGCGGGCCTCAAGAAGCGCGTCGAGGAGTCGCACGCGCGCGGCGACAAGGTCGACGGCGACGCGTACGCGGCGCGGCTGGCGCTGGAGCTGGGCGTCATCCAGAAGATGCACTTCGCGGGCTACTTCCTGATCGTCTGGGACTTCATCCGCTTCGCCAAGGACCACCGCATCCCCGTCGGGCCAGGCCGCGGGTCGGGCGCGGGATCGCTGGTCGCGTACTCGATGCGCATCACCGACATCGATCCGATCGCGAACAAGCTGCTGTTCGAGCGCTTCCTGAACCCGGAGCGCGTCAGCATGCCGGACTTCGACATCGACTTCTGCATGAACCGGCGCGACGAGGTGATCGGCTACGTCACCGACAAGTACGGCAAGGACAACGTCGGGCAGATCGTGACCATGCACCAGATCAAGGCGCGCTCGGGCGTGCGCGACATCGGGCGCGCCATGGGCGTGCCCGTCCAGGAGGCCGACAAGGTCGCGAAGTTCGTCCCCGAACCGATCCAGGGCAAGAGCCCGCCCATCGCCGAGGCGATCGAGAAAGAACCGCGGCTCAAGGCGCTGTACGACGAGAACCCGACCTACCGCACCCTGCTGGATCACGCGAAGAAGCTGGAGGGCCTGAACCGGCACGCCGGCAAGCACGCCGCCGGCGTCGTGATCGGCGATCGCCCGCTGTGGGAGTACGTCCCCTGCTTCCGTCCCGCGGGCGACGAGGCGGGCATCGTCACCCAGTACGACAAGGACATGGTCGAGAAGGCGGGGCTGGTGAAGTTCGACTTCCTCGGCCTCAAGACCCTGACCGTCATCCAGGTCTGCCTGGATCACGTCAACCGCGAACGCGCGGCGCGGGACCCCGGCAATGCCGAGGTCGACCTGGCGGCGATCCCCCTGGACGACGTCGAGGTCTACAAGATGATCTCGCAGGCGGACGTCACCGGCGTCTTCCAGCTGGAATCATCGGGTTTCCGCGAGCTGCTCAAGAAGCTGCGCCCGGACTGCTTCGAGGACATCGTCGCCGCGGGCGCGCTGTATCGCCCCGGGCCGCTGGAGGGCGGCATGGTCGACGACTTCATCGAGCGCAAGCACGGGCGCAAGAGGGTGGAGTACGACCATCCGTCGCTGGAACCGATCCTGAAGGACACCTACGGCGTCATCGTCTACCAGGAGCAGGTCATGCAGATCTCGTCGGCGCTGGCCGGCTACAGCCTGGGCAAGGCCGATCTGCTCCGCCGCGCG
>Ga0207651_10001135_pt1 | contig 11876 bp, 14 predicted proteins | sample KBSM23metaG_FD_184328 | JGI IMG/M metagenome (GOLD analysis project Ga0207651, IMG submission 184328) | Miscanthus rhizosphere microbial communities from Kellogg Biological Station, Michigan, USA - KBS M2-3 metaG (SPAdes) (version 2) | ecosystem: Host-associated > Plants > Roots > Rhizosphere >... | reverse complement strand
GTCGATCCATCACCCCTGCATCAATCGGTGGCGGAGCACCCAGAAGATGCAGAGCAGCGCGATCAACGAAAGCCCCCGCATGACGATCGTCCGGCGCACGCGCCGGCGCAGCACGTCGTAGTAGGCGCGCGCGTCCGCGTCGGACAGGCGCGCGAGGATGCTCTCCGCCTGTGACAGCCGCAGGCCGTCGGAGGCGCGCCCGCCCACGGCGACGATCACCAGCACCGAGAACAACGCCAGGATCATCGGCGCATCCCGAGCTTGAAGACCACCAGGGCGGCGACCGCACCCGCGACGAGGACGGCGGTCACCGCGATCATCACGCGATCGCGGCGGGCCTGGGCCTTCTCGTAGAGATCGCGCGCGGCCGCCGCCGGGAGCGCGAGGATGGTCGCCAGCCGTTTCTTCTCCTGGAAGTAACCGCCCAGTGTGGCCAGCGCGGCGAGGATGACGATGGCGGCGTTGACGAATCTCATGAGCGCAGGATGGCGAGGACTTGATCGACCTGCGCCTCGGTTGCGACCAGGTCGCCGTCGTTGTCGATGACGTGCGTGGCGAGGCGGACCTTGTCCTCCTGGGGCAGCTGCGCGCGCATCCGCGCGCGGACTTCATCCTCGCGCAGGCCGTCGCGGGCGACGACGCGCGCGATCCGCGCCGCGGGCGAGGCGGTCACGACGATCAAGCCGTCCAGCTCCTTGTCGCGGCCGCTCTCGATCAGCAGCGACGCCTCGTAGAGCGCCAGCGGGTGCCCGGCCTCGGCGAACGCGTCGGCGCGATCGCGCGACAGCTTCTGGATGCGCGGGTGCATGATCGCCTCCAGGCGCCTGAGCGCGGTGGCGTCGCCGAACACGATGTCGCCCAGCCGTCTGCGATCGAGCTGTCCGTCGGACGCGACGGCTTCCGGCCAGGCGGCCGCGATCTCGGCGTACGCGGCCTGACCGGGCGTCTGCAGCTCCCGCGCGAGGCCGTCGGCGTCGATGACGGGGACGCCGCGCTCCGCGAACATGCGCGCGACGGTCGACTTTCCCGACCCGATGTTGCCCGTCAATCCGATCAGCTTTCCGACGAGCTTGAGGGGGCGGGCCACGACCGAGATGCTACCCTAGACGGGCTTGACCCGCGTCCCCGACGTCGAAGAAGCGGAATTTGTCGCCGAAGCGCGCGCGCTCGCCGACCTGCCCGTGGCCGCCGCGCCCGAGATCGCGATCGCGGGTCGCTCGAACGTCGGCAAGTCGACGCTGCTGAACCGCCTGGCCGGGCGCAAGGGACTGGCGCGCACGTCGAAGACACCCGGACGGACCCGCGGCCTGGTGATGTTCGCGCTGCGTTTTCGGCGGGGCGGAAAGGCCGCGCCGGTGCCCGTGGACGAGCTTCGCCTGATCGATCTCCCCGGTTACGGCTACGCGCAGGTGTCGCAGGCGGAACGGCGCGGCTGGCAGCCGCTGATCGAGGGTTACACGCGCACGCGCCGCGCGCTGGCGCTGTTCGTCATCCTGATCGACGCCCGCCGTGGGATCGAAGACGAGGAGCGGCAACTCTACGAATGGCTGGGCACGGAGAACGTGCCCGCCCAGATCGTGTTCACGAAGGTCGACAAGCTGAACGCCAGCACCCGCGGGGTGCTTCGCGAACGCGCGCGGGCGGCGTTCCGCGGCGCGCGCGGATCGGCCGGGCCGCTGTTCGTGTCGGGCGAAACGGGGGAGGGCGTCGACACGCTGTGGGCCGCGATCTTCGACGCCGTCCGCGGCGGCCAGCCGCCGTCGGAGGACGGTGAAGTTGCGGAAGGCACGCGCCGCGCTTAGCGTCGGGCGGGAGAATCGGTATGGCCGTCAACAAGTTGCCGCAAGCGTTCGATGTCGAGCCGATGAGGCTGGCCGACGTGGACGCGGTCATGGCCATCGAGAAGTCCTCGTTCCGCTCGCCGATGACGCCGCAGCTGCTGCTGGAGGAGATGGGCCGCGACTGGGCGCACATCGACGTCGTGCGCGACCGCGCGCGGTGGGCGGTGGTCGCGTTCAGCAACTACTGGATCGTCGCCGACGAGGTGCACCTGCTGAATCTGGCCACCCACCCGGAGGCGCGCCGGGCCGGGCACGCGTCCCGGTTGCTCGCGCACATCATCGAGACGGGCCGGACCCGGAAGTGCCGCTTCGTCACGCTCGAGGTTCGGCGGTCGAACGCCGCTGCGGTGCGGCTCTACCGCAGGTTCGGATTCAGAGCGGTCGGCGTCCGTCCGAACTATTATGCGGAAGATCAGGAAGACGCGATCGTGATGCTGCTGGATCTGACCTGACATGCCCGTGACGGCCGTGCTGACGCTGGTCGCTCTGCACGCGACGGCTGCGGTCGTGGAATTCGGTCCGGTCGCACCGTTCCGTCCGGAGACGCCGGCGGCGCAGCCCGCACAGCCCGCGCCGCCGCCCGAACCGGCCCCGGCGCCGCCGCCGGTTCGCGCGCCGCCACCGAAGCCCGCGATCAGCGCGCCCGCGGAGCCGCGACTCGGCATGGGCGGGTTCGCCCCCATCCGCTACATCGACACGACGGAACCGACGGTGGCCATCACGTTCGACGCCTGCGCGACGCGCACTCATCCCGCCGGCTTCGATCGCCGCGTGTTCGAGGTGGTCAAGCGCGAACAGGTGCCGGTCACCATCTTCGTCTCCGGCCGCTGGGTCGAAGCGCACCCGGGCATCATGGGCGAGCTGGCCGTCGATCCGCAGGTCGAGTTCGGCGACCACTCCTACGACCATCCGCACATGGCGCATCTGCCGGTCGCGCGCATCGTCGAGGAGATCGACCAGACGGAAGCAGCGCTGGCGAAGTACGGAAAACGCAGCGTGGCGTTCCGCCCGCCGTTCGGCGAATGGAGCCACCGCCTGGTGTACGTCGTGCAGGATCTGCGGCTTCCGACGGTGACGTGGGACGTCGTCTCGGGCGATCCCAGCGTGCACACGACGGCCGATCGCATGATCCGGAACGTCCTCGACAACGCGCGCCCCGGATCGATCATCATCTTCCACATCAACGGCCGCGGCGTGAAGACCGCCGACGCGCTGCCGACGATCTTGCAGGGCCTGCGCGAGCGCGGCCTTCGTTTCGTCCACGTCTCGCAGCTGATCTCGTCGGCGCGGACAGGCACGCACCCTCCCGTCGCGCCCATTCCCACCGCCCCCGGTCCGGAGACCCTGCCGCCCATCGTGCCCATCCCGGCGGCGACGCTTCCCCAGCCGCCACCCGCTTCCGGTAATCCATGAGCGCCGCGAAGGCGCCTAGACCCGCTCCGCCGGCGATCAAGATCGTCCGCGCGTCGCCGGCGGTCGCGCGCAAGCAGGCGGAATGGATCGTCGGCATCGAGCCCTGGCTCGGGCTGGGGTATCGCGCGCCGGCGCTGGGCCGGTACCTGGCGCGGCTCGCGCGGGGCGGCGACGTCTGGATTGCCCGCGCGGGCGCGGGCGCGCCGGCGGGGATCGTCGTCGCCACGGACGGGTTCTTGCTGGGCGGGTTCATCGCCCTCCTCGCGGTCCGACCGGGCGCCGCCGGGCAGGGGCTGGGCGGGGCGCTGGTCTCGCACGTCGAGGCGCGCGTGTTCGCCCGACGGCGCTGGCTGTTCGTCTCGTGCGACGCCGACAACCGCGCCGCGCTGCGTTTTTACCGGCGGCAGGGCTTCGCGCGCGTGGGCCGGCTTCCCGATCTGGTGCAGGCTGGCCGGATCGAGCTGCTTTTGCGCAAAGCCAGGTCCCCGAGTACCAGGACCGTTTGAAAAGGTAGGCGCACACCCGCGCTCCGCGCGGGAGCGCCTAGCCCTTTACCCGAAGGCCGAGTACGATTGGGGCCTTCCGATGATCGGGGAACAGTTCGGGAATTATCGATCTATTGCGCTTCTCGGGGAGGGCGGAATGGGTGCGGTTTACCTGGCCGAGCACCCCGGCATCGGCCGTCGGGTCGCGGTCAAGGTTCTGCACAAGAACTACACGCGGGACGAGCACCTGCTGGCGCGGTTCCTGAACGAAGCGCGCGCCGCCAACGCGATCCGTCACCCGAACATCATCGAGATCCTCGACTCCGGCATGATGGCCGACGGCACGCCGTTCCTGGTCATGGAGCTGCTGGAGGGCGACAGCCTGGGCACCCGCTTGCGCGGGACGGGCGCGCTGCCGATCGCAACGGCCGTCGACTTCGCGTACCAGACCGCGTCGGCGCTGGGCGCCGCCCACGCCAAGGGGATCGTCCACCGCGATCTCAAGCCGGACAACCTGTTCATCATCCCCGATCCGCACGACACGAACCGCGAGCGGATCAAGGTGCTGGACTTCGGCATCGCGAAGCTGCAGCAGGGATCGGTCGCCGATTCGGTCAAGACGCGGACCGGAACGTTGATGGGCACGCCGATCTACATGTCGCCCGAGCAGTGCCGGGGGACGCGGACGGTCGATCACCGCAGCGACATCTACTCGCTGGGCGTGATCTTCTACGAGATGCTGGTCGGCCAGCCGCCGTTCGTGTCGGAGGGGTTCGGCGATCTCGTGAACATGCACCTCAACGTCCCGCCGGCGTCGGCGCGTTCCAAGCGGAACGAGATCCCGCTGGCGCTGGACGCGCTGGTGATGAAGATGCTCGCCAAGAACCCCGAGGACCGCTACGCCGAGATGGGCGAGGTCCAGACGGCGATGAAGTCGTCGGGCAGCCACACCATCGTATCGTCGCCCGACCTGAAGAGGACGCACGGGAAGGCCATGCCGGTGACGCAGACGTCGCCGATGCACGACACGACGTTCTCGACCGGCGTCGGCGAGCGCGTCGACGTGATCGCCGGAGCGGGCCGCGGCAAGAAGGTCGCCCTGGGCGTGATCGCGGCGGCGGCGATCGTCGGCGGGTTCTTCTGGTGGCAGCAGAGCGGTGATTCGACCAGCAAGGCCGTCGCTGTCACGACGCCGCCCAAGCCGGTCACGCCGCCGTCCACGGTCGGGCCGACGACGCCGACGACGCCGGTGACGCCGCCCAAGCCGGCGGTGGCGGCGCCGAAGAAGATCGAGCTGCGGCTGGCGTCGATCCCGGCCGGGGCGAAGGTGGTCGACAACGTCGACGGCGAGATGCTGGGCGTGACGCCGCTGGTGCTGACGCGCCCGCGCGGGGGAACGCTGACGGTGCGCTTCGAGAAGGACGGATACAACGCGAGCACGCGCACGATGCCGCTGGACGGCGATCGCGCCTTCGAGCTGACGCTGGAGCAGAAGCCGAAGAAGAAGGAGCACAGGACGCCGCGCGAACCGTCTGCCCCGGAGCCGGCGAAGTTGTAGCGCCTCGATGGCTCGGCAAGGCGCGCGCGCATCGCTGATTCTCGCCTTCGTCTTCCCGGCCATCGTCTGCGCGGCGGTGGCGCTCGCCTACTACGGTTACCGGTACGCGGTCGCGGCGTCTGATCGCATCAAGACGTCGCTGATGGAAGGCAACCGCGACGCGGCGAAGAACCTCGCCGACAAGATCCAGGACCGCATCGACCGGATCGATACGGATCTGTTCGAGGAGGTCGAGTGGGACGACCCGGCGGTCGATCCGCCGTCCGGGTTCGAATTGCCGGCCGGCATCGAGTCCGCGGTCGTGCTGGACGAGGGCCTGCGCATCCGGTCGATCGTGCCGGTGCCCGATCCGGCGAAACGGCGGCGCGAGCTGGAGCGCTGGGGCAGTTACGTCAAGGGACTGGATTGGAAGTCGCTGCAGCCGTGGTCGCCCGGGCACGCCGGCAACTTCCGTCACCTGCACCAGCTGTTCGAGGGCAAGTCGGTGCTGATCGCGTACGTGTCGAAGAAGACCGACACCGGCCGTCACTACTACGTCGCGGCCAAGGTGGACCTGGGGCTGATCTCGAAGGACTGGATCCCGGAGGAGGTAAGAGACGCGGCCGGGCACCGGCGCATCGTGATCCTCGACGAGGTCGCGCGGCCCATCTACGGCGAGCCGCAGCCGGCGACGCAGTTCCAGTACGAATCCTCGTTCGGCAAGACGCTGTACGCGTGGCGCATCCAGATCACGCCCAGCGACGTCGCCGAGCTGCGCAAGCAGGCAAACACCGAGCGCGTGCTGGGCGTCCTGCTGGTTCCGGTGTCGCTGGTCATCTTCGCGGTCGGCCTGAGCGTGCTGTGGCTGTCGGTGCGCGCCGAGCGGCGCGGCGCCCAGCTGCGCAGCGACTTCATCGCCAACGTCTCCCACGAGCTGAAGACGCCGCTGTCGCTGATCCGCATGTTCGGCGAGCTGCTGGCGACCGGTAAGTACAAGGGCGAGGCGATGGGCCGCGACTACGCCGGCATCATCACGCGCGAGGCGGAACGTCTGTCGCACCTGATCGACAACGTGCTGGACTTCGCGCGCCTGGAACGCGGCAAGGCCAGCTATCACTTCGCGGAAGGGCACCTGGAGGAGGTCGTCGAACGCGCGCTGGACGTGTTCCGCCACCGCCTCGAAAAGGAAAAATTGCGTTTGCGCACCGAGATCGAATCAAACTTGCCGCCCGTACGCATGGACGAGGGCGCGATGACGCTGGTGCTGCTGAACCTGGTCGACAACGCGGTCAAGTACGCGAGCGAGGGCGGCGAGGTGTCGGTGCGGCTGCGCCGCGTCCCCGGGGCGGTCGCGCTGTCGATCGCGGATCGCGGCGCGGGCATCGCCCACGACGAGCAGCGGCGGATCTTCGAGCGCTTCTACCGGGCCGAGAACGCGCGCGCCCGCAACGTCCGCGGCAGCGGCATCGGGCTGGCGCTGGTCAAGCACATCGCCGAGGCGCACGGCGGCCGGGTCGAGGTCGAGAGCGCGCCGGGGCGGGGTTCGACGTTCACCGTCTACATCCCGGCGGCGCCGATCATGACGCCCGCGCCGGAAGAACGGGTGGCGTCGTGACGGGCCTGACCACCTCGGGCAGCTTCAGCGGGCGGCGGCGCATCCTGATCGTCGAGGACGAACCCGATCTGGTGCGCGGCCTGCGCGCCGCGCTGGAGTTCGAGGGGTTCGAGGTGTTGTCGGCGGGGCAGGGGCGCGAGGGCGTGCGGCTGCTGCGCGAGCGCGGGCCCGATCTGGTGCTGCTCGACCTGATGTTGCCGGATGCGAACGGGTTCGCCGTGTGCGAGGAGATCCGGTCGACGCATCCGCTGGTGCCGGTCATCATGCTGACGGCGCGGTCGCAAGAGACGGACAAGATCCGCGGCCTCGACGCGGGCGCCGACGACTACGTGACCAAGCCGTTCTCGGTCGGCGAGCTGGTCGCGCGCATCAACGCCATGTTCCGCCGCCTGCACCGGGGGCCGGGGGCGGCGACCGAGCGCATCGAGATCGGCGGTGCGGTGATCGACACGCACAAGCACGAGCTGACCCGGAAGGGGAAGACGCACACGCTCTCGTTCTACGAGGTCGAGCTCTTGCGCCTGCTCTGGGAACGGGCCGGACAGCCGGTCACGCGTGAGGAGATCCTCGAGAAGATCTGGGGCGTGCCGGGCCACGCGGGCACACGCAGCGTCGACAACTTCGTGGTGAAGCTGCGCAAGAAGATCGAGGAAGACGCGGCCAAGCCGCGCCACATCGTCACGATCTACGGGACCGGCTACAAGCTGGTGGTATGACGGACGTTGCAGCCGGGACGTTGCGGCCGGGCGAGCCGCTGGGCGTGTACGTCCACTTTCCGTTCTGCGGCGTGCGCTGTCCCTACTGCGACTTCGCCGTCGACACGCGCGCGGGCATTCCGCACGACGCGTACGCGGACGCGGTCGTCGCGGAGATCGCGGCGCGGCGCGCGTGGTTCGAGGGGGCAGGGCCGCTGGTGTCGATCTACTTCGGCGGGGGAACGCCCGGATTGTGGCGGTCGGACGCGCTCGCGCGCGTGATCGGCGCGGCGCGCGCGGCGTTCGGCGCCGAGGACGCGGAGGCGCTGGAGATCACCGTCGAGGTCAACCCGGGCGAGACCGGCGAAGAGCACCTGCGCGCGCTGCGTGGGACCGGCGTCAACCGGCTGTCGATCGGCGTGCAGGCGTTCGACGAGTCGCTGCTGCGCGGGCTGGGGCGAAACCACGACGCGGCGGCGGGGCCGGCCTGCGTGCGCGCGGCGCGCGCGGCCGGATTCGACAACCTGTCGATCGACCTGATGTTCGGCGTGCCCGGACAGACGTTCGACGACTGGCGGCGCGCCGTCGACACGGCGGTGGCGCTCGCGCCCGATCACGTGTCGGCGTACGCGCTGACCGTCGAGCGCGGAACGGCGTTCGGATCGCTCGCCCGCGCCGGGCGGCTGGCGCGGCCCGACGACGACGCCGTCGCCGCCATGTTCGAGCACGCGCGCGCCGCGTTCACGGACGCCGGGCTGATCCCCTACGAGGTATCCAGCTACGCGGCACGCGATCGGCAGTCACGTCACAACCGCCTCTACTGGTCGCTGAACCCGTACCTGGGAGTGGGCGCATCGGCGGCCTCGCTGCGCCCGCTCGCCGACGGCAGCGCGTGGCGCTTCTCGGACCCGCGCGCGACCGACGTCTACCTGAAGGACTCGACGCCGCGCCACGTGGAGCGGCGCACGCCGGCCGATCTCGAGAACGAGGCCGTCTGGCTGGGCTTACGGACCGCCGCCGGGATCGACCGCGCCGCCCATCGCGTCCGTCATGGGGTCGACCCCGTCGTCGGTCGTGATCTCGAAGTCCAGCGCGCCGTCGGCGCCGGCTGGCTGGTCGTCGACGACGTCAATCTCAAGCTCACCCCAGCCGGTGTCCTGTTCGCCGATGAAGTTGCGAGCCGGCTGTGGAAATAGGTGGCGCTCGTCGGCCACGCAGCGCGCGATGGCCTGGCCAGGGCCCAGCTCGAGCACGGTGACCGCGCCCGTCGGCCAGTCCACGCCGTCACGGTAGAGGCGCAGCTCGATGTTCAGCAAGCGGCAGAGCAGCAGGCGCAGCACCGTCTTGTGCGACACGACCAGGACGTCGCCCGAGTCGTAGCGCGCGCGCAGGTCGTCGATGGCCGCGATCGCGCGGGCCGACACATCGAGCGGTGATTCGCCGGACGGCGCGCCGATCATCGGGTCCACCCGCCAGCCGGCGTATCGCTCGGGATCGCGCGCCGCCGCTTCACGCTTCGTCAGGCCTTGCCAGTCGCCGAAGAACATCTCGTTGAGGCGGGGATCCTGCGCGATCGGGAGCGCGAGGCGTTCGGCCAGAGGGCGCGCCGTGGCGATCGCGCGGCGCCGCGTGCTGGTGACGATCGCCCGCCAGGGCAGCGCGGCGTAAGCGTTCGCGAACAGCTCGCCCATCCGCACGCCCGCCGGCGTCAACGCGGCGTCGATGTCGCCGCAGAACCGGTCGTGCCGGCTGAACTCGGTCTCACCGTGTCGTAACAGAAAAAGTCTCAGCACACCCCACCCCCCAACAGCCGCCTGAAGCGCTGACTATTTCAAGGCGCGTGCCACGGTGCGGGCTCGCGAACCAGCCGGTTGTCGGGCGCCGGTCCTTTTCGGGTAACGATTTCGCCGAGGTTCTTCCTTCCGGGAAACATACGCGGGAGGGCGGAGACGATGGCAAAGTACGACGCCGTGGGGACCGACGTCGTCGTGATCATGGGGGTCGCCGGTAGCGGCAAGACCACGGTCGGGACCGCGCTGGCGGCCGCGCTGGGGTGGCGCTTCGTCGACGCCGACGATCATCACCCCGCGGCCAACATCGCGAAGATGGCGCGCGGCGAGGCGCTGGACGACGACGATCGCTGGCCCTGGCTCGACGAGCTGCGCGGCATCATCGAGGGCGCGCTCGCCGGCGGGGGCGGGCTGGTGCTGGCGTGCTCCGCATTGAAGGCCAGCTACCGCGAGCGGCTGGCGGGAGGCGACGTCGGGACGCGGGTGCGCTTCGTCTATCTGACCGGCACGCCCGAGCTGTTCCGGGCGCGGCTCGCCCAGCGCGCCGGTCACTTCATGAAGCCCGCGATGCTCGACAGTCAGCTCGCCACGCTGGAGGTCCCGTCGGACGCGGTCAAAGTCGACGCAGCCCAACCGGTCGCAATCATCGTCTCGCAGATCGTTGCCGCGCTGGGTCTCCGGTCCCCTCGCCCCGCGTAGCGAGGAGAGGGTTAGGGAGAGGGGCCGGGGCGCGGCCGAAGCAACTCGTTCTTCACCGGAAAGCCGTTGCCCGGGTGCCACGCCTCGTCCGCGCCGGCGCGTTCGTAGTCGGAGAAGCGCATCGGGCGCGTGACGATCGGATCGATCGACGACAGAAAGCCGATGTGGAGGTGCGGCATCCCCGCGTTGCCGGAGTTGCCGCAACGGCCGATGACGTCGCCGCGGCGGACGCGGGCGCCCGGCTTCAGCGTGACGGAGTCCGCCGCCAGGTGACGGAACTCGGTGTACTCGCCGGGCGCGTGCTCGATGATCAGGTAGTTGCCGGGATCGCTGCCCTTGCGGTAGGCGGGCCAGTCGCGCGCGTCGCCGTTGGCGCGCACGACCGTGCCATCGGCGGGCGCCAGCACGGGCCGGCCGTAGCAGGCGAACGCCGTCACGGGCGCGCCACGTTTCGGCGCGGGCGTCGTCTTCGGCTGTGCCGGGACGAAGTCCAGCGCGAACGCCGCGTACCGCACGTGCGTCTCGCCGCTGTCGAAGCCCTGGATGATGCCCCAGATGCCCTGGAACGGGAGCGACAGCCGCGTCGTCTGCGCTGGCGTCGTCGCGATCGCGATCAACGTCGCCAGCAACCCGATCATCGATCGCCGCCGCGCCCGGCGGGCTCGCGCAGCCCTTGCGGCTTGCGCAGCCCTTGTAACGTCCGCTCCCAGAACGTGTACGCCAATCGTTCGCCGTCGCGATCGGCGCCCAGCACACGGACGGCGCACAGATGCAGCAGCGTCGGCAGCAGGCGGGCGCGCGCCTCGGGCGGAAGCCCGCGCGCGGCGTGCGCGGCGCGGGCGCGATGGGCGGCCAGCTTGCCGGCGACCTCGCTCGGGACGCTGCCCGGCAGGCCGTCGCCGGCCAGGGCGGCGCGCAGCTCCCGCCCGGCGCGGCGAAACGCGGCGTCGGCGCGCGCGCGTTCCTCGTCGTCCAGCACGGCTTGCGACTCGGCGGCGCGCCGGCGCGTGAGCGCGAGCGCGTGGCGCGCGTCGGGCGGGAGCCCGAATCCGGCCGCGAGCGCATCCAGCGCGCGCACGAGCAGGCTGATTCGTTCCACCGGATCGGCGGGCGCCGGCAACAGCGCGCACGCCAGCTCGCTGTCGGATTCGAAGATGTCATGCACCGCGCTCAGCTCGTCGTCGCGGAATCGGCCGCGCTCGGGGCGATAGTCGTCGATCTCCATGCCGGTCACCGTCGCTGACGCGTGCGCGCCGCGCAGCCGATCGCGCAGGCGGCCCTCGAAGGCGAAAGCCGTCGAAGCGTCCGATGCGTGCACGCGAACGCGCAGGTGGTGGCGGCTCCCCGGCCCGTCGATGTAACGCTGGAAAAACCAGCGGTCGATCTCACCCGCATGCTGGCCGGCGCGTACGATGGGCAGCAGCAGCGTGAGGAGGTCGTCCTGGCGGGCCTGCGGCCCGAACAGCTTGAAGGTTCGCCAGCCTTCCGCACGCGGCGCGCGCGCCGGCGGCGGCACCTCGCCCGCCGATCGGATCGCCGCCGCGCGCCGCGCGTGGCCGGCAGCGTCGCCGGCATCGGGCTCCTCGATGAGCATCACCACGGCTTCCAGCCGCCGGCCGTCGCGGTCGACCGTGTCGTCGACCGGCGGCCAGATCTCGAACACGCGTTCGTGATCGCCCAGGTCGCCCTCGGCGTGGGGCGCATCCAGGTCGACGGGCAGCAGCTCGTCGCCGTCGCCCACCTGCACGTGGCGGGGGACGCCGGCCGCCTTTCGCCAGCGTCGGATGGACGCGCGCGTGTG
>Ga0207651_10001129_pt1 | contig 11900 bp, 11 predicted proteins | sample KBSM23metaG_FD_184328 | JGI IMG/M metagenome (GOLD analysis project Ga0207651, IMG submission 184328) | Miscanthus rhizosphere microbial communities from Kellogg Biological Station, Michigan, USA - KBS M2-3 metaG (SPAdes) (version 2) | ecosystem: Host-associated > Plants > Roots > Rhizosphere >... | reverse complement strand
CCGCTCGGCCGCGGTGATCGCAGTGCGCACCCCCTCGCGCGCCGCTTCGACCAGCCCGGAGGAGACGGGGATGTCGGGCGGCAGGCCGGGGGGCGTGAAGTCCGGCATCACCACCGGCTCCTCGGAGACCTCGGCAAGCGCTTCGAGGTAGCCCGGGTCGTGCAGCACGCCGAGCGTGCGCTCGAGGGCTTCGCCGTCCGCCTCGGCGCCGGCGGTCCTCACGCGCGTGTGGCGCACGAGGCCCCTGCGCAGCTCCGCCATGCGGCGGTTGTCGTCGGCGCCGGGCAAGATGCGCCCGCCTTCGAGAATCCAGTGCGCGGCGTCGCCCCTGCCCTCGCGCTGCTCCACCAGCAGCATCCCGCTCACCTCACCCTCCGCTCCGCGATCACAGAACCCTCCGCATGCGCGGGCCGAGCGAGACGAAGCCGTTCCCGAGGTAGAACGCTTCCGTGGCGGCCAGGTTGGCGAAGTCGTCGCGGGGCAGCCCCACCTCGACTCGCTTGGCCCCGCAGCGGCGAGCGAGGGCGAAGAAGGCTTCCATCAGGTCGCGCCCGATCGCCTTGCTGCGCCACTCGGGATGAACCCAGAGATCCTGGATCGTCCCGTAGCGACCGGGGACGTGAACCGCGAACTGCCAGGAGGCCGCGAGCACGCCGACCAGCCGCTCGCCGGTCTCGGCGACGAGCAGCACGCCCGCCCCGGGGTCTTCGATCAGGGTCTTCGTCGCCTCCTCGAGGGCGACCGCCGACGGACCCTCGCCGCCCAGCTCGACGAGGAGCTCGCCGATCGCCGCGGCGGCCCCGGCCACGTCGGCGGCCTCGCCCTCGCGCACGCGCCAGCCAGCATCGGCCCTCGACGCGTGTTCCGCCTCCGCTGGCGTCGCCGCATCCGACATGGTCAGACAGCCTCTGCTGCAGCTCTCGCCGGCTCCAGCTCGATGCTCCAGGCGTCCGGCGAGTCGCTGCCGGTGACCGTGCGGGCGATCGCCGCCATCGGCGCCCGCGCCTTGAGCAGGATCTCGTCGAACTCGTCCTCCGGGTCGGACTGCATCACGATCGCCCCGCCGGCGCCGATCGTGGTGCGGCCGGGGCGCAGGACGATGGTGCGGATGACGATGCTCAGGTCCATCACCCCGTCGAGCCCGAAGTAGCCGATCGCGCCGGAGTAGACGCCGCGCGCCTCGGCCTCGATGTCGTCGATGATCTCCATCGTGCGCAGCTTGGGGGCGCCGGTCATCGAGCCCCCCGGGAAGCAGGCGCGCGCGCATTCGGCGGTACTGCGGTCCGGCGGCAGCGTCCCCTCGATCGTCGAGATCAGCTGATGCACCGTCGCGTAGTCCTCGACGATCATCAGCTCGGGGACGGCGACGCTGCCGACCTCGCAGACGATGCCGAGGTCGTTGCGCAGGAGGTCGACGATCATCAGGTGCTCGGCGTAGGTCTTTTCGTCGTTCGTCAGCTCGGCCCGCAGCACCGCGTCCTCGTCGGAGTCGGCCGAGCGCGGGGTCGTCCCCTTGATCGGGCGGGCCTCGACGCGGCGGTCGCGGTCGACGGAGAGGAAGCGCTCCGGGGAGGAGCTGACCACCGCGACCTCGCCGAGCTTCAGGTAGGCGGCGAACGGCGCCGGGTTGCTGCGCCGCAGGTTGCGGTAGAGGTCGAAGGGGTCGGGGCTGGCCGAGGTCGAGATCTGGTCGGTGAGGCAGACCTCGTAGGACTCGCCGGCGGCGAGCTCGGCCTGGCTGCGGGCGATGTCGGCGAGGTACTGGGTGCGTCCCCGGCCGCAGTCGAAGCTGACGTGCGGCGCGAGCGGCTCGCCGAAGGTCTGGTCCGGGTCGGGCTGCACGGCCTCGGGTTCCGCCAGCGACTCGCGCACGACCGCCTCGGCCTCCTCGAGCCACTCCTCGGCGGCCTCCTCCTGCTCGCGGTAGAGCGCCATCAGGTGGGTGCGGTGGTGGACGTGGTCGACGGCGACGAGCCGGTTGGCGAGCATCATCACCGCGTCGGGCACGTCGGACCGGTGCTCGTTGGGCGAGCCGCAGTCGGCCTTCAGCTCGTAGCCCAGGTAGCCGACGAAGCCGCCGAGCAGGTTGGGCATCTGGCCCGTGGGCGTCGGGATCGAGCGCTTGGCGATCTCGCGGTCGAGCACCTCGAAGATAGACCCCCGTTCCAGCGTCGTCGCCTCCGGCCCGTGGACCTGGACGGCGCCGGCATCGACCTCGTACTCGAGCACGCAGCGGTCCTCGCCGGCGCTCGTGCCCAGGAAGGAGCTCTGCGCGAGCCGTGTCGGCGCGTCGGCGCTGTCGAGCCAGAAGGCATGCTCCTCACCGGCGAAGAGCCGTTCGAAGAGCATCTCGGTCGAGGGCTCGCCGGGGATCGTGCGCATCGAGAGCTTCGTGTCCGAGCTGGCGGGCTCGCGCGCCGTCGGGCGGCGGGACGGGGCCGCGGGCCGCTTCGGCGCCCGCGAGCGCGGCGCCTTGCGGCTCTCGGCGAGCGCGTAGAAGTTGCGCACCAGGGTGGCGCCGTGCGTGGTGGCGATCGACTCGGGATGGAACTGGACGCCCCACATCGGCCGTCCCCGGTGTTCGATCCCCATCACGACGCCGTCGTCGGCCCAGGCGCAGACGTTGCCGTCGGAGCCCATGCCGGTGATCGCCAGCGAGTGGTAGCGGACGACCGGGAAGCCCTGCGGGATGTCCTGGAAGAGGCCGCTGCCTTCGTGGAAGATCTGGCTGAGGCGTCCGTGCATCGCCTCCGGCGCGCTCGAGACGTCGCCGTCGAGCATCTTGCCGAGGCCCTGGTGCCCGAGGCAGATGCCGAGCACGGGGATCTCGCTGAAGCGGAGGATGTCGTCGCAGACGCAGAAGTCGTGCCAGCGGCGCGGGGTTCCCGGGCCGGGCGAGAGCACGATCGCGTCGAAGTCCCAGCGCGAGAGCGCCCGCCAGGAGACCGCGTCGTTGTCGACGACGATTGGCTCCTCCCCGGAGACCCCGGCCAGCAGGTGGAAGACGTTGTAGGTGTAGGAGTCGTGGTTGTCGACCAGCAGCGTCCTCATCCGGTTCCCTCCAGTCCGAGGCCGACCGCGCCCTGCCCCAGCGCCGCCTGGATCGCGCTCTGCACCTGGGGGCTGCGGTCCTCCTCCAGGTACCAGCGCGAGAGGTGGGCGACCCAGCGCGCCAGCGGGCTGACGTCGAGCCGCTCCACCGCCTGCTGCAGGTGGCGCCGGTACATCTCCGACTGGACCACCGCGAAGCGGTACTCGGGGTCCTCGACCGGCTCGGCCGCGGCCGGGGCGCCGTCGCCGTTGTGGGCGCGGGCCCGGGCCAGGTCCCAGCCGAGGCTCTGCTCCTCGCGCAGGAGCTTCTCGGGCTCGAAGTCGAGCGGTTTCGTGTTCGTGTGCATGAGGAAGTAGCCGAGCGCCACCTGCGGCACGATGTGTTCGGCGGACGGGTGCCTGCTCCGCACCGCGAGCCGCTCCGGCTCGCCTTCGATCGCCTCGTCGATCCACTCGGCAAGCTCGTCGATCAGCAGCGCGTTCTTCTTGCTGGAGGAGACGGACTCGCTCTGTTTGGAGACCATCCCGTGGAAGACGTCGTGTGCGGGGTGGTTGATGTCGGCGCCGGCGCCCTTGGCCATCATCTCGTCCATCAGCTGGCGCCTGCAGGTGACGTGGGCGACCCACTCGAGGCCGCAGACCTGGATCGAGGTCGTGCCTTCGAGGTCCGGGGCGGCCATCCAGTAGGCCAGCGCGCGCATGTGCTGGGTCGGCAGGCCGTCGGCGCGCAGCAGCGGCATTTCCTCCAGCTCCTCGCGATCGGTGAGGTAGATGATCGCGCCGTCGGGACGGCGCTGGAGCATGCCGTGCTCGAGACCGAGGTTGGACAGCTCGGCGACCTCGGGCAGGAAGTCGGACTCGAAGAAGACACGGTCGAAGGCGATTCCCAGCCGGGCGAGCGTCTTGCGCTGACCGGAGATCACCCAGGCGCGCGTCTTCGACCAGAGCTCGATCGCCGTCTGGTCGCCGTCGAGCACGCGCTGCAGGAGCTCGTCGGCGCTGTCGTGGTGGACGTCGAGCTCGCGGGTCAGCGAGGTGGCCGGGTTGTCGTCGCGACCGTTGAGGATCGGGCCGGACTTGACGTACTCGGCGTAGCAGGTGCCGACGAAGTGATCGCTCTTGACGCCGTTGTCGAGCGAGGACTGCGTGTGCTTGCCGCTGCGCACGACGCCGGCCATCGCCTCCCCCATGCTGCGGCCGACGTCGCAGATGATGCTGCGGCGCTCGATCTTGCCGCCCGCCTCGCCGAGCGCGGCGCCGAGGGCGTTGCCGAGCGCCAGGTTGCGCAGGTGGCCGATGTGCAGCGCCTTGGTCGAGTTGGCGTCCCAGAAGTTGAGCGCGAAGGTCCGGCCGGCGGCGAGGTCTGAGTGGTCCGCGGTCTCACCGGCGGCGAGCGCCTCGCCCGTGCGCTCGACCCAGTCGTCGGAGAGGCGCACCCAGACCTGCTTGCCCTCGCGATCGAGCTGGGCGACGACCGGGTCGGACTCGATCCGATCGAGGGCGGCGAGCGCGTCCGCGTCCTCCCGCCACTCGCGAACGCACGGAACCAGCATCAGGTCGTAGCGCTCGTCTGGCTGATACGGGGCCCGGGCGGCCCAGAGCGGCCGGCCCTCCGGCCCGGTGGCGATTTCGTCGAAGAAGTCGAAAAGATTGGCAGCCATAGCTAGTTACTGGATTCGGAAATCCGGGTAGCTATGCACCAGCCGGGGCTCGAACCCGGATCTCCGGCTTTTAAGGCCGGCCCTTTGACCGATTAAGGCACTGGTGCGAAATGGTGCCTCTGCTGGGTCCGCTCCCTACGGATCCCCTGTCCCAATCCCTCTGACTGGTCTGGAATTCTTGGGCATCCTACCACCCTGTCAAGTACCTGGAAAGGTACCCGGGTGGTATCGCGGTCATGTCGCGGATAGAGGGTCTCGCGACCAGACCTCGCCCAGGAAAGCGCTCAGCGCCGCGTCCAGACGGCCCGGGCGAAGCCGCCACTCGAGGATCGACGAGGCCTCCAGCAAGCGTCCGTTGGACAGCTCCCCGGCGAGCATGCCCGAGTCGCTGAACGGATGCAGGGGATCGCGGGGGTGGCCGACGATCAGGGCCGGCTGGTCGATCAGAATCCTCTCCTCGCGGTGGGGAGCGGTCTCGCCGAGCAGCAGCCCCTCCAGCACGGCGCCCGACGGCCCGGGGCGCTGCCGGATCCAGTCCAGCCCCATGTCGAGGAGGTGGTTGGTGCGCGGGATGGCCGAGGTGAATACGGATGCCACCTCGAACGCCGGCCGGACCAGCCGGAAGCCGAGCAGGAGCGGCGCGAAGGCGGCGGCAACCGCCGGCAGCGCGTTGTCGAGCACCGGCATCTCGATGAAGAGGCCGCGGACGCGCTCGGGGTCGCGGACCGCGAGCTCGAGCGCGACGTTGGCGCCGAGCGAGGTGCCGCCGACGACCGCCGAGGCCTCCCCCAGGTGGTCGAGCAGGGCCGCGACCTGCCGGGCGAAGAGCGGCATCGAGTAGAGCCGCAGGTCCTCGGGCCGGTCGGAGCGGCCGTGACCGAGCAGGTCGACGCAGACGACGCGGTTGCCGCGCTCGGCGAGCGCCGGGCCGAGCCGCTCGAACATGCGGCGGTTCATCAGCAGCCCGTGGACGAGGACGAGCAGCCGCTCGCCCTCGCCGTACTCGTCGTACTCGATCCTGTGGCCCTCGTATGCGAGCTCGCCCATCGCCAACAGGCTAGGGCTGGGGGGCGCTACTCCGCCTTCTCCCCGTTCGCGTGCAGCGCGTACCACTCGCCGCCGAAGGCGTCGATGTCGTTGCCATTGGCTTCGCCGGGCTTCTTGTCGACCACGTAGGTGTAGAGCGGCCAGCCGGCGTAGGTCACCTGCGTCGTCCCATCTTTGCGCTTGGTCGTGCCCAGCATCGAAGCCTGCGCGCCGCCCATCCCTTTCGGAGCGCCTTCCGTGATCAGCGGCGGCCAGCCGCCGGCGCAGGCGCCGTAGCAGGCCGACTTGCCGCCCTTGTCCTTCTTGAAGTAATAGAGGGTGAAGCCCTTCGAGTCGACGAGCACCTTGCCCACGTCGCCGACGCTCGCGACCGCGACTGTCGCGGCGGCGCCGCCACCCGATTCGCTGCTCGCCGGCTTGTTCGTCGCGGCGCTTTCGCCGCTCGAGCCGTAGCCGCCCCCTTCGCCGGAATTCGAATCGCTGCCGCAACCCGCCGCCGTCAGTGCCACGACCAGCGCCAAAGTGGCGATCACCGGATAGATCCTGTTCACGAGTCCTCCTCGAGTAGCTGGTGGCTTTCCGCCGTCTCGCCCGTGTTTACGAGAGGGGTCGAGGTCGGGTTCACGTCACGCGAATCAGCGGACGGGCTAGCCGAGCTCGAGCACGCTGCGGATGCCGTCCTGGGCCTCCATCAGCTCGAAGCCCCGGTTGACCTCGTCCAGGGCGATGCGGTGGGAGATGAAGGGCTCGACGTCGATCTCACCCGCCAGGCAGCGGTCGACCAGGGCTGGGACCTGGTCGCGGCCCTTGACCCCGCCGAAGGAGGAGCCGGCGACGCGGCGGCCGGTGATCAGCAGGCGGGGAACGACGTCGAGGGTCTCCCCCCTGCCGGCCACTCCGGCGACCGTGCACAGTCCCCAGCCCATCCGCGCGGCTTCGACCGCCTGGCGCATCACGGCGACGTTGCCGGTCGCCTCGAAGGTGTAGTCGGCGCCGAAGCCGCCCGTCATCTCGAGGATCTCCTCGACGGCGCCATCGCCGCCCTCGATGACGTCGGTCGCGCCCTGGCCCCGGGCCAACTCCAGCCGATCCGGGGAGAGGTCGACGCAGACGATCCGCTCGGCGCCCTGCAGGCGGCAGCCGGCAACCGCCCCCAACCCGACCATCCCCGCCCCGAAGACGGCACAGGTGCTGCCCGGCCGCACCCCGGCGGTGTTGATCGCCGCCCCCAGGCCGGTCGAGAGGCCGCAGGCGAAGAGGCAGGCGTGCTCGAAGGGCGCCTCGGGGTTCACCTTCGCCAGGGCGATCTCCGGCATCACCGTGTACTCGGCGAAGGTCGAGCAGCCCATGAAATGGCGGATCCCGTCGCCCTCGCGCGAGATCCGGGTGGTGCCGTCGGGGAGGAAGCCCTTGTTCTGCTGCTCGCGGATCGCCAGGCAGAGGTTGGTCCGCGGGTCGAGGCAGTGGACGCACTCGCCGCACTGGGGCGAGAAGAGGGTGACGACGTGGTCGCCCGGGGCCAGCGAGGCGACGTCCGGGCCGACCTTCTCGACCACTCCGGCCCCCTCGTGGCCGAGCACGGTCGGCGCATAGCCCGACGGGTCCGCCCCGGAGGCGGTGTAGAGGTCGGTGTGGCAGACGCCGCAGGCGACGAGGCGGACGAGCGCCTCCCCCGCCCGCGGCTCGGCGAGCTCGACCTCCTGCACCGCGAGCGGCTCGCCGAACTCCTCCAGCACCGCGGCGCGCATCTTCATCTTCGACCTGCCGCCGCCCGGGTCAACCGCTCTTGAACCGCGCGGCCTCCTCCGAGCCGCCCGTCGCGTCGCCCTCGCTGTAGGAGTGCGCGCCGGCGCCGGCGAGCGTGCCGCCGTCAACGATCAGGTACTCCTCGCGAATCGGGCGCCCGTCGAGCCAGCACTCGAGGATCTCGCGCGCCCCGGCCGCATAGCGGGCCTGGGCCGAGAGGCTGGTGCCGGAGGTGTGCGGGGTCATGCCATGGTGGGGCATCGAGCGCCAGGGGTGGTCCCGGGGCGCGGGCTGGGGAAACCAGACGTCGCCGGCGTAGCCCGCCAGCTGGCCGCTCTCGCAAGCCCGCGCGACCGCGTCGCGATCGCAGATCTTGCCGCGCGCGGTGTTGATCAGGTACGAGCCCCGCTTCATCCTGGCCAGCATCTCGGCGTCGAAGAGGTTCTCGGTCTCGGGGTGAAGCGGCGCGTTGATCGTCACCACGTCGCACGCTTCCACCAGCGACTCCGCGGATGGGTGGAAGGTGACACCGAGCTCCTCCTCGACCTCGGCCGGCAGGCGGTGGCGATCGGTGTAGTGGAGGCCGACCTCGAACGGCGCCAGCCGTCGCAGGACCGCCGAGCCGATGCGCCCGGCGGCGACCGTGCCGACCTGCATGCCCTCGAGGTCGTAGGAGCGCGAGGCGCAGTCGGCGATGTTCCAACCCCCCTCGACCACCCACTGGTAGGAGGGGATGTAGTTGCGGACCAGGGCCAGGATCATCATCACCACGTGCTCGGCGACGCTGATGCTGTTGGAGTAGGTCACCTCGGCGACGGTCAGCCCACGCTTAATCGCCGCCTGCAGGTCGACGTGGTCGGAGCCGATGCCGGCCGTCAGCGCCAGCTTCAGCTTCGGCGCCTTGGCGATCCGCTCCGCCGTCAGGTAGGCGGGCCAGAACGGCTGGGAGATGACGACCTCCGCCTCCGGCAGCTCGCGCTCGAAGACCGAGTCCGGGCCGTCCTTGTCCGAGGTGACGATCAGCCGGTGCCCGCGCTCCTCGAGGAACTCGCGCAGCCCCAGCTCCCCCGAGACGCTGCCGACCAGCTCCCCGGGCCGGAAGCCGAGCGCCGCGGGCGTCGGCGTGCTCTGGCCGTCGTGGTAGCGCTCGATCGCCGGGATCTCGTCGCGCGCATAGGACGGCGGGTAGCCGTCGACCGGGTCGTCGTAGAGGACGCAGAGGACGTTCGCCATTGACTAGACCACCTTCTCACTTACCAGGCTCTGCGCGCAATCGACGACCGTCTCCTCGACCGGGCGGGGCGACCAGCCGAGCCGGGCCCTGGCCTTCTCGCTCGACATCTCGACCCGCCTGCCGAGCTGGCCGACGATCGTGCGGACGCTGGGATCGAAGATCGCCATGCCGCGCACGACCAGGTCGGGGACGCTGCGCCTCGGAACCTTCGCGGCGGCTGGTCCGAGGCGGTCGCGCAGGACCTCGGCGACTTCCGACATCCACCGGAACTCGTTCACCGCGATGAAACGCTCGCCGCCGGCCTCGGGCGCGGTCATCGCCCTGATCTGGAGATCGGCGACGTCGCGAACGTCGACGATGCTGTACCCGAGCCGCGGCGTTCCGGGCATCCCCTTCAGCAGCCGCTCGATCAATTCGAGGGAGAAGGAGCGATCGTCGCTCAGCACCGGGCCGAGGATGGCGCCGGGGTTGACCACCGCCAGCTTCTCGACCTCGCCTCTCTCTTCGACCAGGTCCCATGCGGCGCGCTCGGCGATCGTCTTCGACCGCGTGTACGGGGTCAGCTTGGGGTTGTCGGCGTCGGTCCAGTCCTGCTCGGTGAGCGGCGCCGGCGAGCGGCTCGTGCTGCCGCCGACCGCGGCCACCGAGGAGGTGACGACGACGCGCTCGGCCCCGGCCTCGAGCGCAGCGCGCAGCACCCGCCGCGTGCCCTCGCGCGCCGGCACGATCAGCTCGTCGGGGTCCTTCGGCTGCACCGGCGGGAACGGAGAGGCCACGTGCAGGACGTAGTCACAACCCTGCACGGCCTCCTCCCAACCGTCATCGCTGCCGAGGTCCGCCGCCAGCACCGATAGGCGATCGTCGGCCGCGACCTCCGACTCGGTCCTGGCGCGGACCTCCGGCTCCCGCGAGATGTCCCGCACCGTGGTGCGCACCTCGTAGCCGCGTCGCAGCAGCTCGACCAGGCACCAGCCACCGAGGAACCCCGAGCCGCCGGTGACGAGGACGGTCTTCATCGCCACCCCTCAGGAGCCCACGCGGCGGATGCCGGCCTCGGCCGCGCCCCGCTCGAGCGCGTCAAGGCCGAAGCCGTCGACCGGACCGAAGGCGCCGGTCCCCTGCAGGCCGCCGGCGGCGGCCAGCTCCGCGGCCCAGGCGATCATCGCGCCGGTGAAGGTGTAGCCGTTGACGCCGCCGACCCGTGCCCGCGACAGCACCCTGCCGTTGGAGTCGAGCGCCTCTGCGACGATCTCGGAGCCCGTGCTCTCGCGGTGCTCGGTGCTGGGGCCGCCGGTCGAGCCCTTGACGAAGCGGGCGACCCCGGCGTGCGCCGCGGCCCTCGCGCCGGGAATGAGAAGGGCGGCGGACATCGCGCGCGAGGCGAGCGCCATCGTCCTGGTCGCGCCGCCGAACCAGCCGATGTAGACGTCGACGTCGCGCAAGCTTGGGTGGATCCGCGGGAGGGCGAAGGCCTCGCTGCTGCCGGAGGAGACCGCGGGCCTGGAGCGGCCGCCGACCTCGAAGCTGTGCACGCGGCTGGAGCTGCGCTCGTCGACGATCCCGCCGCCGTGCCAGCGGTACTGCGGGTCGAGGAAGACGCCCAGCGCCGAGGCCTTCGTGCCCCCGCTGGCGCTGTCCGAGCCGGTCTTGCCGCGGAAGTAGTAGCCGATGCGCACGGCGGTGGCGGCGTCGCCGGCCTCGCGCAGGGAGAGCGCCCCGGCGAGGTTGCCGGGGACCCAGTCGTAGCCCATCGCGGTGAGCAGCCCGCAACCAGCCTTCTCGGCTCGCGTCCCCTCCCGCTCGAAGACCCGCCGGATGAACGAGGCCTCGCCGGTCGAGTCGACGTAGTGGGCGCCGGCGCCGATCGCGGCGTCGAGGGCGGGACCGCCCCAGCGCGCGAACGGGCCGACGGTGCTGGCGAGGACGTCGCCGCGCTCGACCAGGGCGGCGACGCTGTCGGGACGCGAGACGTCGGCGAGGGCGGTCTCGAGCCCGCCCAGCTCGGCGGCGAGCGACTCGAGCCGGCCGGCGTCGCGACCGGCGAGCGTCGGGCGTTGGCCGCGCGCCACAAGCGCTTCGCTGACGAGGCGGCCGGTGTAGCCGGTCGCCCCGAAGACGACTATCCGGCCGGGCACTCGCCGACCCCTCGACTGCCGATCTTGCCTGTGTGTGGTGGAATCATCCGAAGAGAACCCAGAGAGGAGCGCTGTGAACGGTAACGAGCTGAACGAGATGGGGCCGATCGACTACATCGTGGTCGAGTGGCCAGGGCGGCAGCCGAACGGCGAGGTCGCGCCCCAACTGATCGACCTGGTCGAGCGCGGGCTGATCCGCATCCTCGACCTCGTCTTCGTCACCAAGGACGAGGACGGCACCGTCAGGGGCCTCGAGATCTCCGAGCTGGCCGGCGAGGTCGCCGAGCTGGCCGTCTTCGAAGGCGCCTCCTCGGGTCTGCTCTCGGACGAGGACGTCGACGAGGCCGGAGGGGTGCTGGAGCCCGGCACGTCAGCCGCCCTGCTCGTCTTCGAGAACGCCTGGGCCGCTCCCTTCGCCAGCGCCGTCCGCGAGTCCGGCGGTCAGCTGGTGGCCAGCGGCCGCATTCCCGTCCAAGCCGTCCTCGCCGCCCTCGACGCGGCCGAGGAAGCAGCCTAGAGAGGAGCAGCAGATGCCAGGACTACTTCGAGGCGTGGCGCGCACCGCCGCCATCGCCGGCACCGCAACAGCCGTCAGCAACCGCGTCTCCCGCCGCCAGGGCGAGCGCTGGGCCGCCCAGGAAGCGCCCGAACAGCCCGTCGCGGCGGCGCCCGCTCAGGCCGCGGCCCCCGTTGCCGCCGGCGACTCGACGATCGACCAGCTCAGGGAGCTCGGCGAGCTGAAGGCGCAGGGGATCCTCACCGAGGAGGAGTTCGCGGCGCAGAAGGCGAAGCTGCTCGGCGCCTGAGCTCAGGCGCCCCGCAGCAGGTCCTCCAGCGTCGTGCCGGAGACGACCGACCGCGGGCTTTCGGCCGCGACATCCGAGCCGGGGCGCGCCTCGTCGTCGCGGCGCTTGATCAGCAGCCAGCGCGCCTTCTCGCCGGGCGGCCCGGTGCGCTGCAACGCGAAGCCGCCGCGCAGCTTCTCGCCGTGCAGGACGAAGACGGCGTGGCCGCGCGCGAGCGCCT
>Ga0207651_10001125_pt1 | contig 11905 bp, 11 predicted proteins | sample KBSM23metaG_FD_184328 | JGI IMG/M metagenome (GOLD analysis project Ga0207651, IMG submission 184328) | Miscanthus rhizosphere microbial communities from Kellogg Biological Station, Michigan, USA - KBS M2-3 metaG (SPAdes) (version 2) | ecosystem: Host-associated > Plants > Roots > Rhizosphere >... | reverse complement strand
CGACGGGTTCGGCGTGCGTTGCGCCGCGAACGAGGCCGAGGCGGCGAAGCTGCTTCACCGCGAACGGCCGGGTCTGTTGCTGGTGGATCTGGACATGGCCGGGCGGTCGGGGCTGAAGTTCCTGCGTACGCTGCGCCAGAGCCTGTACCGCGACATCGCCTGCGTGGCGGTCACGGCCAGCAACGATCCGATGCTGTCGGTCGCCGTCGACGCGCCCGTGTTCTACAAGCCCGGCCTCGACGGGCTGGACGCCGCGCTCGCGCGCCTGTTCGCGCCGCCGCGCTGACCTGCGCGGCGGCGGCGCGGGCGCACGGGCGCACGATCCGATCTCAGCCGAATTGAACCGACCGGCGCGTCGCGGTTCCGTAGGCGAAGCCGGTGATGGGAAAGCGCGCGCTGGCGGCGCTGTCGTCGATCGCCGCGCCCATCGACACCACCACGGGTACGAAGTGCTCGTGCGTCGGCAACGCCTGGCGGACGCCGGGGGCGCGGGCGCGGTAGTCGAGCAGCGCGTCCACGTCGCGGCGCGCCAGCACGTCCCCCGCCCAGGCATCGAACTCCGCCGCCCAGGCCGGCGTCGGCGCGTCCGGCCGGAAGTCCACGGTGCGAAGGTTGTGGGTGAGGAAGCCGCTGCCGACGATCAGGACGCCCTCGCGGCGCAGCGGCGCCAGCGCGCGGCCCAGCGAGAACAGCGCCGTCGGATCGAGGCTGGGCAGCGACGCCTGCAGCACCGGCACGTCGGCGCCCGGATACATCGCGACGAGCGGGACGTACGCCCCGTGATCGAGCCCGCGTTCGGGATCCTGCGCCACCGGTTCGGCGCGCAGCAGGTCGCGCACCCGCGCCGCCAGCGCCGGCGCCGGCGGTGCCGCGTAGGTCGTCTCGTAGTACTTGGCCGGGAAGCCGTAGAAATCGTAGACGAGCGGAACCGGACGGGTCGCGCCCAGCGTGACGGGCTGGTCGAGCCAGTGCGCCGACAGCATCAGCACCGCCTTCGGCCGCGGCATGGCGCCTGCCCACGCGCCCAGCTCACGCACCCAGGCGGCATCGTCGAGCAGCAAGGGCGACCCGTGCGCCAGGAAGATCACCGGCATGTTCGCGGTGGTGGTGCTGCTGCTGGTCGAGGCCGACATGACGTGCTGTTCAGCCTTCGATGCCGGACGACGGCATCCGGTCGCACCGGCCGCGAGCAAGAGCTTGCATGCGTCGCGCCGGTTCACGGGCGCAATTGTAGCGCCTGTTTAGATCAAAACCGCGTGGCGAACGCGGCCTGGACGATGTGCGCGAACTTGCGATCGGCGTTGGGCGCGAGGTCCGATTCGGGCCGGTAGTAGAGGAACTCGTACTTGCCGCCCAGCTCCATCTCGACGAACCACGACGAGCGCTCCTGCTGAGGGCGGCGGAAGAATGCGATCTTGCCGCCGAGCAGGTAGTTGCCCATCGGCGACAGCTCGCGGTCGCCGGTCCAGAACTGGCCGGCCGGGCCGAGGATCCGGTAGCCGTCCGCGTTGCGGTAGAAGCTGGCGCCGCTCTGCTCGTGCCAGTGCGCGCGGCCGGACACCAGCAGGAACTGCCCGATGTACTTCGTCCCGGTCAGGTCGGCCGTGACGGCCCGGACGGCCCAGCTGTCTTCGTAGCCGCGCAGCGTGGCGAGCGCGGACGCGCGCAGGTCGGGAAAGGCGTAGGCGAGCCGGAAGAACAGCGCATATCGCTGGCGGAAGTCGGGCATGTGTTCTTGCGGCGTGCGGTTCTGGCTGCCGACCAGCACCTTGCGGTACGGGTTGGCCTGGAAGCCGTCGAGGATCTGGATGGTGGCGCCGACCTGGACGACGAGGCGCGGGGTCATCGTCCACGACAGCGACGGCTCGAACGTATCGATGTTCAGCTTCTTCGTGACGATGCCCATCGTGTTGGTGAAGCAGCCGGTCGACGACGAGAGCGCCACGAGGTTCAGCGGCAACCCGGCGGCGGCGGTGTTGTCGGCGTCGCACACGCGGTCCCAGTTGTGCGAGTAGGCGAGGGCGAGCGTGAAGTTGTGCTCGTAGAGATCGTGGTGCGTGGTGCCGGAGAGGACGGTCGACCTGTAGTCACTCTCCGTGCCGTAGGCGAACGAGAAGCCGATGCCGCCGTCCGCGCGTTCGAAACCGGCGCTGGCGTGACCGAGGTGCCGGGTGTCGCTGAACTTCGTCGCCGCCGACACGGCGTCGAAGGTGGCGGGCGTCGCGCCGGTGACGACGTCGGCCGAGTAGCCGGCGGCGATGGCCAGCGTCGACGCGACCGTCGCGCTGACGTCGGCCTGCGGGTGGTACACCCGGACGCCCTCGTTCTTGCTGGACGGCTCGTCGAACATCGTCGCGCGCACGGCCGCCTCGGCCGTGTTGGTGGCCCGCGCGGTCCGCGCGAAACCCACGGCCAGTACGAGCGTGACGACCGCGATCGGTCGGCGATCGATCAGTTGCAACCGCAGCCTCCGCCGGACGTGCCGGTGCCGCCGATCGCGCCTTCGCGGTTCGCCAGCACGTGCTCCTCGGCCGCGCGTTCCTGCGCGTCGGCGTCTAGCTGCATGATGCGGTCGGCGAGCAGCTCGCGCTGGTGCGGCTTCACCGTCCACTTGGAGATGGAACAGCCCCCGACGAGCAGCGTCGCCAGTATGAAGAAGATTTTGATCGCGTCGAGCGAAGCGCGGCTTTGCCGCGCGGAGCTCATCGCGGGAGGGTTTGGGAACCCTTTCAGGGTTCCCATTTTAGAAAAATACGGCGAGTGCACCGGAGTACTCCTGGATTCGTTGGGTGTGGTTTGCGTTGAAGATGACGTAGTGCCGGACGTCGCCGCGCACCGAGATCCGCTTCTTGAACGACATCACCAGCCCGCCGCCCACGTTGACCATCGAGAAATTACCGGTCTGGATGGTGAACTGATCTGCCTTCTTGCGTCCGAACGCGCCCCCGGCTGCGCCGCCCACGAACGGCGTCACCGGCGAGCTCGGGAACAGGTAGGCGTTGAAGCCGCCCCCGGTGTAGACGACGTCGGCCTGGTTGCCCACCGTCTCGCCGATGGTCGCTTCCAGCGACACGTGCGGCGCCAGCAGCACCGCCGGCCGGAACAGGAACATGCCGTCGCCGCCCAGAATACCCGCCGAGAACGTGAACGTGACGTTCTCGACCATCAAGGGTGACGGCGAGAAGATCGCATTGCCGAGTCGCTTGAAGATCGACGGTCCGCGATGAGCCGCGGCCGTGTCGACGTCGAGCGGGAACACCTCGTCGCCCAGGATCCAGCCGTACGTGCCGTCGGGCAGCTCGACGCGGAACCAGTGGTCGTGCGTCGCGCGTCCGATCACCGTCAGCACCTCGCCCTGGTTCGCGCGGTAGACGACCCGGTAGCCGAAGCCGGGACCGGTGCGGACGGACGCGGCCTCGGCGATCACGCGCACCAGCGCCTGGTCGTCGGCGCGCGCGACGGACGCAACAGAGGAAAGGACCGCGACCAGCACCACTGCGAGCAGCGGCCTCACGGTGCGGCGCCCACCCATCCGATGATGAGGTCCGGTTCCGCGTTGGGCGCGTTCCGATCGAAGAGCTTGCCGCCGCCGTGATTCTGGATCGCGGAGGGAAATTCCAGCAGCTTGCTCGCGGCGACGTTCGAGCAGTTCATCTCCTCCGCGGCCGACCGGTAGTTGTCCGCCCACACGCCCGTGAGCGGGATTGGAACGGGGCAAGCCGGATCCATCGGAAACTGCGGGACGCAGGTTGGCGCCGTGAGCCTCAGCGAGTTGGTCGACCCGGCGCCGTGGCAGGCGCTGTCGTGGCATTTCTTGCCGCCGTAGTCCTTGTCCAGGAGGTCTCGCCAGATGCCGTTGTTTCCTCCCCCGTCGGCGGAGGTTCCATAAACGAAATAGCTCTGGCTGGGCCGGCACGCGTTGATGTCCGACGGCGGGTTGCCGAGATCGACGGTCTCGCAAGCGAGGGCGGCCAGCGCCGGCGCAGCCATCAGAAACAAGACCGTTCGGGCCCAGCGCATCAGAACGTGTACCTCAGATACATGGTGGTGTTGAGGTCGCGGCTCGATTTGATCTCGGGCAGCACGTAGAAGGCCGCGCGCAAGCCGATCGAGAAGTGCCGCGACAGGAAGTGGTAGTCGACGCCGCCGCCGCCCCCGAAGGTGAAACCGGTGCGGTATTTCTCCTGCAGGCCCAGCGCATAAAGCAGGTTGCTCGACATGCGCGCGATGCCCAGGCCGCCCTCGGCGAAGAACGAGAACTGCACGATGCGCAGGGTCAGCTTGCCTTCGGCCGTCGCCTGGTACACCTGCAGCAGCTGCCCGGCGACCGGCGAATCGCCCTGCGACTGGTGCGTCGACCCCATCATGTGAACCTGCAGCGCGAAGAAGCGGAAAATGTCGTAGCCGGCGCGCGCGCCCACCGCGAACCCGGGCGCGATCTGGTCGCTGGCTTGCCCGGAGAACCACAGGACGCCGAACTCGCCTTCGGTGAAGAAGCCGGTCGCGAACTTGGCCGGATCGGGGAACACGACCGCGCTCGGCTCGGATGTGACCTGGGCGTGAACGGGCGCGCCGCCGAGCATCCAGGACGTCGCCAATGCTGCCGCGATCAGCTTTGCGAGTCGTCGGAAGTTCAAAGTAGCCTGGTTACATCATCACAGCCGGTTGGAAAAGCATCGGGTCCGGTGTCAGCACGTCGTCGGCATCATTGTGCCAGAGGCGATCCTCGTCGTCGCGCACGCGGATGAAGTATTCGCACTGCATGTTGGCGTCGGTCTTCAGGCGCAGATCGATCTCGACCAGCGCCGGCACCACCAGCAGGTTCGGGTCGTTCAGCATGTGCCGGCTGGTGTTCGGGATGATCGACGTCCCGCCCGGCACCATCGCCAGGCCGATCGCGTCCACGTCGGAGCGGTTGATCAGCACGCCCGCGAAGGTCGGGTCGGCGGCGTCGGCGTTGTTCCAGCGCACCAGCGCGTCCAGATCCAGCTCGCCCTCGGCGAAGTCGTCCTCGCGGATGATCCCGCTGAAGCTCTTGCCGGGATCGACCGTCCGCGGAATGGTCGTGATGAGCGGCAGGAACACCGGGGGATCGTCGCCCGCCGCGAGCGCCGTGGCGACCATCTGCGTGTCGTAGCGCGCGTATTCGCTGGAGCCGTCGACGAAAATCGTGAAGGTGCCGGGCTGATCCGACAGGTTCGTCACCTTGTACGAGACCTCGAGGTGGATCTTGTCGCGGGAGACCCAGGGGATGTCCATGTCGTAGCCGAGCTTGTCGCGCTCGGCGTCCAGCTTCATCTGCTCCACCATCGTGGGCTGGCGGAACCGCAGCGTCACGCCACCGGAAGGCAGTGGGTCGTCGTTCCCCTGCGCGATGATCGGGCCGACGACGCCGTTGCCGTCCTGGCCCGGGAAGTAGACAGGCGTGTTGAGATCGCTGCACGCCGGCACCGACAGGCCCGCCGCCGCCAGCGCGAGCCCGACGAGCCCACCGCGGATCCCGAGATCGTGCTTCGTCATGACTACCCTCCTTTGAAGATGAAGGGATAACGCCCGACCGTGGTCTGCGCGGGCGCCTTCGGGAATTGCCACTGCTTGACCTGGCGGATGATGCAGCCCTCGACGGCGGCGTCGCCCATGGTCGTGTTCTTCACGTTCGCCTTGCTGACCGATCCATCGGGCTGGATGACCCAGAACACGTCGATGCCGCCGGCCAGCGACGATTTGTGCTGCAGCTCTTTCTCGTAGCAGTACTTGATGCCCGCCAGGTGCGCGCGCACCACCTTGTTGATCTGTTCCTTGGACAGCGAGCCGTCGGTGTCGCCCGCGCCGTTGCCCATGCCGACCGACACCTCGTGCTCGCCGCGCTCGGCGAGCTTGGGGCCGCGCCCCTTGCCGTGGGTGCCGCGCCCGCCCGTGTCCAGGTTGCCCGCGCCGTAGATGTGGCCGAAGCCGGTGCCGCCGCCGCCCGTGCCCGATCCGCTGGTCGACAACCCGCCGGAGCCGCGCCCGACCTGCATGCGCGCGCCCTGCATCCCGGCGATCGCCTGCTCGACGTCGTTGTTCTGGGCGAACAGCTTGGACAGGCCCGAGCCGGCGGCCTTCTCTCGTCCCAGCGCGCTGAAGATGCCGGTGTTCAGCACCTTCTCGCGCAGGATGTCCTCGCGGCCCTTCGGGATGACGGTGTCCTTGACCTTGGCGTCGTCGCGGCCAACCTTGCCGGCCTTCTCCTTGGCCCGCTTCATCTGGCCTTCTTTTTCCTTGCTGTTCGACTCCGCCTTCTCGGCCTCTTTCTTCTGCTGCTTCTGGAACTCGACCGCCTGCGGCGCTTCGATCTTCACGATGCGCTCCGGGCTGAGCGCGAGGGGCGGGCGCGGCGGCTCCTTCTCCCACATGAAGACCAGGATGGTCGCGAAGATGCCGAGCACGATGCTCGTGCCCAGCATGTACTGGATCATCTCCGGGTCGTCGACGCGCGGGCGCGGGACGTGCTCGGGCGGTTCCACCCATCGGATCTCGATGCGCAGGTCGCTGCCGTCCGCGAAGTTCAGCTTGGCGCGATCGCCGCGCGCCAGATCGACTTCGCTGGACTGGACGTCGGTGACGGAGGTGGCCGTGCCGCCCAGGACCAGGTCGCCCTTCAGCTCGGGCGCCAGCCGCAGCACGTAGCCGTCACGGCGCGGCACCAGCAACAGGAACTTGGCCTGGCCGTCCAGCCGCGGCGTCGTGAAGGTCGCCCGCTTGCTGGAGCCGACCGTCACCTTGGCGCGCCGTCGCAGCAGCCGGTAGCCGAGAATCTGGCCCCGCCAGATCACCGCCACCTGCAGCGCCGCGCGATAGCCCAGGGGCTGATGCGACGCCGTCTCCTTCATGGTGGGCGGCGGGCTCGGCGCGCGGGGCGTGCCGGACGGCGGCGGAAGCGGGCGTGTGAGTGGACTGGATGCCAAAGGACGGACCTAACCCATCATCAGATCTCTACAGTAAACGATCAGAGGTTCTTGTCATCGGCGCTTTGCTGTAACTCCTTCATGAACGAGCGCTTGTCGGGAGCCGACATATCCAGCTCCAACTTGACCCTGTTCAAAAAGTACAATAATTGCGGGGTCTTGAGCTTGCCCTCGACGTCCATCGCGCCGAACGTGTAGGTCTTGCTCGTAACCTTCTTGCCGCCCGCCGCGGGCGCGGGCGCGGCGGTCTCGCCGCCGCCCCCCGACGAGTCGTCCCCGTCGTCGGAACCGCCGCCGGACTTCGCCTCGGTGCTCGCCGGGCTGGGCGTTCGTTCCTTGGCGGTCGACGAGGGGGGCGCCTTCTTCGAGGGCGCCGCGTGGGCGGCGGGTGCTGGCTTGTGCTTCGCCGCCGGTTTGCCGGCGATGGCGGTCGCCGGCGCGAGCAACAGCGCCAGCAGAGCGCAGGTCACGCGCGACCTCACTTCAGCTCCTTGAGCCGGCTGACCGCGTCCGCGCGTTTCGGATCGTCGTTGCCGACGGACTGCGTGTACTGGGTCAGGAAGTCCTTGGCCTTCGCCGGGACCTTGTCGAAGTCCATGTACAGAACGCCCAGGTTGTAGAGGGCGGGCGGGTAGTCGGGCTCGATGTCCAGCGCGCGCTCGTAGGCCTTGCGCGCCAGATCGAACTTGCCGTCGCCGCGCGCCGCCACGCCCAGCGCCACCTGCGCGTCCGCGTCGTTCGGATCGATCGCGACCGCTTGCTCGAGCTCCGCGCGCGCCTTCTTGTAGTCGCCGCAATCGAGGTAAACCACCGCCTTGTTCAGACGGGCTTGCACGTACTTCGGGTCGAGCTCGGAAGCCTTTTGAAAGTCCAAGAAAGCCTCCTGGTCATGTCCTCGTTCGAACGCGACGAGGCCCAGGTTGTTCCAAACGAAAGCGCTCTTGGGATCGAGATCCGAGGCCTTTTTGAGGGCGGTCTCGGCAAGTTCGTACTTCCCCATTTTATAGTAGGTGAGGGCCAAAGCGTTATACGCGATTACCGTGTGGGATACGTTCTCACCCGCATTTCCGAGAAGCAGGCGGGCCTGCTCCAGCGATTCGTCGAGCGAGCCGGCCTCCCGCAGGACCTGCCCGTAGCGGGCGCGCATCTCGAAGTCGTTCGGATCCGCGTCCAGCCACTTCGCGTAGACCGACGCCGCCTTCTTGGGGCGGTGCGCGCGCCGCAGGCTCTCCCCATACGCGAGCAGCGTCTTGCGCGCGCCGGGCTGGATGCTCATCGCGCGCTCGAAGTCGTCGACCGCCTTGTCGAAGTTCCCGAGCGACGTCTCGATGACCCCCAGATCGTGCCACGCTTCGAACAGGCGGCCGTCCAGCTCGGTGGCGCGCTGGAGCGGCTTGCGCGCCTCCTTGTAGTGCCGCTTGCCCATCTTCATGAGCCGCACGCCCTCGTCGAACGCCGCCTGCGCCTCGGCGTTCGTCTTGGGGAGCACGACGGGCGCGATCGGGTTGGCGGCGGCGCCGGGCGCCTTCGCCCCGTGTCCGCAACCGACGGCGGCGAGGAGCAGAGCGAGCGCGATCCAAAGCGGCTTGCCCTCACCCCGACCCTCTCCCGCAAGCGGGAGAGGGAGATCGGATCCGTCGCGCGTGAGGGAGATCCGATCTGGTTCCCTCTCCCGCTTGCGGGAGAGGGTTAGGGTGAGGGGCGACCTACTGATCACGGCGCACCTCTTCGATGCGATCCAGCGCGATCCGCGGCTCGCCCGGCCGCGTGCCCAACCGCTGCTCGGCCTCCTTCGGGTATTCGTTCTCCGCGAGGCGCGACAGCGCCTGACGGATCGCCTGCGTGTGCTTGTTGTAGACGCCGATCGTCAGCGCCTTCGCGTAGCCCGACTTGTACGCGTCCAGCGCCTTGTCCTCGATGACCACGACGACTTTCTCCAGCTCGTCGCGGTACAGCTGCTTCTCCTCGGCGTTCAGATCCTTGGGCACCGGCGCGTTGCGCATCGCCTTGGCGTACGCCTCGTAGCCCTGTCCGATGCGGAGCAGGCCGGCCGTCGCCCATTCCGGTGACTTGTACGTGACGACGTCCAGGTAGATCGACTTCGCCTCTTCCAGGCGCTTGGCCTTCTCCTCCAGCACCTTGGCGAGCTGGCGCGGCTTGCCCGCGATCTTCAGCCGCTCGTACTCGTGGAACACCAGCTCGCCCTGGATGTAGCGCGCCTCGGCCGCCCAGTAGTTCGCGTCCTCCGCGCTGTCGATCGCCTTGTGGTGCTTGCCGCCGCCGCTGAACGCCGACAGCGCCTTCGCGGCCGCGTCCTTGGCGGCGGCGTCGTTGCCCGCCTTCAGCTGCGCGTCGGCCTCGCGCGCGTGCGCCTCGACCGTCCGCGCATCGCCCGAATAGGTCTTCGCGTAGGCGCCGAACGCGGCGGCGGCGCCGCGCCAGTCCTTCTGGTCCTCGCGCACCACCGCGGCCTGGAACGCCACCTGCTTCGCGTCCGACTTGTCCTTGTAGCGTTTGGCGTACTCGCCGTAGTGTTTGATCGCCTTGTCGTGCTGCCCGAGGCTCTGGCGCAGCACGCCCGCGCTGCGCAGCGCGTCCGCTGCGTGCGGGTTCTGCGGGTACCGCTGGGCGAGCTGTTCGTAGAACGCCGCCGCCTTGTCGTAGTAAGCGACGTTCTCCTCGATGCGCGCGGCGGTGAACAGCGCGTCCGGCGCCTCGCTCGCCGACGGGTACTTGTCGGCCAGCTCCTTGTACGCGGCCACCGCCTCGTCCTGCTTCTTCGCCTTTTCCAGCACCGCGCCCGCGTTGTTCAGCGCCTTGGCGGCCAGGCCGTTGTTCGGATACTCGTGGGGAACGCGCAGGTAAAACGCCGCCGCCTTGTCGTACTTGCCGTCGCTGGCGTACTTCTCGCCCGACTTCATCACCGAGTTGACGATCAGCGTGTCCAGCCGCTGCTGCTCGTCCTTCGACGAGAACGCCTTGGTCTTCTTGAGGCGCCGCGCCCACGCCTCGATGTTCTCGTAGTTCTTCGCCTTGTTCAGCGCCTGCAGGATGCGGTCGCCCGCCGGGCCCGCGTTGGGATCGTCGGGGTAGCGCTCGACGATCAGGCCGAAGCGCTTCACCGCCTCGTCGTAGTCGCCGTAGTCGAAGAAGAACTGACCGTTCTTGTAGATGACGGTGACGATCTCCTTGTCCTTCGGGAACAGCGTCGCGTACAGGTCCGCCGCCTCGCCGAACTGGCGATCGCTCTCGGTGATCTCGCGCTTGCCGGGCTTGCGCACCTTCTCGAAGGCGCCCATCGCCTGCAGCAGCGCGTCCCGGTGGAACTTGCCCACCGGCTGCGACTTCCCGACCGCCAGATACTCGCGCGCGGCCTCCTCGTACTTGCCCAGCTTGAAGTAAAGGATGTCGGCGCGCAGGTAGCGCAGCTCGACGGCGTCGCCCGCGTCGGGGAAGTTGGCCAGATAGAACTCGTACGCCTCGGCGGCGCGCGCGTAGCGGGTCTTGTCGACCACCTTGGTGGTCTTCTCGTTCTGCTGCGCCTCCGAGTGCATCGTCTTCGCCAGCGTGCGGATCAAACCCTCCGCCAGCGTGCGGGCGTGCTCGACCGCCTTCGGGCGATCCTTGTTGGCGGCGGCCCAGGCGCTGCGCCCCCCGTAGTTCCCTGCCAGCTTGCGCATCTCGGCGACGGCGGTGTTGACGTCACCGAGCAGCTGGAACGACTCCACGATCTTGCCGTGGTAGTCGGGCGCCTCGGCGCTGTTCGGATCCAGCTCGATGAGCAGCCGGTAAGCCTCGACGGCGCGCTCGTAGCGGGTCTGGTCGAACACCGTCTCGGCGAGCTGCTTCAGCACCTTGCGCGAGTACTGCTTGCCGCCGATCTGCGCGAGGAACTCGAACGCGTCGTGCGCGCTCTTGGTGTCGTCCTCGGTGAACAGCTCGACCAGGTAGTCCAGCGCCTGCCCCTGCAGCTCGGCGGCCCGCTTCTGCTGCTCCTCCGTGCGCCCCGCCTTCTTCTTGGCGAGATCGAGCACGTCCTTGAAGCGCAGCGCCGACTTGTTCGTGTCGCCCAGCTTCCAGTAGCACCACGCGGTCTTGAACAGCGCCAGGTCGTAGAGCTGCGACTTCGGGTGCTGCAGCACCTTCTCGTACGCCTCCAGCGAGCTCCGGTAGTTCTGCTGCTCGTAGAACCGGTATTCGCCGATGGCCATCCACGCGTCCGCGATGTAGCGGGAGCGCGGGTACTTATCGAGGATGGTCTGGAAGTACTTGATCGACTCGCCGACCTTCCCCTGATCGCGCAGCGAGAACGCGTACAGGTAGATGACGGTGTCGATCTTGCGGAACTTCGGGTAGTTGTTGATGAGGCGCAGGTAGACCGCCTGCGCCTGCGACAGATCGACAGTGGGCGGCTTGCGCGGGACCTGGGGGCAGTTCGCGCGATCGGTGTGGCAAGCCGTCACCGCGTCCTGGTACTTCCCCATCTTGTCCAGGTAGACGGCCTTCGACTCTTCCCAGTAGAGCTCGGCGAGCTTGTACAGCGCCTCGGCCTGCTCCTTCGAGTGCGGGCTGTCGCGCAGGTAGCTCTCGATCAGCCCGATCGCCTCGTGGCGAGCGGCGGTGACCTCTGCTTCCTTCTCGTGCAGCGCCTTGAGCAGGATCGGCGGCAGCTTGACCTCGGGCTCGCTGCTCTCATCGGCGTCTTCGGCCGTGTCCTGCGCGGCGGCCTTCTTCTTCTTGGCCGCGTCCGCGGTCGCGGGCAGTGCCGCCAGCCCGAGCAGCAGCGCAAAGACGATCGTGTTACGGGTGCTTCGCATGTCGCTTACTTGAAGTTCTCGTATTCGTCCGACCAGTATTCCCCTTCGAAGGGCCAGTACTCCTCGTCGTCGCCCATCAGCCCCTCGAGCTGCAGCGTCGCGAACAGGTCGGCCGGGAAGCGGCCCTGACGCAGGTTCGCG
>Ga0207651_10001124_pt1 | contig 11912 bp, 14 predicted proteins | sample KBSM23metaG_FD_184328 | JGI IMG/M metagenome (GOLD analysis project Ga0207651, IMG submission 184328) | Miscanthus rhizosphere microbial communities from Kellogg Biological Station, Michigan, USA - KBS M2-3 metaG (SPAdes) (version 2) | ecosystem: Host-associated > Plants > Roots > Rhizosphere >... | reverse complement strand
CTTGGCCTGCGCTTCAGCTTGCTGCAGGGCGAGCTTGGCCTGCGCTTCCTGCATCTTCGGATCGGGCTGTTGCCCTTCCTGCTCGCCGGCGTCGCGGAATGTCTTCTTCACATCGGCCGGCAGCGGCGAGGTTTCGATCAGCACCCGCATCACCGCAGTAGCCTGGCCGGGGGTGAGCATCGGCGCCACCGCCGGAAGCGCCTGAGAAATCGCCTCGTAGGTGTCCTGCATCAGCGTGATGGTGTCGGGGCCCTCATCCAGGATGATGTCGACATCCAACTCGCCGATCGCATTGCGCATCATGCCTGATGGCTGGCCGTCCGGGCCGTTGATCATTTCGTTGATCAGCACGAACTGCGGCTCGCCCTCGGCGTCGGTCACCCGGATATAGCGTTGGTTGGTCCAATATTTCTGCGCCGCATTGAATAGCGCGCGATACACTCGGACCTTCCACCCCCTGAGATTGAACATATACGGGCCGAGCCCGGCCAGACCGGCCTGCTGTAAGAGCGCAATGGCACGTCCGCTCGATCCGCCGCTCGCCGCATCGCCGCCGATCATCGCTGAATTCGGGCCGAAGGTTTCGATCTCCTGCTTGGCATCCTGCATGAACTGCAGTTGCCCCATCACCGCGGCTTGCTTGGCCTGATCGTCAAATCGGATGTCATCAAGCGAGGTGTTGACCAGCACGATGCCGTCGCTGCGCGCTGCCTCGCGGCGCAAGGCCTCGACGTTGTTGTCGGCAATCGCCGACTTGGTGGCGATGATGCGGCGGTTATTTAGCTCATGTAGCGCCTTCGATCGGCGCTGATTAACTTCGTCCTGCGGCGACATAAGATTGCGCGGGAAACCATAGCGATCGCCGTCATGATCCACCGCGGCCGAAAACATGATGTATTTTGCAATTGGCTGGTCGTGCTCGTCCACGAACGGCGACTCGCCCTGCATAAGTATCTTAGAGCCCGTGAACAGCGTCCACTTCCATCCGCCCTTTGACTTGTACCAAATATCAACCAATCGAATTTGCTTGAAGTCGCCATTGGTCGCGAACCACCTGTTGTCCCGGTCGCTGTTGCTCATCAATTCGGTGTTGGCATCGCACGCCGCCTTGATCTCCTCCTCCATGCCGGGCAGCATTTCAACGAGTTGTTCCTCGTCGACGAACTTGCCCATACCGAGATAGCGTGCGTCCTCGAAGTCGTGCTTGAACGAGCGCGGGTCATAAAAAAACCCGTCGTTGTCGACGGGCTTGAACATCACATCATAGTCCGGTTGTTGCTGTGGACTACCGCCGTCCGGCGGCACCGTCTTGAGATCGAGCTCGATGCCAGCCAAACCGTCCACCGCGGCGCTCTCGGTCACCACCGGCGTGACCGCATCCCATCGGTTATTGTCCATCAGATAGCGCAGCACCGCGGTCGCCAGATCGGCACCAGCCTGATGCGCGGGCGTGCGCGGGAACGCCTTGGGGTCTTGCTTCAATCTCTCAACGGTGCCGACGATACCGTCGATTTTCTGGCCTATTTTATTATATGTAACAACAGGTTGTTTCCGGTCGTTAAAGGTCTTTATCTGCTCGTTCGTCCACTGCGCACCGTGCCGATAGCGCCGCGAAATCTGTTGCTCCTCGATCTCCAGCCGCTTGCTGTCGAGGTAGGTGGTGTAAGCCTTGACGCACTTTTCCAATTCCCAAAAGCCGTCCTTCCCGTCCTGCGGGTCGAGATCGGCCGGCCCGCGGCCATGCGAGCCGCCACCGCCGGTCTGGCTGTAGCCGGTGAAGTTGACGACGTTGGTGACCGCCATATCAGTACGCCTTATTCCCGATCTGCGTGGGCGGCATCGGCGGCCGGCCCATCAGCCCGGCGGGCTGCAGGCCGGGCATCTGCGGCGGCGGTGTAGGTTCTGGCCCAGGTGACATACCAGGGGGACTTGGTGGGGCGCCCGGGCCAGCGTCGCCCCCGGGAGGTGGGGGCGGCAATGCTGCAGCAGGGCCGGCATTGCTTGGTCCTTGCATGCCGGCACCGAGATTGCTCTGCATGAACGAGATCATCATCGGCATGACCGCGCCGGTTTCCTCCGGCGACAACGAGCCGACGAACGCGGCGAACTTTTCCACCACTGACATGACAATATTCCTAATTTTGGCTGGTTGGCTGGCCAATTGGCCAATTGGCTAGAACTGCCGCCAATCCTCGGCCGCGGTGCTCTTGCGGTAGACCTCGTAGCCGGACACATCAGCCGGCTTTTGCGGCTCTTTCACCGCAATCCACGGTCGGCTCATGCAGGCGTAACGGCACTCGTCACCGGCGTGGTCCTCGCTGTCGGTCATCACGTCTTCATGCCGATCGGGATCGTGTTGCAGGAATGGCACGGTCCTAATGAAATCCCGGCAGGTCGAGAACACCATCAGCATTGGCAGTCCGTCAGCGTTGCCGACCAGCCTGGCGCGCACCTGATCCCAGCCGCCGAGGTGCCCCATCACCCGCACCCGGTTGTTGTCGGCCTTCTTGAACCACACCTTGCCCGCCGTTTCAGTCCCCATCCGTTCGGCGATCGACGGCCCGCCATCCTGGGCGAACGCCGAGGGATCGAGCACGCCATAGGAGATTTCCTCGTCCTTTTCCCTCGACATAATTCCTAGACCAACCTCGCCAGCGTGCAGCTTCAAGCCAACATTGGGTTCATTCGGCCGGCATCCGTACCACTCGCGGTAGCGCACCATGGCGCCGCGCGGGATCACGCGCCCGTGAACCTGCCACTCGTCCGACGCCACCGCCCACCACCCCACCGAGAACGGCGAGGCCGAGCCCCAGTCCATCGAGCGAAACCGCATCCAATCTTTCGGAATTTCGAACGGCTCGATGACGTGCCGATCGGTGCTCCAGCAGTCGAAGAACGCGCCCAGCGTGACCGACCAGTCACCATCCAGCCACGCCTGCACCAATTCCTTTGAGCCCGATGACCGCAGTCGGCTCTTGTAGGCTTCCACGTCGATAAACTGGTTGTTGTCGACCTTCGACGGGATGAAAACGCGCTGCAGCCCGGTCACCGGATCGGTGAGCACCTTGTTGCCGAGCGGCGCCGGATCAATGTAGCGGGCCTTGATCCATTGGTGTCCAGGCCCACCAGGGTTGCCCGTCAATCTGATACCGACCGGCACGCCGGCACCAGAGCGCAGCGTCGCCAATAGCTTGAAGATCGGCACCGGCGAGGGGAAGTTTCCCGCCTCCTCGATGTAGAGCCGTGAGTAGCTGTGGCCCTGATAAAGCTCGGCGTCGGCGTCGCGCTCTAGATACGCGAACTTCAACCGCGCCCCCTGCGGATCGCGCCATGTCTTCTCCTGCTCGTTATAGGTCCACTTGAGCGGCCCGTAGATCATCCGGCTACGCTCGACCGTGTCCATCAATTCGGTGCGGGTTCGCCGCAGCATGATCCCGGAGGCATTAATCCCGTAGGCGTTGGCGTGAACCATCCATTCGCCTAGCATTCCGTCGGTTTTGCCGCCACCGCGCGCGCCACCGAAGAACACCTCGAACACCGGACATTCGAGCAGCGCCCACTGGGCGAAATTCCCGCCTGGGCTCCAGATCGTTTTGACTTGGTCAGTTTGTGCGTCCATTGCCGTTGCCACTAACCGAATTCGGTTTGGGTGTAACCGAATTCGGTAATGCCGTTAGCTCAAGTGTGTCAGGAACTCCGTACTTCTTGACCCACTCTTCCTTCGTCAGCACCTTTGGCAATTCGGCAACATAGCGCACGTTCACATCTGCGCTGATCAACGTGCGGGTCAGATCGGGCACCACCTTCTTGAGCAGGCAATCGATGGCGCGCACTTGCGCCATGCTCAGGTCGGCGAGCTTACGGCCGTCCTTGTCGACCTCGCTGAAAATGAATTGGTGCAAGACATCCACCAGCCGGATCGCTTGGATTTTGGAACGCACCTCGTCGGGGTGAAACTTCATCTGCCGCCGATGCAGTATTTTTTTACCGCCTAGGTTTGGGCCCGACATGGCTGTTCCTTATGTCCAGTAGGGCTGGCCGCCGGCCCAGTTTTCCAGTTGCCCGGGCAGTCCGGTGACAAAGCCCGAGCCGTGAATGAACGACGCCGGATTGGCCGGCCCCAAGCCCTGGATGCGCCGGATTGGCGACCAGTTGCCACCGCCCTCACCGCCGGCCGGCGGGTTCTTGCCGACGTTCTGATCGTAGATGTATTGGCTCGGGCTGATCTGATGCCCGAGATACATGAAGCTGCCTTGCTCGGCTGGACCGCGCGCACCCCCGAGCAGCGCCGGATTAAGGGTATTAATGTGCCGGTCCTCCTGGCCGCCCGGCATATATTCCGGCGCCTGCAGGCCGAACTTGTCGTAATACTGCTGATAATAATCCTTCATGCTGAAGAATTTACCGTTGGGATCGCCGCGGCCGCCGGGCTGAAACCCGCCCGGAAAGAAACCCGGATTTTGCAGGAAGTTATCCTTGTTGAGATTTGGGTTCATGGGCGGGGGTGCACCCCAATTGGCCGGATTGTCCCACGCATTCTCATACTGTTGCGCCTGCGGTCCGGCGCCCGCAAATGTCTGCGGTGCACCGCCGCCGCCGTCCATGGCCGATTGCGCCATCTGCAGCAGGCCCGGCACTTGGGGCGCCGCCTGTTGCCCCACTCCTCCCAACCCTAATTCCGGTGGCGGTCCGCCGCGTAAAGGCATGGTGCACCTAACTGCTATAATTTGCCAATTCGCCCATCGATCGCCCCCAAGGGTCATACTTGGTGATGCCGGGCCAGGTCTTTATGTCGGGGGCCGTTGGAGCGTATTGGCGGGTCCATGGGGCATTGATGCCGCTGCCGCCCTGGTTGGCGTAGCCACTCTGATAGAAATAACGCATCAGCGCAGGCGCCAGCCATGGCTGCAATGATTGCGGTATATCGTGCGGGAGATTGCCGGCCTTGAATTGTTTGCCGCCAAACAAGTCGGGGCCAACGGTGCCATCCGGGTTGGCGAGGTTAAATCCAGACGATTGCCCTTCCGCCCCAGGAAAATCACCGTAACTATTGTGGCCGTAGACGATATCCGTGAACGGATTGATGCCGTGGGGCATTTGCGGGGTGCGCGCCACCGCGTTTGGGTTTTCCATATTATTACCGGTGATCCAGCCGTTGCCGAACCCGGCTTTATCGTAAGCCTCGGTTTGGGATTTCCAGCCTTCCGGCGGTGCCGTGATGAGCGCAGCCGGATTGCTCCCCCACCCCCACTGATCATCAACCGGGGCCTGAGCCTGAACCGGAGCCTGAGGATAAGCCTGGGCCGCACCGCGGCCGCCGCCGCCGCCGCCACTACCAGCGCCAACGCCGGGGCCAACGCCCATGGCTTGGGAAATACCCCCACCGCCACCCACTCCTTGCGGATCGCCACCACGCAGCATTGCCAACAACCCCGGAATAGACGGCTGCTGTTGAGCCAACGCTGAAACCGAACGGAAATCCATTGGGGTTGCTCCCTATCGGTAGTAGATGCCGGTGACCGCATCATAGAAGCCGGTGGCACCCTCGCGGCCACTAACCCCAAATGAGTTGGTGCCAGCCTTTCCAGTTGCCACGCCGGGGCCATACACGCCGCCGAATTCCGCGCCTCTGGCGCCGGGCGCAATGCCGGGCCCGCCGGTGCTGTAGTAGCCAGGAGCGCCGCGCCCTTGCGATTGCGGGTTGGCACCGACAGTAATCGACAGGCCCGGGCCGCGGCCACTCTCAGGCCCACGGCCGGGGGTGCTAAATGGGTCAAACCCACGGCTGCCGGCTTGGCTTGGAAGGCCGGCCGGCGAGCCACGACTCGGTGCCGGGTCCATCATGCCCCACAAGCCGATCGGGGCCGCCTCACGGCCGACATTGAGCGTTTGCGGGTTTATGTTGCTGAGCAGGTCGGTCAGTTGCGGCCCGAGGGTTTCCGCTTCCTGCTGGCCCCGTGAAGCTGTCGGCGCAGAAAACTGCGCGCCGAGGGGGTCTTGCCCGAATTGCGTTTGGCCCGGCGTTACGTTTGGATCGGCCAACTCAAACCCACGCCCAAGCTGGCCGGGCTCGGCAAGGCCGGGGGCCTGCGGCCCGTAATTCGGGCCGAAGTTGGTCGACAGCTGCTCCAGTTGTTGCTGCTGTTCCTGGTTGCTTCGGAAGTCACCAAAGCGCGAGTCGAAGGGGTCTTGCTGGGTCGGCGCTGTTACATTGGGACCGTAGGTCGGCGCGAACATATCGGGCTGACCGAACCGACTGTCGAAATCGGTCTGCGTCAGGCCAGGCCCGCGGCCCGCCAAGTCATTGAAGGCATTCGCCACGGTTTGGGCCGGACTAGTTTCGGTTTGGGCCGTCGGGGCCTGCGCCGTCGGGGCCTGCTGGGCGTTCATTTCGGCCGCAAGCTGATCATACCCCTGCTGGGTCGTCATCGGACCAACAAGGTCAAAATTGGGATTGGTCTGTGATACGGCGGGGCCGAACAGATCGCCCTTGCCCTGCGCCTGCTCGTTGGCAAACCCTGTCACGCCCGACAGCGATGGCTGGCCGGTAAAGGCGCTCTGCGAGGATTGTGTCGGACCAACGCCGGTAAAGCCTTGCTGCGCGCCCGGCGTCGCTTGCTCGAAGCCGGTCATCATGGGGCCGACCATATTGGTCTGCGTGTTCTGATTGGCCACAATCCCCATGAGGGCTTCCGCCAATTGCGGATTGGTTTGCGCCACTTGCTCGGCCATCGCCTGCACTTGCGCGAATGGGGAGGATTGCAACGCCACGGCCAGTTCATCGCTGCCGCGGCTCGCCGCCTGCGCCTGGCTGGGACCGAAGAAGCCGGCACTGGGGGCGGCCTGATTGGATGCAAACTCGGGACCGAAGACCGAACTCGGAGCCTCCGTGCGATCGTCGGGGTTGACGGGTTCGACCGAGGGGGTGCTTTCCCTACCAGGGCCAAACAACGCCTCTCCCGGTTGCGAGGTTGACGGGCCGCCGATCAGGCCAGGGCCGGTTTGCGGGCCGACATCCTGCGAATTTGGCATGCCGAATGCCATGCCGGGAGCGGCATTGAAGTCGCCCGGGAAGCCGGTGACGCCGGGAGCGGAGGCGTACATGCCGGGCCCGCCGATCGAAGCGCCGGGGGCACCCGGACCAAAGCCGGTCCCGGTAGGGCCGCCGATGCCGTAGGCGCCAAAATCGCCCGTTGACCAGCCGGGCGCGCCGATGGCGTTGCCCATCCCGAAGTTCGATCCCACATCGGGGCCAAAGCCAAAGCCTTGCCCGCCGCCGGTGTAGTCGACGGCACAGCCGCTGAAGCTATCGGCGCTGGGTGCGCAGCCCATGCCGCAGCCGGTGTCGCAGCCGGTAGCACAGCCCATGTCGCAGCCCATGCCGCAGCCGGTGTCGCTGCAGCCGGTAGCGCATCCCACACTGCAGCCACTGTCGCTGCTGGTAGTGCAGCCGGTGCAGCCCGTATCACTGGTGGTGGTACATCCAGTTTCGGCACAGCCGGTCGTTTCACAGCCGGTATCGCTGGTCGTGGTGCACCCTGTCTCGGCACAGCCGGTCGTTTCACAGCCGGCAGTCTCGCAGCCGGTATCGGCGCAACTGGCACACCCAGCACAGCCATCAACCGCGCATCCCGTATCGGCGCAGCCACTGTCGCAACCACTGCAACCGCTGTCGCAGCCGCCGTCGTCGCCGCAGCCACCGCCGAAATCGAACATGCTCGGCCCACACGGGCCGCAGCCTTCGCCGGTCCATCGCCCCGGAATGAACATCCGGCCGCGCACATCGCCGAAGTAGATGTCCTGGCGCACCTTCTGGCCGTTGATCTGGCACCAATCGACGCCGGGCGGAATAAACTCATTCTTCATCCGCAGCGGCATCAGCCGGCCGCGCGGCGTGCGCCGCCGGATCACCGGCTTTTGCGGAGTTTGCGGCGCGGTTTGTGCAACTGCCTTGCGCTTGCGCTTGATCGGCTTGCGATAGCCTTCGGGCAATTCGGCGGTGTTCTTCTTGAAATAGATCAGGGGAGATTTTTTCATGGGATCAGGCTCTTTTGCCGCGACACGCCATATTCGGAATAACCGTCGAGCACGCGCAGCCAGCCGCGTCGGCCGTAGCCGACTTGGCGGTGACAACCGTGCGCGCGCCCCCATTGCTCAATCAGGGGTGTCTTCTCCACGATTTCGGCAAGCTCGCCGCCGGCCAGCCAGGTGATGTGGCTTTTGAGGCCGGTTGGGGCGATCTTGAATTCGGTACAAAAAGCGCAGTTTGGAAACGGCCAGAAAAACGTCCGGCGGTGCACAATGCGCCAGAACACATGCTGCCGGTTATGGGTCGGCCACTTGCGACCGTTGTGCTCAAACGCGCCTTCCAGCAGCGAGGCCTCGAGCCACGGCCAGCAGCGATTGAATTCAGCCGTAAGCCTTGCGTCCGATGCGGGTAGGGGGCGGCATATCGGGCTCGGCATCGGCGTAAGCCTCGACTTCTTCGCCGGCATCGGCCGCGGGTTCGGCATTGCGGGGTTTGGGCTGAAACCGCGCTGGCGTCTTATGCTTTATCGGATTGGGATAGCCTTCGTATTCGTCCGACAGCTGATACGGGTTGATCGTGCCGCTGACCCTGGTGCAAGTCATGTTGGCGGCACCCTCGTAATTCTTGCACAACCCACAGTGATAGGTGAGATTGCCATCGCGCAGATGGGCTACCTGCGGCGTGACGACACCTTCGGTATCGTCGGGAGTTGGATCAACGGGCGGTGCTTCATCGGCCATGGGCCACCTTTAGATGTCGTCGCGTTCTACGAACAAATCCAACTGCAGCGCCTCGCACCAGTCGTACAGTGATTGCAGCGAGGGCACGCAGTGCCCGTTTTCCCACTTGACCAGCGTGTAGTAACCGCAGCCGATTTTGGTCGCGAGATACTTGCGCGCGATGCCGCGCTCGGCGCGCACCGCCTTGAGCGTGGCCACGATCGGGAAGCAGCCGCGGGCATATTTGCGGTAGTGCATCAACCCTTCACGCCAGGGCCACCCCAGCCGGTGCCGCCGGGCATGCCCATGCTGCCGAGCCACGCCCACGGGCTGACCATGCCGTAGCCTTGGGCCGCACCGCCCTGACCGGCAATCGCCTTGTCGTATTCGGGCCGCGTCATGCGGCCGAGGCCCATCATCATGTCGAGCATGCTGGGCGGCTTCTTGGGTTGATCGGCCGGTTGGCCAGAAGGATTGTCATCGCTGGGCCGCTGCTGCGCCTGCGGCATCGGCTGCTCCCACCACTGCTTAGGCTGGTTGCTGCGGTCGAATGGACCCGCCTGCGGGCCCATCATGCCAACGCCCGCCCGGGCCATCTGCAGCATGCGCGGATCGTAGGGCATCGCGGCCTCCTAACCGAATTCGGTTTGCCCCTGACCGAATTCGGTCAGGGCGCACACCGCGGATAACCCATCGCCCACAATTCGCGGTCGGACATCGGCCAATCGCCGTCGAGCGGCAGGTTTTGCCAACCACCGGTGCGGTCGATCCATTGCCGGATCGGCAGCGGGTAATTCGTATAAAGGAATTCGGTTTCAGCCCTCATGTATTCCCTGCGCTCAGCGGAACGCACGGCGTGGAACGCCATGAACGCGCCGGGCGCGATGCACAGGTCGGCCGGATCGACGTACGACAGAACAATGGTGCAGGCCGAATAGCAGGGGCCACGGATTTCAACCTTGGTGCGATTGCGCCGATAGTCGGCAAACCGCAACGTGTGTTCGTCCAGGCGCCCGCCGCGGCCGTATCTGATGACGACCGTGCTGTCCATTGACGGCAGCGGCATCGGCGTGATGGCAATCGGGACCGGCGGTCGCCGCTCGATTGTGGTTGGCACCGTCTTGATGACCCCCACGGTCGGAACCGGCGGCATACGGATCGTCTGCGCGCTCATCGGCTCGTAGGTCTTGGCGTGGATGCTCTCCTGCCCGAGTGCGGCACCGGTCATGACCGTCATGACCGTCATGCCAAGGAGCGCGACCTTCACGACGTGCCCTCGGCCTTGGCGATGGCGGCACGGGCTTCCATCTTCCACGCGCGCAGATCGTTGATCAGCGTTTTGTCGCCGTGGGCAAGGCAATAGTGATCAAGGTTGGCGATGTCCTTGACCAGTTTCAGCAGATCGGGCGCGGCGGCGATCAGGCGGGCGTTTTTCTCGCGCGTTAGGCGGCGCCTTTGGCTAGTGGTTGCGGTCCCATATGTGGGGGTGGTGCTCATGACATAAACCCTCCTGCGTTGCTGGCAGGAGCATTACTGTCACAGTCCGTGACCCAACGCAAGGTTAATTAAATAACATTAATTGACATCGGTTACACAGCGTGTTGTCAATTGCGGGCGGCAAATCACCTCCCGAGGACATCCAGATGAACAGACTACTACTCGCAGCCGTCCTGCTGGCGGGCACGGCTCTCATGACACCAGCCAGCGCAGCAACGCTCACAGTCAGCGCACTAGCCGATGATCAGGTGGTGCCACAGTCGGCATCCGCACCCTGCATCATCTGCGCCACGACGCAGGCCCATAATCCCGTGGGCTTCGGCTACAACAACTTTAACAGCACAGGAAACGATGCGTCGTTCAACCTGTTCTCATCCAATATCACTGGCTCGTTTGCCAATGACGACGATCTCACGGTCACGCCCTATACCGGCAGTCAGCTATCGAACTTCCTAACGTCGGTGGGCGACCTCAACCTCACCTTCGGCGTGGCCATCGACGTGAACAGCACGTCAGCCAAGTCAGAAGTGTTGCAGCAGTTCCGGCTGATCGACCTAGATCAATCGGGCGATGGGCCTCTTGGCTCGCTGGTCCTGTTCAGCATCCTTAATCCGGTGCCGCTGCCCGACATCAGAAACGGAAACGGCAGCGCCGACTACCTGATCACAGGCTTCAATCTGTCCGGCCTCGCCAACCTCGGCGACCGCCTGCTGTTCCAAGCAACATGGTCCGGCGCAGTCGACGGCGGCGAGTCGTTCTACATTGTCCCGCTCGCCGCAGTGCCAATCCCAGCTGCGCTTCCGATGTTCGCGGCCGGTCTTGCCGGCCTCGGGCTGCTGGCGGCTCGGCGTAAAAAGAAGCAGCTTGACGTAGCAGCGGCATAACCAACACGGTCGCCGGGATTTACCTCCACGGCGATCGTCAGCGGCTCGGCGTCTTGCCGCAACTTGGCGCCGGGCCGCGTCCTATTTCGGGGACACCATGTCAGGCGATGTCGTTGTGCTAGTCACTGCGCTAGGCGTGTTGTTCATCGCCTTGGTTGCCGCCTGTGCCGTTGCCTACGGGTTCTGGCGCGGCGGCCTGTGAGCAGCGCGGGCACCGATCGGTGCCGGCAATGCAAGTCCAACCCTCGTCCTTGCCCAGCAATCGGATCGATTGCACCACATCTGGCCGGTTGCCGCGATAGTGCATCGTGACGCGAAACCGCGCCCGGCAATCGTCGCAGGTTAGCTGCACCTCGCCATGCGCGGGCGGATCAGTCCAGCCGATCGTTGGTTGCCACTCCGGTGTATACGGGCGCCAGGCCGGCCGCGGCTTGGGCGGATACGGTCGCCACGGCTTGGGCCGTGGGGGCCGCTCGACTGGCCGGCTATAAACCGGCTCGACCTCCTCATAATTCCGCCGAAACCGCGGCGGCGGCACTGTCAACGCAGGCTGGTCGCTCCAGACATCGGGATGCACCTCACATCGGCCGGCGACGATCGCACGGCACAGCGCCGTGTCGGCCATGGCATCAGGCGCGTCGAAATCCTCGTCAAGACAGTTGTGGACCGAGAAGAACGTGTAAACGTTGTGCGAAGCCATGCTGTCCACAGCTTGTGTCGGATTTCCGACACAAGCCTGTCACATGCCGTTGCAAAGTACAATGGAACTCTGTACGCTCATCT
>Ga0207651_10001122_pt1 | contig 11916 bp, 9 predicted proteins | sample KBSM23metaG_FD_184328 | JGI IMG/M metagenome (GOLD analysis project Ga0207651, IMG submission 184328) | Miscanthus rhizosphere microbial communities from Kellogg Biological Station, Michigan, USA - KBS M2-3 metaG (SPAdes) (version 2) | ecosystem: Host-associated > Plants > Roots > Rhizosphere >... | reverse complement strand
TCATCGATCACCAGGATCAACGGCCGGGCGATGACCCGGCGCGCCACCCAGGCGGAAGCAACGCCGGCGGCGAGGATGAGGATCGCGAGCCCTACCAGCAGCCGCCGTATCGTCGTTTCGATCGGACCGAGGAACTCGGCCTCGGGAATGACGGTCGCCAAGGTCCAGCCGGGGAATGCGAGCGGTGTCAGCGTGACCGCATGGGCATCGCCGGCGGCGACGTAGCGCATCCGGCGTGCGTCCTTCTTGTCTCCGTCGGCAGCGGCGGTGCCACCGGCCTCTTTGAAGGCGCCTTGTGCGACCGCCAGCAGCGGCTGGTCCGAGCGCTGCATGCTGGTCTCGTCGGCGTCCGGATCGGGCGCAGCGATCGTCTTTCCGTCACGGCCAAGGATGAACGCTGCGCCGGTCTTGCCGACGGAAAGCTGCGACAGGAACTGCGCCAGCCGCGTGTTTTCGATGATGACGGCGAGCACGCCCTGGCGCTTCTGATAAACGTCGATCGGCCCGGCGAAAGCGATCGACGGACGCATGCCGACCGGATGGGCGCTGACCTCGAACCAGCTCGGCTCGTCGCTCTCAAAGCCCTTCTTGTACCATTCCTGATCGGTGACGACGAAATCCGTGGGCTCGAAGCTGCGTTTCTCGAACTGAATGTCGCCGACCACGACCTGATACGTGTCGACGCGCCGCTTCACCACGCCGTCGACCGGCGCGATCTCCATCATCTCCAGGCCGAGATCGCCGAGCTTGTGGGCGGCGAAGAAATCGCCGTTCGGCCAGCCGAACGCCACCCAGGAGATGCCCGGTTGCGACTGCAGCTGCGAGAGGAAGACGAATTCGCGTTTGTCGGCCTCGCGCGTGCCGAGGACGTTCTGGACGAACAGCGTGCGGATGGCGGTATGCGCCGCGCTCGCCTGCGTGGTGATGGTCGCGAGTTCCTTCCCCACCGCGGCAACGATCTGGTCGTTGATCGTCGCCGCCAGCTCATGGCTGTTGGTCTCGGCGGTCCGCCACCACAGCACGTGGACGCCGACGGCGCTGACGATGATCGACGCGAGGACGAGGCTGGAGATCGCCACGCGGATCCTGATGCGCATGTCCCGGCTAAAACCTCCGCCGCGGTGGGACGAAGCATAGACTCGCGCCCGGCAACGCGGAAGCGGCCGTCTGGCATCAGTGAATAATGCGATTGATCGCCCGGCGGCCTTGATGTCGCGCCAGCGGACATCAGGTGGACGCCTGCGGGCGCTCGCGTAGCGCCAGCAGCACGCCGCTTCACGTCCACTCCGCTCCCAATAGGCGAAGTGCCGCGGCCCTCCGCGATGTGCCATGAGCGAAATTGCGGCCCGCTACTCGACTAGCTCGTCGGCGACCGCCACGATGTTTGGTAGCGAGACTTCTTTGGACGAGCCGCCGCCAGTTTGGCGCTTGACGTGACCGGGTGGTCAGCGCAGGCCAAACGGGCTGGCGCCTGACCGGCGACGGCTTAGGTCCGTAACCGCGTTGTAGTTCGGCTCGCAACACCACGTTCGGTTTCCCGCCTGTAAGGAAACCCACCTACGGTTTTATATCCACTGTGGCGGGAAAGTCACAGTCTTTCCGATCTCCCCTTTGATACACTATTTTCCTCGCGCTCCGTCGGGGGAGGGCCCGATGAAGAAACTTATCATCGCAGGTCCCCTGCTTGTTACGCTGAGTGGGATTTCGGCGCCCGCAGCTGCTGAACCTGTGACGAACTGGACGGGCTTCTATATCGGTGCCAACGGCGGCTACGGATGGTCGAAGGACTCGACCACGGCGGCTCCATTCCAGAACATCCCACCGTTTCTCGGTCAGACGCTGCTACCCTTCTTTACGTTGAGCAACCCCGTCAATGGTGCGGTCTTCGGCGGTCAGCTCGGCTACAACTATCAGATCGCACCGACCTGGGTGATTGGCGTCGAGGGCGATTTCGACGGGACCGGCCTCAACGGCGCATCGCAGAGCATCCTACCCCAACCCTTTGCGGTCCGTGCCCCCGGCGAGACCAACGGTTTCTCAGCCGCTGAGAACGTCGAATGGCTTGCAAGTGTTCGAGCCCGTCTCGGCTACGCATGGGGACCGAGCCTGTTCTACGTGACCGGCGGCGGCGCTTGGGAGAGAGTCAGAGACAACTATCTCCTCAGCACCAGCAACGTCGTTGGTCTCTTCGGCTCTTCTTCGGCTGGAAGCGCAACCGCGACCCTGTCGGGATATGCTGTAGGCGGCGGTTACGAATGGAAGATCAACCCGAACTGGACCGTGCGCGCCGAATATCTGCACTACGGATTCAGTGGCAGCAGCAACACCAGTATTTTCGCTGTGTGCACCGGCGCTCCCATCAATTTGGTTTGCGGGTCGAACGTGAGCAGCAGCAACCACAATGTCGACGTTGTTCGGCTCGGCGTAAACTACGGGACTTCGGCGCTCGCCGCTGACATGCCGGTCGAAGCGCCGCCGACTGGCCAACCTGTGCCGAACTGGACGGGCTTCTATATCGGTGCCAATGGCGGCTACGGATGGTCGAAAGACTCGACCACGGCCGCTCCATTCCAGAACTTCCCACCTTTTCTCGGTAAGACGTTGATCCCCTTCTTCACGTTGAGCAACCCCGTCAATGGTGCGGTCTTCGGCGGTCAGCTTGGCTACAACTATCAGATCGCACCGACCTGGGTGATTGGCGTCGAGGGTGATTTCGACGGGGCCGGCCTCAACGGCGGATCGCAGAGCATCCTACCCGCTCAACTTGCGGTCTTCCCCGGCGTGACCAACGGTTTCTCCGCGCATGAGAACGTCGAGTGGCTTGCAAGTGTTCGAGCCCGTTTCGGCTACGCATGGGGACCGAGCCTGTTCTATGTGACCGGCGGCGGAGCTTGGGAGAGAGTCAGCGACAACTTTCTCCTCAGCACTAGCTTTGCCGGTTTCGGTGTCTCCGGCTCCTCTTCGGCTGGAAGCGCAACCGCGACCCTGTCGGGATATGCTGTAGGCGGCGGTTACGAATGGAAGATCAATCCGAACTGGACCGTGCGCGCCGAATATCTGCACTACGGATTCAGTGGCAGCAGCAACACCAGTATTTTCGCGGTGTGCACTGGTGCGGTTTGCGGGTCGAACGTCAGCAGCAGCAATCACAATATCGACGTTGTTCGGCTCGCCGTAAACTACATGTGGTGACCAACCTGACCCTGTAGCGAGGCGGGCGTGCCTGAACGATAGAAAGCGTTCTGCGATTCCCTCCTGAATGGGCGGACGCGGCATCCGGTGACGTTGGTCCGCTTAGGGTCAATCGCTACATCCTTGCGACCACCTAACGTCCGCTGTGCTCCGATAGCGTTGCAAAACTTGAGTGACTTTGCGGCTGAGCCGGGCTTTTGTGTTTTGGTCAGGCGTCCGCGCTATGAGCTGAGAGCGGCTGACGGTGTTACCTGCTGCTGCCGCCCAGCTAGGCCACACAGGTGAGTGCGGCCGATGGCGGCGGACGGCAGAGGAACTTGACGAGGCGCCGCAGGTTTTGAGCGATTGCGGTTAGTAGCACCTCGTCTTTGGCTCCGCTTAAGCCTCGCAGTCGCAGCCGGTCGAGCTTGAAGATTCGTTTCATGTGAGCAAAACACATCTCGACCTTTTTGCGCTCCCGGCGCGATTGTTCGAAAGCCTCGGTTTTGGCCAGTGCGCGAGCGACATCGCGGGCGTCCTCATGAAGGTCGCGAGGAATCCACCGCGAAGGCGTGTGGGGGCAGCACCGCATTTTGAATGCGCAGACATCGCAATCGCGCTTTGAGGCACGATAGCGAAGCGTATGGCCGTCGATGACTGTTCCGGTGGTGTGTAGCAGCCTTCCCTTTGGGCAGATGTAGACATTGCGCGATCGGTCGAAGACGAACTCGGCCCGGCTGAAGGTGCCATCGGAGCGTGCCGACTTGTCCCAGACCGGGATGTGCGGTGCGATCCGATGGTCCACCAACCACTTGAGCAGCCTGACCGCGCCATAAACCGTGTCACCTGCCAACCGCCGCGGCTGAAGGTCGAAGCGGTCCTTGACGCGCTCGATCATCGTCTCGGTGACAGCAATCTCGGCTATGCGATTGGCCCGCGTGCCCTCGGCGTCAACGATGATCCCGGCTTTGTTGTCGATGAGATAGTTGGCGTCATAAGCAAAAAATGGATCGGTGTTCTTCCTTGCAATCCATGCCGCCTGCGGATCAGTCAGCGAGACCTGTTTTGGCGGCTTGCGTCTTTTGCCGCCACGACTTGAACCGTCGTCGTCACCGCCGATCTCCTCGTCATGGTCAGCGGCATCGAGGGCAGCAAGGTACTCGCGAACCGCGCGCGAAGCCTCCTCGGCCCGCGGCCAGGCAATGGGCTCATCGCCAGGCACTCGCTGCTTCCTGCCTGCGTCAGCCTTGATCAGGCTCGCATCGATCGAAAATCCCTCGCCGCCGACCAGGCCGGCCGCAATACACTTCGACACCACGTCCTCAAATACCCGACGTAACGTGTCGCTCTGGCGAAAACGCTCGTGCCGGGCACGGCTGAACACCGAATGGTTGGGTATCCCATCCTCAATGCCGAGCTTGCAAAACCACCGATAGGCCAGATTGATCCGTACCTCGGAGCACAGCTGCCGCTCCGAGCGGATCGCAAACACGTAGCCCACAAGCAGCATCCGGATCACCAGCACCGGATCGATCGAAGGCCGACCCGTATGCGAGTAATAGGGCGCAAGCTCCTTGTGTACCCAATCCAGATCGAGAACGCCGTCAATCTGCCTGACCAAATGATCCGTCGGTACCACCTTGTCGAGATCAAACCTGTAGAAGAATTGACCCTGTCCGCGCTCTCGCCGCCCCATCATCGACCGCTCCCTGCGAATCGCAGTGCTGAGCCACGGAATCACGGTCCAACCGCAGTCTCAACCAGAGTTTTGCAACACTATCGGAGGAATAGCGGACAGCGCGAAGGGTGCATCGCTGCCGCTCGACCTTCAGTTACACGGCCTAACGCAATGACGCCGTCAGCAGCGCCACCCGGCTCTTGTACTCGGCGCGCGCCTTGAGCGCGCCGTCCATGTTCACCTCGACGAACCGCGCCAGATTGTTGGGCTGCATCTGGGCGATGCGGTCCATGTCGGCGCTGATCACCGTGCCGATCATGGCATAGCCGCCGCCGGACACGGCGTCGCGATGCAGGATGATCGGCTCGAGGCCGCCGGGCACCTGGATCGAACCGTATGGATAGCCGGCATCGACGATGTTCGAGGGATCGGAGCCGGCGCCGAACGGCTGCTTGCGCTCGCGGAAAACGAGCGGCCGGCCCTTACGGAAGCGATAGCCGATGCGGTCCGCTTCCGGCGCCACCGTCCAGGTGTCCTCGAAGAACGACTTCGCCGATTCGTCGGTGATGCGGTGGAAGTAGAGGCCCGGAAGCACGCGCAGTTCGAGCGATTTCGGATAGATCGGCGCGAGGTCCGCCGGAAGGGTGCGGCCGGCGCGCGCGCCCGGCGGCGCGCTGCCTGTCGAGACAATGTCGCCGGCGGCGAGCTTCCGCCCCGAAAAGCCACCGAGCGCGCCAAGCGCGTAGGTCGAGCGGCTGCCCAGGACCGGCGGCACGTCGATTCCGCCGGCGACCGCGATGTAGATGCGCGCGCCCGCTTTCATAAAGTCGAAGGTGAGCCGGTCGTCGGCGCGCACCGCGAAGGATTCGTTACGCGGCTGCGGCTTGCCGTTGAGCTTCGGCGCCGCTTCGGCGCCGGTGACGGCGACGATCGCAGCTTGGCGGAACAGAAGTTCGGGACCGAGCAAGGTCGCTTCCAGCACCGCCGCACCCTCGTCGTTGCCGACCAGCAGATTGGCCGCCCGCAGTGCGTATTGATCGAGGCCGCCCGAGATCGGAATGCCGATGTTGTAGTAGCCGGGCCGGCCGGCGTCCTGAACGCTTGTGGCAAGGCCCGGCTTGATCACCTCAATGGCCATGGAGCACCTCCACAAGCTGGCGGCTGTAGCCGCCGGGATCGGCGTGAAACGCCTTCAGCGAAAACGTGACTGGCCGGACGGTCAGGTCGAAGGTGCCTGCCTCGACCGCCTTGACGTCGCGGTCGTATTCCTCGCGTGTGATCGGCTTCCATTTGACGATGTCGCCGGGGCGGAAGAACACCATGAAGTCCTTGAGGTACGGGAGCCCCTGCGCCGGGTCGTAGATCGGCGCCGGCGTGATGCCGAACAGCTGATAGCCGCCGGCGCCGCGCACCGAGTAGATGGCGGTGAAACAGCCGCCGTGGCCGACGGTGAGCTTCGGCGTGTCGGTGCGCGGCCGCAGATATTTTGGTACCTCGAGCTGTTTTTCGCGCTCGACCATCTGAAACAGGAACGGCAGCCCGGCGACGAAGCCGACCATGGAAACAAACCAAGGCGCGCCGGAATGCGCGGCGATGAATTCGTCCACCGATTTGTAGCCGTTGATGCGCGCGCCGTATTCGAGGTCGGTGCTTTTGGGGTCCTGATGCCGTTCACGAAAGCGCATCAGCGTCTCGTGGGTCCACGGATCGTTATAGAGCACGGGTATCTCGATGACGCGCGTCGCCAGCTCTAGCTCGGCATCGCCGACCTCCGCCTCGATCTCCTTGAGCGTGCCCAGCATCTTGTCGGGATGGATCACCTCGGGATCGAAGCGCACCAGATACGAGGCGTTCGACGGACAGATCTCCGACACTCCGGCGATGCGGCGCTTCTCCAATTCGGTGCAGATCGCCATGCCCTTGAAGAATGCTTCAAGCGACATCTCCTCGCCGATCTCGGCGAAGACATGCTCGTCGCCGCCGAAGGAATAACGGATTGCGCTCATGCGTATCTCCGGTCCGGTGTCTTCACAGTCCTATCCGCTTCGCGAGTAAGCCGACCCTGACGGGTCAGGCCGCCGCCAGCAGCCGCTCCAAAAATCCGGTATCGAACCGCGCCGCCTGCACTTCGCTGAGCCGGGCCAGCCGCTTCTGCAAAGCTGCGGTAGTGACAACCCCCTCGATGGCGAACTCGTCGAGCGCGCGGCGCAGCCGCGCCAGCGCCAGGTCACGAGTTTCCGCGTGGACGATGATCTTGGCAAGGAGGGAGTCGTAGTAGGGCGGCACTGCGTAGCCCGGATAGAGCATGGTATCGACGCGCACGCCGGGGCCGGCGGGCAATGTCAGCGCGGTGACCCGGCCGGGTGACGGACGGAAGTTCTTGTCGGGGTCTTCGGCGTTGATGCGCACCTCGATCGCCGCCCCGCGCATCGTCACGTCCGGCTGCGCCACCGAAAGCTTATGGCCCTGCGCCACCAGGATCATCTCGCGCACGAGATCGAGGCCGCAGACCATCTCGGTGACCGGATGCTCGACCTGGATGCGCGTGTTCATCTCGATGAAGAAGAACTCGCCGGTGTCATCGTCATAGAGGTATTCGAGCGTCCCGGCGCCGCGATAGCGGGCGCGTTCGGCGAGCCGCACCGCGGAGCCGCACAGCGCCTGCCGCGTGGTCTCGTCGAGCGCCGGCGACGGCGCCTCCTCCCACACCTTCTGCCGCCGCCGCTGCAGCGAGCATTCGCGCTCGAAGCAGTGCACCACCCGTTCGCCGTCGCCCAGCACCTGCACTTCGATATGGCGCGCGCGCCTGAGGAAGCGCTCGAGATAGAGGGCGCCGCTGCCGAATGCCGCCGTGGCCTCGGCCTGCGCCGTCGGAAAGTGCTGCGCGAGCCCCGCTTCGTCCTCGGCGACGCGGATGCCGCGGCCGCCGCCGCCGGCGCTCGCCTTGAGCATGACCGGGTAGCCGATCTGCCGCGCCGCCGTCAGCGCATGGGCGAGATCGGCGACCTCGCCGTCGCTCCCCGGCACGATCGGCACGCCCACCGCCTGTGCCGCGGCGCGTGCTGCCGCCTTGTCGCCCATGGTGCGGATCGTTTCCGGCGCCGGGCCGACGAAGACCAGGCCGGCCGCGCCTACCGCCGCGGCGAATCTGGCATTCTCGGAAAGAAAGCCGTAGCCGGGATGGATGGCGCCAGCGCCGGTCTCGCGGGCGGCGGCGATGATCGCGTCGGCGTTGAGGTAGCTCTTGGCCGCCGGTGGCGGACCGATGGAGACCGCCTCGTCGGCGTAGCGTACCGCAAGGCTGTCCTTGTCGGCCTCGCTGAACACCGCGACGGTGCGCAGCCCAAGCTCCTTCGCTGCGCGAATGACGCGCACGGCGATCTCACCGCGGTTGGCGACCAGGAGCTTGTCGAACACGCGTGAGGCTCAGGCGGTCTCGATCAGCAGCACGGCCTGCCCGGGCTCGACCGCCGCCTCGTTGTCGAGCAGGAAGCGCACGATCTTGCCGCTCGCGTCGGCATGCACTTCGGTGAATTGCTTCATCACCTCGACCAGCCCGATGACGTCGCCTTCGGCAACGCGATCGCCGTCCTCCTTGTAGGGCGGTTTCTCCGGCGCCGGACGCCGGTAGAAAATTCCCGGCAGCGGACTCAACACCTCATGCTGCGCCATCCTCAGACCCCTTCTTAAAAAGCGCGGCTAACCGAGATAGTCGGCGACCGCCGCCTTGACCGCCTGCGCCACCTCGACCGCGTTCGGCGTGTCCGAGTGGACGCAGATGCAGTCGGCACGGACATGCACATTGCTGCCGTTGACCGATTTGGCCACGCCCTCCTTGACGGCGCGAAGCGCACCCTCGGCGGCGCGTTTCGGATCGACGGCGTGATGCTCGCGGGTGATGATCAGCGTGCCGTCGTCGGCGTAGTCGAGATCGGCGTAGTACTCGGAAATGAACTCAAGTCCGGCGCCAGTGTAGACCTGCTCGTGCAACGTGCCGGCCATGCCGAGCACGGGCACGTTGAACACCTTGGCGGCGTCGGCGACCGCCTTCGCCACCTCCTGCGATTTCGCCGCCATGCCGTAGAGCGAACCGTGCGGCTTGACGTGGAACAGATCCATGCCCTCGCGTTCCAGGAACCCCTTGAGCGCGCCGACCTGATAGATGATGCAATCGGTCAGCTCTTCAGGCCGCATCTTCATCTCGCGCCGGCCGAAACCCTGCAGGTCGGGCAGCGAAGGGTGCGCGCCGACCCGCACCTTGTGCTGCTTCGCGAGGCGCACGGTGCGCGCCATCACCGTCGGATCGGAGGCGTGAAAACCGCAGGCGACGTTGGCGATGGTGATGTGGGGCATCATGCCTTCATCGTCGCCGATCTTGTAGAGGCCGAAGCTTTCGCCCATGTCGCAGTTGATCGCGAGCTTGATCGCGTTTCCCTTCGCTGCAGACATTCGGCTTATCTCCTCGCTTCACGAAACTCTTGGCTCTGAACGTATCAGCAAAGCTCGCTAGGCCCCGGTATCCTTGAGCTCGATCTCGACGAAGGTCATGGTCTCGGGCCCGGCATTGATCACGTCGTGCTCGACGCCGGCCTTGCGGAAATACGATTGGCCTTTGTGCAGCTGCGCCCGCGAGCGGCCGCCGTCCGGGCCGACCAGCTCCAGCTCGCCGTCGACGACCGGCACAACGACGTAGTCGTAGCCATGGCGGTGCCAGCCGGTGGCCGCTCCAGGCGCGAAGCGCCACTCGGTCACCCGCAGATGATCGTTCTCAAGCTGCACGGTCGGAACCGCCCGGTTGTCGCTCATACCGTCCTCGTTGCGCTGACGCTCGCCATTTTCGCCAATCTAGCTCAATCCTTGAGTCGCAGCATCACGAACTGGCGCAGCTGGTCGGCGATCACCGCGAGGATGAGGAGGACGCCGATCACCACCTCCTGCAGGTAGGACTGGATCTGCGCCAGGTCCATTCCGTTCTGGATGAGCCCGATGAAGATGGCGCCGAGCACGACATTGCCGACGCTGCCGATGCCGCCGCGCAGGCTCACCCCGCCAATGACGCAGGCTGCAATCGAGTCGAGTGGCATCGAAGCGCCGATATTGGCTTCACCGGTTTCGAGCCGCGCGGTGAGCAGCGCGCCCGCGACCGACGCGAGCGCGCCGCAGAGGACGTAGGCCATGAACAGGTAGAACCGCGTGTCGATGCCGGAAAGCCGCGACGCCTTGAGGTTGCCGCCGACCGCATAAAAGTAGCGTCCCATGCGCGTCCAGTTCAGCAGGATGTACATCGCCACGAACAGCCCGGCGGTCACATAGACCGGCGAGGGAATGTCGAGGATGCGCGAGAAATTGAAGATCGTGCCGAAGGCGTCGGGAAGGCCGTAGACCGGAACGCCGCTGGTCAAGGTCAGGGCGATGCCGAAGCTGATGGTCGCCGTGCCGAGCGTCATCATGAACGGCGAGACGTTGAACACGGCGACGCCGACACCGTTGACGACGCCGACAAAGGTGCCGGCGCCGATGCCGGCGAGGATGCCTAAGGTCAGCGTGATCGCGGTCGCGTCGGGGTGCGCGGCATGAAGCGGCGCCATGGTCAGCGCGGTGATCACCGAAGTGATGGCGACGATCTTGCCGACCGAGAGATCGAAGCCGCCGGTAAGCAGCGCCAGCATCTGCCCCATGGCGACGATGGCGAGATAGGTCGCCTGGCGGGCGACCGTGATCAGGTTTTCGGTGGTCAGGAAGCGCGACGACAGCGAGCCGAAGACAATCAGCGCGATGACCAGCAGAAACGGCAGAACGCCAATGCGCACGAACAGCCGCTGCAGCGGCACGCTGTACCCCATGAGGCGCTGCGTCTCTTTCTGGTCCATTACGCGCGCGTCCGTTCAAAGAAGTTGGCCAGCACGCGATCCTGGGTGATCTCCTCGCCGGCAAGCTCGGCGCGCAGGTCGCCGCGGTACATGACATAGGTGCGGTTGGTCAGGTGCAGAATTTCCGGCAGATCCGAGGAGATCAAGAGCACGCCGGCGCCGCTCTCGCAGAGATCGCGGATGAAGCCGTAGATCGCGACGCGGGTGCCGACATCGACGCCGACGGTCGGCTCGTCGAGGATGAACAGCTTCACGGCCGAGACCAGGCCCTTGGCCAGCAGGACCTTCTGCTGATTGCCGCCGGACAGCCGCTCCGGATCGCGCTCGATATTGCGCGGCTGCAGATTGAGGCGGTCCGCCACATCGCGGACCTTGCTGCGCTCGCTGCCGCGATCGAGAAAGCCGAAGCGGGTGAACGGGCGCGCCCCGAGCCACGGCAGTGCAACATTCTCGCGGACGCTGCGCATCATCACGAGCCCTTCCTCGCGCCGGTCGGGCGGCAGATAGAAGGCGCCGCGGTCGAGCATCTCCCGCGCCGAACGCCCGGTGACATCGTGCCCGTCGAACACGACGCGGCCGGAGGCGAGGCTCTCGAGGCCGAAGCAGGCGCGGCCGGCGACCGACTTGCCGCTGCCGACCAGGCCGGCGATCCCGACAACCTCGCCGGCGCGCACCACGAGCGAGAGGTTGCGGACCAGATGATCGGCGGTGGTGAGCCCCGACACTTCGAGCAGCGGCCGCTCCGGCCGATACGCGATCTTGGGAAACACCTGGCTGATGACGCGCCCGGTCATGAGTTGCAGCAGCCGCTCGTCGTCGGCTTCGGCGACATCGAGCGTTGCCACGCGCTTGCCGTCGCGCAGCACCGTCACCCGGTCGCCGAGATGGCTGATCTCGCTCATCCGGTGGGTGACGTAGACGACGCCGACGCCCCGCGCCTTCGCCTGCTCGATCATGGCGAACAGGCGCTGCGCTTCGCGATCCGTCAGCGAGGCCGTGGGTTCGTCGAGGATCAGCACCGAGAGGTCGGTGCGGAACGCCTTGGCGATCTCGACCATCTGCTGCTCGGCGCGGGTCAGATCCTGGACCCGCTGGCGGGGCCGCAACGGAAAGCCGAGCCGCTTGAGAATGTCGTCGGCGCGGCGATGCACCTCGGGCTTGTCGAGAAAGCCGCGGCTCGTCAGCTCGGCGCCGAGG
>Ga0207651_10001118_pt1 | contig 11949 bp, 10 predicted proteins | sample KBSM23metaG_FD_184328 | JGI IMG/M metagenome (GOLD analysis project Ga0207651, IMG submission 184328) | Miscanthus rhizosphere microbial communities from Kellogg Biological Station, Michigan, USA - KBS M2-3 metaG (SPAdes) (version 2) | ecosystem: Host-associated > Plants > Roots > Rhizosphere >... | reverse complement strand
GAAGCTTGCTGGTGCCCGACCGAGTGCAACGGCAACGTGTGCGTGTGCGGCGGCGGCCAGTTCCTCGCGTGCGAGAACAAGGCCGGTTCATGCGCCAGCGAGCTCGCGGCCGTGCAGACCAAGTGCGCCGGCCAGTCGTTCATCCAGTTCATCGGCGAGATCTGCAGCGGCCAGAACGCGACGTGCGTGGCCGGTTGCCTGGCGAACCTGAAGAACACCGGATCGTGCTCGGAGATCGATTGCGGTTTCTGCACGGTCTGCGACTGCGCCGCGCCGGCGATGCCCTCGCCGTTCGCAACCTGCCTGGCGAACTGCTCGGGGCTCGACTGACATGACCCCGCACCGGAAACACGTCGGACTTCTCGTGCTCGCCGTCGCACTGTTCGGCTGCGGTGGCTCCATCAAAGGCCCGGACGGCTCGACGGCCGGCGCCTGCGCGACGCTGGGGGCGTGCGAGTGCATGGCCGCCAGCGATCGCTGCTCCGCGCGCACCGAGGCGTGCTGGTGCCCGAGCGAATGCAACCCCAACATTGCCTGCATCTGCGGCGGCGGCAGGTTCCTGGGGTGCGACGACAGGTCGGTGGTCAGTAGCTGCGAAGCGGAGCTGGCGCGCGTGGAGGCGATGTGCGGGGCGACGGCGATGGTCGGCCAGGTCCGCAGCCTTTGCGCGACGGGCAATCCCGTGTGCATCCAGGGGTGCCTGGCGCAGCTCACCACGACGCAGTCATGCTCGCAGATCGTCTGCGGTTTCTGCCTCACTTGTGACTGCGTGCTGCCGGAGATGCCGTCCGCGCTCAAGACCTGCGTCGACGGCTGCGCGCAGCCGTAATCGGCGCGCTGAAACTCATTGACTCGCGCCGCGTGACCTCCTATCAAGAGGTCCCGGACGTATGGATCTCTGTCTGCGAGGCGGCCGGGTCATCGATCCGGGACGAGGCGTCGACGCCGAGGCGGACGTGATTCTGAAGGACGGCGTGGTGGCGCGGTCGGGCAAGGGGATCGCCGCCGGGCTGGGCGCTGATGTCCGCGTCATCGACGTCCGCGGCAAGTGGGTGGTGCCCGGGTTCATCGATCTGCACACCCACCTGCGCGAGCCCGGGCACGAGTACAAGGAAGACATCCTGACGGGCACGCGCGCCGCGGCCGCGGGCGGGTTCACCGCCGTGTGCGCGATGCCCAACACCACCCCGCCCAACGACACGCGCGCCGTGACCGAGCTGATCGTCCGCCGCGCGCTCGAGGTGGGCGCGGTGCGGGTCTACCCGGTGGGCGCCATCTCGAAGGGCCTGGCGGGCGAGACGCTGGCCGAGATGGGCGAGCTGAAGGACGCGGGCTGCGTCGCGGTGTCCGACGACGGCCGGCCCGTGATGAACGCCGAGCTGATGCGCCGGGCGATGGAGTACGCGCGCACGTTCGGGCTGACGATCGTGCAGCACTGCGAGGACCTGTCGCTGTCGCACGGCGGGGCGATGAACGAGGGCATCGTCTCGACGCGCGCCGGGATCCGCGCCCAGCCGGCGTCGGCGGAGTCGGCGATGGTCGCGCGCGACCTCGAGTTGTGCGCGCTGACGGGCGCGCGCTACCACGTGGCCCACATCAGCAGCGCCGACTCGGTCCGCCTGGTGCGCGAGGCCAAGCGCCGCGGGCTGCCCGTCACCTGCGAGGTGACGCCCCACCACTTGACGCTGACCGACGAGGCCTGCGCGGGCTACGACACGTCGACCAAGTGCAACCCGCCGCTGCGCACGGGCGCCGACGTCGAAGCGCTGCGCGAGGCGGTGGCCGACGGGACGATCGACGCGATCGCGACCGACCACGCGCCGCACTCGGCGGTGGAGAAGGACGTCGAGTTCGAGGAGGCGGCGTTCGGGATGATTGGCCTCGAGACCGCGCTGCCGCTGGTGCTCGAGCTGGTGCGCGCCGGCCAGTTGACGCCGGCCGCGCTGGTCACGCGCCTCAGCGTCGCGCCGGCCGCGGCGTTTGGCCTGACGGGCGGCACGCTGGCCGACGGCGCCCCGGCGGACGTCACCGTGATCGACCCCGACGCCAGCTGGACCTGTGACGCGGGCGCGCTGCGCTCGCGCTCGCGCAACACGCCATTTTCGGGCAAAAACTTGCGTGGCCGGGCGGCGCTGACCGTCGTCGGCGGTACAATCGCCTACTCGGCAGCAGGAATGAAGGGACTGACGTGAGCCACGAAAACGATTCATTGCCTCCCGCACTGCTCGCGATGGAGGACGGCAGCGTCTTCCGTGGCTTCGGCTTCGGGGCGGCCGGCGACGGCGCGGGCGAGATCGTCTTCAACACGGCGATCACGGGCTACCAGGAGGTGCTGACGGATCCGTCGTACCGCGGCCAGATCGTCACCATGACGGCGCCCGAGATCGGCAACGTCGGCGTCAATGCCGTCGACTTCGAGTCGGCGCGACCCTGGTGCGCGGGGTTCGTGGTGCGCGAGCTGTCGCCGATGGTTTCGAACTGGCGCGCGTCCGGATCGCTGCATTCGTTGCTGGCCGACCACGGCGTCGCCGGCATCTCGGGCATCGACACGCGCGCGGTCACGCGTCGCATCCGCCTGTCGGGCGCGCAGCGCGCCGTCATCACGCGGGCGGTCGGCGATCCGGCGGGCGCGGTCGAGCGCGCGCGCAAGCACCCTTCGCTGGAAGGGCGCGACCTGGTCCGCGAGGTGACGGCCGCGTCGGGCTACGAATGGAACGAGCCGGTGTGGCCGGGCCCGACGTCCGGACGCCCGCCCGAGCCGCCGCCCGAGCGGTTCCACGTCGTCGCCTACGACTTCGGCATCAAGCGTGGCATCTTGCGGCGGCTGCGTTCGTCGGGCTGCCGGGTCAGCGTCGTCCCGGCGGCGACGCCGGCGCGCGACGTGCTGGCGATGAAGCCGGACGGGATCTTCCTGTCGAACGGCCCCGGCGATCCGGCCGCGGTCGGCTACGCGGTGGAGTCGGCGCGGGAGCTGACGCGCTCGAAGCTGCCCGTGTTCGGCATCTGCCTGGGCCACCAGATCCTGGGGCTGGCGCTGGGCGGCAAGACCTACAAGCTGAAGTTCGGCCACCACGGCGCGAACCACCCGGTGATGGACCTGGGCACGCGCAAGGTCGAGATCACGTCGCAGAACCACGGCTTCGCCGTCGACGTCGACTCGATGCAGGGCCGGGCGGTGCTGTCGCACGTCAGCCTGAACGACAAGACGGTCGAGGGTATGCGTCACGGCGAGCTGCCCGTGTTCGGCGTGCAGTACCACCCCGAGGCCTCGCCCGGGCCGAACGACGCCAGCTACCTGTTCGATCGCTTCTGCACGCTGATGCAGGAGCGCACCCGGCGCTAGGCGCCCCGCCGCGCGAGCGTGCAATGATCTATCCCCTCCTGGATCGCCTGGCCGAGCGCTACAGCGAGAAGGAGCACAAGCTGGAGGCGATGCGCGCGCGCGAGGAGTACTTCGATCGCGCGGGCAAGGTGTTCGATGACGACGCCGAGCTGTTCGAGGGGCGTATGGCGTCGTTCCTGGAGTGGTACGTGCTGGAGCGGCCGCTCGCCGGCATCGGGCTCACGCCGGTGGCGTGCGCGATCGAGGAAGGGGGAGCTCGGCCGACCGACGAGCGCAGGGCGCTGGCGTCCCTGGCGTCCAGCCACCGCAGCGTGTTCGAGCTGTTCACGGTCGACGGCGAGGTGCTGGACGTCGAGGATCTGATCGGCGGCGCCCGATTCGCGGTGCGCGAACGGCGCAAGCCGCTCGGGATGACGGTCGGCGACATCTTCGAGGCGCGCGTGGTGTGGGACGGCGACACCGTCGTGTTCGGACGGACGTTCCTGTTCCATCCGCCCGACGCGCGCGAGGTCGTGCTCGAATGGGTCGAACGCGCGGTCGCGACCAATGTCGCGCGCGAGGAGATCCTTTTCCACCTTTCGCGGCAGCACATTCGCTGGCACCGGCACGGTCACGTCGGGGCGGCGAAGGTCTACCGCGATGCCTGACGATCATATCGGGACCCTGGGAGGGTCCCGAGCCTCCCGCGACGGGCTCGCGCAGGCAGAGCCCGCGCTCCCCCACGCGATGGTCCCGCTGCCCGCGCGGCGGCGGCGCTGGGGCTGGCGCGGATGGTTGGCGGCGATAGCTGTGGCAGGCGCGGTCCATGTGGCCGGCGCGAACATCTACCTGGTCGCGGCCGCGCGGCCGGCGACCGTGGCGGACGTCGGCGCGGCGCCGGTGCGGCCCTACGCCATCGTGCTGGGGAACAGGGTGTTCGCGGACGGCAGGCCCTGCGCGGAGCTGGAGTCGCGTCTGGAGACGGCGGTCGCGCTCTACCGGGCGGGGCGGGCCGCGAAGATCGTCGTGTCGGGCGCCAGCGCGCGCGCTCGCGGCTACAACGAGCCACGCGCCATGGCGGCCTGGCTGGAGGAGCGCGGGGTGAAGCCGGCCGACATCGTCGCGGACGAGAGCGGTCACCGCACGGCGGCGACCATGAAAGATTCGGCGGCCCTGGGCGTGCGGTCGGCGCTGATCGTCACGCAGGGCTATCACTTGCCGCGCGCGCTGTTCCTGGCCCGCCGCGCCGGGATCGACGCCATCGGGGTGCCGGCGCCGGTTCGGCGGTGGGGCATGGCGAGCACCGTCTGGCTCACCTGTCGCGAGACCGCGGCGCGCGCCGAGGCCGTGCTCGAGGTGGCGTTGCGCGGGGTGCACTGACGGTGTCCCTCCCCGTGGTCGCGTTGCAAATACGGCGGGCCTTGGTTAGAAAACCGGGCATGCGACGCGCGTCCCTGGCCCTCAAAGGTGCGATTCCGCTGTCTGTGTTGCTGTTCGCCTGCGTCGAGCAGGACGTGGACAAGCCGACGGCCGAAGATCTGGCGGCGGCGAAGCAGAACGTCCTGACGACGCCGCCGACGCCGCGGTATCCCGTCAACGCGGACCTCGATGGCAAGCTCGTCTACCTGGGGCTGGACGTCGATCAGATACCGATCGAGCCGGGCAAGGACGTGACGCTGACGCACTACTGGAAGCTGGTGTCGCCGCCCGGATCGGACTGGAAGACGTTCACGCACCTCAACGGCGCCGGGAACAAGAACTTCATCAACGCCGATCACGCGCCGGTGAAGGGCAAGTATCCGGTCGGCTCGTGGAAGGCGGGCGAGATCATCCGCGACCAGCACACCGTCCGCTTGCCCCCCACCTGGACGCAGCCGTCGGTCGAGATCTACGTCGGGCTGTGGCGCGGGCCGACGCGCATGCCGATCCGCACCGGACCTCACGACAACGACGGGCGCGTTCTGGCGGCGACCGTCCCGGTCAGCGCCAGCCCGGCCAAGTCCGAACCGCGCAAGCGCTACGTCGCGCGCATGGTGACCAAGCCCCTGAAGATCGACGGCAAGCTGGACGATGCCGCGTGGGCGGCGGCGCCCGCGACGGGGCCGTTCGTCAACACGCTGAACGGCACGCCGGTTCCGCAGAAGACCGAGGCCAAGCTGCTGTGGGACAAGAAGTTCCTCTACATCGGCATCGAGAACGAGGACTCGGACGTCTGGGCGAAGCTGGACAAGCGCGACGACAAGCTGTGGACCGAGGAAGCCGACGAGATCATGATCGACGCCGACGGCAACGGCCGCACGTACATCGAGCTGCAGGTGGCACCGAACGGCAACCTGTTCGACACCTATCTGCCCGAGCGGCGCAAGTACGAGGACACGATCAACCCGAAGATGAAGCCGTTCTCGTGGAACTCGAAGACGGTCGCCAAGGTGCGCGTCGACGGCACGCTGAACAAGCGCGAGGATCAGGACAAGGGCTGGACGGCCGAGATCGCGATTCCCCTGGAGGACGTCAAGGGGATGGACGACAAGTCGACGCTGACGCTGCCGCCCGTGCCGGGCAACGTGTGGCGCATCAACATGTACCGGATGGACGTGCCGCAGGGTAAGCCGCAGCAGGCGGCGGGCTGGTCGCCGCCGCTGGTGGGCGACTTCCACGTGCTCGATCGCTTCGGCGAGCTGGTGTTCGGCGACGCGCAGGGCGCGGTGCCTCCGCCGGCGCCGCCGCCGGCGCCTGCTGCGGTGGCGAAGGAGAAAGCGGGCGGCCCCGCCTCCACGCCCGTCAGCGCGAGCGGCGACCGCAAGGCCACCGCCGCCGCCAAGGCCGCAAGCACCGGCAAGAAGAAGGAGTGACCACCTCGCTTTCCTCCCTCTCCCGCTTGCGGGAGAGGGTCGGGGTGAGGGCAAGCCGCTTTCGGGCGACGCGCGCGCGGGAGAGGGTCGGGGTGAGGGCAAGCCGCTTTCGGGCGACGCGCGCGCGGGAGAGGGTCGGGGTGAGGGCCCGTGGCCTGATCGCGCTCGGACTGGTCGCGGCGTGCGCGTCCACGTCTACGAGAACGTCCACGTCAACGTCGGCGGCAGCGACTGCGCCGGACCCGAGCCGGCGGTCGGTCGGGACGCCGCCGATGTACGAAGGCAGTCAGACGCCGGGGTTCGAACCGGCCGGCAAAGGGGCGGCGAAGTATGCGACGACGGCGGGAGCCGACGGCCGCGGGCCGGTGCCGGCGGATGATCTGCGGCGCTCGTTGCTGGGCGAGGTGCGCGCAGCGGCGCGCAAGCAAGGCCGCAAGCCGCCCGAGGTGGACGCGCGTCTCGACTGGGCGATGACGGATCTGGCGCGGCAGGTGCGCGACGACGATCTGCCGGCGCTGGACGTGGTCGACTTCTTGCTCGCGCACTACGGTCTGGTCGAGCCGTCACCGCACATCCTGCTGTCCAGCGTGCCGCTGCGAGGCGCGGCGGAGCTGAGCGCGCACACGCGCGGCGAGATCGTCGAGATGCTGCGCGGCGACGACATCAATCGCGTCGGGCTGGGCATCGATCGCACGAACGACACGATCTACATCGCGCTGGCGCTGCAGGCGAGACGCGTCGAACTGCTGGAGGCGATCCCGCGGCACCTGCCCGCGCGCGGTCACGCGCCGATCGCCGTGCGCATCGGCGCCGCCCTCACGAAACCCGAGGTCGCCATCACCGCGCCCGACGGCAGCGTGCGCGAACAGACGCCGCCCCTGCAGAAAGGCGTCGTGCGCGCGGAGCTTCAGTGCGCCGCGGACGGCCGCTACCAGGTCGAGGTGGTCGCCACCGAGAAGACGGGCAGCGCCGTGCTCGCGAACTTCCCCGTGTACTGCGGCGTCGCCCCGCCGTCGACCACGCCGCGCGGCGCGGGCGTCCGCCCGGCGGTGGTCACCGTCGACGAGGCCGAACAGCAGTTGCTCGCGCTGATCAACCGCGATCGGAAGCTGGCCGGGGTGCCGCCGGTGACGCTGGACGATCGGCTGACCGCGATCGCGCGCGCGCACACGCACGACATGGTCGACCACGACTTCGTCGGCCACGTGTCGCCGCGGACGGGCGGTCCGGTCGACCGCGTTCATCGCGCGGGCCTCACGCCGGGGTTCGTGTCCGAGAACGTCGGCCGCGGCTACACCGCCGAGGAGGCGGAGCAGGGCTTCATGGCCAGCCCGGGGCACCGCGCGAACATCGTCGATCCGCGCCCGCACAAGGTCGGCGTCGGCGTCGTGTTCGGCGAAGCCGTCACCGGCACGAAACCGATGTTCGTGACCCAGCTGTTCACGAACTGAGTCGCATGGGCCGCGCATCCAGGTTCACCATCGCCGCCTGGCTGCTCGTCGGGTGGCCTTCCGGCCCCGTGTCACCCGTGCCCACGCCGCCCCAGCCGAACGGCGCGTTCCGCCTGCGGCTCTGCACGGAGGCGCCCGTCCGCCTGCCGGGTCCGCCGGGCGCGCAGCAATCCCGCGGTTGCGTGGCGACGTTCACGCAGGTTCTGTCCGACGCGGCGACGGTTCGCTGGGTCGGCGCCACGCAGGTCAAGCGCCGGTACCTCGTCTACGCGCCCGATCGCTTGCCGGCCACGCCGGTGCCCGTCGTGTTCATGTTCCCCGGATACTCGGCCAGCGCCGAGGCCGCGGCCTTCTATTACACGCATGGATCATTCGAACGCCTGGCCGATCGGGACGGCTTCGTCGTCGTGTACGGCAACGGCCTGCCCAACCCGCCACCGACGGGCGACAAGCCGTCGATGCCCGAGGGCGGCTTCCTTCAAGGTTGCTTCCCTCCCCACGCCGCCGAGGGGATCGACGTCGCTTATGTCCGCCAGATCGTCGCAGAGCTCGCGACCGAGCTCAGCATCGATCGGTCGCGCATCTACGCGACCGGCCTCTCCGCCGGCGGCGGGATGTCCTTCCAGCTCGCGCTGGAGGCCCCTGATCTGGTCGCCGCCATCGCGCCCGTCGCGGGCCTTCCGTTTCAACCGAACGGCGCGTGGCGCCACTCCTGCCACCCGCGGCCCGGCCACGAGCGCGTCTCCATCGCGATGCTGGCCGCGACGCACGATCGCTTCATCTCATACGGCCCGGGCGGATCGCCGGAGTACCCGAATGCCCATTATCCGGGGATGGAGCAGACGCGCGACGCCTGGCTGGCAGCCCTGCGCATCAAAGGACCGCCGGTCGTCGACCGGCTTCCCGACCTCGTCCAGGGCGACTCCCTCACGGCGCAGACCGGCGTTTCCACCAGCACGATCGAGCGCCAGCGCTTTCCGCCCGGCCCTGACGGGCAGGAGCTCTGGTACTACAAGGCCGAGGGGATGGGCCACTGGTGGCCGAACCCGGTGCAGAGCTGGTCGGGCCTCTGGCCACGCTTCGGCAAGACGAACCAGGACGTCGACTTCGCCGACGAGGCGTGGGAGTTCTTCAGGCGCCACCGCCTCAGTAGGTGATCGCGAACGCGACGCGGAAGAAGGCCCCACGCGGATCGATGTTCCCGAGGTCCACGGGAGCGATCTTCGACTGATCGCGCGGTGACGCCGGCGGCGCCAGCATCAGGTGGTGGCCTTGCGCCCAGCCGTACCCGCCCTCGGCGCTGACCCAGGCGCCGACGGGGCTCGACTCGCCGGACACGCGGACGGCGGCCCCCACGCTCGGGTCGACGGCGAGCACGTCGAAGTGATCCTCCAGGTTCTTCGCGTTCGGGCTGGACGGGTCGACGAGCGTGGCGCCTCCGCGCAGCAGCCCGGGCGCGAGGCGGGCGAAGCCATACGCGTAGGAACGGCCGTAATACCGCCCCTCGGCGAACGCCGTCAGCCGCCAGAGGCTGAGGGACGACGCGACACCCCGGGCCTCCGAGCTGCTCACGCCGTAGTCGGTGCCGAACCCGGCGGCGACGACGAACGAACCGGAGCGCAGCAGCGGATGCGCGATCGACAGCGAGAGCTGCGGCATCGCATCCGTCCCCGAGAACGGATCGAAGGCGGAGCTGCGAATCAGCGTGGTGCGCACGCCGAGAGTGCCCTGCACGACGTCCAGCCTGGGGCCGGCGCTCTCTTGCGCGATGACCTGCGCGGCCGCGGGCGCCGGTGCCACGAGCGCCAGCAGACCTGACGCAGCCAGAATCAACCCGCCGCGATTGACAAAGCTCATTGGTAGGGACCTCCCACGAGGACGCTGGAATACAGACGGCGGGTCTCATCGTCGAGCGTGGCGGCGTCGTAGACCGTCGCGCCGCCACCGCCGCCGGCGTGAAGGATCACCACGAAGCGGCCGTCGGCGGTCTGCACCTCCAGCACCTGCCGCACGGTTCTCTCGATCAGCAGCGACCGCGGGTGTGTGTCGAGGATGCCCGTCGCCACGACCTGGGTGCCGCCGGGCGCGAACGTCCACACCTGATCGCCGGCGGGCGACATCGAGAACGCGATCGACGTCGTGGACGTCACCAGCGGCGCGGCGGTCCGCGTCTGCAGATCGAGCACGTAGAACTCGCTGGCGGCCGAGGTCTGCAGCACGCGCAGGTTCGGATGCTGCGGCACGGGCAGCACGGCGGACACGGCGGCCACGACGCCCACCGTCTCGATGCTGCGGTACGGCCGCCCCGCGGTCTGCCCCAGCTCCCAGAACGCGACACCGTCCGTCGGGGCGCCGCCGTTCCACAGCAGCGCGACGTCGACCGCCGCGCCCGCGCCGCCGCCGGCGACGTCCGTCACCAGCGACAGGCTCTGGTAGCGCGCGGGCAGGGCGACGGCCGTCGTCAGGCTGGTCACCGGATCGACCAGCACGGCCGCGCTGCGCGTGGGCACCAGCGCCGCCAGCCGCAGGCCGCCGTCGGTGCGCACGAACGCGATGTCCGAAGGCACGCCGCCAACGTCGGTCAGGTTCACGGTGGGCCGGAAGCCCGTCGTCCCCGGGTCCGGCTCGAGGGTCAGCGTGATGACGCTGGAGTCGTTCTGCAGCCGCACGCCGATGCGCGCGTCGCTGTCGCTGGCCGGATCGCCGTCGTCGACCGTGATCGCGGCGGGCGTGAGGCGCCGGCTGTCCGTTCCGCTGGTGAGCGGAACCGAGATCTCGTTGCTCGGGTTGGCGAGGTCGAGGATCGACAGGTCCTGGTTCGACTCGACGACCAGCAGCCGGCGCGCGCCGCCCGGCAGCGCCAGCGTGGGCGTGAACGTGAGCCGCGCCGGCCGGCCCCCGAAGCTGTGCAGCGTGTGCGCGACCGCCGTCGCCGTCTCCGGGGGCTGCGTCAGGTCCAGGAACACCAGCTCGTTCGGGTTCTGGACGAACGGCTGATTGGGGCCCGACGCCGGGTAGAGGATCACCCAGCGCTCCTCGATCGGATCGATCGCCAGGCCGGCGAGCGGATCGGTCAGCGTGGTCAGCTCGTAGCGGTGCGAGACGAGGGCGGCGCCGAATTCGATCACGGTCAGCGACGGCTTCTCGTCGGGCTCCGTATCGCCGACGGGGGCGCGATGACCCGCCGACAGCACCAGCAGCTTGTTGCCCCGCGGCGACGGCTGGACGTTCAGGATGTGCTTGCCGACGGAGATGTGCTCGATGCGCAGACTCTGATCGGCGCCCGGCACCAGCACCACGACGCGGTCCGCGGGCGAGTCGACGATGGCGACGCCGCCGTTGAGGCCGAACGCCTGGTCGATGGTCGCGGGCTCCGACCAGACGGGCGAGCGATCGCCGCAACCGGCGACGGCGACGGCCGCCGCGGCGACGGCGGCGAGAAGCGCGAGCGCGAGAAGTCTCTTGTCGTTCATGGTTGCGTCCAGTCGACGACGCGCGAGCCGAGCTCGAAGCCGGTCAGCGTGCGCGCCTCGCCGCTGTCCAGCGTGACGAAGGTGATGCGGCCTTCGGGATGTTTCTGCGCCACGTATCCGCGCCCGGCCTCCGCGACGACGCCGGCGGCGATGGGCGGGCTGGCCAGACCGACGCGCTGGACCTCGAGCGTCGGGAACAGGCCCATGTAGACGGCGTAGACCTTCTTCACGTCGTCGTGGATCGTGATCAGCGCGCGCTCTCCCGTGGGCGAGAGGACGACCGCTTCGGGCGGCGCGTCGGTCGTCTGGATCTTGGCGGGCAAATCGGCGGTCAGCGGGACCAAGCTGAACGCCTTGCCCGCGCGGGGCCCCGGCGGTTCCGTCGTGCCCGCGTCGGCCTCACTGGCTCCGCCGTCGGCCTCGCTGCCGCCGGGCGTCGCTCCGCCGTCCGCTCCCATCGCGCTGCCGGTGTCGGCGTGCAGCACGACCGCGTTCGCGCCGTCGCCGCTGGGGAACACCGACAGCACGGGCGCGTGCAGCTTCACCACCCGGTAGGTGGGCGTCGCCGCCAGCGTCAGCACGGTGATGCGTTCCAGCTTCGTCGCGTTCGAATACAGCAGCGCGGCGCCGCCGCCGGGCGCGATCGCGACCGAGCCGACGACCTCGCCGGCCACGGTGACGTGCACGACGGCGGAGCTGGCGGGCGCGCCGGCCTCGAGCGGCAAGATCGCGACCTCCGACGTGTCGCGCACGACCGCGACCGCGCGCTTGCCGTCGGTGGTCAGGTCGAGATCCGTCACCGAACCCGACAGCGCGATCTGCGAGCGGACGCTGGTCGCGAGGTCCACGAT
>Ga0207651_10001113_pt1 | contig 11961 bp, 10 predicted proteins | sample KBSM23metaG_FD_184328 | JGI IMG/M metagenome (GOLD analysis project Ga0207651, IMG submission 184328) | Miscanthus rhizosphere microbial communities from Kellogg Biological Station, Michigan, USA - KBS M2-3 metaG (SPAdes) (version 2) | ecosystem: Host-associated > Plants > Roots > Rhizosphere >... | reverse complement strand
GCCCCCAGGCGAGCGACATCGAGCTCGGTCTGGTGGAACGGCGTGATCAGGTCGTCTTCGCCGCCCAGAAACAGGATCTTCAGCGACGGGTCGAGGCTGATCGCCGCGCTCAGGTCCGGCACGACGTCGGGCAGCGCGCGGCCGCCGTGCGAGAACGTCCAGTGGTTGATGGTGTCGTTGTTGGTCAGCAGGTAGGTCGACGGGTTCGTGTAGCCGAGCTCGGGCAGCAGGGCCTTGATCTCGGCGACGAAGCCGGGGGCGACGAAGGTGTCCGACGGCTCGTCGTTGGCGTCGAGCGCGGAGCCCACCGGCGCCGAGATGCGGCCGTCGTAGACGCCCAGCGTGGTGCCGGCGACCAGGTGGTGGCGGAAGGTGTCGTAGTCCATGTCGAACTGCTGGTCCCAGATCGCCGCGGGCAGGCCGGTGAACGCGACCAGCGCCGCGACGTGGCTGGCGGGCGGCAGCGTGCCGCTGGCGAGCCACGTGGCGGCGTCGGGCGCGTACGTGGCGTCGGCGTAGCTGCGGGCGCTGGCCAGGTCGGCGTCCAGGTCCGACGTGGCGGCCGTCGCCAGCCCGTAGTACTCGCCGACCGCCGCGTAGCTGGGAAGAAAGCCCGCGCAGTTGACGGTGGGCTGGCCGCCCGCCACCGAGCAGTTGCTGTTGTAGTCGAGGACGGACGACAGCTCGACGACCCCGTTGACGCGCCGCCCGGCGGTCTCGAGCAGGCGCGTGAGCACCGGCACGCGCGTCGTGCCGTAGGACTCGCCGTAGAGGAACAGCGGCGAGGCGGTGCGTCCGTTGACCGCGAGCCAGCGCTGGACGAAGTCGCGCAGCACCGCGGCGTCCGCGTCGACGCCCCAGTAGGTGCCGTTGGTGTGTGGCGCGATGGCTTCCGACAGCCCGGTGCCGACTGCGTCGACGAAGACGAGGTCGGACGTGTCCAGCAGGCTGTCCGCGTTGTCGACGTAGGGGAAGGGCACCGTCTGCGTGGTGGCCGGCACGCCGGTGACCAGGCGCTTGGGCGCGAACGAGCCCAGGTGCAGCCAGGCCGTGGCCGAGCCCGGGCCGCCGTTGAAGAAGAAGGTGACCGGACGCGTGGCTGCCGCCGCGCCGTCGGCGGTGTAGGCGACGTAGAAGATCGAGGCCTCGGGCGACTGGCTGGCGTCGAGCGCCGACAGGTGGCCCGCGGTGGCGGTGTACGCGATCGCGGTGCCGCCGAGCGTGAGCGAGCCGTGCGTGGCGGCGGTGGTCTCGTTGGGCGCCGACAACGAAGCGCTCGCCGTGCCCGAATAGTGGTTCGGATCGAGGTACTGGCCCGTGGGGGTGGGGCTGCTGCCGTCCCCGCCGCCGCCCCCGCCGCAGGCCGCGAGCGCGGCCAGCGTGGCGGCTGCCGCGCCGCGGCGGGCATCACGCAGGACGGTCTGGATCGTGGACATCGATTCCCTTCGCAACGTTTCGCGGTCCCGTCGAGTCGGCACCGCCGCCGTCGCCGCTTGGTCGAACGATTGTGGCGCATCGGCACCAAAGACCCGCCTGCCTGCTGTCTTCCCGGCGACTTCGCTGTGCGTCGCCGGGCCGCGCGTCTATCCTGGGCGGACTACCCCACCCCCTATCGCCGGAGCCGCCCGATGACCCACGCCTTCGCCCGCGCCGTCCTCCTTGCCGTTGCCGGCCTGTCCGTGGCGGGTTCCGCCGCGGCCGCCGAGCCTTATGCGGCCACTGGCTTTCCGTACCTGCTGGTGGGGTTCGCCCAACCGATCAACGCATCGTTCGCGGTGCGCGCCGACTTCGGCTCGATCGCCCACCACAGCTACAGCGGCACCACGTCGGACAACGACTTCAAGGGCAGCATCAAGTACACCCGCGAGGCGCTGCTGGCCGACTGGTTCGTGGTCGACGGGGGCTTTCGCCTGACCGCGGGCGCCACCTTCAACCAGGCCAAGGCGACGGTGACGGCCTCGTCCCACGACGGCAAGATCACGCTGGGCGGGGTGCAGTACGACGCGCCGTCGTCGCTGTACTACGTGCAGTCGGACCTGTCCTTCCCGAAGACGACGCCCTACGTCGGCCTGGGCTGGGGCCACCAGCAGGCCACGCCGGGCCTGTCGTTCAACTTCGACCTGGGCGCCTCCATCGGCACCGCCAAGGCCACGCCGCTGCGCGCGTCGCCGGCGCTGGCGAGCGAACTGGCGCTGAACCAGCAGGGGGCGTCCGACCTGCAGCAGGAGAACCACGACTTCCAGGACGAGGTGCGCAAGTTCAAGGCGATCCCCCAGCTGACGATTGGCCTGGGCTATCGCTTCTGAGGCGGCCCCCCGCCGGAGGCGGCATCGAGTTCGGCGGCCAGCGCCTGCATCACGTGGCGGGCGCTGGACTCGTTGGTGGCGCACACCACGTCGTGGACGTCGCACGCGCGCACCAGGGCATTGATGTCCGGCTCGTGCGGCTGCGGGGTCATCGGGTCGCGCAGGAAGATCACGGCGTCGACCAGGCCCTCGGCCAGGCGAGCGCCGATCTGCAGATCGCCGCCCAGCGGGCCGCTCAGGAGGCGCTCCACGTCGAGGCCGGCCTCCGCGATCAGGCGCGAGCCGGTGGTGCCGGTGGCCATCACGTGGCAGCGCGAGAGAAACGGCGCGAAGTCCCGCGCGAGCGTGACCATCAGGTCCTTCTTGGCGTCGTGCGCGATCAGGGCGATGTGCATCCGGCGATCATAAGCACCGCGGGTTACCGCGTCGCGTCAATCGGAGGCACCACGATGGCGCAGGCTTTCGGGTCCCGCCGAAAACGGCAAAGCGTGGGAAAGACCCACGCTTTGCGGTAGCGTTTGCAGCAAACCAGGTCGATCGGCCCGCGCGGAGGCGGGCCGCACGCCGGGCTCAGCTGAGGGACGTGTCGCTCTTGGGAGCGTTGCCGGCATTGGCGGCGTTGCGGTTGGCGTGGCGCTTGGAGCCGGCCGCGCGGGCTTCTTCCGACGTGAACTGGTGGGCATTGCCGCTGGCGTGCGCCGCACGGCCACCCTGGCTGGCGATCTCGCGCTGGCGCTCGCGATCCATGCCTGCGAAGCCGCGGCCGCCGCTGGTCGTCGCGCCTTGCTGGCCTTGCGCGCCAGTCTGGTTTTGCTGGTCGTGACGGCCGGATTGGTCATGTTGGGAAGTCATTGCAGGTACTCCGAAAGGTTTGGTCCGCCGCCCCATGCGACAGGATTTATCGGACCCACGAGCGCCAGGAGCACCCAGGTCACGCCCGACAGGGGCAACGCACATACCTCCCCCTCGCACTTCTCCCTAAGGTCGAGCAGCAAAACCGCTTGAAATGGGCACAAAACTTCCCGATCGCGTTTCAATGCCCGACTTGGCGAGGGTTCGCCGGAGACGGACCGCCTGGCCGTCTTTGCCGGAAATTCTTGCGGCCTCAGTCGGCCAGGGGCGGTCCGAAGCGCGAGTCCGGCTTGGGCGCGCGGTCATAAAGACCCTGCACGCGCGGGATGTTGGCGGCAATGACCCGCAGTCGATCGGGGTTGGACGGGTGGTCCGACAGGAAGGCCGGCGGCGCCCCGCGGCTCGCGGCCTCCATCTTTCGCCACAGCGAGATCGCGGCCTGCGGCTGGTAGCCCGCGCGGGCCGCGAGCTCCAGTCCGACCAGGTCGGCCTCGGTCTCGTCGTCGCGGCTGTATTTGAGCGACAGCAGCTGCCCGCCCATGCCGGCCACCTGGCGGCTGCTGTTGCTCCATCCGAACAGGCCCGCCAGCAGCGCGATCGTGCCCTGGGTGGCCACCTGCTTGCCGATCTGCGCCCGCCCGTGCTCGCGCAGGGCGTGGGTCATCTCGTGGCCCATCACCATGGCGACCTCGTCGTCCGACAGCTGCAGCTTGGCCAGGATGCCCCAGAAGAAGGCGATCTTGCCGCCCGGCATGCAGAAAGCGTTGACCTGCGGCGACCGGATCAGGTTGACCTCCCACTGCCAGCCGACCGCGTTCTCGTTCCACATGCCGGCAAAGGGCCGCAGGCGGCTCGAGATCGCCACGAGCCGGCGCAGCTGCACGTTGTCCGGGGTGGCGAGGCGGTGGGCGGCGCGCGCCTGGGCGAGCATGTCGTGGTAGCCGCGGGCGGCCTCGGCCTCGATCCGGGCCGCGGGCACCAGCGATTCGAACTGCGAGCGCGGGCCGACCTGCACGCCCTCGCGCTGGGCCAGCGCGCGGGCGCCGGGCAGCGCCAGCAGGGCGCCGGCGACGGCCGTCCTCAAGGCGCGGCGGCGCGCCGGTTCGGCCGGAAGTTCAGGCATGGGCAGATTCAAGGGCTCGATCGCTGCGGTCAATCACGGGAACAGGTGATTGCGATCGCGCGCGTTTCAAGGAGTTCCAGCGGCTTCATCGGACGTCCAGCGCATCGATGGGCTGCCACAAGGCCTTGAGCCAGATCAGCGACGGCACCCCCATCGCAATGGCCACCAGGAAGAACGCGGGCCAACCGATGGCCTCGGCCAGCACGCCCGCCAGCGGGCCGATCCAGACCCGCCCGACCGACTGGAACGCCGACAGCAGCGCGAACTGCGTGGCGCTGAAGCGCTGGTTGGTCAGGCTCATGAGGAACGCGAGGAAGGCCGCAGTGCCCATGCCGCTGGCCAGGTTTTCGCTGGCCACCGCCATCAGGAGCCCGCCGTCGACCAGCGTCGGATGCAGCAACTTGACGAAGCCGAAGTCGAAGGCCGGGATCGTCAGCCCGGGCAGCTGGCCCTTGCCGTGCACCGCCAGCCACCAGAAGGCCAGGCTGCTGGACATCTGCAGGATGCCGAACACCAGCAGCGACCACACGAGCCGCAGCCGCAGCATCACCAGGCCGCCCAGCAGCGCGCCGAACACCGTCAGAAGCAGGCCGATCAGCTTGTTGACGACGCCGACCTCCGCCGGCCCGAACGCCATGCCCTTGAGGAGGAACGGCGTCAGCAGCGACAGCTGGAACGCGTCGGTCAGCTTGTAGAACACGATGAAGCCGAGAAAGCTCCAGGCGCGCGGCTGGCTGAAATACGACTCGAGGCCGGACAGCAGCGTGCGGAAGTGCGCGCGCCGGGCCGCGAAGCCGGCCAGCGGCAGCGTCACCGCCAGGCCCAGCAGCAACGCGAGCAGGTCGATCCACTTGGCCTGCAGCGAACCCTTGGCGACATCGGCGCCGAACCAGGGCGACAACAGCCAGCCCGCGATGGCGCCGCCGAAGCGCTGGGTCAGCCAGACGCCGAAGGCCACCGCCACCAGCACCGCGAGAAAGCCCCCGAGATCCTGGCGGATCGGCCCGCGCGACGCGTCCCGCACGCGCGCGGGCGGCTGCGCGAGGCCCGGCAGCGCCAGCGCGGAAAAGACCGCCAGGCCGGCCATCAGCGCGGCCATCAGGCGGTAGACGGCGGGCCAGGTCATGCCGATGCCGTCGACCGCGTCCGTCCAGATCAGCGCCACGCCGCCGGACAGGATCATCGCGATGCGGTAGCCCATCACGAACAGCGAGGCGCCGATGCCGCGCTCGCGCGCCGGCAGCAGGTCGACGCGGTAGGCATCGACGACGATGTCCTGCGACGCGCTGATGAAGGCCACGCCCACGCCCAGCGCCGCGAACAGCGGCAGCGCGAACTTCGGCGAGACGTCGGACAGCGTGAACAGCGCGACGGCCAGCAAGGCCTGCGTGAAGACGACCCAGCCGCGCCGGCGTCCGAGCAGCGGCAGGTCGACGCGGTCCATCAGCGGTGCCCACAGGAACTTGAACGTGTAGGGAATGCCGATCAGCGTGAGGAACCCGATCGCCGCGAAGTCCAGCCCGTCCATCGTGAGCCAGGCCTGCATGGCCAGGCCGGTCAGCGCCAGGGGCAGGCCCGAGGCGAAGCCGAGGACGAGGATCGCGATCCAGCGGTGGGCGGCGGCCAGCGGGCCGCTGGTCGATTCGGGTTCGGTCATCGGCGTATTGTCGTCGGGGCGGGGCGGCCCGCGCGGCGCCGTCGCCTGCAGGTAGGGCACACAGTATCCAGACGTAAGCAGCAGGCGGTGTCGGGAGAACGAATTGCCGCGGCCGTCCGTCCGCCGCTGAACCGCCGAGCGGCACCCGCGTTTCGCCGCCCTGGGCGGCGGTCGCCAAACAGGAGCTTCCATGGCACAACCGAATGTTTCCAAGATCCGCGGCGCCTCGCGGCCCGAGCAGCCCCGTCCAGCGACGGCGGAGCTCGCGCTCGCGGACGCCGCCAGGCAGCCGGCGACGAGCCCCACGGTCCGTGCGATCGACGTCGGCTTCGGACTGGTGAAGTTCACGCTGCCGGCGGACGGAACGCTGCGCTTCAGCAGCTTCCCCTCTCTGGCGATCCCGGCCGATACCAGCGCCGTGCGCTCGCTGAGCACGCGCCGGCGCGACACCTTCGACGTCCCCGTGCACGGCGCCCTGTACGAGGTCGGCCAGGACGTCGGCCTGGCGCTGGCCGGCGGCAGCTTCGGCCGCGACGTCACCGACGAGTTCTACAAGGGCAAGGTCTACGAGGCGGTGACCAAGGGCGCGCTGCGCTACATGGCCGAGGCCGGCGACTCGACCATCGACGTGCTGGTGCTGGGGCTGCCGGTCCACCAGTTCAACGACACCGTGCGCCGGGACTACCTGCGCCAGACCTATGAAGGCGAGCTCGACGTGGGCGGCGGCAAGACCGTGCGGGTCGGCCGGGTGATCGTCCAGGCCCAGCCGATGGGCGGCTACGCGACGCTCGAGGAGCACCTGGACGCGCTCAACCGCGAGATCGCGGCCACCGGCGGGGCGTTGCAGCCGCTCGAATCGATCGACGATCTCGACCAGCTCGCGGTGCTGATGGTCGACCCCGGCGAGCACACGCTCGACTGGCTGCTGATCCAGCAGGGCACCATCAATCCGTCGGCGAGCAACGCGGCCTCGGACGCCGGCCGCCACCGGGTGCTCAAGGCGGTGCAGGCGGCGCTGTCGGAGGACATCGGCAGACCCCTGGGGGTATCGGTCGAGCCGCACATCAACGAGGCGCTGCGCAAGAAGATGCCCGTCAAGCTGTCCGGCGTGGCCTACGACCTGACGAAATACGAGCCGCGGGTGATGAGCGTCATCGAGGACGCCGTCAACCGCATGATCGACGGCCTGCGCGACGCCACCGAGATCGTCGACCTGATCGTGCTCGTCGGCGGCCATCCCGATCGCTACCGCGACGTCCTGAAGCAGCGCTTCCCGGCGATCCCGGTGTTCGTCATGCCCGAGTCGGTCACGGCGAACGTGCGCGGCTTCCAGATGATCGGCGAGGCGGTCGCCGAGCCCTGACTCGCGCCATGGCCACACTGCATCTCGAACTGGACATCGACAGCGACGTCCATCCCGAGCTCTTTGTCCGGCTCGCGTCCATCGAGCGCAGCCCCGCGCGCCTGGAAAAGCTGCGCCAGCTCGCGGCCACCGGCCTCATCTGGGAGATCGCCCGCCTGCACGGGCCGGCGTTCAGCGAACCGGAGGCGGTCACGTTCGCGCCGCCCATCGACCCGGGCGGCCGGCCCGGACCGGCTGTCGATGCCGGCTCGGTGGGCGACCATCCCGCCATCGTGCCCGAGGACGTGCCGCTGCTCGTCGACGTCGTCGACGACGCCGAGATCGTGGGCGTCGAGGTCGGCGCCGCGGCGCCCTCGCAGGTCGCGGCGCCGGAGGCGATCGTCGACGACCCTTCCGCCCGGCGCCCCCCGCAGCCCGAGGCGTTCGTGCCCCCGCCCTTGCCCGCCGAGGCCCCCAGCGGCCGGACGCGCAGCGCCCGCATCAAGCGGATGAAGGAATCCGGCCTGTTCCAGAACGGGTGACGGGAGATCGCCCCGCCGGGAAAGCCGCCTATGCCGACCCCGCGACTGCTGCTAGCCTGCGAGGCGCTGCAGGACATGCAGCGCGAGGAGAGCATCCATGGTCAGGTCCATTCTCGTCGTCGTCGGCACCTACCTGCTGTCGATCGCCCTCGTGTTCGCCAGCGATCCCTTGCTGTCGGCCCTGTTTCCCGGCGACTTCGTGCACGGCAAGGTGCCGTCGCAGACCGCGCTCGCCGCCAGCACGGCGCTGTTCATCGTCATCTCCGTCCTGTGCTCCTGGCTCTGCGCCCGGCTCGCGCCGCCGCCGAAGTCCCGGCACGTGCTGGCCTTCATGATCCTGGGCGAGCTGCTCGGCATCGCCTCGACGATCCCGAACTGGAGCACCGGCTGGCCGCACTGGTACTGGCTGTCGTGGCTGGTGTCGTGGCCGGTGAGCTGTTATGTGGGGCTCCGGATCGAACAGGCGCGGGCCGGCGGCGGGTCGATGGCGCGGCCCTGACGGCGCCGCGGGCGCGTCCCGGCGCCGGCGTCCTTATGTGTTCCTTACTCCGGCCTGGCCACACTGCGGCTTCCATCCAAACCGGAGTCTGAAATGTTCGTCGGGGCCCTTGTCCTTGTGGTCATCATCCTGCTGTCGGGCCTGCGCATCGCGCAGGAATACCAGCGCGGCGTCGTCCTGCGGCTCGGACGCTACGTCGGCCTGCGCGGCCCCGGCTTGTACTGGGTCGTTCCCCTCGGCATCGAGCGCGCGACGACGATCGATGTGCGCACGTTGACCGTCTCGGCGGAGCAGCAGGAGACCATCACGCGCGACAGCGTCACGATCAAGGTCAATGCCGTGCTCTGGTACCGCATCGTCGACGCGGCCCGTTCCGTGATCGAGGTCGCCGATGCGCATGCCGCGGTCTACCAGCTCGCGTTGACGGGCCTGCGCAACATCATCGGCCAGCACGACCTCGACGAGGTGCTGCAGCAGCGCGACAAGATCAACGAGCTCCTGTGCGAGAGCGTGGCCAGCGCCACCAACGCCTGGGGTCTCGAGGTGCAGCGCTTCGAGATGAAGGACGTCGAGCTCCCCGCCGCGATGCAGCAGGTGATGGCGATGCAGGCCGAGGCGATCCGCGAGAAGCGGGCGCGCCTGATCAAGGCCGAAGCCGAGTCCGAGGCGTCGATCAAGCTGTCCGCGGCCGCCGCGCAGATGATGCAGAACCCCGCGGCGCTGGAGCTGCGCCGGATGCAGATGATCTCGGAGGTCGGTGCCGAGAACAACAGCACCACCGTGCTGATGATTCCGTCGGACTTCGTCTCGCTGGCCCAGACGTTCAATCAAGCCCTGCACGGGTCCAGGTAGGGCGGGTTAGCCGCAGGCGCAGCCCGCCATGTCCGCGCCTTGTCATGCCGGCGAACGGCGGGTTACGCCTGCGGCTGACCCGCCCTACGGCGCGGGTCGCCTTGCCGTGTCGATGTCGAGGAACCGCCAGTAGCCGTTGACGAACGGGTTGGCCGGGTAGCCCTCCAGCCACGGCTGCGTCAGCACCAGCCGGACGCGGTGCAGGTGGGTCTTCAGGGGCATCCAGGCGAGCAGCAGCTTCTGCGCCTCGTCGATCGCGGCGCGGCGTTCGGGCCCGTCGGGGAGTTGCTGGACGCGACGGAAGGCGGCGTTGTATTCGGGCAGGTCGAAGCGCGCCCAGTTGCCCTCGCCCTTGCTCGGGCCGTAGCCCAGCGCCAGCAGGTCCTCGGGATCGGGCTCGTCGGAGGAGCCGCCCACCGTCCACATCTGCAGCTTGCCCGCGCGCGCCTGCTTCATCTGCTCGGGCCAGGGGCGGCGCTCGAAGACCACGCGGATGCCGATGGCGGCCATCTTCTTCTGCCACAGCTCGTTGAGCTGGCGCGCCATCGTGTCGGGCTGCGTGGCCATGTGCAGCACCAGCGGGGCGCCGTTGGGACGCTCGCGATAGCCGTCGCCATCGACGTCGACGTAGCCGAACAGGTCGAGCAGGGCCCGCGCGCGCAGCGGGTCGTAGTCGTTCATGTTGCTGCGCCGCGCCGGGTCGTAGCCGGCCACCAGCGGCGCGACGAGGCCTTGCGCGGGGATCGCCAGCGGCTTGCGCAGCAGGCGGATCTCCTCGGCGTTGTCGTAGCCCAGCGAGATGGCGCGCCGCAGCGCGACGCGCTCGGGCGTGTAGCCGCCGACGACGGGGTCGTCCATGTTGAAGTAGGTGTAGAGCACGTCCGGCTGCGCCACCAGGTGCAGCCGCATGCCGCGCCGGGCCAGGTTGGGCGCGAGGCGGCCGCCGGGCGCGGCGTCGGGTGCGAACTCATAAGGCACCAACGTGAGATCGAACGCGCCGCCCACGTAGGCGAGCCACGAGGGCTGCGGCTCCTCGATGATGGACACCTCCACGCGATCGATCATCGGCTCGCGCCGGCCGTGCAGCCGCGCCGCGACGGCCTGGCCGTCGGCGTCGTCGGCGGCGGGCTGCTCGTCGTAGAACTCGTCGCGGAAGCGCGGGTTGCGCTCCAGCGCGATGAACGACGAGCGGCGCCACTGCACCAGGCGATACGGGCCGGTGCCCACCGGGTGCTCCATGATGGCGTCGCCGTACATCTCGGCCACCTCGCGCGCAATCGCGCCCGCGTAGATCGATTCGGCCAGCTTGAGCGGAAAGCGCGGGCTCGGATGGCCGAAGCGGATGCGCAGCGTGTAGCGGTCGACGACCTTCAGGCCCTCCACCGGCGCGTCGTAGTCGAACGCGCCGTCGCGGCTCTGCGCGCGTTCGCGCAGCGCCTGCAGGCCGAGGATGTCGTCGGCCAGCAGGCCGGCGTAGGCGGTGCTGCGCAGGCGCGGGTCGAAGTGGCGCTTCAGCGTGTACGCGTAGTCCTCGGCGGTCAGCTCGCGCGCGTGGCCGTGGAAGGCGGGGTCGTCGGCGAAGAAGATGCCGGGGCGGATCTTCAGCGTGAGCTCGCGGAAGTCGGCCGACATCTCCGGCAGCGCCGCGGCCGTGGCCACGCGCAGCCTGGCGGGGCGCGCGAGCAGGTCGTAGCGCAGCGGCGGCTCGATGATGTTGTCGATGATCTCGCGCGAGTAGGCGTCGGAGGTCTGCGCCGGATCGAATCCCGTCTCGGCCACCTCCATCGAGTAGCGCAGCACCTTCTGCGGCGTGGGCGCCTGCGCGAGGGCGCACGCCGCCGCCATGCACGCGGCGAGCGCGGCGAACTGCCGGCAACGACGGATCGACGAAGGCACGGACGACACGGGGCCTCGATGGGAGAGTTGACGTTGTCGCGAAATCGCGCGGATTCCAGGCGACTGCGGAGTCTACAGCCCAGGGCCTGTTCACACTCATGACGTGCACGTCATGAGTGTGAACAGGCCCTAAACTCGCGACTTCCGCGATCTCCGGTCCCCGATGTTCGCCTATCTGATTCGCCGGCTCTGGCAGACGATCCCCACGCTGTTCGGCGTGGTGCTGCTCGTCTTCTTCCTGTTCCGCAAGTTCGGCATGGATCCGGTGCAGACGCTCGCCAGCCTGGACGCCACGCCGCGCGAGATCGCCGAGATCCGGGCGCAGCTGGGCCTGGGCGAGCCCTGGTGGGTGCAGCTGGGGCTGTTCATCAAGGGCATCGTCACCTTCGACTGGGGCCGCAGCTGGGCCACGCACGAGACCATCGCGCACCTGATGGCCACGCGACTGCCCGCCACGCTCACGGTGACGCTGCCGATCCTGCTGCTGGACACGCTGATCGCCATCCCGATCGCCCTGGGCGTCGCCTACGTGCGCGGCTCGCTGACCGACCGCGCGATCATGGTGGGCACGACGGTGGCCCTGTCGATCTCGTTCCTGGTCTACGTGATCGTCGGCCAGTACGTGTTCGGTTTCCAGCTCGGATGGTTCCCGGTGCAGGGCTGGAGCGATAGCACGTGGACCAACCTGGTCGTGTACGCCCCGCTGCCGGTGCTGCTCGCGGTGGCGGTCGGACTGTCGCCGCAGACGCGCCTGTACCGCAGCTACTTCCTCGACGAACTGGGCCACGACTACGTGCGCACCGCGCGCGCCAAGGGCCTGACCGAGCCCGCCGTGCTGTTTCGGCACGTGCTGCGCAACGCGCTGATCCCGATCCTGACCAACGTCGGCCTC
>Ga0207651_10001106_pt1 | contig 11995 bp, 15 predicted proteins | sample KBSM23metaG_FD_184328 | JGI IMG/M metagenome (GOLD analysis project Ga0207651, IMG submission 184328) | Miscanthus rhizosphere microbial communities from Kellogg Biological Station, Michigan, USA - KBS M2-3 metaG (SPAdes) (version 2) | ecosystem: Host-associated > Plants > Roots > Rhizosphere >... | reverse complement strand
ACTGGGCCGGGCCGGCTGCAACGACATCCACGCCGGCGACAACATCACCGCGCACGTCGGCGGCTTCCGGTCGACCGGGGGCTTCGACGCCGTGACCGGCTGGGGCTCGCCCAAGGGCAAGGACCTGCTGGCCGCGCTGGCCAAGCTGCTTTGAGTCGTAGACTGCAACGGCGGCGCGCGAGGCCGGTCCTCGCGCGCGAATTCGAAGCCACGAATCCACTCATCGCCCTCGCATGCCTTCCAACGACTCCCCCCTGAACGTGCTCGCGCTGTGCGGCAGCCTGCGCAAGGCCTCGATCAACGCGGCGCTGCTGCGCGCGGCCGCGCGCCTGACACGGCCCGGCGCCGACGTCGAGATCGCCGACTGGCTCGGCCGGCTGCCGTTGTACGACCCCGACCTCGAGGACGTCATCGACGAGCGCGAGCTGCCGCGCGCCGTCGGCGCGCTGCGAATGGCCGTGGCAGCCTCCGATGCCATCCTGATCGCGAGCCCCGAATACGCGCACGGCGTCAGCGGCACGATCAAGAACGCGCTCGACTGGCTGGTGAGCTTCGAGCCCTTCATCCACAAGCCGGTGGCGATCATCAACGTGTCGCCGCGGGCGCACCACGCGGACGAGGCGCTGCGCGAGACGCTGCGGACGATGTCGGCCGGGCTGGTCGGCGAGCGCTCGTTCGCGGTCGAGCTGCTGGGCGCGCACATGGACGAGGCCGCGATGGCCGCCTCGCCGGAGGTGGCCGCCGTGGTCGCCGAGGCCATGGCCGCGCTGCGCGCGGAGATCGTGCGGCAGGCCGACGCCGGGATCCCGGTGTTTCCCCTGCGCTGAGCGCCGTCGCGCCGTCGCATACTGCAGCCATGGCCCTTCCTCACGCTAGTCCAGGACAGATCGTCGACATCCTGTCCTCCGAGGGAACGCTGCCCTCGGCCAAGTCGTTCGCGCTGTTCAAGAGCGACCAGCTCGAGGTCATGCGGGTGGTCCTGCCGGCCGGCAAGGCGTTCCCACCCCATCGAGTGGCGGGCGAGATCACGGTGCAATGCCTCGACGGCCGCATCGATTTCAGCGTCGACGGCGTCTCGCAGGAGCTGCGCGCCGGGCAGCTGCTGCACCTGCGGGGCGGCGTCATGCACGGCCTCGTCGGCCTCGAGGATGCGTCGGCGCTGGTGACCATCGTGCTCTGCAAAGCCTGATCCCGGCTCCGGCCCGTTCTTCTCTTCGCCACATCGAGCGCGTATAACGCCAAGGTCGATCGGACAGGCGTTCGGCCGGCAGGTGCGACACACGAAGAGGAGCAGACATGAAGCAATATGGCGCCGAGTTCCTCGGCACGTTCTGGTTGGTGCTGGGCGGCTGCGGCAGCGCGGTGATCGCGGCGGCGTTTCCCGGCGTGGGCATCGGCCTGCTGGGGGTATCGCTGGCCTTCGGCCTCACGGTGCTGACGATGGCCTACGCGATCGGCCCGATCTCCGGCTGCCACCTGAACCCGGCCGTCTCGGTGGGCCTGTGGGCGGCGGGCCGCTTCCCCGCCGGCAAGCTGCCCGGCTACATCGTGGCGCAGGTCTTCGGCGCGATCATCGCCGGCGGCGTGCTCTACGTGATCGCCAGCGGCGCGCCGGGCTTCGACGTCGCCAAGGGCTTCGCCTCCAACGGCTACGGCCTGCGCTCGCCGGGCGGCTACTCGATGATGGCCGGGCTGGTGTGCGAGGTGGTGATGACGATGATGTTCCTGGTCGTCATCCTCGGCGCCACCGATGCGCGCGCGCCCGGCCAGTTCGCCCCGATCCCGATCGGCCTGGCGCTGACGCTGATCCACCTGGTCAGCATCCCCGTCACCAACACCTCCGTCAACCCGGCGCGCAGCACCGGCGTGGCGATCTACGCGGGCGCCCCGGCGCTGGAGCAGCTGTGGCTGTTCTGGGTCGCCCCCATCGTCGGGGCCGTGATCGGGGCCTTCGTGTTCCGCGCCATCCGGGGCAAGGACGAGTGAGGTCCTGATAAGGTCGCGCTCCCACTTCCGAGGAGCACGACGGCATGGCCCGTAACATCGAGATCAAGGCGCGCGTCGCCGACATGCCGGCGCTCGCCGCCCGCGCCGCCGCGATCGCCGACAGCGGGCCGGTCGAGATCCCGCAGGACGACACCTTCTTCGGCTGCGCCAACGGCCGCCTCAAGCTGCGCGTGTTCGAGAGCGGCCACGGCGAACTGATCTTCTATCGCCGGCCGGACGCCGACGGCCCCAAGGTGTCGTTCTACGTCCTGTCGCCGACCGAGTCTCCCGACACGCTGCGCGAGGCGCTGACGCTGGCCAACGGCCAGGAAGGCCGCGTCGTCAAGCACCGCACGCTGTTCCTGGTGGGCCGCACACGCGTGCACCTCGATCGCGTGCAGGGCCTGGGAGACTACATGGAGCTCGAGGTGGTGCTGGCCGACGGCGAGCCCGCGGAGGACGGCGTGCGCGAGGCGCACGAGTTGATGGCGCGGCTGGGCCTGTCGACGGACAGCCTCGTCACCGGCGCGTACCACGACCTGCTGCGGGCACGCTGACCGCTTGGCGAGCCGCGAAGGCCAGCTTGCGTGTCCGGCAAGGGCAGGGCGGCGCCGCGCTGTACGATGAAGCGCCAACCTGCCGGGTCGCCATGCAAATCCGCCCCTTCCTCGATTCCGACGAAGCCGCCGTCATCGCCTTGTGGGAGGCCGCGGGCCTCACGCGGTCGTGGAACGACCCGCGCAAGGACATCGAGCGCAAGCGATCGGTGCAGCGCGAGTGGTTCCTGGTCGGCACCCAGGACGGTGCCGTGATGGCCTCCATCATGATCGGCTACGACGGCCATCGCGGCTGGATCAACTACCTGGCCGTCTCCCCGGCGCACCGCAACAAGGGCCACGCGCGCGCGCTGATGCGCGAGGCCGAGCGGCTGCTCCAGGCCGCGGGCTGCCCCAAGATCAACCTGCAGATCCGCACCAGCAACGCATCGGTGATCGCGTTCTACCGGGCCATCGGCTACGTGCAGGACGACGTGGTGTCCTTCGGCCGGCGCCTCATCGCGGACGAGTGACCCCCGTCGTCATCCTGCGCGGAGCGAAGCGGAGTCGCAGGATCCACCCTCGGTGCAGCGCATCGGCGGGCGTGGATCCTGCGACTGCGCGCAGGATGACAGGCCGCGTTATTCCGTGATGCCCTCGATGCGGCGGGCGCGCACGCGCTTGCCCTTGACGAGGCCCGCGTTGAGCTTGGACAGCGCCCTGTCCGCGATCGCGCGGTCGACGGCGACGTAGGTGGACATGTCCGTCACGTTGATCTTGCCGATCTGCGTGCCGGCGAAGCCCATGTCCTTGGTCAGCGCGCCCAGCACGTCGCCGGGCCGCATCTTCTCCTTGCGGCCGCCCAGGATCTGCAGCGTCACCATGGGCGCGATCAGCGGCTTGTCGGAACCGGGGTCCAGCTCGTCGAGGTGGTGCCAGGTCGTCGCGGCGCCCTGCAGCACCTCGATCTGGCCGACGCGGCCCATCTCTTCCATGCTCGCCAGGTTCAGCGCCAGGCCTTCCTCGCCGGCGCGGCCGGTGCGGCCGATGCGGTGGATGTGCTGCTCGGTCTCGTAGGTGACGTCGACGTTGATGACGCATTCGAGCCGCTCGATGTCGAGCCCGCGCGCGGCCACGTCGGTGGCCACCAGCACCGAGCAGCTGCGGTTGGCGAACTGGATCAGCACCTGGTCGCGGTCGCGCTGCTCGAGGTCGCCGTGCAGCGCGATCGCCTGGATGCCCTCGGCGGTCAGGACGTCGACGAGGTCGCGGCACTGCTGCCTGGTGTTGCAGAACGCGATCGTGCTGGCCGGCTGGTAGTGGCGCAGCAGGCGGCCCACGGCGTGCAGTTTCTCGTCGGGCGTGACCTCGTACCAGAGCTGGCGGATCTGCGCGGCGTCGTGGCGCGACTCCACCTTGACCGTCTGCGGGTTGCGCATGAACTGCTGGCTCAGCCTGGCGATGCCCTCGGGATAGGTGGCCGAGAACAGCAGCGTCTGGCGCGTCTTCGGGCACGCGCTCGCGACGGCCTTGATGTCGTCGACGAAGCCCATGTCCAGCATGCGGTCGGCCTCGTCCAGCACCAGCGTCTTCAGGCCGGACAGGTCCAGCGCCTCGCGCTCCAGCAGGTCCATCACGCGGCCCGGCGTGCCGATGATCACGTGCGCGCCGTGCTCCAGGCTCGCGAGCTGGTTGCGCACGGGCACGCCGCCGACGATCGTCAGCACCTTGATGTTCTCCTCGCCGCGCGCCAGCCGGCGCGTCTCGACGGCCACCTGCTCGGCGAGCTCGCGCGTGGGGCACAGCACCAGGCACTGGATGCCGAAGTGGCGCGGGTTGAGCTTGTCCAGCATCGCCAGGGCGAACGCGGCGGTCTTGCCGCTGCCCGTCTTGGCCTGCGCCAGCAGGTCGTGCCCGGCGAGCGCCACCGGCAGCGCGGCGGCCTGGATGGGCGTCATCTCCAGGTAACCCAGCTGGGCCAGATTGGCGAGGACGGCGGGCGGCAGCGACAGCGCGCCGAACGAAGTGGAAGCGGAGGTCATTGCGCATTGTCCGCGAACCACCGGGTTTCCACCCGGTTACGATGGCCGACCACGCGCATTCGTGCGCAGACTCACACCGCGATGACCGACGCCCGCCTCTCCAGCCCCGCCGCCGAACGCAACCGCCAGCCGATCCTGGAGGTGCTGCGCCGCGTGCTGCCGGCGTCCGGGCGCGCGCTGGAGATCGCCAGCGGCAGCGGCCAGCACGTGTCGTGGTTCGCGCGCCACCTGCCCGCGTGGACGTGGCAGCCGACGGAGTTCGCCGCCGCCTCGCTGGCGTCGATCGCCGCCTGGAGCGTGCTCGGCGAGGACGACCTCGCCGAGTCGCCGGCATCGGCCGCCGGCGCGGGCCCGCTCGCCAACGTGCTGCCGCCGATGCAGCTCGATGTCTGCGCGCCGGCCTGGCCGGTCACGGGCACCTTCGACGCGATCACCTGCGCCAACATGATCCATGCCTCGCCGCCGCAGACCCTGCCCGGCCTGATGCAGGGGGCCGGCCGCCACCTCGCGCCCGCGGGCCTGCTCGTGACCTACGGCCCCTACATCCTCGACGACGAGCCGCTCGCGCCCAGCAACGTCGAGTTCGATGCCTGGCTCAAGACGCGCGACCCGAGCTGGGGCATCCGCCGCCTCGCCGACGTGCTCGCGCACGCGCGGGACGCGGGCCTGCGCCTGCGCGAGCGCGTCGCGATGCCCGCCAACAACCTGATGCTGGTGTTCGACCGAGAAGGAGCCGCCCGATGACCGACCCCCTCAACACCGCCGACGCCTCGCCCGACGGCGTGCCCGCGGAGCTCGCCATCGCCGAGACCCGTGCCTGGGTGCGCCGCGCCGTGATCGGCCTGAACCTGTGCCCGTTCGCGCGCGCCGTCGACGTGAAGGACCAGATCCGCTACGTCTTCAGCGACGCCACCGACCCCGAGACGCTGCTGGCCACGCTGGTCGTCGAACTGCAGCGCCTGGCCGACACCGATCCCGAGCTCGTCGACACGACCATGGTGATCCACCCGCGCGTGTTCGCCGACTTCGAGGACTTCAACGACTTCCTCGAGCTCGCCGACGCGGCAGTCGAGGATCTCGATCTCGACGGCGTGCTGCAGGTCGCGAGCTTCCACCCGCAGTTCCAGTTCGCCGACACCGAGCCCGACGACATCACCAACGCCACCAACCGTTCGCCCTACCCGACGCTGCACCTGCTGCGCGAGGAGAGCGTGGACCGGGCGGTCGCGGCCTTCCCCGAGGCCGATGCCATCTTCGAGCGCAACATGGCGACGCTCGAAAAGCTCGGGCCGCAGGGATGGGCCGCAGTGAAGAAGAGCTGGGAAGACGACGCCGCGGCCGAATTCGGCGGTTGAGGGACGATATCCGCCGGCCGTTCCATGCAATTTGGCACGCGCCAGCGGGCGGCCGCCGCTGCAGGCGCCGGCGGGCGCCGACAATCCGAGGCTTTCGCAGAGCAAGAAGTCACCATGCTGCCAATCGTTTCCCGGATCCTCGGGCTGCTTGCCTTGTGGGGCAGCTATCGTTGCTGGCAATGGATGGCCGCCATCTGGCACTGGATCAACGAGAACGGCCACACCGAAGGCTCGCCGGCGGGCCTGGGGATCTTCGCGATCGGCGCGGGCGCCGACTTCGTGTTGCTCCTGGCTGCCGTGACGTTGGCCATCGTCGGCCTGGCCGGCCTGCTGTTGCCCGGCAGGGCCTGGTTCCGTCGCGACGACGCAGAGGCCTGATCGCGACCGACCCGCCAGGCGCAGAATCGACAGCGGCCCCAATCCCCCACCTGCCGTGAACGTCCCTGAACCGCTTTCACTGGAGTTGCCCGACGGCACGACGATCTCTGCGCTCCTGCGAGTCCCGGAGGACGCGGGCGCGCTCTATGTGTTCGCGCACGGGGCCGGTGCCGGGATGCAGCACGCGGGGATGGCGTCCGTGGCCGACGCGCTCGCCGGTGCTGGCGTGGCGACCTTGCGGTATCAGTTTCCGTACATGGAACGGGGCTCGAAGCGGGTGGACACGCCGCCCGTGGCGCACGCCGCCGTGCGGGCCGCGGTCGCCGAGGCCCGCCGGCGGCTTCCGGGGTTGCCGCTCTTCGCGGGCGGGCGCTCGTTCGGCGGCCGCATGACGTCGCAGGCGCAGGCCCTCGCGCCCCTGGCCGGCGTCCGCGGCCTCGCCTTCGTCGGCTTCCCGCTGCATCCGGCCGGCAAGCCCGGCGTCGAGCGGGCCCGGCATCTCGCGGAGGTGACGATCCCGATGCTCTTCCTGCAAGGCACGCGCGACGACCTGGCCGACCTGACGCTCCTGAGGTCGGTGGTCGAGCCGCTCGGCCAGCGCGCCACGCTCCACGTCGTGGACGACGCGGATCATTCGTTCCACGTGCGCGCGTCCTCCGGCCGCAAGGATGCGGAAGTCGTGCTGGAACTGGCGCGCACGATGTCGGCGTGGTTCCTGGCTCAGGGCCGCGCCTGAACACCGGTGCAAGGACCCTAGGGTTAGCGAGCTCCGCCAGCAGGGCGCGCGAGCAGGGGCCACCCCTGCCCGACAGGTAAGCTACGGCACCTCTTTGCATCAGTCCTCACCATCCGAGGAATCGCACGATGAACCAGCTGTCCCCCACCGCCGGCAGGATGCCGCGGCAGTCCCCAACCGCGAGCCGGATGCCGCGGCAGATCCCCTACATCATCGCCAACGAGGGATGCGAGCGCTTCAGCTTCTACGGCATGCGCAACATCCTCACCGTGTTCCTCATGACGAGCCTGCTGCTGTCCATTCCGGAGGCGATGCGCAAGAACGAGGCCAAGGAAGTCTTCCACACCTTCGTCATCGGCGTGTACTTCTTCCCGCTGCTGGGGGGCTGGATCGCCGACCGCTGGTTCGGCAAGTACCCCACCATCCTCTGGCTGAGCCTGGTCTATTGCGCCGGCCATGCCTGCCTCGCGCTGTTCGACACGAACCTGCACGGCTTCTATTTCGGCCTCTTCCTCATCGCGCTCGGCTCCGGCGGCATCAAGCCGCTGGTCAGCGCCTTCGTCGGCGACCAGTTCGACAAGAGCAACCGCAGCCTGGCGCAGAAGGTCTTCGAGGCCTTCTACTGGATCATCAACCTGGGCAGCTTCTTCGCCTCGCTGTTCATGCCGCTGATCCTCAAGCAGTTCGGCGGCGCCGTCGCCTTCGGCATCCCGGGCGTGTTCATGTTCATCGCGACCGTCATCTTCTGGTCGGCGCGGAACCGCTACGTGCACGTGAAGCCGGCGGCCCAGGAGGATCCGAACAGCTTCCTCAAGGTCGTGCGCACGGCGCTCGGCGAGGGGCCCGCGGGCCGCGTCGTGGCCGTGGCCGGCGTTGTCCTGGCCGGCGTGGCGCTGGCCTTCTGGAATGATCTCGGTGTCGTCGCGGCACTGTGCACGGCGCTTGTCCTCGTCCTCGGCTTCGGGGGCGCCGGTGCCTGGATGGCGCTGGACCGCGCGACGCCAAAGCATGGCGCGGAAGCGGTGGCCGCCGTGCGCGCCGTGCTGCGCCTGCTCGTGCTGTTCGGCCTGGTCACGCCGTTCTGGTCGCTGTTCGACCAGAAGGCCTCCACCTGGGTGCTGCAGGCCGACCAGATGACCAAGCCCGCCTGGTTCCAGTCCTCGATGATGCAGGCGCTGAATCCGGCCCTGGTGCTGATCCTGATCCCCTTCAACAAGGTCGTGCTCTATCCGCTGATCGAGCGGCTGGGCGTCCGGCTGACGGCGCTGCGCCGCATGGGTGCCGGCATCGCGTTCGCCGGCGCGGCCTGGATCGTCGTGGGGCTGATGCAGCTGTGGCTGGACGGCGGCCAGAAGGTCGACATCGTCTGGCAGGTGCTGCCGTATGCCCTCCTGACGCTGGGCGAAGTGCTGGTCTCGACGACCGGCCTGGAGTTCGCCTACAGCCAGGCGCCGATGGCGATGAAGGGCGTGATCATGAGCTTCTGGAGCCTGTCGGTGACCGTCGGCAATCTCTGGGTGCTGTTGTCCAACGTCAGCGTCAGGAGCGACGCGGTGACTGCCAGGATCGCCGGAACCGGCCTCTCGGTCACGGCCTTCCAGATGTTCTTCTTCGCCGGCTTCGCACTGCTCGCGGCGCTGGCTTTCGCGCTCTACGCGCGGCGCTATCCGGTGCAGGATTACTACCGCGGCTGACGCCCGGGCCGCCGGTTCGCCACCAGCTTTTCAGCGCTGGGCGAACTCGGCCAGCACCTTCAACACGCCGCGTGTCGCGGCGTCGAGCGCGGCGATCGGCCGGTGCGCGAGTCCCAGGGGGCGCATCAACGCTGGCCGCAGGGCGCGCAGCTGCATCCGGTCGGGCGATGTCGCCTCGGCCGGTCTCTCGAGCGGCAGGACGGCCGCGCCGTAGCCGGCCGCGACGAGGCTTTTCATCGCCTCGGTGTAGTTCAGCTCGATGCGCGCGCGTGGCGCCAGTCCCGCCTGGCCGAACCAGCCGGCGGTCAGGCGGTACATCTGCGTCGTGGAGTCGTTGGCGATGAGCGGCTGCCGGGCGAGCCATGCGGGCGTCACCATCTTCGGCACCTTCCAGTGCGGTGGCAGGAACGCCATCATCGGGTCGCTGCGCCACGCCTGGATGGAGACTTCCGCGCTGGCGGCCTGCGGCAGGGCGACGATTCCGATTTCCAGCGTGCCCGCGTTCAGGCGCGCCATGGTGTCACCCGACCCGAGGATGTCGAGCTCGACGTCGATCCCCGGGCTGCGAGCCTCGAGTTCGCGCAGCACGCGCGGCAGCAGATGCACGACGACTCCGGACGAGGTGCCCAGCCGCACCTTGCCTTCGCGGCCGTCGGCGACGCGGCGCACGCTCTCGATGGCGTCGTCGGCGTCCTTCAGCAGGCGCCGGGCGCGTTCCACCAGGACCGCGCCCGCCAGGGTCGGACGCGCGCGCCGGCGGCCGCGTTCGAGCAGCGCGGTGCCCAGCCGGGTCTCCAGCTCGGAGATGTGCAGGCTGACCGTGGGCGCCGCCAGGTGCAGGGCGACAGCGGCCGCCGCGAAGGTGCCGAGGTCGGCGATCGCCACGAGGGTCTGGAGTTGATCGAGGTTCAGGGATCGCATCAGGTTTTCTGAATCGAACGGTCAGAACATTCAACTTCTCAAATTGTAATGGCCCCCCGACCATGGCGTCCTGCTCAAAGGAGGCCGCCATGTCGTTCACCACCCGTTGCCATCGCCTGCTGCGCCGGGCCCTCTCTCGTTCGTTCGGACTGCCGAGCCCTCTCGTGCAGGCCTGGCATGCCCGCCGCCGGCGCGAACGCGACCGCCAGGACCTGCTGGGAATGAACCCTCGCGAACTGGCGGACCTCGGGCTCGGGCGTGGCGACATTCCGCGCTTGATCCGCGGCCGTCCTGCGGATTGACGCCCGCCCGGCGCGGGCTTCAGCTGCCGATGTCCAGGCCGAACATCCTGGCGAACTCGCGGTACTGCTCGATGGTCAACCTGTCCTTCATCTTCGCGGGCGCCGCCTTCATGGCATCGCCGTCGGCCGACTTGGCCATGTCGGACATGTGCATGTCCCAGACCCGGGACATCGTGTCGACGAATTCCTTCTTGCTGACGAAGCCGTCCTTGTTGGTGTCGATCATGCTCATCTGGAAATGGCGCAGCATGTCTTCGCTGCGCGAACCCTGGGCATGGGCGGGCAGCGCGAACGCGGAGACGGCGGCAGCGGCGGAGAGGACGGACAGCAGCTTTCGCAGGGAGAATTTCATGATGGTTCCTTCTGGTTTCAGGTTGAGAGTGGATCGGCCACGGTGAGCGACGAGACGGGTCGAAGAGCCGAGGCCTTGCCTCTTCGCCGCCGAAAGAACTGCGACAAGGGCCGCGCTCAGGGCGTGCTCACGGCGCCGCGCCAGCCAGCCTCGATGCGGCCCTGGATCCACAGGGCGATCCCGATCGAGACGCACATGGTCAGGAACGCCGTCCAGGCATACGGCCACAGCATCGGGAGGCCCACGAGGATCAGGCCGTCGTTGCTGCCGGGAATGAGCAGGCTGCCCCAGCCCATCAAGGCACCGCCCGCCAGGCATCGCAGCGCCGGGATGGCACCGACGCGCAGCGGTCGGAAGCGCCCCGCGGTCCACCCGCCGACGACCGCGCCGGCAAGCAGGCAGGCGGCCAGCAACAGGCGGCCCGCCAGGCCCTGCGTCATGCCGCGCGCCAGGTCGGCCAGCGCATCGGTATAGGCCCACGCGCCGACCAGGAGCAGCATGGCAAGGAAGGCGACGCCGATGACGGATGTGGCGGCGTGCGGCGACCAGATCCTGGCCGTGACCCATTCGCGCGGCCCCGCGGGGCCTCGCCGGCAGGCCGAGACCAAGCGCCAGGCGAAGACGACAGCGACGATCCAGGCGACGGCCGGCGCCGCGAATCCGGCCGTGCCACCGGCGAGCGCCGGTGGTTCCGCGACTTCATGGAGCGATCCCAGCAGGCTGCCGAGATAGAACCCCACCGGCGTCAATGCATAGACCCACTCGCCGGAACCGAAGCGCGCGATCGCGCCGAAGACGCAGGCTCGGTTGGCGAAGGCGCCCAAACCCAGCAGCACGGCGCCCGCCAGCGTGCGCACGGTCAACGCGTGCCCGGCCGGCCACCGCATCGACAGATGCAGGGCGTGCGCGGCCAGCAGGCCCGCACAGACCCACAACGACGCCTCGGCGAGCGCGATGAGGCGACCTGCCTTGCGCTGGTTGACCACCTGCTCCACGGCGGCCACGGTGCAGGTGGCGCCGCGCTGGATCGCGAAGCCCATCAGCGCGGCGCACAGGGCGGCGGCGCCGAACGCGACCCCGCGGATCATGATGTCCATGTCGCCCTCCCGTTCGTCCATGGCTGGCGTGACCCTGCGGTCATGTCAGTGGTGCTCGATCACGCCTTCGATCGGATCGGTCGGCGCGTTCCAGGGCGAGCGCTCGATCATCCGCATGGTGTCGGCATAGCCGGCCTCGCGCCTCGCGCGCACGCCCCCGGGCGAGAAGTCGATGTCCTTCGTGCTGTCCTCGTCCTCGAGACGGGGCGACACCAGGTGCGCCACGTGCATCGTCGTGCTGCATCCCCAGGCCGCGAGGTCCTTGCAATGCGCATCGCTGCGCTTGTTCGCGGGCAGTTCCTGCGCGAGTTCGCGGATCACGTGGCGCAGGCGATGGAGCTGCTTCTGCCGCAGGATGTGGCTGTCCGCGCGGCTGGCGAACTGGATGTCCTTGTGACGCGCCATCACTTGCCAGATCGAGTCCGGCTCGGGGCCTGACTGGTGCCAGACATTGACGGCGAAGATCAGCGAGTCGCGCCGCGGCATGTCGTCCAGCACGGCCTCGATCGGCGTGTTGGAGTAGATGCCGCCGTCCCAGTACGGCTGGCCGTCGATGCGCACCGCGGGGAACGCGGGCGGCAGCGCGCCGGACGCCA
>Ga0207651_10001103_pt1 | contig 12000 bp, 7 predicted proteins | sample KBSM23metaG_FD_184328 | JGI IMG/M metagenome (GOLD analysis project Ga0207651, IMG submission 184328) | Miscanthus rhizosphere microbial communities from Kellogg Biological Station, Michigan, USA - KBS M2-3 metaG (SPAdes) (version 2) | ecosystem: Host-associated > Plants > Roots > Rhizosphere >... | reverse complement strand
CTTCGCAGGCGCCTTGGCGGCGGCCTTCTTCGCAGGCGCCTTCTTGGCGGCGGCCTTCTTCGCCGGGGCCTTCTTGGCCGCAGCCTTCTTGGCCGGTGCCGCCTTCTTGGCCGGCGCCTTCTTGGCGACGGCCTTCTTCGCCGGGGCCTTCTTCGCTGCCGCCTTCTTGGCCGGAGCCTTCTTGGCCGGAGCGGCCTTCTTGGCCGGGGCCTTCTTGGCGACAGCCTTCTTCGCCGGGGCCTTCTTCGCTGCCGCCTTCTTGGCCGGAGCCTTCTTCGCCGGAGCCGCCTTCTTCGCGACCGGTTTCTTCGCAGTTGCCATTTCAATCTCCTTGATCAAGTTGCATAAACGCCGACCGGTCGACCGGTTCGGCATTCATCGCCTGCTTGCCTTGCCCGCCGCACGAGTCGGCGGGTGGCTTGCATGACGATGAACTGGGTTGCGGTGCCAGCGAATCGCATCTGACGGCGATTCTTCTGGCCTCGCGGATCTTGATCTCTCTACAACGCCCCGGAAACCGATCGCGCCCGCCGGATGCGGGCCGCGGAACGATCAATCCCAGGACAGTGCGCCACCGGATTGGTACTCGATGACGCGGGTTTCAAAAAAGTTGCGTTCCTTCTTCAGGTCGATCATTTCGCTCATCCACGGGAACGGGTTTTCCTCGTTCGGGAACAGCGCCTCCAGGCCGATCTGCTGTGCACGCCGGTTGGCGATGTAGCGCAGGTAGCCCTTGAACATCGACGCGTTGAGACCGAGCACGCCGCGCGGCATCGTGTCTTCCGCGTAGCGGTATTCGAGCTCGACGGCCTTCATGAACAGGCCCTTGATCTCTTGCTTGAACTCGGCCGTCCACAGGTGCGGATTCTCGAGCTTGACCTGGTTGATCAGGTCGATGCCGAAGTTGCAGTGCATCGACTCGTCGCGCAGGATGTACTGGTACTGCTCGGCAGCGCCCGTCATCTTGTTCTGGCGGCCCAGCGACAGGATCTGCGTGAAGCCGACGTAGAAGAACAGGCCTTCCATCAGGCAGGCGAACACGATCAGGCTGCGCAGCAGCGTCTGGTCGTTCTGCGGCGTGCCGGTGTGGAAGTTCGGATCCATGATCGCTTCGATGAACGGGATCAGGAACTGGTCCTTGTCGCGGATCGAGGCAACTTCGTTGTACGCGTTGAAGATCTCGCTCTCGTCCAGGCCGAGCGACTCGACGATGTACTGGTACGCGTGCGTGTGGATCGCCTCCTCGAACGCCTGGCGCAGCAGGAACTGGCGGCACTCGGGGGCGGTGATGTGGCGGTACGTGCCGAGCACGATGTTGTTGGCGGCCAGCGAATCGGCCGTCACGAAGAAGCCGAGGTTGCGCTTGATGATGCGGCGCTCGTCTTCGGTCAGACCGTTCGGGTCCTTCCAAAGCGCGATGTCGCGCGACATGTTGACCTCTTGCGGCATCCAGTGGTTCGCGCACGTGGCGAGGTACTTCTCCCACGCCCACTTGTACTTGAACGGCACCAGCTGGTTGACGTCGGTCTGGCCGTTGATGATGCGCTTCTCGGCGGCCGTGACGCGGCGCGCCGACTTGGTCGCGTGCGTCGCGGCGATGGAGATCGCGGGCGAGACCTGCGGCTCGGAGTGCGGGACGGCGCGGGCATCGACCGCTTGCGTCAGCACCGGCGCGGACTGCACGTCGCGGAGCGACGGGGAGGCCATCCGTCCATCGTTGTTGAACGCGGTGGACGTCGGCGGCAGAGAACTTTGTGGAGACCGGAGGTCGTCTTCCCAGACCAGCATGTGTGTGCTTCCTATGGCTGCGAATTATCGGAGTGTTGTGTCGAAACACCAAGCACTTATTGACAGCGCGCCGCACTCGTTGTTGCGGCTTCGCATCGAAGAAGCGTCGATCGGCTCATGCAATTCGACGCCGATCGAGGCGTCGCAATCGAACGCACCGCGCGATGCGCGAACGCGTGCAGGTACGTGAGTGAGGTATCGCATCTGCATGAGCCGCTTCGATTCCTTCGCGCGATCCTCACGCGCCGCGGCGCGTGAGGGAGTCGCTGTCGCGAAGCATCACTGGCAGGCTTCGCAGGTCGGGTCGTCGACGCCGCAGAACTTGATGTCGGTGGCCGGCGTTTCACTGAGCATGGCTTGTGCCTGGGCCGCGGCGACGTCCATCGCGGACATGCCGCCGGACGACGAGACCGAGTTGAGCTGCTTGCGGTCGACCGTGCTCTTCTCGGCGTGCGTCGCGCCCATCGTGCGCAGGTAGTAGGTGGTCTTCAGGCCGCGCAGCCAGGCCAGCTTGTAGGTCTCGTCGAGCTTCTTGCCCGACGCGCCCGACAGATAGATGTTGAGCGACTGCGCCTGGTCGATCCACTTCTGGCGGCGCGCGCCGGCTTCCACCAGCCAGGTCGCGTCGACTTCGAACGCCGTGGCGTACAGCGCCTTGAGTTCGTCCGGCACGCGATCGACCGCGCGCAGCGAGCCGTTGTAGTGCTTCAGGTCCATCAGCATCACGGAGTCCCACAGGCCCAGGCGCTTCAGGTCGCGCACCAGGTACTCGTTGACCACCGTGAACTCGCCCGACAGGTTGGACTTGACCGACAGGTTGCCGAAGGCCGGCTCGATCGACGCGTCCACGCCGATGATGTTGGAGATCGTGGCGGTCGGCGCGATGGCGACGCAGTTGGAGTTGCGCATGCCGTGCTGGGCGATCTTGGCGCGCAGCGCGTCCCAGTCCAGCGTCATCGAGCGGTCGACCTCGACGTAGCCGCCGCGGTGCTTGGCCAGCAGGTCGATCGAGTCGAACGGCAGGATGCCCTTGTCCCACAGCGAGCCCTTGAACGACGAGTAGCGGCCACGTTCGGCGGCCAGCTCGGTCGACGCCGAGTAGGCGTAGTAGCAGACGGCTTCCATCGAGCGGTCGGCGAATTCGACGGCGGCCTGGCTGGCGTACGGGGTGCGCAGCTGGTACAGGCAATCCTGGAAGCCCATGATGCCCAGGCCGACCGGACGGTGGCGCAGGTTGGAGTCGCGCGCCTTCTTGACCGCGTAGTAATTGATGTCGATCACGTTGTCGAGCATGCGCATCGCGGTGCGCACGGTCTTCTGCAGCTTGGTGTGGTCGATCGTCATCGCGCCGTCGGCCGTGGCGACCAGGTGCTGCGCGAGGTTGATCGAGCCGAGGTTGCAGACCGCGATTTCCGTCTCGCTGGTGTTGAGCGTGATCTCGGTGCACAGGTTGGACGAGTGCACGACGCCCACGTGCTGCTGCGGCGAGCGCACGTTGCAGGCGTCCTTGAACGTGATCCAGGGATGGCCGGTCTCGAACAGCATCGAGAGCATGCGGCGCCACAGGTCCTTGGCCGGGATGCGCTTGAACAGCTTGATGTCGCCGCGGTCTGCCTTGGCCTCGTAGGCGGTGTAGGCCTGCTCGAACTCCAGGCCGACCAGGTCGTGCAGGTCCGGGCAGGTGGACGGCGAGAACAGCGTCCAGTCGCCGCCTTCCATCACGCGGCGCATGAACAGGTCGGGAATCCAGTTCGCCGTGTTCATGTCGTGCGTGCGGCGGCGGTCGTCACCGGTGTTCTTGCGCAGCTCGAGGAACTCCTCGATGTCCAGGTGCCACGTCTCCAGGTACGCGCAGACCGCGCCCTTGCGCTTGCCGCCCTGGTTGACGGCGACGGCGGTGTCGTTGACCACCTTGAGGAAGGGCACGACGCCCTGGCTCTTGCCGTTGGTGCCCTTGATATAGGAGCCGAGCGCGCGGACGTTGGTCCAGTCGTTGCCCAGGCCGCCGGCGAACTTCGACAGCAGCGCGTTTTCCTTCAGCGCCTCGTAGATGCCGTCGAGGTCGTCGGCCACGGTCGTCAGGTAGCAGCTGGACAGCTGCGAGCGGCGCGTGCCGGCGTTGAACAGCGTGGGCGTGCTGGACATGAAGTCGAACGTCGACAGCACGTTGTAGAACTCGATGGCGCGCGCCTCGCGGTCGATCTCGCCCAGCGACAGGCCCATGGCCACGCGCATGAAGAACGCCTGCGGCAGCTCGATGCGCTCGTCGGCGTCGTGCAGGAAGTAGCGGTCGTACAGCGTCTGCAGGCCGAGGTAGTCGAACTGCATGTCGCGCGAGTGATCGAGGGCGGCACCCAGCTTGGCCAGGTCGAACTGCTGCAGCTTCTCGTCCAGCAGCTCGGCCTTGACGCCGCGCTTGATGAACTTGGGGAAGTACTCGGCATAGCGCTCGGCCATCTGCTCCTGCGACACCTCCTCGCCCAGGATCTCGCGGCGGATCGTGTGCATCAGCAGGCGCGCGGTGGCGCGCGTGTAGCCGGGCTCCTTCTCGATCAGCGTGCGCGAGGCCAGGATCGCGGCCTTGTAGACCTCGTCCATCGGCACGCCGTCGTACAGGTTGCGGCGCGTCTCGGCGAACACCGGCTCGGCGGTGACGTCCGGGCCGAGGTCGGCGCAGGCCGCGACGATCAGCGAATGCAGGTGCTCGACGTCCAGCGGCACGCGCTCGCCCTTGTCGGTGACGAACAGCTCGGGCTCGGCGACCTTGACCTCGACCTGGCCGGACTTCAGGCGATCCTGCGCGCGGCGCTCGCGATACAGCACGTAGGCGCGCGCCACTTCGTGATGGCTGCCGCGCATCAGGCCCAGCTCGACCTGGTCCTGGATGTCCTCGATGTGGAAGGTGCCGCCGGCCGGGCGCGAACGCAGCAGCGCACGCACGACGCTCTCGGTCAGGCCGTCGACGGTCTCGCGCACGCTGGCCGAGGCCGCGCCCTGGGTGCCGTGCACGGCCAGGAAGGCCTTCATCAGCGCGACGGCGATCTTGCTGGGCTCGAAGGAGACCACCGCGCCGTTGCGGCGCAGGATCTGGTAGCCCTGGTAGGCGTTGTTGGAGCCGGCGACCGTCTGCGCAGGCGCGACGCGCGCGGCAGTGCTGGTCTCATTGATGGCGGATGCGATTCCCTGCATGGCGACCCCTCTATCTGAATTGTCTGGAACTAAAACCTGTGGATGACTTGTGCGTACCGTGTGCAAAACCTCGATCTCCGACACGCAAGGCTTCGCCCAGACTCGCTGTGATGCGAGCTTGCTGGACGACGTTTGGTGTGGGACTACCCGCTCGGTGCGTCCGCTGACTGCGCTCTGGCGTGTGGCGAGCCCCGGCTGGTGCCGGCAGCGTCCTCGCAGAGTGCGTCAACGGGGGTAGTCATGGAGGTTTGTGCGAACCGGTGACCGATGAATCACTTTACCACCCGGGCAAACCGAACGCTATACGTAGTGTTAAAAAAGCTCTAAGGCACTACCCGTAGTGTCACCTGACACTTGACGAAAGTTTGATGACAAGCCAGCGGGGGGCCACCCGCGCAGGTGCATCCGCCCGGGTCCACGGCAAACCCGCGCCATTGCGCAGCCCGTTGGCGCCCACCCGCGCCGTTGCTCGATCCGCCGCGCGTCGCCGGGCGCGAGGCCGCATGGATGCACGCTCGGGCCGTGCCGCGTCAGGCCTTGTGCGGATCCGCGGCGGGGATGCGGCTGGCATCCCAGCGCAGGCGCGCCTGCAGTCCGGCCCAGTCGAATCCGGGCCCCGGGTCGATCTTGCGACCGGGCGCGACATGCTCGTGGCCGACGACGTGGCGAACCGCGCGAACCTGGTCGATCGCCGGCAGCAATTTCTCGAGTGCCGCGTACTGCGCGGGCTCGAAGGTCTCGCCCTCCAGCCCTTCGAGCTCGATGCCGATCGACCAGTCGTTGGCCGCCTCGCGTTCCTGCCAGCGCGAACGGCCCGCGTGCCAGGCGCGCTCGTCGATGGACACGAACTGCAGGATGGAGCCGTCGCGCCGCACGACGAAGTGTGCGGAGACCTCCAGGCCGCGGATGGTCTCGTAGTACGGATGCGCCGACCAGTCGAGCGTGTTGGTGAACAGGCGCTGGATGCCCTCGCCGCCGTACTCGCCCGGCGGCAGGCTGATCGAATGCAGCACGACGGTGTCGACGCGCGCGCCGGCGGGCCGCGCGCTGAAATTGGGCGACGGGACGCGCGTCGCGCCGCGCCACCAGCCGCCGTCCCAGTCGTCGCTCACGGCGGTCAGCTTCCCTGGGCCGGATCGGCCGACTCGGACTCGGTGATGCCGAGCCGCGCCATCCGGTAGCGCATCTGCCGCAGCGACAGCCCGAGGCTGGCGCCGGCGGCGGTGCGGTTGAAGTTCTGGCGCTCGAGGGCGCGCACGAGGATCACGCGCTCGACCTCGTCGAGGTAGCGCACGAGGTCGTCCGGCACCGGTTCGAGCGCCGCGGGGGCCGCCGGCCCGCCGTGCGGCGACGCGCCCAGGGCGTCGGCCGCCGACGGCCCCTCGGCGTCCTCGACGACCACGGCGGCGATCACGCCGGCGTCGGGATCGCGCACCGCGGCCGCGCCGGCCAGCAGGGCCTCGGGCAGCGCGAGGTCGGCGCCGGTGATGGCCTCGCCGTCGCTCAGGGCGACCGCGCGGTGCAGCAGGTTCTCCAGCTCGCGCACGTTGCCCGGGAACGCGTAGCGCGCCAGCAGCGTGCGCGCGTCGGCCGCGAGGCGCGGCGGCGGCGTCACGCCCGCCTCGCGCGCGAGGCGGGCCAGCAGCGCGTCGGCGATGGCCGGCAGGTCGACGAGGCGCTCGCGCAGCGGCGGCACCTTGATGTCGATCACGTTGAGCCGGTAGAACAGGTCCTGGCGGAAGCGGCCGGCCTGCACCTCGGCGGCCAGGTCCTTGTGGGTGGCGCTGACGATGCGCACGTTCATCGTCTGCTCGGACGTGCCGCCCACCGCGCGCACCGCGCGCTCCTGGATCGCCCGCAGCAGCTTGGACTGCATCGCGAACGGCAGGTCGCCGATCTCGTCGAGGAACAGCGTGCCGCCGTTGGCCGCCTGGAAGAAGCCGTCGCGGTCGGCGGCCGCGCCGGTGAACGCGCCCTTGCGCACGCCGAAGAACTCAGCCTCCAGCAGATTCTCGGGAATCGCGCCGCAGTTGACCGCGACGAAGGGCTGGCCGGCGCGCGCGCTGACGTCATGGATGGCCCGGGCGACGAGCTCCTTGCCGGTGCCCGACTCGCCCTGCACAAGCACCGGCGCCATGCTGCGCGCCACCTTCTCGACCAGCCCGCGCACGTGCGCCATCGCCTCGGAGTCGCCCACGAGGCGGCGCAGCGGGTCGCCGCGGCCGTCCGCCGGCGCGACGTCGGCCTGCGGCGCCGGCGCCGCGCGCGAGCGCCCCATCGCGGACGCCACCACCGCGCGGAACTGGCGCAGGTCGACCGGCTTGGTGAGGTAGTCGAACGCGCCGGCCTTCAGCGCCGTGACGGCGTTCTCGGGCGAGCCGTAGGCGGTGACGACGATCACCTTCTCGGGGCGCCCGCTCGTCTCCAGCCACTGCAGCAGGTCGAGGCCGGTGCCGTCGGGCAGCCGCATGTCGCTGATCACCGCCCTGAACACGCGCGACTTCAGCACCTCGCGCGCCTGCGCGACGCTGGACGCGGTCTCGACCTCCAGGCCCTCGCGCAGCAGCGTCAGCTCGTACAGCGTGAGCAGGTCGGGCTCGTCGTCGACCACCAGCACGCTGCTGGCATGGACGGCGCTCGCGCCGGACTGGCTGGCATGCGCGGCGGCGCTCACCGGGAAGCCTCCGGCCTGCGGCCTGCGGCGCGAGCGCCCTTCGAAGCGGCCGTGCGTGCGCTCATAGGACCAGTCTTCCTTCAGCCGATGTCAGCGACTCTCGCGGCATCATCACCTCGAACACGTTGCAATGGCGGCCGTCGTGGCGCCGGAAGTCGATCCGGGCGCCGTGGCGTTCGCAGAGCTCACGGCAAATGTACAACCCGAGGCCCGTTCCGCGGCTGCGCGTGGAATGGAAGGGCTCGAACAGGTAGGGCTCGACCTCCTGCGGGATCGGCGGCCCGTCGCTGGCCACCGACAGCCGCGCCCAGGCGCCGTCCTCGGTCGGCTCCAGCGAGATGCGCACGCCGCCCGGCTGCGCGCTCGCGTGGCGGATCGCGTTGTCCAGCAGGTTGACCAGCACGCGGCGCAGGTGGTCGGAGTCGAAGACGACGCCCAGCGGCGTGGACGGCAGCAGCACCTGCAGCCGGCTCGCGCTGCCCAGCGCCAGTCCGACCGTGCGCGCCCACTCGCTGCAGATGCTCGCGATCTCGGCCGTCACGTCCAGCGTGCGCGACGGCGCGAGCGAGCCCGGCGCCGCCTCCATCACGTCGTCGACGATGCGGCGCAGGCGGTCGATGTTGTCGGTCATGATGCGGATCAGGCGCCGCTGGTCGGGCCGCAGCTCGTCTTCTTCCAGCAGCGCGTTGGCCTGCGAGATCGCGGCCAGCGGGTTGCGGATCTCGTGCGCGACGCCCGCCGAGATGCGCCCCATCGCCGCCAGCCGTTCCTGGCGCAGCCGGGCCTGCACGGTGCGCAGCTCCTCGATGAACAGCACGCACAGCGGCTCATCGGCCGGCGCGGTGTCGTTGCCGTCGGAGCGGCTGCGCGTGAAGCGCGCGCGGATGTGCAGCGCGCGGCGCGAGCCGTCCTCCAGCTGGATGTTGAGGTCGATCGGCCCCGACGGCCAGTTGCCGCGTCCGAACGCCTCCTCCACCGCGTCGGCCAGCACCAGCCAACCCGGGTGCAGCCGCAGCGAGAACGGCGGCGACGGGCAGCGCGAGGCCTGCGCCACGAGCAGCCGGCGCGCCGACGGATTGGCGGCGCGCACGCGCAGTTGGCGGTCGATCACCAGCACGCCGTCGGCCATGTCCTCGATCACCAGCCGGCTCAGCTGGGCCTGCTGGCGCGCGCGCTCGCGGCTGTCGCGCGCCGTGCGTTCCTCGTGCGCGAGGCGCATCGACAGCTCGCCCGACAGCAGCGCCACGACGAACAGGCCCACGCCGCTCAGGCCCGCCTGCGACATCAGCGCCGCGGAATCCGACACCGAGCCGGCGACGCGCGCCGCCGCGGCCAGCAGCGTCAACGCGACGCCCGCCGCCGTCGCCAGCGCGGGCAGGCGCGGCGTGAGGATGCCGGCCATCAGCACCGGCAGCACCAGCAGCGCGGCGAAGTTGAGGCTGGACGTCGGGTCGATCCAGTGGATCGCGCCGAAGACCAGCAGGTCGACGCCGATCGTCATCCACCACTGCCAGCGCGCATGCTGCAGCGCGCGCATCGCGCGCAGCTGGTCGGTCAGCCACCACAGCAGCGACTGCACCGCGTAGATCCCGCACAGCACCAGCGCCGGGCTGACCGTGCGGCCGGTGGAGGCGCCCGTCAACGCGATGGCCAGCAGCAGCACCACGCCGAGCGCGGCCCGCGCGGCCACGTAAGTGCCGAAGATGCGCCGCAGCGCATGGCCGGCGAGCGGGCGCAGCACCGGATTGGGCACCGTCCAGCTCCCGCCTTCGCCGACCGGCAGGGGCGACTGGTCGACCGCGCCCTCGAGCGCGCTGAACCACGACTCCTCGGGCAGGCCCGCGTTGGCGCCCTCGCGCGACTGCGCGGCGCGGCGCGCCTTGCGCTGGCGGCTACCCCACATGGCGAGCCTTCGCCGAGGTCACGGCGCGCTCACTCGCCACGCCGCGGGCCGGCGTCGCGATGGGCGGCGCAGCAGTAGACACGTTCGCCGTCACGCACCGCCTCGGACGCCGGGAAGTGCAGGCCGCAGGACGCACAGTCCACCATGGCCTCGGGCGGCGCGTTGGCGGGGCCGCGCGCGGCGGCGGGCGGTGGCGCCGACGTCGCCTTGCGGCGCGGGCGCAGCAGCCACCACGCCACGAAGGCGATGATCGCCCAGAACAGGAGGCGTCCCACCATCAGCCACCCAGTCCGGTCGGCGCGCGCTGCAGCACGACCTCGAACACGAAGCGCGAGCCAACGTAGGCCAGCAGCATCAGCACCGCGCCGGCATAGACCCAGCGCGTGGCCTGGCGACCGCGCCAGCCGCGCGTGCGGCGTCCGACGATCAGCGCCGCGAAGGTGGCCCAGCTCGCCAGCGAGAGCACGGTCTTGTGGTCGCCCCAGCGCCAATGCGCCATCGTGAACAGGCCGATCACGATCGCCAGCGTCAGCACGACGAAGCCGGCCTCGACGAACAGGAAGGTCAGGCGCTCGAGCGACAGCAGCGGCATGCCCAGCAAGCCGGCGCCGCCCTTCTGGCGCATCTGGTTCTCGGCGCGGTCCAGCATCGCGGCGTGCACCACCGCCACCCCGAACAGGCCGTAGGCGGCGATGCCCAGCGTCCAGTGCAGCGGCGCGTAGACGGAGTACGAGACGATCACGACGTCGCCCGGAAACGCCAGCGCCAGCAGCACGCTCGCCGCGCCGATCGCCGCGAACACGCGGCGCAGGCCGGCGATCGGCACCAGCCGCGTCTCGGTGAAGTGCACCGTCAGCACGAGCCACGCGGTGAGCGACAGCACCGGCGCGAAGCCCCAGCGGATACCCTGGCCCGCATCGGCCTCGAGCCCGAACGCCGCCACCAGCGACAGCCCGTGCAGCACCAGCGCGAGGACCTGCGCGCGGGCGCCCCATACCGGGCGTCCGAACGCGGACAGCACATAGGCCGCGACGGCGGCCCACGCCAGCGCGTGGATGGGGGCAGACGATAGAATCATCCCCGCAGTTTACCGGAGCGCGCCGCGCTCGTTTTCGCTGCCCGCATTCCATGGCTTCCACTCTCACCGACCGCCTGTCACGCCTCGTCAAGACGATGCGCGGCCAGGCCCGCATCACCGAAACCAACGTCCAGGACATGCTGCGCGAAGTGCGCATGGCGCTGCTGGAGGCCGACGTGGCGCTGCCCGTCGTGCGCGATTTCATCGCGCGGGTCAAGGACAAGGCGCTGGGCCAGGAGGTCGTCGCCTCGCTGACGCCCGGCCAGGTGCTGGTCAGCATCGTGCAGAAGGAGCTCGCCGCGACGATGGGCGAGGGCGTGGCCGACATCAACCTGGCCGTGCAGCCCCCGGCCGTCATCCTGATGGCCGGCCTGCAGGGCGCCGGCAAGACGACCACCACCGCCAAGCTCGCCAAGTACCTGATCGAGAAGCGCAAGAAGAAGGTGCTGACGGTGTCGGGCGACGTCTACCGTCCCGCCGCCATCGAGCAGCTGAAGACGGTCACGAAGCAGGCGGGCGCCGAGTGGTTCCCGTCGACGCCCGACCAGAAGCCGCACGACATCGCCGTCGCCGCGATCGACTACGCGCGCAAGCACTATTTCGACGTGCTGCTGGTCGACACCGCCGGCCGTCTCGCCATCGACGAGCTGCTGATGGCCGAGATCAAGGACCTGCACGCGCTGCTGCATCCGGTCGAGACGCTGTTCGTGGTCGACGCCATGCAGGGCCAGGACGCCATCAACACCGCCAAGGCGTTCAAGGAGGCGCTGCCGCTGACCGGCATCGTGCTGACCAAGCTCGACGGCGATTCGCGCGGCGGCGCGGCGCTGTCGGTGCGCCAGATCACCGGCGCGCCGATCAAGTTCGCCGGCGTGTCCGAGAAGATCGACGGCCTCGAGGTGTTCGACGCCGACCGCCACGCCGGCCGCGTGCTCGGCATGGGCGACATCGTCGCGCTGGTCGAGGGCGTCACCAAGGGCCTGGACGTCGAGGCCGCGCAGAAGCTGGCCGAGAAGATGCGCTCGGGCAACGACTTCGACCTGAACGACTTCCTCGCGCAGTTGAGCCAGATGAAGAAGATGGGCGGCCTCGCCGGCCTGATCGACAAGCTGCCCACCGAGATGACCGCCAAGGCCGGCCAGCCCGACATGGACAAGGCCGAGCGCGACATGCGCCGCATGGAAGGCATCATCAACTCGATGACGCCGCTGGAGCGCCGCAAGCCCGAGCTGCTCAAGGCCAAGCGCAAGTTCCGCGTCGCCAAGGGCGCCGGCGTGCAGGTGCAGGACGTCAACCGGCTGCTCAATCAATATGAGCAGATGCGCGACATGATGAAGAAGATGAAGGGCGGCGGCCTGATGAAGATGA
>Ga0207651_10001101_pt1 | contig 12001 bp, 9 predicted proteins | sample KBSM23metaG_FD_184328 | JGI IMG/M metagenome (GOLD analysis project Ga0207651, IMG submission 184328) | Miscanthus rhizosphere microbial communities from Kellogg Biological Station, Michigan, USA - KBS M2-3 metaG (SPAdes) (version 2) | ecosystem: Host-associated > Plants > Roots > Rhizosphere >... | reverse complement strand
CGAGTTGGCGCGCTCGCGGTGGCAGAGGATCTCCAGGACGCGGTCCATCTCGGGGTCGCGGCCGTAGACCGGCGGAATCTTGTCCTGCCGCGCGAGCTGGTTGAGGTTGGTGGCGAAATGCTTGAGGAAGGGCGGCAGCTCGAAGCGCTTCTTCAGCCGCTCCTCGCGCAGCTCGTGGTCGCGCATCCGCGTGGCGAGCCGGGTGACCAGCGCCTCGGGCTCGATGCCGTGACGGCGGATGATCGACACCGGGATGCCCTGCGTCTCTTCGAAGATCGCCGAGAAGAGATCGGTCGCTTCGATCGTGTGGCGGCCGCAGCGGCTCGCATGGAGCAGCGCCAGCTTGAACAAGAGCTTGGTCGACGGGGCGACGCGCAGCTCGCGCCCGGGGACGCTCGGCAGCAGCCGGAGGTGCTCTTCCAGCGCCTGGAGGATCTCGTGGGGATTCAGTTCGAGATCGCGCATGACCTGCCCGAACATGTCCCACTCGGCCTGGGCGAACGCCAGGCAGACGTGTTCGTTGGTCAGCAGCGCGTGCTCACGGCGGCGCGCCTCCTCCAGCGCGCGGTCGACGACGCGTTCGGCCGAATCGGCCAGCTTGTTCTGCGGGATGTCGAAATCTTCCACGAAACCCTCCACGGCGTTTGCCCTGCTGCCCTCGCAGCAATTCGCGCGCCGTTACAAGGGCGATTGGATGAGAAAGCGGATCTGTCGTCGTTTCAACGACTAAGAGGATGGCGCTGGCCGGGGCGTGGTGTGACAGCCACACCGCGGAGGACGGCTGGCCCGTCCTCCGCTCACAAATAAGTAGGGAGTACCTTTCCTACCGCATGCCGCCAAGCAGCGCACGAATGCGCTCTTCGGTGGGCGGGTGGGTGCTGAAGAGCGACATCAGCCCGGCACCCGAGAACGGCTTCACGATGAACATGTGCGCCGTGGCCGGGTTGGCGTCGAGCGGGACGCGCTGCGAGCCCGCTTCGATCTTGCGAAGCGCGTCCGCGAGCCCGTAGGGGTTGCCGGCGATCTGCGCGCCGCCGGCGTCGGCCGAGAACTCGCGCGAGCGCGAGATCGCCGCCTGGATCAGCATCGCCGCGAGCGGTGCCAGGATGATCATCGCGAGCAGCGCAATCGGGTTGTTGCCGCGATCGCGGTCGTCGCCGCGGCCGCCGTAGCCGCCGAACATCGCCGCGAACTGCGCCGTCCGCGCCGCCATCATGATCGCCGCCGCGACGGTCGCCGCCACGGAGCTGATGAGAATGTCGCGATGGCGCACGTGCGCCAGTTCGTGAGCGATCACGCCTTCGAGCTCGCCGTCGCTGAGGATCTGCAGGATCCCCTCGGTCGCCGCGACGGCGGCGTGCGACGGATTGCGTCCCGTCGCGAAGGCGTTCGGCGAGGGATCGGGGATGACGTAGACCTTCGGCATCGGCAGCTGCGCCTGCCGCGACAGCCGCTCGACCGTGGTGTAGAGGCGATGGCCGGCACCGACTTCCTGCGCGCGATACATCTTCAGGACGATCTTGTCCGAGAACCAGTACGACCCGAAGTTCATCACCGCAGCAATGACAAACGCGAAGACGAGGCCGTTGGCCCCGCCGAAATATTCACCGATGGCGAGGAGGATGCCGCTCAGAAGACCGAGCAGCAGCGCCGTTTTCAAGCCGTTAGGCATATCTCGATTGTACCTGTTTATTCCGTCTTCCCCGTGGCTTCCGTCCCGTATCCCGTGGCTTCCGCCTTCAGGCGGAAGATGACAGCGATGTAAGGATCCCGGCCAGGAGCGCCGCGCGCCAGGCGAGCGACGGAATGTCGACATGCTCGTGCGCAGCATGCGCACCGTCGCCGATCGCGCCCAGGCCGTCGAGCGTCGGCACGCCGAGCGCCGCGGTGAAGTTGCCGTCGGAGCCGCCGCCGGCGCCGCCCTCGTGGAGCTCGAGACCGAGCGCCGCCGCCACCGCCGATGCGCGCGCGAACAGGCCGGCAATCGCCTGACTGCGCTCCATCGGGGGACGATCGAACCCGCCCTCTACGGTAAGACGCGTACCCGGACGCGTCGGGTGCAGCCCCCGGATCGCGGCTTCGACCCTGTCGGCGCCCGCGCGCGTGGGAGAACGGGCGTCGATGACGGCGCGCGCCTCCTCCGCGACCACGTTGGCGCGGCTGCCGCCGGAGACGATGCCGACGTTCACGCTGATGCCGCGCGCCAGATCCTGCAGCCGTTCGATCGTCGCGATCTGCGCCGCCAGTTCGTGAATCGCGCTCGCCCCCTTGCCCGGATCGAGGCCGGCGTGGGCCGCGATGCCGTGCACCGTCAGGTGGAACTCGCCGCACCCCTTGCGCGCCGTTTTCAGCGCGCCGCCCGGCAGCGCCGGCTCGAGCACGAGCACGGCCAGTGCGTCTCGCGCCTCCCGCTCGACCAGCGCGCGCGAGGTGGCGCTGCCGATCTCTTCGTCGGTCGTCCACACCATCCTGATCGGCGGACGCGGCGTCCTGGTCGCGTCGAGCGCGGCGATGGCCGTCATCGCCAGCGCGATGCCGGCTTTCATGTCGAACGTTCCGGGGCCGCGCAGGCGATCGCCGTCGCGCGTCAGCGGCATCCGCTCGAGCGTCCCGACCGGCCACACCGTGTCGAAGTGGCCGAGCAGCATGACGCCCTTCGACTCGCGTCGCTCGCTCAGGGCAGGCCCGTTTGCCGGGAGGGTTGCGCGGATGTGATCGCCGCGCTCGCGCTGCGCGACCAGTTCGACCTCGGCGCCGAGCGCGCGCAGGCGCCGCGCCACTTCGATGCCGCAGCGATCGACGGCGGCCTTGTCGGTGCTCGGCGACTCGAGCGTCACCAGCGATGCGATCGCGTCGAGCGTGTCGGGAAGGTGCGCCTCGCAGTAATCGAGCAGCTGTTTCATCGCACCTCGCTCCTCTCGCGCTCGCACCTCGCACCCCGCACCTCGCGCGCCGCTATAATAGGTGCATGTTGCCGCTGGCACTCGCGCTCGCGATCGTCGCGCAGACGCCGCAGCCATTCCCGAAGCCGGGCACGGCGAAGCCTGCACCGGCCGCGCCGGCAACACCGGCGAGCCCCCCGGCGAGCCAGACCGTGCTGCCGCCGCAGCAGCCGGGCGCGCCCGGTCCCACTGACGTGCCGACCGAAGCGTCGCTGGGCGTGCCGATCTATCCCGGCGCCGAGTTCCTGACGTCGTTCGACGCCACGCGCGGGCAGCGTTACTACCTCTTCGGCTCGAATTCGGCGTTTGCCGAGATCGTCAACTACTACAAGACGGTGCTCAAGCAGAAAGGGGAGCTGGTCTACGAGGAGCCGGCGATCCACGAGTTCGACATCGGCAAGTTCAAGGAAGAGACGATGGCGTTTCCGCCGGGCGTCACCGTGAAGGACTACACCTGGGGCGGTTCGGCGGGCTACCTGAACCCGAAGCGCGGCAAGCAGCCGGCGCGGTTCAAGACGATCATCCAGATCGTGCCGGTGCCGCCGCTTTAATTCTTCTGCGGCTGTCCGCGCAGGTAGGCCGCGATCTCCACGTTCTCGGGAAACCGCTGTGCGATGCGCCGCGCCACTTCGGCCGCCTGCGCGGTGCTCTTCTCGCGCTGCAGCATGTCCCACAGGCCGAACTCCGCCTCGGCGTGACTGACCCAGTCGGTCTCCGCGCCGGCCGCCTCGCGCAGCGCCCCGATCGCCTTCTTCTTGTTGCCGCCGCCGAGCAGCCACCGCGTGCCCCAGGCCATGCGTGTGCTGACGATGTAATCGATCCAGGCCCGCGCCACCCTTGCGCGTACGTGTTTCGGGTTCCCCTTCAGCACGGCGTCGAGCGAATGCCGCGCCTCCCAGTACTCGTCCCACCCCGTCTTTTTCCCCAGCAGGCCGAGCTGCAGCCAGACGTAGTTCAGATCGAGCTTCCCGAGGTAGAAGAGCGCCCGCTCGTCTGCGGGATGCTGCTTGAGCACCGCGCGCGCCGCCGCCTGCCCGTGCTTGATGTCCGCGATGAACTGCGTCGCCAGCTCCTGGCATCTCGCACACGCCTTCCAGCCGACGGTCTTGTCGTCGTCACGCGTGTCGGCGTCGACGAGCAGGCGGCGCATCTGGAAGAGCAGCGCGCTCGTCCGCAGCTCGTCGTTGGCGAAGTCGTACTCGGGGCCGGACCGCAGCGCGACGCACATCGCCGCCGACTCGTCGAAGCGGCCGTTGTAGAACAGCCGGTACGCCTTGTCGAGCGACGGACCGTCTGATTGGACGCCGAGCCAGCCGGCGAACGCCGCGGCCAATACAATCGCGAACCTCATGCAGCAGGACCCAGGAGTTTCTCCACGATGACGACGTCGCGCCAGCGGCCGTCGAGGCGCCCGTGCCGTTGGTAGACACCAACTTCGCGAAAGCCCGTCTGCGCCAGCAGCGCGCGGCTCGCGGTGTTCTCGACGAACACGCGCGACACCAGTTTCCAGAACCCCGCCCGCTCGGCCTCGACGAACAGCGCCTCGAGCGCGGCACGCCCGTAGCCGCGCCTCCGCCCGTCCCTCGCGGTGTAGACGGAGAACTCGGCGATCCCAGAGTAACAGTCTCGCGGCCGGTACGTGCCGGTCGAGGCAAACGCGACAACCCGCCCATCCTCTTCGACGACGACGACGGGATGGCGGCCGTCGAGCCAGGCATGCACCTCATCCGTGGTGCGCGGCCGGGTCTCGAACGTCGCGATGCGGTCGGCGATGCCGTCGTTGTAGATGACGGCGATCGCCGCGGCGTCGGCACCGGTGGCGACGCGCGAGATCATGCGCCGCTCACTGGAGTCTGAACGACACGCTGACGTTCATCAGCACGGGGCGGGGCGAGCCGTCAATGCGCGCGGGCTCGTACCTCCAGGCAGTCACCGCCTGCAGCGCCGCAAAGTCGAGCGCCGGATCGACCCCGAGGACCACTCGCGCATCGTTGATACAGCCCGCCGCCGTGATGCGCGCCAGGACCCCGACAATGCCCTGTACGCGGTTCTGTTGGGCGCCGGCCGGGTACTCCGGCTTCACGTCCCGCGTCTTCTTCGGCGGGACGATGCTGCTGCCGTACATCGCCAGCGTCTTTCCGCGCTCGAGCGGCGGCACGCGAGGCTGCTCGCTGCACGCGACGAACTCGGCGTCGATGGGCAGCAGCAGGTAGAGCGATCGTACGCCGATGTCGATCGGGTCGTCATCGGCGATCGTGAGCCGGGCCATCGTGGAGAGCACCGCCTTGCAGCTGCCCGGGAGCTGTGAGGGATCGATTTCCGAGTGTATGACCACCCCGTCGCCATCGAAGGCGAGCCGGGCGGCGCCGAACGCGCCACGCTTCGCCGGCTTGCAGCGATTCGCCTCGAGAAGGCTCGACAGCAACCCCGGGACGATTTGCGGGATCGTGCGGATGGCGGTGTGCGCGGGCGTCGCATCAGCAGGCGGCGCGCCCGTGCTCACGTGCCGGAGGAGGCGCAGCGCGCGTGTCTGCTCGGTCGACGCGATCGCGTCATGCTCGGCGGCGAGCGCACCCTCGAGCGCCGGGATCATGTCTCCCTGGTGGCGAACGCCCGCCACCCGGGCGGCAACGGCACGGACCGCGACGTCGGAATCGGCGAGCGCCTGCTTGAGTGTTGGACGGTACTGATCGTCGCTTCGATTGACCAGCATCGCCGCCGTCCCCGGTGTGAGGGGGGCCTGAGCGATCGATGCTGCCTGCAGCAGACCTGCTGCAAGCAGGCAGAACGTCCCCATCCGCGGACTAGTCCTGTTTCAGATAGAGAGTGCCACCGCGGGCGCGGAACTCGGCGGACTTCTCGTCCATTCCCTTGCGCGCCGACTCGTCGTACTCGGCGGCCGCGCCGGCGCGGATCTGCTGCGTCAGCTCCATGCTGCAGAACTTCGGGCCGCACATCGAGCAGAAGTGCGCGACCTTGGCGCCGTCGGCGGGCAGCGTCTCGTCGTGAAAGGCACGCGCCGTCACCGGGTCGAGCGCGAGGTTGAACTGGTCCTGCCAGCGGAATTCGAACCGCGCCTTCGACAGGGCGTCGTCCCAGGCCTGCGCCCGCGGGTGTCCCTTCGCGAGATCGGCCGCGTGCGCGGCGATCTTGTAGGCGACGACGCCGGCTTTCACGTCGTCACGATTGGGCAGCCCGAGGTGCTCCTTCGGCGTGACGTAGCAGAGCATGGCCGTGCCGTACCAGCCGATCATCGCCGCGCCGATCGCCGAGGTGATGTGGTCGTAGCCCGGAGCGATATCGGTCGTGAGCGGCCCGAGGGTGTAGAAGGGCGCTTCGGCGCACCACTCGAGCTGCTTCTCCATGTTCTCGCGGATGAGATGCATGGGCACGTGGCCGGGCCCCTCGTTCATCACCTGGACGTCGTACTCCCACGCGATCTTCGTGAGCTCTCCCTGCGTCTTCAGCTCGGCGAACTGCGGCTCGTCGTTGGCATCGGCGATCGAGCCGGGACGGAGGCCGTCGCCGAGCGAGAACGACACGTCGTAGGCGCGCATGATTTCGCAGATCTCGCGGAAGTGCGTGTAGGTGAAGTTCTCCTGGTGGTGCGCCAGGCACCACTTGGCCATGATCGAGCCGCCGCGCGAGACGATGCCGGTGACGCGGCGGGCGGTCATCGGGATGTAGCGAAGCAGCACGCCGGCGTGGACCGTGAAGTAGTCGACCCCCTGCTGCGCCTGTTCGATCAGCGTGTCGCGATAGACCTCCCAGGTCAGGTCCTCGGGGCGGCCGCCCACCTTCTCGAGCGCCTGGTAGATCGGGACGGTGCCGATCGGCACCGCCGAGTTGCGCAGGATCCACTCGCGCGTCTGGTGGATGTCGCGCCCGGTCGAGAGATCCATCACGGTGTCGGCGCCCCACAGCGTCGCCCAGCGCAGCTTCTCGACTTCTTCCTCGATCGACGAGGTCACCGCGGAGTTGCCGATGTTGGCGTTGATCTTCACCGCGAAATGGCGGCCGATGATCATCGGCTCGAGCTCGACGTGGTTGACGTTGGCCGGGATGATGGCCCGGCCGCGCGCCACCTCGTCGCGCACGAACGCCGGATCGAAGCCCTCGCGGACGGCGACGAACTCCATCTCTGGCGTGACGATCCCCTTGCGCGCGTAGTGCAGCTGCGTGAGCGGCGACGTCCCTCTGCGCGGCGCGACCCACGGCTCACGCAGTTTCGGGAGCCCGTCGCGGACGTCGTGCCCGGCCGGCCCGCTGGCGTCGTAGACGCGCAGCGACTCGCCGTTGGTCAGCGAGATCTCGCGCATCGGCACGCGCACGCCGCCAGGGCCGTCGACGTAGACCTTGCGCGAGCTCGGGAAGGCGGCGGCGAAATCCGTGGGAGAGAGCGGCGTGAACGAGGCGCGTGTGCTCATGATGTACCCGGAGGATCACTATAACAGGCCGTGTCGGACCGGCGAGCCGTCCGTGTTCAGCCGTCCTAATCCGTGTTTTTCCGTGTTTATCCGTGGCCTTCATCCGTGGCGTTCATCCGATGTCGTGCGCGAGGCGGACGCCGAGACTGTAGCCGCGATCCTGCGGCCGGTGCGTATAGCGGAGGCCGCAACGGGCGCTGTCGGCGCCGAAGCGCCAGCTTCCGCCGCGAATCACCTTCAGCCCGGAGCCGCACTGGGCGCGGGGATCGGTGACGCTGCCGGCGGGATAGGGGCAATGATCGTCGCTCGTCCATTCCCAGACGTTGCCCGACATGTCGAACAGGCCGAACGCATTCGGCGGATAGCTGCCGACGGGCTTGGTCCGTTCGCCATCGTAGTTCGCGCGCGAGGTCGTCATCGTGCCGCGCGCGCCGTAGGCCTCGCGGCCGCCGGCGCGGCAGGCATATTCCCACTCCGCCTCCGTCGGCAGCCGGAACCCGGGCCACGGGCTGGCGGCATTGAGCCGCTGCAGCAAGGCGTCGACGTCCAGGTAGGTGATGCGCTCGACCGGGCAGCGCGGGCAATGTGCGAAGTTCGAAGGATTGCTGCCCATGACCCGCGTCCACTCGGCCTGCGTGATTTCGTGGACCCCTATATAAAAGGAGCGCGACAGGGTCACGAGGTGGAGCTGCTCCTGGGCCTCGCGGCGCGGCTCGGTGGGTGGAGTTCCCATCTGGAACGATCCCGCGGGGATGCGGGCGAAGACCATCCCGGTCAGCGGATCGGTCCGGTGTGAGGGGCCTGCCGCCAGCAGCGCCACCGCCGCGATCGCGGAAAACCATCTGATCCACACGGGCCGCAGTATGACCGGTTTCGCGAGGGCGCTTGGCGAAACCGGACAATCGGGCGCTGCCGTCCCGCGGCGAACGCCTGGTAAATGCTCTGTGCGCCGCGGATTCCCCTTCGCACGCATTGGCACGACTCTCGCCAGAGCGGCTCGGATGGAGAAGCTGCTGCAGGACCTGCGTTACGCCGTCCGGACGCTGTTCCGGACGCCCGGGTGGACGTCCATGGCGGTGGTCACGCTGGCCATCGGCACCGGCGCCAATGCCGCCGTCTTCAGCTTCGTCGACGCGCTGCTGTTCCGTCCCGCCCCGGCCATCTCACCGGCGCGGCCGCTGGTCAGCGTCTTCACGAGCGACTTCAGCAGCGGTCCGTACGGCACCACGTCGTACGCCGACTTCCTTTCACTGATGCAGGACACCACGGCGTTTTCCACGCTGGCCGCGGTTGACGACTCCGGCATCGCGCCGATGCGCGCCGGCGACGACGTGCAGCGCGTGCGCGTGGCGCGCGTCAGCGGCGAGTACTTCAGCCTGCTCGGCCTGCGCGCGCTCACCGGGCGGGCGCTGACCGCCGCCGACGCCGCGCCGTCGGCGCCGCCCGTCGCGGTGATCAGCGCGGCCCTGTGGGAGCGCGTCTTCGGCGCGTCCGCCGCGGTCATCGGCACGAACGTCGTCATCAACGGGAAGCCGTACGAGATCGTCGGCGTCGCGCCGCGGCGGTTCCTGGGCATCGACGCGGGCAACGCGATCGACACGTGGGTGCCGCTCACGCCGCCCGGCGGCGCGCCGTCGGAGCGCGGCAACCGCAACTACGACGTCATCGGCCAGCTTCGCGACGGCGTCACGATCAAGCAGGCGCAGTCGCAGCTCGACATGCTGGCGGCGCGGCTCGCACAGGAATATCCCGAGACCAACCGCGGCACGCTGAGCCGTCCGTCCGAGCCGCGGCCCATCCTGGTGGCGCCGACGAAGCGGATCTCTCCGGCGTTCCGCGGACAGGTCGTCATGCTCGGCGCGGTGCTGATGGGCGGCGTCGGGCTGGTGCTGCTGCTGGCGTGCGCGAACGTCGCCAGCCTGCTGCTCTCGCGGACGACGACGCGCGCGAGGGAGATCGCGGTGCGTCGCGCGCTTGGCGCGAGCGCGGGGCGGCTGCTGCGGCAGATGCTCACCGAGACCGCGGTGATTGCCGCGGCGGCGACCGTCGTCGGGATGATCTTCGCGGCGTGGACCGCCGACATCCTGCCGTCGTTCTTCCCGCCGGAGATCGCGGCGGCGCTCGACGCGACGCCGGGCTGGCGGGTGGCGATCTTCGCGATGGGGCTCGCCGCGGTTGCGGCGCTGCTGGTCGGCGTCATGCCCGCCGTCCGCGCGATCCGGCCGCCGCTCGCGGCGTCGCTGCGCGGTGCCGCGGGCGACATCACCGAGCGCACCGCGTCACGCTCGCGCACCATCCTCGTCGTCGCGCAGATCGCGATCGCTTGCGTGCTGCTGGTCACGGCGTCGTTGCTCGCGCAGAGTGTGATCAACCAGTTGCGCGCCGATTACGGGTTCCGCACGCGGCAGGCGCTGCTTTCGACGGTCGAAGTGCCGTCGGCGCTCGGCCCCTCGGGAGGCCAGGTCTTCTACGACGAGGCGCGCACGCGCGTGGCGGCGGTGGCGGGGGTCACCGGGGTCGCCTGGGTGCGCACGCTTCCGTTCTCGCGCGGCAGCCGGCGCGGCTTCACTCCGCAGGGGTACACCCCGCGCGCGGGCGAAGACCTCGAGCTCTTCTACAACATCGTCAGTCCCGAGTACTTCGACACCATGGGGATCAAGCTGCAGGGCGGGCGGGGTTTCACCGCGGCCGACGTCGAGAACGGACAGCCGGTAGTCGTCGTCAACGAAGCGCTGGCGCGACGGTACTTCAACGGCGCCGCCGTCGGGCGTCACCTGGCGGACAGCGGCGGGCACGCGCTCGAGATCGTCGGCGTCGTGCAGTCCGGCAAGTGGCTGACGGTGGCGGAGGACGCGCCGCCGATTGTCTACTACCCGCTGGCGCAGCTCTATTCGCCGCGCATGTCGATGATCGTGCGTACCGGGACGGCGCCGGATCGCGTGGCGGCGGCCGTCCGCCGGGAGATCCGCGCGTCGGCCGCGGACGTCCCGGTCTACCGCGTCGTCACGTTGTCGGCGCACGTCGAGGAGGCGCTGGCGGCGGAGCGGCTGAGCGCGTCGCTGGTGTCGGCGTGCGGCGTGCTCGCGGCCGCGCTGGCGATCGTCGGCCTCTACGGCGCCGTCGCGTATCTGGTGGCCCGGCGCACGCGCGAGATCGGCGTCCGCGTCGCGCTCGGCGCGCAGCCGCGGCACGTCATGTTCCTCGTCGTCCGGCACGGGCTGGGGATCGCGCTCGGCGGGATCGCGATCGGTCTGGCGGCGGCTGCCGGCTTCGGCGCGCTGCTGCGCTCGATGCTCTACGGCGTGACGCCGACGAACCCGGCGACGCACCTCGCCGTCGCGCTGGCGCTCACGCTGGTCGCGCTCCTCGCGGCGTGGGTCCCCGCCCGCCGCGCCGTCCGCCTCGATCCCGCCCGCGCGCTGACGCAGGACTGACGGCGGGGTCTGACCCCGCCGTCACGCACGTGTTTCGACGGTTGTCCGAACGAGTCAGCACACCAACGCACTCGAGTGGCGACGAGCGACTGTGAAATTGGGGTCTGACCCCACGACGGGCAAGTCCCACGCGGTCAGTGAGTTGGCGGGATCGGTTGGCGGAGGGCGATTTTTACGCTAACTTCCTCAAAATCAAACACTTGAGGTAATACGTCTCCGGGACGTTGAGCAGGATCGGATGGTCGCGGCCTTGCGCGCGCTTCTCGACGAGCGTGACTTCGACGCCGGCGTCGACGGCCGCCGACGCCACGACGTCGAGGAACATCGCCTCGCTCACGTTGTACGAGCAGCTGCACGTCACCAGGAACCCGCCCGGCTGCAGCAGCTTCAGCGCCCGCAGGTTGATCTCCTTGTAGCCCGACAGCGCCTTCTTCACCGCCGCCTTGTTCTTGGCAAACGCCGGCGGATCCAGGACGATCGTGTCGAAGCGCGCCCCCAGCCGCTCCTGCTCGCGCAACTCGTCGAACACGTTCATCGCGCGCGCCTCGACGTTGGCCAGGCCGTTCCGCGCGGCGTTGTCGCGGATCCGCGCCACGGCGTCCTCCGAGATATCGACGGCCAGGACCGACTCGCACTTCGGCGCCAGCGCCAGCGCGAAACCGCCGTTGTAGCTGAACGCATCGAGCATCCGGCCGCGCGCGTAGCGCAACGCGGCCTCGCGGTTCTCGCGCTGGTCGAGGAACAGCCCGGTCTTCTGCCCCTTCCAGGGATCGACCTGGTAGCGGACCGCGCCCTCGCGCACCTCGAGATGCTCGGGCACCGCGCCGGCCAGCACCTCGACGCGCTGCTCGAGCCCCTCGAGCAGCCGCACCCGCGGATCGTTGCGCGCGAGGATGCCCGCGGGACGGACGACGTCGGCGAGCGCCGCGGTGATCTCCTTCAGCCGGCGATCGATGCCCTGCGACAGCGCCTGGACGACGAGGTGATCGCCGTAGCGATCGACGATGAGGGACGGCAGCCGATCCGCTTCCCCGTGGACCAGGCGATACGCGGTCGCGTCGAGATGCAGCGATTCGCGGTAGGCCACCGCCGCGGCGATCCGCCGGCGGATGAAATCGCCGGCCGGCGCCGCCGATCCGAACTCGATCATCCGCAGCGTGATCTCGGATCGATCGCTGAACAGCGCGTGCCCGATCGG
>Ga0207651_10001094_pt1 | contig 12039 bp, 10 predicted proteins | sample KBSM23metaG_FD_184328 | JGI IMG/M metagenome (GOLD analysis project Ga0207651, IMG submission 184328) | Miscanthus rhizosphere microbial communities from Kellogg Biological Station, Michigan, USA - KBS M2-3 metaG (SPAdes) (version 2) | ecosystem: Host-associated > Plants > Roots > Rhizosphere >... | reverse complement strand
GACCGGTGCGCTGACCAGCGGCCTGCCAGTCGTTGAAGCGGTAGACCGCCACCGCCAGCAGGCCGCTGGTCAGCGCACCGGTCATCTCCCAGAGGAACGGCTCCCACGGGTGCCGGCCCCCGCTGCGCATGTAGTGCTGCCACTCCGCCAGCGAGAAGAACAGCCCGACGCCCAGCCAGAAGGCGGCGTAGGCCACCCAGGGCAGGAGGCGTGCGGTGGATCTCATGCCCGCATTTTGACGACGAATTCCGAGGCGCCATCCATCTACACTGCCGGGATGAACAAAGCCGACGCATTGGGCTTCGTGCTGGCGGCCGTGGCACGGCTGATCACCGGCGCGCAAGGCCACTGGAAGGGCGTGCCGCCGAAGGCGGAGCAGCGCATCTATTTCGCCAATCACCAGAGCCATCTCGACTGGGTGCTGATCTGGGCGACGCTGCCGGCCGACCTGCGCGTGCAGACGCGTCCGATCGCCGCCGCCGACTACTGGACGAAGACGCCGCTGAAGCACTGGCTCACGCGCGAGGTGTTCCGCGCGGTGTACGTCGACCGCGAGCGCAAGGAAGGCGGTGCCGATCCGCTGGCGCCGCTGGTCGCCGCGCTCGAACAAGGCGATTCCCTGGTGATCTTTCCGGAGGGCACGCGCAGCAACCTCGGGCTGCCGCAGGCGTTCAAGAGCGGGCTGTTCCACCTCGCCAGGCAGTTTCCGAACGTGCAGCTGATCCCCTGCTGGATCGACAACGTGCAGCGCGTGATGCCCAAGGGCGAAGTGGTGCCGGTGCCCATCCTGTGCACCGTCACCTTCGGCGCGCCGTGCAACCGCGAGCCCGACGAGACCAAGGCCTCGTTCCTGCAGCGCGCACGCGACGCCGTCGTGGCGCTGAAGCCGGGCGGTGGCGCATGAAGTACCTGCAATCGCTCACCGCGACGCAGCAGATCGGCCTGCTGTTCCTGATCCTGTTCGGCGGGCTGATGCTCGTCTCGGCCGGCGCGGTCTTCGTCGCGATGCGCGACAAGTCCGAGCAGAACGACCACGGCCTGACGAAGTTCGCCGCCGACCTGCGCGCCACCTGGGTCGGCGCGCTGGTCTTCTGGCTCGCCTGGGTGTCGGGCGCGGGGGGCGCCACGATCCTGTTCGCGGTGTTCTCCTTCCTCGCGCTGCGCGAGTTCGTCACGCTGATGCAGACGCGCCGCGCCGACCACCGCAGCCTGATGCTGGCGTTCTTCGTCGTGCTGCCGGTGCAGTACGTGCTCGCCGGCAGCCGCAGCTTCGACCTGTTCACCGTGTTCATCCCGGTCTACGTGTTCCTCGCCATTCCCGTGCTGAGCGCGCTGGGCGGCGACCCGCTGCGCTTCCTGGAGCGCAACGCGAAGATCCAGTGGGGCGTGATGGTGTGCGTGTTCGGGCTGTCGCACGCGCCCGCGCTGCTGCTGCTGGACTTCCCGCGCATGCACGACCGCGGCCCGTTCCTGGTCTTCTTCCTGGTCATCGTGACGGTCAGCGCGCAGATGCTGGAGAGCTTCATCAGCCATCGCCTGCTGCGCCGGCGGCCGGTCGCGCGCCTGATCGACCGCACGTTCGGCCTGCGCGCCTGGGCGCTCGCGTGCCTGGGCGCGGCCGTCGTCGGCGGCCTGCTGTTCTGGATCACGCCGTTCAAGCTGCCGCAGGCGATGGTGATGGCGCTGATCGCCGCCGCGGCGGGCACGCTCGGCGAGTTCGTGATGACGGCGCTCAAGAAGGATGCCGGCGTCAACTACTGGGGCAACACCGGACAGGTCACCGGCGCCGTCGGGCTGCTCGACCGGGTCGCGCCGCTGTGCTTCGCGGCGCCGGTGTTCTTCCACTCGGTGCGCTGGTATTTCCAGCTCAAGTCATGATCCGCATCCTTGGCATCGACCCCGGCCTGCAGACCACGGGCTTCGGCGTGATCGAGTGCGACGGCCCCCAGCTGCACTACGTGGCCAGCGGCACGATCAGCACCGCCAGGGAGGCGCGCGGCGAGCTGCCGGCGCGCATCAAGGTGATCTTCGACGGCGTGCGCGAGGTCGTGCAGCGCTACGCACCGCAGCAGGCCGCGATGGAGATCGTGTTCGTCAACGTCAACCCGCAGAGCACGCTGCTGCTGGGGCAGGCGCGCGGCGCGGCGATGGCGGCGCTGGTGGCGTCCGACCTGCCCGTCGCCGAGTACACCGCCGTGCAGATGAAGAAGGGCGTCGTCGGCCACGGCCAGGCGAAGAAGGAGCAGGTGCAGGAGATGGTCGCGCGCCTGCTCGCGCTGCCGGGCCTGCCCGGCAAGGACGCCGCCGACGCGCTGGGCCTGGCGATCATGCACGCGCACGCGGGCCGCACGATGGCCGCGCTGGCCGCCGCGACCCCCCTGGCGCGCAGGCAGCACGCCCAATATCGCGGCGGTCGTACATACTGACGCCCGGACACCGCTTTTCCCCGAGACCCCATGGCCGACGCAACACCCTATTTCGGAATCGCCCCCTTCGTGCTGGGCATGAGCCGCGACCTCGTGCGCGCCGCGGCCGGCAAGCCCGATTCGGTCGAGACTTCCAAGGACGATGACGGCGGCGCCGTCGAGACCTGGTTCTACCAGGGCGGCGAGATCGAGCTCGAGTTCGAGGCCGTCCCCGACTCCAAGCTCGAGTCCATCACCGCCTGGTCGGCCGACATCACCGTCAACGGCGTGGCCATCATCGGCTGCGATCTCGCCGACCTGCCGCGCCTGGCCCGCGACGCCGACATCCACGACCTGGAGCTCACCGACGACTTCGCCGAGTCCGGCCGCTGCTACCAGAGCGAGCAGCACGGCCTGATGCTGTGGGTCGCCAAGGACAAGGTCGTCAACCTGACAATCTTCCCGCGCTTCGACGACAGCGGCGAGGAGCCGCAGTGGCCGGCATGACGCCGACCCACGCGCGCACCGACTTCGCCTGCCGCAACTGCGGCACCCCGGCGCCTCTCAAGTTCTGCCCCGAGTGCGGGCAGGAGACGACGCTGCATCCGCCCACGCTGGGCGAGTTCCTGCACGAGTTCATCGGCCACTACGTGGCGCTGGAAGGCCAGCTGTGGCGCACGCTGGCGGTGCTGCTGCGCCGCCCCGGCCGCCTCACGCGCGAGTACCTGGACGGGCGGCGCCGGCGCTACGTCCTGCCGCTGCGGCTGTACCTGACGGCCAGCTTCCTGTTCTTCCTCGTCGTCAAGCTCACCGCGGGCGCCGCCGGGGAGGGCCCGACGGTCAGCGTCGACGGCCATCGCGTTCCCCTCGCCGAGTACGAGGCGCGCGCGGCATCCGGCGCGGCCTCGGCGCCGCGGCCCCACTTCACGATCGAGCAGCCGACCAGCTGCGGCCACCCGGGCCAGCCCGCCTGCAAGGGCCTGAAGCGCTTCCTGGCCGACGCCGGCGCCCGCATGGACGCCCATCCGGAGGAGTCGCTGGAGCACATGCGCACCCACTTCATCGGGTACGCGCCCTACGCGATCTTCATCCTGCTGCCGGCGTTCAGCGGCCTCATGATGCTGGCCTACCGCAAGCGCCGCCTGACCTATGGCGAGCACTTCGTGTTCAGCCTGCACCTGCACGCGTTCTGGTTCCTCGCGCTGCTGGTGATCGCGCTGGTGCCCGAATCGGTGGGCAGCGTGCTGCAGCTGGGCGTGCCGGTCTACGGCGTGTGGGCGATGCGCGAGGCCTACGGCGGACGCTGGCTCCCGACGATCGCGCGCGCGCTGTTCGTCAGCGTCCTGTACGGCCTGGTGCTGACGCTGGCTTCCATCGTGCTGGGCCTGACGGTGCTGGCGACCGCCTGAACCGTGCGCCCGCCTCACGCGCCGCGCCGCGGCGCCTCCAGTCCGCGCCCCTGCAGCACCGGCAGCGCACGCAGGCGCTCTGACGCGAAGCGCACGAACTCGCGCACCTTCGCCGCCGCGACACGCCCGGCGGGATAGACGAGGTGCACGGGCACCGGCGGTGGCTCGTGCTTCTTCAGCACCACGCGCAGTCGACCGTCGCGAACCTCGTCCGTCACCTGGTAGGCCAGCGCGCGCGCCAGCCCCTGCCCGGCGACCGCGGCCGCCACCTTGACGTCGTTCGCGTTGACCACGAGCCGCTCGGTCGGCGCCGAGGCGGTGCGCGTGCCGGGAAAGTTCCATCCGGAGCGATCCTGCCCTTCGATCATGAAGCCGATCGCGCGATGCGACTTCAGGTCGGCCGGGTGCTGCGGCACGCCGTGGCGGCGCAGGTAGTCCGGCGAGCCGACGACCACCGCGCGCATGTGCCCCACCGGCACCGCGGTCAGCGACGAGTCGGGCAGCACGGCGATGCGCAGCGCGACGTCGAAGCCTTCGTCCACCAGGTGCACCAGGCGATTCGTGAACAGGGCGCGCGCCCGCATCTGCGGATGCCGGTCCAGGAACTCGAACAGCAGCGGCGCCAGGTGCCGGCTGCCGAAGAGCGCCGGGGCCGTCACCGCGAGCGTGCCCTGCGGCTCGTGGCGCGCACCGGTCACGGCGGCCTCGGCCTGGTCGAGCTCGCCGAGGATGCGCAGGCAGTCCGCGAGAAAGGCCTCGCCCTGCTCGGTCAGGCGCAGGCTGCGCGTCGTGCGCTGCAGCAGAAGGGCGCCCAGGTGCTTCTCCAGGGCCGCGACCGCCCGGGTGGCGGCCGACGCCGAGATCTCCTGGGCCGTCGCGCCGCGGGCGAAGCTGCCGGCTTGCGCGACGGCGACGAAGGTCCGCAGTCGCTGCAGGTGATCCATGGTCATGCTCGCTCCTCTGGTTTATTGCAGCGGGTGCAATTCTCAACTGCACCTCATGCATCTTCATTTCATTTCGCGAAGCCTCTACTCTATCGGCATCGACCACTGCGAGGCCACCATGTCCCCCACGAACCCCATCCGCCTGCACCGCTTCGCCCTGTCCGGCCACGCCCATCGGGCGCAGCTGATGCTGTCGCTGCTCGGCGTGCCGCACGAACTCGTCGACGTGGATCTCGCGCGCGGCGCCCAGCGCACGCCGGAGTTCCTCGCGCTCAACCCCTCCGGGCAGGTGCCCGTGATCCAGGACGGCGACACCGCCGTCGCCGACAGCAACGCGATCCTCGTGTACCTCGCCCTCACCCGGGATCCGCAACGCAGGTGGCTGCCCGAGGATCCGCTCACGCAGGCCAAGGTGCAGCGGTGGCTGTCCGCTGCCGCGGGTCCGCTGGCGTTCGGGCCCGCGTCGGCGCGGGTTGCGCAACTGTTCGGGCGTCCGATGAATCCGCAGTGCGTCGGCCTGGCGCAGCAACTTCTCGACGGCATGGAGCGCCACCTCGACGGCCGCGAGTGGCTCGCCGCCCCGCACCCCACGATCGCCGACGTCGCGATGTACAGCTACACGGCGCACGCGCCCGAGGGCGGCATCTCCCTCGAACCGTGGCCGCGCACGCGCGCCTGGCTTGCACGCGTGGAGGCCCTGCCCGGCTTCGTCGGCATGCCTCGTTCACCGGTTCCTTCGTCGTCCTGATCGACCTGCCGGAGCGCACGACGTGACATCCCCTTTCCACCTCGGCGAGCAGGCCCTGCAGTCGCACGCGGGCCTGCGCGAGCGGCTCGAAGCCGTCGGGCAGGTCGCGCTGCGCGACCACATGCCCGACCAGCACCGCGAGCTGTTCGGCAAGCTGCCCACGCTGCTCGTGGCGGCGCAGGATGACGAGGGCCGGCCGTGGGCGACGATGCTGCACGGCGCCGCGGGCTTCGTGACGTCCCCCGATGCGCGCACGCTGCGCATCGCGGGTCGGCGTGCCGAGGACGACCCCGTGACGCCCTGGCTCGTCGAGGGCGCGCGCGTCGGGCTGCTCGGACTCGAGCCGCAGACGCGCCGCCGCAATCGCGCAAACGGGCGCGTGCGGTGGGCCACGCCCGACGCGCTGGAGGTGGCCGTGCAGCAGAGCTTCGGCAACTGCCCGAAGTACATCCATGCGCGCGAGCCGGAAGTCGTGACGCGGCCGTCGCCCGCACCGGCACGGCGACTCGGCCCGGCCTTGAACGACGCGTCGCTCGCGCTGCTGCGTCGCGCCGACACCCTGTTCATCGCGTCGGCGAGCGGCAACCGGCCGGCCTCGAGCGACGACGCGGATCGATCGCAGGGGGTGGACGTGTCGCATCGCGGCGGGCGCCCAGGCTTCCTGCGGGTCGACGTCGATCCCGACGCCGCCGCCGTGCGCCTGACGATGCCCGACTACTCCGGCAACTTCTTCTTCAACACGCTCGGCAACCTCCTGGCCTGGCCGAAGGCGGGGCTGCTCGTGCCCGACTACCTGGACGGCAGCCTGCTGCACCTTGCGGCCGACGCGTCGATCGAACTCGATGGCGACGCGCTGCAGGAGTTTCCGGGCGCACTGCGGCTGCTGCGGCTCGACGTGCGCGCGGCCTGGTGGCGCGAAGGGGCCCTTCCCCTGCGGTGGTCGGCCCCGGTGGCGCCGCTCCAGTTCGCCGCCGGGTGAGTGCCTCGGCGCCCTGTCCGCCCCGGCCGCGGGGCCTCCGAGCCCTGGCGCTGGCTCGCCAGGTTCAGGACGACGGCGTCGCCGCCCGGTCCACCCAGCCGCCGCCCAGCGCGCGGTAGACCGCGATGCGGTTCTGCAGCAGCGCCAGCTTGACCTGCACCAGCTGCTGCTGCGACGCGAACAGCGAGCGCTGCGCATCGAGCAGGTCCAGCGAGCTGGACACGCCGTTGGTGAACAGCATGTTGGACAGCTTGAAGCGCGCGGCCTCGGCGTCGGTCTGGGCCTGCTGCGCGGCGAGCTGGTCGACCAGCGTCGCGCGGCCGGCGAGCGCGTCGGCCACGTCGCGGAAGGCCGATTGCACGGCCTTCTCGTACTGCGCGGTGGCGATATCGCGCTGCGCCTCGGTCACGCGCAGGTTGTTGCGCGTGCGGCCGGCGTCGAAGATCGGCAGCGTCACCTGCGGGATGAACGACCAGGCCGAGTGCTCGAACAGGTGGCTCAGCGAGGTGCTGGCCGTGCCGTAGCTGCCGGTCAGCGTGATCGTCGGGAAGAACGCCGCGCGCGCCGCGCCGATGTCGGCATCGGCGGCGATCAGCTGCTGTTCGGCCTGGCGCACGTCGGGGCGGTTGAGCAGCACGTCGGACGACAGGCCGACGGGCACGTCGGGCAGCGCCATCGCGTCCCAGGCCGGCGCGGCCGGCAACTGCGGCGGCAGCGGCTCGCCGATCAGCAGCTCGAGCGCGTTCTGGTCGAGGGCGCGCTGGCGCTTCGCGCCGACCCAGGCGACGCGCGCGGTCTCGACCAGAGACTTGTTCAGCTGCAGGTCGATGCTGGAGGCGACGCCGTTATCGAAGCGCAGGTGGACCAGATCGAGCGTGTCGGTGCGCGTCCTGAGCGTCTGCTCCGCGACCTCCAGCAGCGCCTGGTCGCCGGCCATCGCGTAATAGGCGTTGGCCACCGACGCGATCAGCGAGATCTGCGCCGCCTTGCGCGCTTCGCTCGTGGCCGAGAGCTGCGCCAGCGCGGCGTCGGTCAGCGAGCGCACGCGGCCCCACAGGTCGACCTCGTAGCCGGCCACCGCCAGGCCCACGGTATTGATCGTCTGCAGGCCGGTCTCGCGCGTGTGCGTGGCCTGCGCGTTGACCGTGGGGAACTCGCTGGCGCGGGCCAGGCCGACCTGGGCGCGCGCCAGCTCGATGTTGAGGACGGAGACGCGCAGGTCGCGGTTGTTGGCGAGCGCGGTCGCGATCAGCTGGTCCAGCCGCGCGTCCGTGAAGTAGGACTGCCACGGCTGCGCCGCGGGCGCGACGCCGGTGGCGGGCGCCGCCGCCGAGGCGGCGGCGTCGGGGAACGCTGCCGCCACGGGCGCGGCGGGACGCTCGTAGCGCGGGGCCATCGACGAACAGGCCGCGAGCAGGCAGGCGGCCGCGGCAGCGGCGATCGGTCGGAGCAGGAGTTTTCTCATCGCTTAGTGCTTGAACGAGCGCGAGTGCGCGACGTCGAAGTCGTGCTGGCGCTTGCTGCCCTTGAACAGGCTGCGCACGAGCACGAAGAACAGCGGCACGAACACGACGCCGACCAGCGTGGCCGTGGCCATGCCGCCCATCACGCCGGTGCCGATCGCGCGCTGGCTGGCCGAGCCGGCGCCGGTGGAAATGGCCAGCGGCAGCACGCCCAGCATGAAGGCCAGCGAGGTCATGATGATCGGGCGGAAGCGCAGCCGGATGGCCTCCAGCGCCGCCTCGGCCACGCCCTTGCCCTGCGCCTGCAGGTCCTTGGCGAACTCGATGATCAGCACCGCGTTCTTGGCCGACAGGCCGATGATGGTGATCAGGCCGACCTTGAAGTAGACGTCGTTGGCGAAGCCGCGCGACCACGCGCCCAGCAGCGCGCCCAGCACGCCCACCGGCACGACCAGCAGCACCGCCGCCGGGATCGACCAGCTCTCGTACAGCGCGGCCAGGCACAGGAACACCGCCAGCATCGAGAACGCGAGCAGGATCGGCGCGGTCGAGCCCGAGAGCTTCTCCTCGCGCGACTGGCCGGTCCATTCGTAGCCGATGCCCGCCGGCAGCTGGGCGGCCAGCTTCTCCATCTCGGCCATCGCCTCGCCCGTGCTGTGCCCTGGCGAGGCGTCGCCGGCGATGCGCATCGCGGGGTAGCCGTTGAAGCGCACGCTCTGCACCGGCCCGGTGACCCAGCGCACCGCGGCGAATGCCGACAGCGGCACCGGCTGCCCGCTGGCGTTGACGACGTTCAGGCGCAGCAGGTCGTCGGGCTGCATGCGCGCCTGCTGGTCGGCCTGCACCACCACGCGCTGCAGGCGGCCGCCGTTGGGGAAGTCGTTGACGTAGTTCGAGCCGAAGCCGGTCGAGATCGCGGCGTTGATCGCGTTGAACGGCACGCCCTGGCTGGCGGCCCGCTCGCGGTCGATCGTCACCTCCAGCTGCGAGGCGTCCTCCAGGCCGTCGGGGCGGATGCCGGCGAGCAGCGGATCCTTGGACGCCATGCCCAGCAGCTGGTTGCGCGCGGCCAGCAGCGCGTCGTGGCCCAGCGCGCCGCGATCCTGCAGGCGGAAGCTGAAGCCGGACGCGGTGCCCAGCTCGGGGATGGGCGGCGGGCTCAGCGGGAAGATGAACGCGTCGCGCACCTTGGACAGCGCGCCGAAGGCGCGTCCGGCCAGCGCCTGCGCCGAGTGCTCCTTGCCCTTGCGCTCGTCCCAGGGCTTGAGCGGCACGAACGCGAGCGCCGCGTTCTGGCCCGAGCCCGAGAAGCTGAAGCCCAGCACGCTGACCATGTCCTGCACCTCGGGCTGCTTGAGCATGTAGCCCTCGACCTGCTTCATCACCTCGAGCGTGCGGTTGCGCGTCGCGCCCGGCGGCAGCTGCACGTTGACGATCAGGTAGCCCTGGTCCTCGCCCGGCAGGAACGAGGCCGGCAGCTTGGCGAAGAACAGCACGACGCCGCCGACGATGAGCGCGAACAGCACCAGCATCACGCGCCGGCCGACGCGGCTCAACGCCCGCGCGACCATGCCTTCGTAGCCGTGCGTGACCTTGTCGAAGTTGCGGTTGAACAGCCCGAAGAAGCCGCGCTTGGCGTGGTGGTGGCCGGCCTCGACCGGCCGCAGCAGCACGCCGCACAGGGCCGGCGTGAGCGACAGCGCCATGAAGGCCGAGAACGCGATCGAGGCCACCATCACGCAGGAGAACTGGCGGTAGATGTTGCCCACCGCGCCGGCGAAGAACGCCAGCGGCACGAACACGGAGATCAGCACCACCGTCACGCCGATGATGGCACCCTGGATCTGGGTCATCGCCTTGCGCGTGGCCTCCAGCGGCGGCAGGCCCTCGGTGCTCATGATGCGTTCGACGTTCTCCACGACGACGATGGCGTCGTCGACCACGATGCCGATCACCAGCACCATGCCGAACATCGTCAGCACGTTGATCGAGTAGCCCAGCGCCAGCAGCACGGCGAAGGTGCCCAGCAGCGCGACCGGCACGACGATGGTCGGGATCAGCGTGTAGCGCCAGTCCTGCAGGAACAGGAACATCACGACGAACACGAGCGCGACGGCCTCCAGCAGCGTCTCGACGACCTGGCGGATCGAGATCTTGATGAAGCGCGAGCTGTCGTAGGGGATGCTGTACTTCACGCCCGGCGGGAAGTACCTGGACAGCTGCGCCATGCGCGTCTTGATCGCCTGCGCCGTGGCCAGTGCATTGCCGGTGGGCGACAGCTGCACGCCGATGCCGGTGGACGGCTGGCCGTCCAGGCGCGCGGAGGTGGCGTAGTTCTGCGCGCCGAGCTCCAGCCGCGCGACGTCGCGCAGGCGCACCGACGAGCCGTCCGGGTTGGCGCGCAGCACGATCGCGCCGAACTGCTCGATGGAGGTCAGCTGGCCCTGCAGGACAACCGTGGCCGTGATGCCCTGCGTCAGCACGTTGGGGATGTCGCCGATGCTGCCGGCCGACACCTGCGCGTTCTGCGCGGCGATCGCCGAGTTGACGTCCGCCATCGACAGCTTGTAGCCCACCAGCTTGGCCGGGTCCACCCAGATGCGCATCGCGCGCTCGGTGCCGAACAGCTGGGCCTGGCCGACGCCCGGGATGCGCTGGATCTCGGGCAGCACGTTGCGCGACGCGTAGTCGCCGAGCGCCACCGGGTCGAAGGCCGGGTTGTCCGACGACAGGATCGTGAACAGCAGGAAGTTGGAACGCGCCTTGTCGACGCGCACGCCCTGCTGCGTCACGGCCGCGGGCAGCCGCGGCGCGGCGCGCGAGAGACGGTTCTGCACGTCCACCTGCGCGAGGTCGGGGCTGGTGCCGGGCTCGTAGCTGACGGTGACCGAGCCGGTGCCGTTGGACTGGCTGACCGACTCCATGTAGATCATGCCCGGCGAGCCGTTGAGCTCCTGCTCGATGACGCTGATCACGGCCTCGTCCATGGTCCTGGCCGACGCGCCCGGGTAGGTGGCGGTCAGGACGATGGTGGGCGGCGCGACCGGCGGGTACTGCGCGACCGGCAGCTGCGTGATCGCGACGCTGCCGAATACGAGCACGAACAGCGCGAGGACGATCGCGAAGATCGGACGTTCGATGAAGAACTTGGCCATGGCGCGCGCCCGATCAGCGGCTGGCGGCGGACGCTGCCGGCGCCGGCGTTGCCGGCGCGCTCGCGCTCCAGGGCACCGGCTTGACGGTGGCGCCCGGACGGATCTTCTGGAAGCCGTCGGCGATCACCTGCTCGCCCGGCTTCAGGCCGTCCAGCACGATCCAGTTGCCGGCCTCGCTGCCGCCCAGCTTGACGACGCGCACCGCGGGCTTGCCGTCGGCGCCCACCACCATCACGGAGTCGTTCTGCGTGTTGCGCTGCACCGCCTGCTGCGGGAGCAGCACGGCGGACGAGACCTGCTGCTGCGCGATGCGGCCGCGCACGTACATGCCGGGCATCAGCGCGCCGTCCGGGTTGGCCACCTTGGCGCGCACGTTGACCTGGCCCGAGGTCGGGTCGACCGTCAGGTCCGAGAACAGCAGCTTGCCGCCCTGCGGCAGCTCGGTGCCGTCGTCGAGCGCGATGCGCACCGGGATGCTGACGCCGAGCGACTTGGCCTGGCCGCTGGCGAAGGCCTTGCGCAGCCGGGTGATGTCGCTGACCGGCTGCGTGAAGTTGACGTAGACCTGGTCGACCTGCTGGATCAGCGCCATCTGTGTCGCCTCGGCGGCCGACACCAGCGCGCCCTCGGTGACCAGCGCCTGGCCGATGCGGCCGCTGATCGGCGCGGTGACGGTGGCGTAGTCGAGGTTGAGCTGCGCGGTCTGCACCGCGGCCTTGGCGGCGGCGACGTCGGCCGCGGCCTGCGCGGCCGCCGACGTGGCGTTGACGAAGTCCTGCTGGCTGATCGCGTTGGCCTCGCGCAGCGGCTTGTAGCGGGTGAGCAGGCCGCTCGCCTGCTGCTCGTTGGCCTGCGCCTTGGCGAGCGCGGCGCGCGCGCTGTCGATCGCGGCCTTGTAGGGCGCCGGGTCGATCTGGAACAGCGCCTGGCCCCGCT
>Ga0207651_10001092_pt1 | contig 12041 bp, 12 predicted proteins | sample KBSM23metaG_FD_184328 | JGI IMG/M metagenome (GOLD analysis project Ga0207651, IMG submission 184328) | Miscanthus rhizosphere microbial communities from Kellogg Biological Station, Michigan, USA - KBS M2-3 metaG (SPAdes) (version 2) | ecosystem: Host-associated > Plants > Roots > Rhizosphere >... | reverse complement strand
CTTCCACTGCTTGAGCGGGTCGTCGATCCGCGCCTCGAACCGCTTTTCCTGCTCGCCCTCGGAGACGGAGAACCAGTACTTGAGGAGGATGATCCCGTCGTCGACGAGCATCCGCTCGAAGGTGGGACACTGGCGCATGAACCGGGCGTATTCGTCGTCGGTGCAGAAGCCGAGGACCTTCTCGATGCCGGCGCGGTTGTACCAGGAGCGGTCGAACAGGACGACCTCGCCGGCGGACGGCAGGTGGGCGATGTAGCGCTGGAAGTACCACCGCGTCCGCTCGCGGTCCGACGGCACCGGCAGCGCCACCGTGCGGACGACGCGCGGCGACGGAAACTCGGTGATCCGCTTGATCGCGCCGCCCTTGCCGGCGGCGTCCCGGCCCTCGAAGACGACCGCGACGCGAGTTCCCTCGCGGCGGACCCACTCGGCCATCTCGACGAGCTGGACCTGGAGCTCGTAGAGCTTGCTCTCGTAGAGATCGCGCGGCAGTTTCGCGGTGTCCCTGGCCATCAGACGACCTAGACCTCGAACTCGGCGCCGCGCGGGCCGAGGTTCGCGACGGTCGTCGCCCCGACCTCGGATCGATCGCCCCAGGCCTCGTGGATGTGACCGCAGACGGCGAGCAGCGGCTCCTTACCCTCAATCGTGGCGAGGATCGCCTCGCTGCCGAGGTGCTCGCCCCCCGACGAGGTGTCGCAGTGACCCTTGGGGGGCGAGTGGACGATCAGCACGGCCCCCTCGGGACAGCTCGCGAGCCGGGCAGCGGCCTCGTCCTCGGTCAGGTCGAAGCTCCAGTCCCAGGGCGTCGTCGGAACGCCGGCGCCGAGGCCGAAGAACTCGAGGCCGTCGACGCTCGTACCACTTCCGTGGAGGATCTCCGCGGCGCTCCAGCCCGCGTCGGCGACCGCGGCGCGAAGCTCGTCCTCGGTCTCGTTGTTGCCGGGGACGAGCAGGGTCGGAACCGAGATCGGGGCGAGTGCCGCGATCGTCTCGGCGACGCCTTCGTGGACCGAGCCGAAGTCGCCGGCGCCGATCACGAGGTCGGCCTCGCCGCTCCGCTCGACCAGTTCGGCCGCCGTGTCGAGGTCGCGGTGGAGGTCGCTGAAGGCGAGCAGTTTCACGCGCCCAACTTAACGCCTCGGGTCGCGGTCGCGCCCTTGCGTCCCCGGCCGTGCGATAGTCTCGCGCGCCATGCCCGACGTCTTCTGGATCGGCTTCGCGATCGCCGCGGCGATCTTCCTGATCGGCGTCGTCGCCGGCGCCCGCTCGAGCACGACGGGCCTGGGCACGGGAGCCGCGATCGGCGCCTTCCTCGGCATCATGCTCGCCTTCCCGCTGCTGGCCATCGGCATCGCCAGCGCTTAGCAGGGGGCGGGCCGCATAAGGCCCCGCTGGCCGGGTAGCCGCAACCGTACGGCCGCGGACGCAAACAGGGGGTCAAGCATGGCGCAGATGACAGTTCCCAGCCTCACGCTCCACGACGGCGTCGAGATACCGCAGCTCGGCTTCGGCGTCTTCCAGGTGCCGCCGGAGGAAACCCAGGAGGTGGTCGAGCATGCGCTGGAGGCCGGCTACCGGCACGTCGACACGGCGGCGGCCTACCGCAACGAGAAGGGGGTTGGCACGGCGATCGCCGCCTCGGGCCTGCCGCGCGAGGACGTCTTCGTCACGACCAAGCTCTGGAACTCGCAGCAGGGCTACGACTCCACGCTGGCCGCCTTCGACGCCAGCCTCGGGCGGCTCGGCTTCGACTACGTCGACCTCTACCTGATCCACTGGCCGGTGCCGACCGAGGACCGCTTCGTCGACACCTGGCGGGCGTTCGAGCGGATCCGTGACGACGGACGGGTGCGGACGATCGGCGTCTCCAACTTCCGCGTCGAGGACCTCGAACGGCTGCGGGCGGAGACGGAGACGCTGCCGACGATCAACCAGGTCGAGCTGCACCCCCGCCTGCAGCAGGCGGAGCTGCGCGCCTGGCACGGCGAGCACCGCGTCGCCACCGAGGCCTGGAGCCCGCTCGCCCAGGGCGACCTGCTCGACGACGAGACGGTCGTCCGCGTGGCCGAGCGCCACGGCCGGACTCCGGCCCAGGCGATCCTGCGCTGGCACCTGCAGCTCGGCAACGTCGTCATCCCCAAGTCGGCGACACCGGAGCGCATCCGCGAGAACATCGAGCTCTTCGACTTCGAGCTCTCCGACGAGGACATGGAGGCCTTCCGGGCTCTCGATCGCGGCGAGCGGATCGGCCCCAACCCGGACGACTTCGTCGAACCCTGAGCCGGTTCGTCAGGCGGCCAGAGGGCGGCGGACCTGCCGGCGGCCCTCGCCGTAGCGGCGTGTCTCGAAGGCGATCAGCGCCCAGGCCAGCGCGTTGACCACCGCCAGCGCCGCCAGCGCGGGGACCTCGGTGGCGACGGGGACGAGGAGCAGCAGGACGATCGCCAGCCCCAGCCGCTGGCGGTTGATCGTGCGCACGTGGCGGTAGCGGAAGGAGACGTGGCCGAGCAGGTAGAGGGCGAGGCCGCCGAGCAGGGCGAAGGCGGGCACCGCGTCTAGATGATCGCCGCCGTGGCCGATCGTCTTCTTCAGCCCGAGGGCGACGAGGACGATGCCGGCGACCATCAGCAGGTGCAGGTAGGAGTAGGAGTCGCGCGCCATCTCGTTCTGCACGCGGCCGGGCTCGGCCTCGGCGAGCCGACGCCCGGAGACGATCGCGACGACGTCGAAGTAGATCCACCACATTGCGGCGGTCAGCCCGACGCCGAGCACGGCGGCGGCGCCGATGCCGAGGTCGAGGGCGCCCGAGGCGCCGAGGCCGATCGCGACGATCGACTCGCCGAGGGCGATGATCACGACCAGGCCGTGGCGCTCGGCGAAGTGGGCGGGGACCAGCCGCCAGCCCTCGGAGCCGAAGAAGTAGGGCCCGGCCATGTCGAGGAAGAGGGCGAGCGCCCAGAGGGCCCCCTGAGCGAGGCCGTCGAAGAGCGAGGCGGTGGCGAGCAGGGCGACGGCCACCGCGGTGCTCGCCGCGAGGCCGAGGACCGAGTGGCGCAGGGCGTCGTCCTCGGGGCTGGCGAGCATGAAGAGGGCGATGTGGGCGGTCCGCACCACCCCGTAGATCAGGGCGAAGGCGAGCGCCAGGTCGCCGAACGCCTCGGGCACGCAGATCGAGACCAGCAGCAGGGCCGCCATCGCCCCGAACATGACCAGGCGAACCGCCCCCTCCTCGGGGTCGATGACGCTGGTCAGCCAGGAGTAGCCGGTCCAGGACCACCAGAGCATGCCAAGCACGAGCAGGCCCTGGGCGATCCCGGACCAGCTCGGGTGGTGCGACATCAGCGCCGTGCACTGGGTGATCGCGAGGACGAAGACGAGGTCGAAGAAGAGCTCCAGCGGCGTCACCCGCTCGCCGTCCCGCAGCGTCGCGCTGAGCAGGGAGCGCGTTTCGCCGTTCGCCGCCATCGCCACGCATAGGATCGCAGCCGATGGAGACCGGCAAGCGCCCCGAGGCGCCGCGCACCGAGAAAGTCCTGCCCGGGATCTGGCGCCTGCGCCTGCCCTTGCCCTGGCCGGGCGTTCCCCACGGCAACGTCTGGGCCCTCGCCGCCGACGGCGGCATCGTCCTCTTCGACACCGGCATCGGCGGCAAGGGGCGGATGCGCCAGTTCGACCTCGCGCTCGCCCAGGCCGGCTTCGGCCTCGAGGACGTGCGCCTGCTCGTCTGCACGCACTCGCACACCGACCACTACGGCCTCGCCGCGCCGATCGTCGAAGGCGCCGGCTGCGAGCTCTGGATGCACCCGGCCTGGGAACACGTGCGCCTGCTTGCCGACGACCCGGCCGCGGCGCTCGAGCAGCGGCTCGAGGTGGCGCGCCAGAGCGGCGTGCCGGCGGCCGCGCTGGAGCGCTACCGCGAGTCCCGCGGCGACGACGAGGAGACCGGGATCGACGCGATCGTCGAGCCCGACCGGGACCTGCTCCCGGGGGTCGAGGTCGAGACCGACCTCGGCGTCTGGCAGGTCCACGAGACGCCCGGCCACGCGCCCTCGCACGTCTGCCTGCACCAGCCCGAGCGCAGGCTGATGATCTCCGGCGACCACCTCCTGGGCCGCACGGTGCTCTTCTTCGACCACGGCCACACGCCCGACCCGGTCGGCGAGTTCCTCGGCGGGCTCGACGAGGTCGAGCCGCTGGCGGTCGACCTCTGCCTGCCCGGTCACGGCCGGCCCTTCCGCGATCCCGAGGCGAAGATCGCCGAGGCGCGTCGGCAGGTGGACGAGCTGGTCGACAAGGTGCGCGAGTCGCTCGGCGAGGGGGAGAAGCCGGCCTTCGAGGTGGTCGGCGACATCGTCGGGGCGGAGAACCTGAACACGCCTGTGAGCGCCTGGGTCCTGCAGATCGTCCTCTCATGCCTCGACCATCTGGCGATCCAGGGAGAGGTCGTGAAGGTGGACGAGTCCGATCCGCAGCGCTGGATCCTGGCGTAGGGGTTCCTCTGTAGGCTGCCCAGCGGATGGCCAGCTTCACGTTGACGCGCGAGATCGCAGCGCCCCCCGAGACGGTGTTCGAAGTCCTCACCGACCACAGGCGGTACTCGGAGCTGACCCCGCTGCGCAAGTCGGTGCTGGAGCGGGAGGGTGAGCCGGCGCCCAACGGCGTCGGCGCGATCCGCAAGCTGACCGCGGTCGGGCCGGCCCTGCGCGAGGAAGTGATCGCCTTCGAGGAGCCCAGCCGCTTCTCCTACACGCTGCTCTCCGGCCTGCCGGTGCGGGATCACGTCGGCACGGTCGAGCTCACCCCCGACGCCACCGGGACGAAGATGGTCTACGCGGTTCGCACCCAGCCGACCATCCCGGTCGTCGGCGGTGTCGTGGTCGCGGCCGTCAAGCAGGGCGTCAAGGGCCTGGTCGACGGGGTCGTCGCCGAGTCAGAGCGGCGCGCCGCCGGAGGCTGACGGCCCGGATGGGCCGCACCCTGGACGAGGCGGAGCTGCGGCGGCGGGCCGTAGGCGGAGTTCGCGACGAGGTCGAGGCCTTCGGCAGCGCCGCGCCCGACTCGCTCCTGATCCGCCGCGAGGGCCTGGTCGCCTCGGTGGTGCCGGCTTCGCCCCAGCGCTCGCTCTTCAACTCCGTCTTCTATGACGACCCGGCGGCGCTCGCCGCCGAGGTCGACGCGTTGGAGGAGGTCTACGAGTCGCACGGGGTGCGCGCCTGGACGGTGTGGGTGCCGGACGGCGACCGCGAGTCCGCCCGGCTGCTCGGCGCCCGCGGACACTCGCTGGACGCCGCGCCGCGCGCGATGGCGATGGAGCTCGCCGATCTCGGCGGCGAGCCTCCGGCCCCCGAGGGCGTCGCTCCCGGTCCGATCGAGCCGACCGCCTGCGCCGAGCTCAACGACCGCGCCTACGGCTATGGCGAGGACGGCTTCCGCGCCGGTCTCGGCGGCGAGACGGCGATCCGCTGGCATGGCGCATACGCGGGCGAGACGCCGGTCGGCTGCCTCGGCGCGATCGCGGTCGGCGACGACTGCTGCGTGACCGGCGTCGCCACCCCGCCCGAGCACCGTGGCCGCGGCATCGCCAGCTGGCTGCTCGCACGGGCGCTCGCCGAGGCCCGCGAAGAGGGTCTCGTCTCCGCTTCGCTGCAGGCGACCAAGGCCGGTGCGCCGCTCTACGAACGCATCGGTTTCCGCGATCTCGGGTTCATCGAGATGTGGGAGATGCGCCGCTGAGCGAGTCGCGAGAGAAGCCGCTCGCCCGCGTCCGGCGCGAGGTCCACCGCGTCTGGAAGGAGCGCCGCCGGCTGGCGATCGGCCTGATCGTCGGCGGCCTGGTCGCGATCGTCGGCGCCGGCATCCTCGCCTACGAGCTGCTCAAGCGGCCGCCGGACGTCCATAACTCCGATGTCCCCTTCGTCCTGCAGAAGCCGCCGAAGCCGCAGGCGAAGACGGTCAACTGGCCGATCTTCGGCCTCAACGCCGCCCGCACGCGCTATCTGCCGGCCAAGGGCGTCAAGCCGCCGTTCCGCAAGCTCTGGCGCTACACCGAGCGACCCCTGCTCGAGTTCCCGCCGATCTACGTCGGCGGCACGCTCTACGCCGTCAACAACAGCGGCAAAGCCTTCGCGCTCGACGCCGATACCGGCAAGCTGCTGTGGGAACGCAGGATCGGCCGCCTCAACGCCTCCTCGCCGGCCTACTACCGGCACCGCCTCTACATCGTCAACCTGGTCCCGGGCCACATCGTCAAGCTCGACGCGAAGACCGGGAAGATCGTCTGGAAACGCTCGCTGCCGGGCCGGGCCGAGTCCTCGCCGGTGGTGATCGACCGCACCGTCTACTTCGGCTGCGAGGACGGCCAGCTCTACGCCCTGAGCACGATCAGCGGCAACGTGCGCTGGACGACGGCGCTGGGCGGGCCGGTCAAGTCGGCTCCGGCCTACCACGGCGGCACGCTCTACGTCGGCGACTACGGCGGCTACATGAACGCCGTCGACGCAAAGACCGGCAAGCTGAAGTGGCAGAGCGGCTCATTGGGCCCGGGCTTCGGCGCCTCCGGCCAGTTCTACTCGACTCCCGCCGTCGCCTTCGGCCGCGTCTACGCCGGCAACAACGACGACCGCGTCTACAGCTTCGACCTCAAGGACGGCACCCTCGCCTGGAGCTACTCGACCGGGGGCTACGCCTACTCGGGGCCGACCGTGGCGAACACGCGCCACAGCCCGCCGACCGTCTACATCGGCTCCTTCGACGGCAACGTCTACGCGCTCGACGCCAAGGACGGCAGCGTGCGCTGGAGCCGCTCGGCGGGCGGCCAGGTCGTCGGCTCGCTCTCGGCGATCGGCGACATCGTCTACGTCGCCGAGTTCACCGGCAAAACGACGAGCGGCTTCATGATGAAGAGCGGCCGCCGCGTCTTCCACTACGGACGCGGCACCTACACACCCGTGATCTCCGACGGCCGCCGCATCTACCTGACCGGCTACTCGAGCATCACGGCGCTGCAGCCCTACAAGTACAAACGCGCCGTCGCCCCGGCGATCGTCGTCCCCAAGGCAAAGGGGAAAAAGCGACCCTAGCCCGACGCGAATCAAATTTTCCAGCTATTTCATGGACAACTTGATTCGCATTGAGGTTTGCGGGTTAGCGCTTGGCGCCGACGCCGCCGACCGGCGGGGGAGGAGGCTGCGGCGGGTTCGGCGCGAAGGGTGGGAAGGCGGGGCGGTGGATCGCGTTGCGCAGCGCCGCCAGGCTGGCGGGGTAGTTCTGGATCCGGTAGGAGCTGGTCGCGCCGAAGTCCTGGTAGTAGACGAGCATCTTGCAGCGGGGGTGGCGGCGGACCCAGACCATCAGCCGCCGCACGTAGGCCGGGTCGTCGCCGGCGGAGACGCCGAACTCGGGCAGTGAGAAGGGCTTGCCGGCGAAGCGGTTGTAGAGGCCGGTGAGCGCTTTCCAGTCCTGGTTGTCGGAGTAGAAGTCGGTGCCGATCCAGTCGACGTAGTCGGAGCCCGGGTAGAAGTGGCGGGGCCGGTTCTGCGGCACGGTCGGGGAGCCGGCCGGAAGTGTGCTCCAGATCACGGCGACCGGCGCCCGCGGCAGCCCGCCGACGTCGCTGCGCAGCGACGGCAGCCCGGCCCTGGCCAGGCGGCGGTCGATCTGACCGCGCTTGCCGCCGCCGTGGAGGACGACGTACATGCGCCGGAAGGCGAGCCGGTACCAGCGCGGCGAGTGCGCGGCGTCGCGCGGCTCTCCCGCGCAGTCGTAGGAGGCGTAGACGTTGAGGCAGCGGTTCGGCTCGCCCAGCGGCCGGATGTAGGCGGGCATCCGCTTCGCCCAGAACAGCATGTTGAGCCGGATCAGGTAGCCGTCGCCGTATCCCTGCGCGATCGCGCGCGGGGAGATCAGCTCGTGCCCGTCGTTGTTGTCGGCGGTGGTGAAGTGGAGAACGGGGCGCGCCCGTGCCGCCTGCCAGCGTTCGATCGACTCCGGGAAGTCCGAGCCCCAGGTGCGGAAGGTCTCGATCAGCGCCGGGTGCTTGCGCAGGGCGCTGCTGAAGTGGCCGAAGTCGGCGGAGTCGCCGGTGTCGCTGACGCCGAAGAAGACCTTCTTGCCGTGTGGCAGGAGCTTCGTCGCGCCGGCGCTCGCCGGCAGCGCGATGCAGAGAACCGCCGCGGCAAGCGCGACGATGCAGGCTGGAAGTGGCTTCCCGCGCGTCATTCGGGGCTCATTCGACCGGTGGAGCCGGCGTCCCTTCCCGCCGGCGAGCCCGAATCGGAGGTGTCTTGACCAAGTGGCCCGCCGGCAGGAGGTACGTGTCAGCCACAACACGCGGCTCCGCGGTTCGATTCGCCGACCGCAAAGTGGGCGGTTTCTCCGGGCCAGGGCCGTTTAGGCGACCCAGGATTCGGGAAACACGTGGTACACCACGCCGGAGGCGGGGAAAGGGAATGCCATGACACCAGTCGCAATCGTCGCACTCGTCGACATCGTCTTGATCGTCTGTGCTCTCGCGATCGTGCTCAGCACGGGGATCAGCCAGCGCCGCGAGCTGCGGCGGCTCCGCCCCGAGGCGTCCAGGCGCCGAGGCGACCCAGGCGGATCGCCTCGACCCATGCCCTGGACCGCTAGTTAGCTGGCCTCCCCCACGGTGAGGGCGCCGCGCTCGGTCGAACCGCCCGGGCAGTAGATCGTGTACTTCCCCTCCTCGAGGTCGAGGGAGAAGCTGCCGCTGAGGCCCTCCGCGAGGTTCTCCTTCTCGCCCAGGACCGAGTCGCCTTCGAGCACCTCGAACTCGGTCACCGCGCTGGTGCCCGCGTTTTCGACCTCGAAGAGGATCGGGCCGGCGGGTGCGCTGGCCGAATGCGGAACGCAACCGTCGTCGGTCAGCTTGAAGGAGAGCTTCTTGGCGCCGGTGGGAACGTCTTCGCTGGACGAGCCGCAGCCGGCGGCCGCGAACGCGAGGCCGAAGACGGCGGCGGTCAACGACAGCCGAACTGGAATTCGAATCATTCTTTGAGGTCCTTTCTCCCTGCGTCTTACAACTAGAGTTAGGGCACCCTAACAAAAACCGACAAAGAGAGTCGGAGATAGCTCAGGCAGGGCTCTCGGCGCCAGCGGGTCGGGCGGGCTGGCGGCGAGCGCGGGCCAGCGGCCGCAGGCGCAGCCGATCGGGCCAGAGGACGTAGAGGGCCATCGGCACCGCGTAGAGCAGGTAGATCGCGGCCTCGCCGACCGTCGGGGTCGGCTGCAACCCCAGCATGCCGGTCAGCAGCGAGCCGGAGATCGTCCCGGGCTGCACCAGCCAGGTCAGGTCGAGCGCCTGACCCTGCAGGCTGTCGAACCAGCCCGCCTCATGGGCGGTGTGCAGCGAGGTGGCGAGCAGACCGGCGGCGACGAAGACGAGGATCAGGCCGGTGACGCGAAAGAAGCGCGTCAGGTTGAGGCGCACGCCCCCGCGGTAGATGCCGAGGCCGATCGCGACGGCGGCGACGAGGCCGAGCACGGCGCCGGCGCCGGCGGCGGTCGTGTCGCTCGCGTCCTGGAAGGCGGCGAGCATGAAGACCGAGGTCTCGAAGCCCTCCCGCAGGACCGCGAGGAAGGCCATTCCGACCAGCGCCATCGTCGAGCCGCTTGCCAGGGCGTTGGCGGCGTTGCCTTCCAGCACCTTCTTGATGCCGCGCGCGTTGCGCCGCATCCAGACGATCATGTAGGTGACGGCGGCGACGGCGATCAACCCGATGACGGTCTCCAGGCCCTCCTGCTCGCGCTGCGGCAGCTGCTCGCCGATCACGCGGAGGATCACGGCGATCCCGACGCAGAGGGCGACGGCCACCGCCACGCCCGCCCACATCTGTCGCATCGTGTCCTGCCGGCCTTCCCGAACCAGGAATGCGGCGATGATGCCGACGATCAGCGAGGCCTCGACCCCCTCGCGCAGCGCGATCACGAAGGTGGGGATCATCGGGTGGAGGCGGTCCTGTCGAGTGCGGTGGAGCTCATCGTGTTAGGCAGCCCTAATTAGGGGTGCCAAAAGTAGCACGCCCCGGCCCAGCTTGCCTAATCGGCTGGCAGCCAGGGCTGGTGCCACTGGCAGATGCCCCGGGTGAGCTTCCCGGTCTCCGCTGGTCCCCAGGTGCGCCGCTCATAGCCATGAACGGCGCCTGGCTCGTCGAGCAGCGGCTGCACGATCCGCCAGGTCTCCTCGATCGTCTCCTCGCGCGTGAAAAGTTCGGTGCGGCCGTGCAGGGCGTCGTCGAGCAGCCGCTCGTAGGGCTCGGGCTCTTCCCCGGGGGCCTTCTCGAACAGCACCTCGAGGTCGGCCGGCTCGAATGCCTCCTCGCCCGCCTTCTTGGCGAGGAGGCGGAGCCGCGCTCCCGGCATCGGGTCGATGCGGATCGTCATCTGGTTCTGCCCCGGCCGCTTGCCGCTGCCGACCCCGAGCGGCGGGGGCCGCTTGAAGACGACGCTCACCTCGGTCGCCTTCACCGGCATTTCCTTGCCGGCCCTGATGAAGAAGGGAACGCCGCTCCAGCGCCAGTTGTCGATCGCCAGCTCGAGGGCGACGAAGGTCTCCGTCGTCGAGTCGGGGGCGACCCCCTTCACCTCGCGGTAGCCGTCGTACTGTCCGCGCACGTAGCACTCCGGCTTGGCGCTGCGCACGGCTTTGAACAGCTCCAGCTTCTTGTCGCGGACGGAGTCGGGATGGTTGCCCGCGGGCGGCTCCATCGCGACCAGCGCCATCACCTGGAGGATGTGGTTCTGGACGACGTCGCGCAGGGCGCCCACCGGGTCGTAGAAGCGGCCGCGGTCGTCGACGCCGAAGTCCTCCGCCATCGTCAGCTGCACGAAGGCGACGTTCTGCCGGTTCCAGACCGGCTCCAGCAGCGAGTTGGCGAAGCGCATGTAGGAGATGTCCATCACCGGCTCCTTGCCGAGGAAGTGGTCGATGCGCAGGATCTGGTCCTCCTCCAGCACCTCGTGCAGCTCGGCGTTGAGCGCCCTGGCCGAGTCGAGGTCGTGGCCGAAGGGCTTCTCGATCACGACCCGGGCGTTGGCGGTCAGGCCGGCGGAGCCCAGCCCCTCGACCACCTTGGCGAAGAGCACCGGCGGCACCTCGAGGTAGAAGACCGGCGCCTTCGCCTCGCCGATCGCCTCGCCGACGCGCTCGAAGGTCGCCGCGTCGGCGTAGTCGCCCTGCACGTAGGCGAAGCGCGCGGCGAGCCTGGCGAAGACGTCCTCGTCGGGGTCCTCGATCGTGTCGGCGATCGCGGCCCGGGCGTGCTCGCGCAGCTGGTCGATCGTCCAGTCGTCGATCGCGACGCCGACGATCGGGCAGTCGAGCTTGCCCCGCTTCTCCAGCCGGTAGAGCGCCCGGAAGGTCATTTTCCTCGCCAGGTCGCCGGTGATTCCGAAGATGGTGAGCACGTCGGCGGGTAGGGTGGTGCCCATGGAGCTGGGAATAGTAGGCCTAGGCCGCATGGGCGCCAACATGGCGCGGCGGCTGATGCGCGACGACCACCGCATCGTCGCCTACGACGTTGACCCCGACGCGGTGGCCCGGCTGGCCGGCGAGGGCGCGGAGGGAGCCTCTTCCCTGCAGGATCTGGCGTCGAAGCTGAGCGCGCCGCGCTCCGTCTGGGTGATGGTCCCCGCCGGCGAGATCACCGAGAAGACGATCGGCGACGTCGCCGCCGTGCTCGAGGCCGGCGACGCGATCGTCGACGGCGGCAACTCCTACTACCGCGACGACATCCGCCGCGCCGAGAAGCTGCGCGAGTCCGGCGTCGACCTGGTCGACTGCGGCACCAGCGGCGGCGTCTTCGGCCTCGACCGCGGCTACTGCCTGATGATCGGGGGCCCCGACGGCGCGGTCGAGCGGCTCGACCCGATCTTCGCCTCGCTGGCGCCGGGCGTCGACTCGGCGGCGCGGACGCCTGGTCGCGACGGCGAGCCCTCGCCGTCCGAGAACGGCTACCTGCACTGCGGCCTCAACGGCGCCGGGCACTTCGTGAAGATGGTCCACAACGGGATCGAGTACG
>Ga0207651_10001091_pt1 | contig 12043 bp, 7 predicted proteins | sample KBSM23metaG_FD_184328 | JGI IMG/M metagenome (GOLD analysis project Ga0207651, IMG submission 184328) | Miscanthus rhizosphere microbial communities from Kellogg Biological Station, Michigan, USA - KBS M2-3 metaG (SPAdes) (version 2) | ecosystem: Host-associated > Plants > Roots > Rhizosphere >... | reverse complement strand
CAAGTCGCGCCGCTGAATGGAATCGAACTGCTGCAGGCGCCCCACCGCTGACCGCAGACGAATTCATCAAGCGCATCGACATACCTTCGACGCGTGCTTACGTAAGCTCAATCATGACCCGCTATCGCAACCTAAAACAGGCGCACGCTTCCACCAATTGATCGCGTCATGACCAAACTCTATCGAGCTCGTTGGGTACTGCCGATCTCTGCGGCTGTAATTCCTGACGGCGCGATTGTCGTAGAAGGCGATCGCATCAGCGCCATTGGTCCATATGCTGATCTCGCGGTTCGCTTTGTTGAGGCAGCGACTGAAGACTTTGGGGAAGCTGCAATCATTCCCGGCCTTATCAACACGCATACTCACCTCGAACTGACAGTCATGCGTGGATTTCTTGAGCAGCAAGAGTCGGACTTCTTCGCGTGGCTTCGTAAGTTGACGATAGCGAGGCTTGAGCAATTGAACGACGATGATCTCTACGTCTCTGCTTCGTGGGGAATCTCCGAAGCGGCACGCGCGGGCATTACCTGCGTCGGTGATGCGAGTTTTAGCGCTTTGCAAAGTTTGAAAGCAGTTTCTGATGCGGGACTGCGCGGCATCATCTATCAGGAATCCTTCGGTCCGGATCCAAAATTGGTAGCAGAGAACTTTGAACTTCTTCAGAACAACGTCGCAGCTTTGCGCGCTGTTGAGACTCCGATGGTGCGGGCCGGCGTTTCACCTCATGCGCCTTACACAGTGTGTGGGTCACAATTGGAAAAGATTTCCAGCTTCGCAATCGGAGAAAAGTTACCACTGATGATGCACGTGGCGGAGTCTGCGTTTGAAGAGATGCTAATGCGCGATGGCTCTGGTCCGTTTGCAGAAAATTTTCGGAAGCGGGGCATTGAGTGGACAACGCCACGCATGTCAAGCATTCGATATCTTGCGGAACATGGAGTGCTCGAAACCCAGCCTCTATTGACCCACTGCATTCACGTAGACGACGCCGACTTGGAAACCATCAAACAAGCTGCTGCAGGAATCGCTCACTGTCCGAAGTCGAACGCGAAGCTTGGTCACGGTCGCGCTCCATTTGCAAAATTTCTGCAGAAGGGAATTGCGGTCGGACTCGGTAGTGATTCCATGGCGAGTAATAATGTTTGCGATATCTTGGAAGAAGCAAGATTTGCAACGCTTACCGCTAGATCTGACGAAGCGAACGAGCCTTCCGCTGAAACTGCGTTGCAGTCAGCGACGGTCAACGGCGCGCGGGCGATGGGCATTTCGAATGTAGGATTTCTGGAGGCTGGAGCTCAGGCAGACTTTGCGGTTGTAGGTCTTGATGGCATTCATCAGCAACCGTCTTTTGATCCCTATGCCGCTCTAATTTTTTCTTCGTCAGGACGTGACGTGAAAGCTACCGTCGTTGCTGGTCGAGAAGTTTTTCGCGACGGACACGTAACCACAATTGATGAGGAACGAATCGCTGCGCGAGTGCGAGAGATTGGTGAGAAGTTGAAAAGAGTTGGCTAACGGCAGATTGCGCCGATTCTTTCTCGAACCGGCGCAATCTGCGCATTTGGCTTTAGATCGACGCAGCGATCGCGTCATCAAAAATTTCGAGCGCCACGTCCACGTTCTCTTTTGTAAGAATCAGGGGAGGGGACCAGCGGATCGAATTAGTTCCGCAACCGAGAAGAATCAAGCCTCTTTCAAATGTCGCGACCTCGACGCGATCGCGAAGTTCAGCATCTTCCTTCTTGCTGCGCTTGTCCTTGACGAATTCGACTCCCAACATCATCCCCATGCCGCGAACATCGCCGATGCATTCGTACTTCTGCATCAAACGCTCGAGGCCCTTCTTCAGATAAGCACCGACTTCAGCGCTGTTCTGCACCAAACCGTTTTGCAGTAGCTCGATTGTCTTCAATGCAGAGGCAATGCAAACAGGATTTCCGCCAAAGGTGGACGCATGCGCGCCGGGTTTCCAGTTCATCAAATCGGCGCGCGCGACTGTCGCGCCAATCGGCAGGCCGGAGCCGATGCCTTTCGCAATCGTGATGATGTCAGGTCTCAGATCGTAGTGGTCGCTCGCAAACATTTTTCCCGTGCGACCCATGCCTGATTGCACTTCGTCGACGATGAGCATGATGCCGTGCTCGTCACAAATGCGACGCAAGCCATCGAGAAAAAGTTTAGGCGCAGGAACGTAACCACCTTCGCCCTGGACCACTTCTACGACGATGCCCGCAACTTCTTGAGGCGGCGTGGTGGTTTTAAAGAGACGTTTTTCGATCCAGTTCAATGCTCCGCGTGCGGGACCTTCTCCTTCACAATCATCCTCGCTAAACGGGTTTCGATATTCATTGGGATAAGGAACATGGACCACGTCGAGTGCTTGTCTTTTGAAGCCAGTGCGTTGGGCGACTTTCGACGAGGTCAATGACAAAGCCCCCAGCGTGCGACCGTGAAAGCTGTTGAAGAAGGCAATGAACTTTTCGCGACCGGTCGCGTGCATCGCAAGCTTTAAAGCTGTCTCAATCGCTTCCGTGCCGCTGTTTGCAAAGTGCGTGCGCGTCGGTGACGGAACCGGAACGATCTCGTCGAGCTTCTTCGCAAGGTCGGGCATCTGTTTGTAGTAGTAATCGGTGCCGCACATGTGGATCAGTTGGGCAGCTTGATCCGAGATGGCGCGAACAATCTCCGGGTGACAATGGCCGGTTGAGCACACAGCGACGCCGGCGTTGCAGTCTAAGAACACGTTTCCATCGACGTCTTCGACCCAAACTCCTTCGCCTCGCTCGGCAACTAGTTTAAATGAAGGTCGCGGATAGGACGGGTTTACAAATTGCGCATCGGCCTCAACGACGGCTTGTCCTTTCGGACCTGGCAAGCTCGTCCTGATATCGGGTCTCCGAGGTGGAGCGATAGTGGCTGACATTAGCTTTCTCCTTTTCAAATGGACGACGACAAAACCCTAGGCGGGTTTAGTGAAAGTTAAAAAAGAGAGAAGAGTAGCTAGTCGGCGAAGATATTCGCGCGAGAATCACGAGGGCACAAATGAAGTGGTTGTTGAGTGTTCTTCATCGGGCACGATATTAACACTGCGGGTGGCGGGGTTGGCAATAGCCTCTTTTGGAGTGCGGTGGCAAGCGAAGCGCGACACCGCTTTAAATTACGATACAAACTTCCAAAACATCGAAAGCGGTGTCGCGCTTCGCTTGCCACCGCACTCCAAAATGGCTACTTCGAATACCAGAGTACTGCGAAGAAGTGGCAGGCGGTTCCGACCATGACAAACAGGTGCCAAATGAAGTGATTAAAGCGGAGCCGATGCATGCCATAGAAAACGAGGCCGCTCGTATAAGCCAACCCGCCGGCAATGATCAAGACGACACCGTTCAGGTGCACCTGCGTGAGAATCGGTCTCGCCGCGACTATCGCCAGCCAGCCCATCACGACGTAAAGAATGATGATCAGTTTGGAATGGCGAGTGGCTGGATAAGCTTTCAAGAGGAGCCCAGCCAAAGCGAGCGTCCAAATTGAGCCGAGCAATGCCCAGCCCCATGGACCACGCAAAACTCCGAGCGTGAACGGCGTGTACGTTCCCGCTATCAACAAAAAAATTGCGGAGTGATCGAGCAAACGAAAGATATGCTTGCCCCGATTCTCCGGCATGGCGTGATAAAGAGTCGAAGCGAGGTAAAGGCTTACCATCGAACCTGCAAAGACACTGGCGCCGATTAGAGCCGAACCATCTCCCGTCTTCGCTGCCGTGAGTAACAGCACCGGTGTGGCTGCAAGGCTCGCTATCAATCCCAATCCGTGGCTGACACTATTAGCTCCTTCTTCCGTGACTAACGAAGTCAGCTTGCGAGTATTCTCGAATTTCATAGCGGGTCGAACAAAGATATTGCTAGTCGATCATGTGGCCCTCAGAGACAAATACTCAACGCCGCAAACTCCGCGATCTACGGCGGCAAGATTTAAGGGATTCTAACATTGAGTCCGCGGAACGACGTCACTTCACGGTGCCCATCAACTTTTTAATGCTGGGAGTCAATAATGCCAACGTGATCGCTGACAGGAGCAACCCAGCACTGATGCCGCCATAGAGTTTCATCAGCCCGGCAGGGTTATTCGCAACGAAGAATCCTGAGAAGTAACCGGCTAGTTTGCTTCCGAATGATGAGGCGAGGAACCAGACTCCCATCATGATTCCAACCAACTTCGCTGGTGACAGTTTGGTGACAGTGCTCAACCCCACCGGGCTCAAACACATTTCGCCAACCACCTCGACGAAGTACAAACCGACTAGCCAAAGCGGACTAATCTTTCCAAAGCCCGTCAGATAAGAAGCTGGTACGAGTAGTAGAAAAGCCAGACCGATGAACAGTAATCCGAAGGTGAACTTTGCCGGGCTCGATGGCTGTCGATCGCCGAGCCGCACCCAGATAATTGAAAAGATTGGCGCGAGCAGAATTACAAACAACGGCGTGCATGATTGGAGAAAACTCGATGGGAAACGCATGCCGAAGACTTCGGTTCTGACCAACTCTTTGGCGTAAAGATTCAGACTTGCGCCTTTCTGTTCGTAAGCAGCCCAGAAGAGCATCGTAAACAAAAAGAAAATCACGATGGCGATTACTCGTTTCCGATCAGCGCTAGTGAGTTTGGTGGCTGGCGCTTTGATAGTGGATTCAACGCGTGTCTTTACACGGCTGCCTGCCTTACCGAAGCGCTTACTGAAGAGCATGAATACAAGTATCCCAATCAGCATTCCTACTCCTGCAGCGCCAAAACCCCAATGCCAACTCGTATTCGGATCCAATCCGACTCCGGCGATGAAGCGCTTGAAGCTTTCTCCCTGGGCCAGATACCCAACCGCGAGCGGCGCTAACACGGCGCCGACATTGATTCCCATATAAAAGATCGAGAAGCCGCTGTCTCGCCTGGGATCGTTTTCGCGATACAGCCCACCGACCATCGCGCTGATGTTTGGTTTTAAGAAACCGGTGCCGCACGCAATCAAGACCATGCCTGCATAGAACGGAGTCATGCCTTGAAAGACCATCGTGAAGTGCCCACACGCGATGATGATTCCGCCGACGAGCACGGCGAGGCGAGCGCCGAGAAAATGATCGGCAATTAATCCGCCCGGTAGCGCTGTCAAGTAAACCGACATCGTGTAGGTGCCGTAGAGTGAGGTCGCGTGTTTGGTATCAAACCCCAAGCCGCCCTGGGCCGGAGTCGCGACCATGTACAGCACAAGAATCGCGCGCATGCCGTAGTAGCTGAAGCGTTCCCACAACTCTGTGAAAAAAAGCGGCGCCAATCCCTTCGGATGTCCGGCAAAACCGGAAGCATCCAGGACGTCGGCTTCGTCTATTTCAGTTCTGATAGAAGTCTGCTGCATCGGTTTCTCAACCTACTGATGGTGAACGATCGTGCGGCATTCTACACGATTCGTGAAATCGATTAGCGCTGCCTTTGCGCTCTACAAAATTTGCTGCAACTTTAGTACAGTATTGGCCACGCCGAATTCCTGCCTTTGGGAGAACGTAATGAAGAAGAATCGATTTTGTTTTTCGCACTATTCGTTTATGCGGCAACGCATTGCACTAGCTCTGTTGATTTGCGCGCTGCTCGCAGTCGCATCAATCGCAACTGGTTCCTACGTCTTTGCGCAGGGTCAGCAGGTTTCAACACACCCTGCTGCCTCCGAAGGCGGAGGCATGGGTGCGAAGAAGCTGCCTTATCCCGTAACTAAGACTGTCGATCAGGTAGACAACTACTTCGGCACGATGGTTCCAGATCCGTATCGCTGGCTCGAGGATGAAAACTCTCCAGAGACGGCGAAGTGGGTCGAGGATGAGAACCGCGTCACCTTCGGTTATCTCAATACGATTCCCTTTCGCGCAGAAGTGAAAGCACGCTTGGAGAAGTTACTCAACTATCCTCGCTTTGGTTTTCCTTCAAGACGTGGTGAGTGGTACTTCTTTTCAAAGAACGATGGTCTGCAGAATCAGAGCGTTTACTACATCCAAAAAGGGCTCAACGGCCAGCCTGAACTGCTGATCGATCCGAATAAACTTTCAACAGACGGCACTTCACAGTTGGGTTCATTTTCGGCTTCCAATCAGGGCAAGTATCTCGCCTACGGCGTCTCGCAAGGTGGGTCGGATTGGAGCAATCTGTATGTGATGGAAATTGGACCACGTAAAACGCTTTCCGACAAAATCGAATGGGTTAAAGCCTCTGGAATTTCATGGCTCGGCGACAGTGGGTTTTTCTACAGTCGCTATCCAGCGCCTGAAAAGGGCAAGGAGATGAGCACGAAGAATGAGTTTCAGGCGGTTTATTTTCACAAGGTCGGAACGCCGCAATCAGACGACACGCTGGTCTACGAGGATAAAGAACACCCGCAGAGATTTCACAACGTAGGAGTTACTGAAGACCAACAGTACGGCATACTAAACATTTCTGAACGCGGCTTAGGTAAGAATGGAAACGCGATCTTTTATCGGGATCTGAATTCCGACGATAAGACGTTCAAGCCAATCATCGCTGAGATCGGCAACGATGCGTTCTCAGTAATCGATAGCCTCAAGGGGAAGTTTTTGATTCGCACCAACAGCAAGGCCCCGAACGGCAAAGTCGTGTTGTTTGATCCAAAGGCGAACACGTGGAAAGACATCATCTCCGAAAAACCCGAGCCGCTTGAAGTTGCGAATAACGTGGGCGGCAAGCTGTTCGCAACCTATCTCAAAGACGTGACCACGCGCGCTTACGTTTACGACTTCGACGGTAAGCTCGAGAACGAAATTGTATTTCCCGGTCCCGGCACCGCGTCAGGTTTTGGCGGACGCAATGATGATAAGTTCCTGTTCTATAGTTTTACTTCATTCAACTTCCCGCCGACGATTTACAAGTATGACATCGCAAACAATAAGTCGACGGTCTACCGTTCGGTAGAGATTCCCGGCTTCCGACCTGCTGATTATGAAACGCGTGAGGTTTTCTTCAATAGCAAAGACGGCACCCGAGTGCCAATGTTTCTGGTCCATAAAAAGGGAATCAAATTTGACGGTAACAATCCGACGGTGCTGTACGGCTACGGCGGTTTTAATCTTACGACCAATCCAACCTTCAGCGCCTTGCGTATCGCACTGTTAGAGCAGGGCTTTGTTTACGCATCGGCAAACATGCGAGGCGGCGGCGAATATGGTGAGAAGTGGCATCAGGCGGGCACGAAACTACACAAGCAAAACGTGTTTGACGACTTCATCGCTGCGGCCGAGTACCTGATAAAGAACAAGATAACGTCAACGCCACGACTCGCGATTCAGGGCGGTTCGAATGGCGGATTGCTGGTCGCCGCCGTTGCCAATCAGCGACCCGAGTTGTTCAAGGCTGTGGTTGCCCAAGCAGGCGTGATGGACATGCTCCGCTTTCAGAAATTCACGATCGGCTGGAATTGGAAAGCGGATTACGGCTCAAGTGAAAATGAAGACGAGTTCAAGGCACTGTATGCCTACTCGCCGATTCATAACATCAAGTCTGGCACTGTCTATCCGGCGACTTTGATAACGACGGCGGATCATGACGATCGCGTGGTGCCGGCTCATTCATTTAAATATGCGGCGACGTTACAAGCTGCACAAGCTGGCGACGCTCCGATCTTAATTCGCATTGACACCAAGTCGGGGCACGGAGCGAGCAGCACTACAAAGCAGTTGGAACAGACAGCGGATATTTATTCGTTCCTGATGATGAATCTGGGAGTGACACCGAAATACTGAAGCGATTTCGGATTTCGGATTGCGGAGTGGCGTACAACTGCGCGACTTTTGGCTGTACGCTCAATACGTGAACGAATCTGCGTTTCTTCACCCCGTAGGGGTGACATGTTTATAGCCTGAGTGCTTAGAAAGTATTTGCTCCGTTCGCAGGAGCGGAATTCAATTGAGCATTCCATTCAACATGAGTTCCGCTCCTGCGAACGGAGTTGGGTTTGTTGGCGTTCGGGATTCTATAAACATCTCACCCCGACGGGGTGAAGACGTTCAGGCTAGTCACACGAATCAGCAATCTAAAATCGACAATCTAAAATCTGCCCACCGTCACTTCTTAACCGGGTGGGCTTCGGTATTAAAGATGACTTTGTCGAAAGCCAGCGTCTGCTTCGGCGCGAACAACAGGTAGAAGTACTTGAAAGTTTCGGCGAAGAGGAAGCTCTGCATCGAATCTGATTTTTCTTTCGTAACCACATTCTTCAAAGCTGCATAACCTTCATCGGTGCGGCAATACTTCACAAAGTCTTTCCACATTTCCTCGCCGTTACGTGTGAAGAGTTCGTCTTTCGTGAAGTGCTGCAGGTAGTACGTTGACTCGATTATTTCGGGACGCAACGGATAGCCGGGCGCAGTTACCTTCGCGGCGCGGTAGTCGAACTCTTCGGGTTCAATTCCGTTTTGTCTCCACATTACCATCGATGAGGCTTGTAAGTTTCGAGCCCGCGTAATATCTCCTGATAGAGCTAACACCGCGGGAAAAAACGCATCGAGCGCACCATATGTAGATGCTGTTCGCTTGCCCGTGTTCATATCTGCATGTCCATACCAGAGAGAGGCGGCGCTACGATCCAGAACAATCCTATCTTCCAGATATTTATTGATCGCAACGATGCTATCGCCCCACATTCGCTTGCAGTCCTGATCGTCAAAGAGCAGCCAGCACTTCAGTAGATATTCGTAGTAGCTATCGATGGCGCCGCTGATGTGGCTGTCGGTATCCGTCCATTGGCCCGTGTTGATATTGATCCAAGTGCCTACCAAGCCGATGGGTGATCTTCGCTTGTAGGTCTCAACTAAAGCTCGCTTCGCCTTTTGAAAATAGACTGGATTCTTCGTCAACTTTGAGAGCGTGCCGAACTCGATCAACAGAGTTCCTGTTTCAGCTGGATTCGAAACCTCACCGCTGACTTTTCCAGTTCGCAAATTGACATAGCGATAGGGAAGTCCGGTCGGCGACTCAAACACTGGCAATAATCGGCGGCCGAGATCATCTGCAAGCTTTAGCAACCGGCGGTCGCCGGTTAGCTCGTAGCTCGACAACAATCCACCCAACAGCCGGATCGTAATCTCAAAATTTTGTACCGAGATGTCTTTGTCGAAGGAAAGATTTTTAACGATATATTCGCGCGTGCTGTTCGCTTCATCCTTAAGCCCCATCAGAATCATCGTGTCGAGCGCATCGACAGGCGTCATCAACAACGGCTCGGCATACCAATCGTGATAGGTATGACTGAGCGGCTTAAGGTCATCATGGCCCCACGCGTACTTTTTGTACCCATTCCATGCGTGAAGGAACTCCGTTCGGACTTCTGCGGCGAGATGATTATTTGGGGTTTGCCCGTGAACTGGCTTCACCTGAACAAGCGTGATGGCGCAGCACAGGAACAGAGTCAGGGAGACTTTGAACATTAGCGTTGAAAGTAGGCTTAGCGTGTTGTGGTTTTTCGCCGCGCGCTACTTGCGTTTCCAGCGAACGCCGTCTTTGGTGTCTTCGAGCACGATACCGCGTGCGGCCAACTCATCACGAATCTCATCGCCCCTTCCAAAGTCGCGGCGGCGACGAGCCTCCTGACGTTCGTCGATCAATGCTTGTACTTCCGAATCAACCATCCCGGGTTCGTGATCACCAAAAACATTCAGGACGGAATCAAAGCGTTTAATGACATCAAGCAACTCTTGTTGATTGTCCGCGCGTAAGCGCCGGCGAGCCAACGCTGTGTTTACCTCTCGAGTTAGATTATGAACGGCAGCCAACGCGACTGAAGTGTTGAGATCATCATCCATCCCTGCTTCGAAGTCCGCCACTGCACGTAAGGTCGCCTCATGCAGTTCATCATTGTTGCCTGCTTCTGGTTTTGCTTCGCGAAGTCGCGCCTGAAAATCGCGCAGACTTTCAACCGTCTTCTCGGCTCCGCGCACCGCCTCGAAAGTGAAGTTCAATTGTTTTCGATAGGGAACGCTTAACAGAAAATACCGAATGCCCAGCGGTGAGAATCCTTTCGCAGCGAGATCTCGAAAAGTGTAGTAGTTGCCCTTGGACTTCGACATCGTCTCACCTTCAACTTTTAGGTGTTCGATGTGCAGCCAGTAGCGCACGAACTGCTTGCCCGTGGCGCCTTCACTTTGTGCGATTTCATTCTCGTGATGCGGAAAGATGAGATCGACACCGCCCATGTGAATGTCGAACGTCTCACCGAGATACTTCATCGACATGGCTGAGCACTCGATGTGCCAACCAGGACGGCCACGACCAATCGGAGCGTCCCAGGCCGGTTCGGTTTCTGAAGTCGGTTCCTTCCACAAAGCAAAATCGCGCGCATCTTCTTTCTCGTACTTGTCAGTGTTGATGCGGTCGCTGCCGCCGACGATGTTGCCTGCGAAGTTTATCTTCGACAGCTTTCCGTATTCGGGAAAAGAGCTGATGCGATAGTAGATTGAACCGTCTGATTTGTAGGCGTGATCGTTTGCCAGGAGCTTGTCGATCAACGCAACCATCTCCGGAATGTGCCGAGTCGCGCGGGGCACGATGTCCGGCCGTTCCAGGCCAAGTGCATCTGCGTCTTCCCAGAGAGCCTCGATGTACTTCGCCGTATAGTCGTCGATGCTGAGGTGGGCGTCTTGCGATTTTGCGATGATGCGATCTTCAACGTCCGTGATGTTCATCACGTGCGTGACCTTATAACCCTTAAATTTTAGGTAGCGTCGCAGAATGTCAGCGGCCACTGCCGAACGGAAATTTCCGATGTGGCCGAAATCCCAAACAGTCGGACCGCAATAGTAGAAGCCAACCTCTCCCTCGCGCAGAGGCTTAAACTCTTCGAGATGACCGGTGAGTGTGTTGTGTAAGCGCAGCATGTGGTCCTATTAATGTCAACGCGCCTCGACAGGCGAGGCGCGCTGGCCAGAGTCTAGGTAAGGATCAAATCGCAGTCAACTTAGCTCTTGAAGTGTTGCCAGCCTTGAGGCTTCAGTTCCCACACTCGCTGGCCTTCACAAAGTTGTACGCCGCTAGCCGCCGGCTTGATTTCCCCGATTCGAGTTATCGGTATTCCATCAACTTTTTTCGGAAGCTTCGCAACTTTGTCAGGGGCGACAGTGAAGAGAAGTTCAAAGTCTTCACCACCGTGGAGTGCCAATAGCAATGGATCAAGCGCGCGGCGCCCGCAAACTTCAACCACCGCTGCATCGATTGGAATATCTGATGATTGAACAAGTGCGCCGACGTCACTTTCGCTGCAGAGGTGATGAAGATCGGACGACAAGCCGTCGCTAATGTCGATCATCGCGGTTGCGAGTTGCTCCTCGCCGAGTACGAGTCCCCACCCAACACGAGGGTCGGGACGAAGATGCCGCAACAGGATTTGTCTTACAAGCGTTGAATCCGAATCACTGGCATCAGCAACGTGAACTCGCGCTCCTTTTTCCAATAATCTCAAACCCGCGGCAGCACCGCCTAAAGTTCCAGTCACGAAGAGTTGATCGCCGGCTCGAGCTCCGCGTCGCTGCACCGCGCGCTGTTGTTCACTTTGTCCGAGCAGCACTGAATCAATAACAAGCTTGTCAGGTGAGCGTGAAATGTCGCCGCCTATCAGCGAAACTTCGTAACGATCGGCGAGCGTAAAAAACCCTTCATAGAATTCATCGACGAAATCTGAGTTCCAGATGTCGTTGGTGATGCCAAGCGAAAGCAGAGACCAACGAGGCCGCGCACCCATGGCCGCGATGTCCGACAGCGATACCGCTAATGATTTATGACCAAGGAACTGCGGCGTAGTTGAGTCGCGATGAAAATCAATGTCTTCGATGAGCAGGTCAGTGGTGACAAGTGTGTTGCGGCCGGCTGTTTCGCGAATGATGGCGGCGTCGTCACCGATACCGCGAAGCAGCGATGAGGTCTGATTATTGCGGGCGATAGCGGCGCGCTTACGAATCTTCTCGATGTAATCGAATTCGCCGCGCGTTTCTGGAGAAGGTGACTCGAGCGA
>Ga0207651_10001083_pt1 | contig 12088 bp, 9 predicted proteins | sample KBSM23metaG_FD_184328 | JGI IMG/M metagenome (GOLD analysis project Ga0207651, IMG submission 184328) | Miscanthus rhizosphere microbial communities from Kellogg Biological Station, Michigan, USA - KBS M2-3 metaG (SPAdes) (version 2) | ecosystem: Host-associated > Plants > Roots > Rhizosphere >... | reverse complement strand
GTCGAAGTAGACCCCGCCAGCGGCACCGACGTAAAGATTGTCGTAGCGGACCCGCTCCCCGATCCAGGCCAGACCGGACGGATTCACCACCGTGATCACCGGCTGCATCGCCGTGATACCAGCCGGCACCGTGGATGTCATCACAAACCGGACCACCGAGCCCACTGGTCCGGCCTGCTTGGTGACCGTGGGTGACACTCCACCGCCAACCCAGGAGAAGTGTCCCGCGATCTGTCGGTTCGCCTGCTCGACGACCACGTCCACAGCAACGGTGATCGACTTGAACTCGGTGCAGGGGAATGACGTGGTCGGATCGGCGGTGAGGTACATCGAGGACACGATGTTGTCGCTGGCCCCCACCGGTGGGACGGGCACCGAGCTGGTGTCTGCCGCTCGCTGCGAGATGGACGCGCCAGGCGTGCCGGTCCAGGAGGCACCCGGGGAGTCACCGTCGAAGTAGGCAGCGGTGCCACCTTGGCCCTCGACCATCACCATCCACTCGGTGGTGTCCATGTAGGCACCGACCGGCAGGAAAAGGTTGGAGTTGCCGGTGACGTAGATGCCGGTGACCGTTCGGCCAGCCTTGACCGTGGCACGCACCGAGTAGCGCACCCACTTGCCGGTCGTCGTGGTGGCCTGGGTCAGAGGGGTGGCCACGTCAACGTCGACGGCAGCGGAGTCGTTGTTGACATCGTCCCGGAAGATGAAGTTCACCCCGGTCAGGGTGTAGTCGGTGGAGAAGTACATCCAGGTCGAGAAGACGAACGTCGTGCCCGCCGGGATGGCCGGGTTGTTGGCGGCCTGCACGCTCCGCGCCCCGGTACGGGTGGTGGCGGTGCTCTTGTAGAGCCGCACGTCGTCGACGTAGCAGAGTTGCCCGGCGGTCGAGGCAGCCCGTGTGATGACCCGCAGGATGTGGTTCGTCGCAGTCGCCGTGAAGACGACATTGGACAGCACCCAACCGTCCCGGGTCGAGACGGTGGAACCAGCCGCCCCACCGGCGAGTGCTGTTCCGGCGTCAACCGAGCCGGTCGGGATGTAGAGCCAGGCCTCGAAGGTGTACTGCGCTCCGATTGTCAGACCCGTAGCGGTGAACTCGGCCGTGCTGCTACCTAGGCTCGCGACCGGCCAGGTGACTCGCAGGGACCCGGTACCGCCGTGGGCCTGGGTGGTCGAGGCGGCCAGGGTGGGAGGGGTGCCGCCACCAGAGAAGCCGGTGATGACCCCACCCTCGAAGGTGCCGTTAGCGCCCTGCGTGCAGAGATTCTGAGCGGCGTAGACCTTCACGTCGTCCACATAGAGCGTCTGCCCTGCGGTCGTGGTCCCGTTCTGTGTCACCCCTATCAGATGGCTCGTGGCCGTCGCCGTCCAGGTGATCTGGGAGAGGGTCCAGGTGTCAGCAACACTCACCACGTTTACTACGGCCACGCCAGAGATCCGGGCTGTCGGTGCAGCGGAAACGGAATCGGCAGGAACCCTGAGCCAAGCCTCCAGGGTGTACGTCTGACCGACCGTAAGTCCAGTGATGGTCGCGTAGGCGGCGCTGGTCAGCGCGGTCGCCACAGGCCACGTCACCTTCATCGAGCCCGTGCCGCCGTGAGCCTGCGTCGTGTCGTAGGCGACCGTTGGCACAGCGGAGCCCTGCGCGGTGAAGCCGGTGATGTTGCCCTCGAAGGTGCCATTGACACCCTGGGTCACCAGGTTCGGCTGGGTCGGCCAGACTGTGCCGGTTGCCTGCACCCGAGTCACCGGGCGACCGTCGTAGGTGCCATTCACCTTGATCGAGGTCGCACCCACCACCGACTCGTACGACTGATACTTCACCGCCGTGGCGCTCTGTGCCGCCGTGTCGTACGGGGAGAGCATCAGGTTCCGGGCCGCCGGAATCGGGACCCCGTACTGCATGGTTGCCGACAGTGAGCGGCCACCCTCCCAGTAGTAGCCGGCCTGGTCGCCGTCGTGATAGGTGCCGGACGGGTCGAAGCCGGCGTAGCCGTTGTCGAACCACACCCGCTCACCGGTGACGGCATTGCCGGTTGTGGCGTTAACTCGCAGGATCAGGTAGCCGAATGCGGCGGTCACTGGTGGGGTCGCGGTGATCACGACTCGAGTCACCTGGCCAGAGACGAGGTCGGTGGTCTGGATCGCCGTCTCGCCGAGAGCCCCGTTGGCTGCGTCTCGCCAACCGATCGTGGTGTTGACGTAGCGGCCGTCCAGTTCAGTGCGCAGATCCGCAGCCCAGGTGATCGCTACCCCAGGAGTCACCGGGAAGACGTTCAGCCCACTGCTACCGGCGCTGCCGTTCGAGTAAATTGACGACACCGAGTTCGACGGACTGGCAGCCTGCCGGGTGGACATCGCCGAGAACTGGCCGCTGATCGGTGCCGTGGTGTCGACGGTGACGGCGTACAGCGTTCCTCCGTTACTCACCCAGCCACCGACATTTCCGGTCTCCAGACCGGGGTTCTTGTGCAGGTTAACGGTGACCGCCGGGCTCTGCCGGGTGCTGAGCACGCTCTTGGTGCCGCTGATCGGCGCGACCGCATCTGCCGACAGTGCCCACTTCGTCGGATCGTTGGTGTTCCAGCCGTTGGTCTGTAGCACCTCCGCACTCGGGTTGGCAGCCAGATTGAAGGCGTCGAACACCACCGGACCAGCACTGTAGGTGGGCTCGACCTCACCGAACTTTGGCGGGCAGGCGAGGTAGCACAAGTCGTAACCACCGCAGACACCGTAGGCCTGGTTGAAACAAGGTTGACCGTTCAACACAGTGCGCAGCCAGCGCAGGCCGTACTCGGTCGCACACTCACTCGCACCGGCCAGCGCGGCGGTGAACACCATCGACCGGGTGGAGCGCCGGACCCGACCGATGTAGCCACCGTCGATCACCGACTCGGTCACCTCGGCGCTCACCGTGGAGTCCTCCACCCCGGTGATCTCCAGCGGGTAGGCCCCGTAGAAGTCGTAGGAGTTGAGGTTGTCCGGGTCGGTCCAGGGCGCATCATCCTGCAGCGGTGTGGCGTAGTCGGTCTCACCGAGCAGCCAGGCCAGCTGGTCCTCGTTATAGACCGGCTTGAACCAGCCGAGATTGAGGTGCTTGGCGTACGCCTCGGTCCGGGAGGCGTTGATGATCTCGGTTCCGGCGTAGAAGAAGTAGCCAGGCCAACCCATGTCTCAGACCTCCATCAGATGTACGCCGCAGCAGCCATATGGGCGACAACCTCGGACGCGACGGCACGGGGGTCCTCGGCCGGAGTGTTGATGGTGATACCACCCACGTCGATGGTCTTACCTCCGCCGCCGATGACGTTGGGGAACTTCAGCTTCCCCTGGGCGAAGGCCGAGAGCATCCGGACCGCCGGATCAACTTGGTTCAGCGGACGATTCAGCGGGACGACCGCCTCCGGCCCGGCCTCGCCGATCAGACGAGTCTGTGGTCCGGCAGTGACGAAGCCCGAGGCACCTGGCTTGTCCACGATCGGGGTGATGTGCGGGATGGTGATGTGCGGCATCTGAATCTTGGGGATGATCGTGCCGATCGCATCAATGATCCGACTGGCCAGGCCACGGAAGGCGTTGACAATGTCGTTTGCCACGCCCGCAGCCCGACTGGCCACTCCCGATGCCCAGCGACCGACGGCCGCCACGATGCTGCCAGCCTTAGCGATCGCCTTGCTCGCCAGCCCAGAGAAGGCGCTGGCGATCTGGTTCGCGATGGAGCGTGCCTTGCCTGGGAGCGAGGCAACCCAGGAGGCGAACCGGGCTGCGACGCTGCCAGCCCGGGCAATAATCTTTCCCGCCAGGCCGGCGAAGGCCGCTGCTGCCTGATTGGCGATCGCACGGGCCTTGCCGGGCAGGGAGGCCACCCACGACGCGAACCGGGAGGCGAGGCTGCCGGCGGCGGCGACGATTTTGCTGGCCAGACCAGAGAAGAATCCAGGCAGGCTCTTGGCCAAGGCTTTCAGCTTGCCTGGCACTCCGGAGATCCAGACGCCGAACTGGGATGCCAGGTTGCCGGCACCCTGGAAGATCCTGATCGCCAGGTTGGCGAATCCGACCGCGATGTTGACGGCCAGCTGGACCGACTTGCCCGGGAGGTCGACTGCCCACTGCAGGAAGGCACCAATGAGGCTGCCAGCGGCGGTGATCATCCGGCCAGCGAGGTTGATGAAGCCGACGATGATCTGTCCGGCCACCGTGATCGCCTGAGCGGGCAGTCCAGCCAGCCAGGTGCCGAATCTGCCAACCATGTCTCCCATCGAGGTGGCAATCTTGTCGTCCAGCCCTGCCCAGGCGGTCAGGATCTGGTTAATGAAGCCAGGGATGCTGGTGACCACCCCCAGGACCCAGGTACCGAAGGCGCTGACGAGGTCGCCGGCGGCGGTGACGATTTTGGTGCCGAGGCCGGTGAAGAAGCCCGCGATTTTGCCGGGCAGCTCCTGGAAGAAGGTCTCGACCTCCTTGACCTTCGGGCCGAGACCGCTGAAAAACCCCCCGACGCCCAGCGCGAAGTTGATGATGGCGGTCCTGGCCTCGTCGACCTTGGTGACCACCCAGGTGACGCCGTCGATGATGCCGGTGATCACGTCCAGCAGGGTGAACAAGATGCCTCGGTTGCCTGGGGTGTCAAGGGCATCGATCAGGTTGCCGACGGCAATGATGATGTCGCCGATCTTGCCGGCAAAGGTCTCGGCGTCGTCGAACATCTGCTGCAGGGTGCCGTCGTCCTTCATCTCCTGGAGCTTGGTGAGTGCCCCCTCAAGCCAACCGGCCAACTTCTCGAAGACGCTGTCCCCTGTGTCCTTGCCCGCGTCGAACAGGAGGGCGATGATCTTGCCAATGTCTTCGACCACCCGGAAGACCTTCTTGGCCGAGGACCAGGCTTCCTCGAAGAACTTCGACAGGCCGGACTTCCCGCCCTTGCCTGGCTTGCCGAAGTCCGCCATCGCCCCGGTCACCTTCTCCAGCCAGCCGAGGAACTCCTTGATCATCGGTTCAGCGGCCACGAACGCCTCGCCGAGGAAGGTGCCGAGGTTCCCAGCGATGTGACCAAGCGTGGTCACCATGCCTGGCAGGGCGTCCCCGATGGACTTGATCAGATCCTTGAAGCCCTTGCTCTGAGTCGCCTTGCCAAACTCCTTCAGCAGGCCACCCACCGCCGTGGCTACCCCATCAATCAGGGGCTTGACGGTCTTCAGCAGGCCGGAAATGACCTTCAGGCCACCCATGTCCTTGCCGAACAATCGCTTGGCGGTCTCTTGCTGGAGGTCCTTCCACTGCTTCTTCAGATCCTTGAAGGCCTGGCTCTTCTTGTTCAGGCCACCGATGGCAATGGCGGCAACGCCGATGGCAGCAGCGAATGGCACCAGGGCTCCAGCAACGGCCCCGAGGGCTCCGACCAGGGCGAAGCCCAGAGAACCGGCCAGGGCGAGTACCAGGCCGGATGCCAGCACGATGGCTGAGCCCAGCGGACCCATCATGGCGGCGACTGACGCGATGGATCCAACAGCAATCGCCGCAGCCGCGATGAGTCCAGGCAGGCCCTCCTTGGCCACGTTCAGCAGGATGTCCTTGAATGAGTCGACATCCTCACCCGCGTTCTCGACACCCTTCCCTAGGTTGGTGAACTTCTTGGCAAGCTCGACCAGCAGTCCGAGCAGCCGAGGACCCAGCGAGACGAAGCCACCGAACGCGTTGAGGAAGTCGTTCCGCGATCCACGGCCGAACGCCTTGCCGATCCTCTGCCCGGACTTCTCGAACCTGTCTCCCCAGCTGTCGAGCCGCTTGCGGATGCGAGCCATCCGACCGTCGGTTTCCTTCTTGTCGTTCTTCTTCGCGCCGGTGTGGAACTTCTTACTTGTCTCCTCACCGGCCCGCTCGAAGTCCTTGCCGTGGGCACGGATCTGGCGCTCAGCATCGGCAGCGAAGCCATCGCCGTCGGCGATGACCTTGACAACGGCTGTGCCGATCGTCTCTGCCATGTCGCTCCTTTAGGTCTGGCCTAAACCGCTCGTGCCTGGTGCGCCATCATCGTCGCCATGAAGTCCGCACCCTCCTGCTCCATCTGCTGCTGTGTCGGCTTCGCCTTCTCCCTGCCGGGCAGCTCCGCTGTCAGCATCGCGTCCCACTCGTCCCGCTTCTCCACCCGCTCGACACACCAGCCGTAGACGCAGTTCATGAACCGGTGTGGTGGCAGAGTCAAGATGTTGACGGCTGCAAAACTTGCGTCGATTTCCGCCCACCGTTCCGCCGCGATGGCGTAGAGCCGGAGGGCGACTGGGTAGGGCGGCCGCCCCACTCCTCGACCATCCACTCCAGGATCTCGGTGATGTCCTCCAGCGGGATCATGTCTTCCCGCGACATCATCCGGTCCACCACGTACTGCTGACTCTGCTTGTCCAGCACGTTGATGAAGAAGTCGATCACCCCAGCTGCCTGATCGGTCCTGCTGGAGTACTTGCCCATCGCCACCATCAGCAGGGCGAACTGTCCCTCGGTCGGCTTGTACGCCCGCATCTCGTGTCCGTCGACGCTGAAGATGAGGTCCGCTTCGTCGGCCGTCTCTTCCTGCTTCTCGACCGCTGTCTGAAATTCCTTCACTGGCTCTCCCCTCGTGTTGGGACGAGCCTAGGAAGGCTGGACCGGGAAAGACACTCCCTGCCAAGGCGGAGAGTCACAGGTCGAGCGGGAACGCGATGCCACGGATCGCCGGGTGGGCGGCACCGGTGGTGACCCAGGCCTTCAGCAGGAAGTTGTTGGCGCGCTGACCGCTGACGGTCATCATCGCCCGCTGTGGTGGGTACAGATTGCGCCCGACGGCCATCGTCATGCCCTTGTTGGGCACCCTGACCATCCGCACCTTGCCCTTCAAGTCGCGGCGGGGAATCATCTTCCAGGCACCAGGGCTGTTCGGGCCACCGACCGCCCACAGGGCGCTGGACATGATGGGCCCGTGGGTGCCCTTGAGGACGTACAGGCTGTAGGGCGCGGAGGAGGCGATGCTGCCTCGGACGATCTTGCGACCCGGGTTACGCGGCGTGCCCGGCAGGATGCCAGCCTTCAGCCTGCCGGTACGGCGGGGTGCGTGATGGCGGGCGTTCCGGGCGAAGGCACGGGTGACGATCCCTACCCAGCGGATCACGATCCCGTTGCCGTGATACATCCGGTCGTCGATAATCGTCACCGAGACCAGCCGCGCGCTGGCCATCAGGTCACCAGGATCGAGGCTGTCAGGGTGCCGCCGACCGTCCCACCCTCAGGGCCGTACGGCGTATAGGCACCGATCATCCAGTCCTTGCTGTTGCGGCAGCAGGCGATTGATCGCCACAGCGCCATCATGTCGGCCTGCTGCAGTACCGCAGCTGCGCTCAGTTCGGCTGGCAATGGTGGCTGACCATCGACCTGCCCGACGCTGATGCAACGCACGATGCCCATCTCGACATCGACGCCGAGTCCCAGCCCGCAATTGCCGGGTCGGGCCGAGGCAGCACCAATAGTTACTGACGGGTAGCTTGTGGCCAACCGCACCCAGGCCATCCCACAGGCGTCCTCGCAGTCGCCCGCATAGTCCAGTGCCACCTGTTCTCCTGGCACTATTCCGCAGAAGCAGACCGGCGGCAGGTCGTCGGAGATGATCTGCGCACACAGGCAGGTCGCCAGATCGGTGAGCAGGGTGGTGATCCGCTCCATCAGCCGACGACTCTCGGCAGTCTCGCGTTCGGCGTCCAGACCGTGGTGGCTCGGGTCGGCGAGCCCTCCGGACGCCACAGACCGATCCAGGCATCGACCTCGCGGATGCCGGTCAGTCCATTGCCGAACGCGCCGGCGGCCAGGTCGAAGCTGACACCCTGCCGAGTGACGGCGGTGACTGTGGCAGGCAGACGGCACTTGCTACCGGTACACGCCTTGGCAAACTCCATCGCCAGCACGCCGGCGGCGTACGCGGCCAGTGAGTCAGGGGCGTGAGCCGGCAGATAGCGAACCGCGAAGGTGTCCGGATCGTTCTCATCTGCGGCCATGTCCTGACAGACCGGCCACGGGCACTCGCCGACCCCGGTCCAGAGCAGTCGGTTCCCGTCCACCCGGTAGTCGGTGGTGAGCATTTCGAGCCCATCCACCTTCACCCAGGAGACGGGACCGACCGGCGGTCGGAGCACGATCTCGCACAACGATGTGCAGGAGCACTCCGCAGCACACCCACAAGAGTTCACCCAGGATCCGTCAGCGAGCCGTGTCGGGCCCCAGCCACGTCCGGTGAGCACTGCCGTATTGACGCAGGATCTCAGACAGGGCCGCACGGTGATTGGGCAGCCCCCGACCCGGTAGCCACTCAACCGCCGCAGAGTGGCGCTGGCCAGGGCTTGGGCGCGAGCCTGCACTGCTGGATCGGTTGCCTCCCACTCATCGGTTAGGCAGCCACTGTCTATGGGCCAATCGCAGTCAGCCATGTGGGCATCCTCCTACAGCAGCGACGGCCGCGCCGAGCATTGTCAGCGCGACCGTCATCGAAGCCACCCTTACGGCGTCTTGCCTGCGACCCAGGCGGTACCGCTCCAGTGAGCAAAGGTGCCGTCTTCTAGGACAATAAATTGCCCGGATGTCCAAGCTGTCGTCGGGCTTGCGGTCAGGCCGGTGGCGCTGGCGAGGTCGTCGGGACCGTAGGAGTTCGACGGAGTGTACGTGCCGGGAGTGCCGGCGGTAGCACCGGTCGCAGCCTGGCCGACCGCGATGGCGTCGCAGTCCGGTTCCGGCGGAGCAACCGTGGTCAGCTCCATCAGCAGGTGATCGCGGGAGTCGATCGCCTCCAGCAGCGGACCAGCAGCACCAGCGTCGTCCTTGACCACGTCGTACGGTCCGACATCCCAGCTGCTGCCGTCCTTGGACTTGGCACCAGAGAGGGTGAAGTTGACCGCGTCGTTGCCGATGGTGAAGTCGCCGACCACACCGCCCTTGAGGAACGGAATCAAGAAGTAGCCGTAGGAGACGCCGGCGTTGGGGTCGCAGACTGCGCTCGGCACGTTGCTCCAGACCTCCAGAGCGAAGCCCGAGGCGCAGGCGTCGATCCCGGTGTTGATCCGGAAGCCGACCCGGTTGCCATCGGCGTCGGTGACCGACGGCATGCCGGTCATCAGCTCCAGCAGTAGTGGGTTCACACCGCAGAACTCGACCTGAACCTCGTAGCCAGTGAAGCTCGGGCACGGCTCGTCGAGGATGCAGACCTTGCCGGCAGCATTGGTGATGCTGATCGTCTCGCCCTCTTCGGTCTGGGCGGTGAGCTGCACCGTGATGAAGCCGTCGGAGACGACAGCGGAATCAGGCCCGAGGTCGACAGCTCCACAGCCGTCGAGTCGGGTCACTCGCATCGCCCGACCACGGACGAGCGAAAAACACGTGTTGGACCCGGCCATCAGCCTTCCTCACTCTCAGACTTCTTCTTCGCTCGCTTCGGCCTCTCCGGTTCTTTCGGAAATGCCTTGTCATTGACCTCCTGTGGGACCAGGAAGCCGCCCTCGTAGGTCCTCACTACGGAGGCGTCCAGACCTAGGTCCTCGGCTGCAGCGAGCAGCAGGGTGGCCTGGTCTCTGGGCTTGTCAAAAGGGATCGGAACGTCGCTCACGGAGTCGCCGCCCCGCATCCGCACAGCGTGCCGGTGGCATGGATGGAGAGGCAGTCGACCAGCGCCGCGTAGCCGCGCTCGATCAGCGTGTAGTAGTCGTTGCTGTACTCGTTCTGAGCACCGGACCGGCCGAGCACCGGGCCAGACTCGATCAGAGCGCCGCGATAGAGCGTGACTGCGCCGGTTGCGTACACCACCGGAGCCGTCGTAGACCCACCGGCGTGGTCGGCGTGGTAGTTGCCGATCGACACGAGGTTTCCACCGATGGTTTCCAGGTGGTCGCCGACCCGCACCAGGCCGTTGGTGCCGAACGCCTCAGACGCCGCCAGGAAACCCAGATGCAGGATGATCTGGCCCCCGTATTCGCCAGCGGCGAAATCCTCCAGGTGGGCAACTGCCTGACGGACCGAGTCGAACGCCCCGATGCTGGTGCCCTTGTCCATCACGTTGTCCTGGAACTCGGTCTCGACCGCCGACTGCTCGGAAGCGAGGAAGCGAGCCTTCAGCTTGGACGCCGCCTCGTTGAACCGACCCACGGTCTTGCAGGTCTCGAACATGTAGGCCAGCCAGGGGTCGGCGTCGATGTCGGAGTACCAGGACCGGGACGACTTGGTCGGGGTCGGCCCACAGATGATGGACGTACCTGTCGGCTTCGAGCACTCCTCACCGTCGGCGACGAGGCCACCGAGCACCCAGTGGCTGTCACCGCCGTCGACGATATTGGCTACCGACAGCAGGCCGAACCGACGGGCCTGACGTTCCGGCGCCGGAGCCTTCTGTCGCGCGTTGGCGATTGCTACGGACATTCAGACCTCCTCTCGTCGCCCCTGTCGCCTAGTCGGCGATCAGACGCAGACCAGGTCGGCCTTGCCGCTACGCCCTGCGGTGCAGATCGGCAGCGTCACCTTGTACGACTCGTAGCAGAGCTTGGCCATCAAGATGCCCTGCTCGAAGAACAGCGCGGTGTACATGTTCTTGGCCAGCTCGGCTGCGTCGTAGACCGCCGTCAGGTTGATCACGTCCGCAGTGCCCTTGACCCAGGTGCCGGCCGGGTACATCAGCGCGTCAACCGTCTTCGGCCACTCGTCGGAGTCGATCGCAGGCGGGCCGGTCACATCGGCGTAGCCCAGCTCCTGGTAGTCGTACACGTACTGGACAGCCAGGTTGCGAGCCGAGAAGGCGGAGGAGACCATCGCCTCGGTGACGACCTCGGTGGAGATTGCGGTCCGCCGAGCGATGTCACCAACCAGCGCGTCCTTCACCCAGAACGGGAGGATGACTTCCATGCTGGCCGACGGCGAGAGGCGGAACTTCTGCCGCATCTGGTCGGCGTACAGGGTCAGGCCGTTGAGGGTGTCGGTGGCCGCTGCACCCAGACCGACGTAGGTCTTCGAGGTGGAGCCGGCCGCGATGGAGTTGAGCACCTTCGCGTTCATCTTGTGCTGGTGGGCGATCATCGCACCCGAGACGACCCGCTGGACCAGCTCGGGGTAGGCAGCGTTGGTCAGGATCGGTGCCTTGATGCAGACCCCACAGGCATCGAGGCGGACCTCGACGAACGTCGGGCACGGGACCTCGTAGCAGGTCTTGGTAGTACCGGAAATCGCCTGCGCCTCGGTCTGGCAGAAGCCGACCCCGGCGTAGATGGCGGAGAAGTCAGGACCAGTCGTGTACTTGATGCCGCCACGGGCCACGTTGATCTCGGGAACCGACACGAGCCCCTCGGCGGTCTCGCCGGCACACAGGTCGTAGACCGTCTCCGACGGGGCGCACCAACCACCGGACGCGACGAGGGAACCGCCGGGGAGGCGGGACTCCTTGGTTGCGTAGGTCAGCACTTCCATGTCATCGGAGTGCCGGTCGATGGTCAGCTCAGGCGGGAAGTCGAGCCGGAACGACGCGACACCGTGGTGCCGGAGGTCCTCGTGGCTTCCGTCGCCGGTCGGGACGCCGAAGCCGCGCATCCGGTTGACGACCGCCTTGGAGACCGACTCAAGGCCGGACATCCGGCTACCCGTGGAGAACTCGGGAACGTCGGCGGCGGCGGTGATGACGATCGGGGCACGGCTGCGGCCCGGCTTGTCCGGGCGAGTCACCTTGCGGGCGAGCACGGCGACACCGGAGCGCGCCTTCTCTCCGGTACCGGGGGCCTGAACCTTCGTCGGCCCCGAAGCCGGCTCCTCGACGCTGTCGGGTCCGATCACCTCGTCGTCGTCGCCGCCCTCTTCGTTCATCGGCTTGGTTTCGCCCTCGTCCTGGCTGACCTCGTTGCCCTCGTCCAGCAGGCTCGCGATCTCGTCAAGCGAAAGCTCGAGCCGGCGGTAAACGATGACCTGGGACAAGCGCGTCAGGTCCGCCGATGTGTAAACCCGATAACCCGAGGCTGCACCGCGACTCGGGGTCAGCAACCCAATGTCGTCATAGTGGTGAAGCGTCCGGACCGTGATGCCAAATCGCTCCGCGACTTCGCCC
>Ga0207651_10001081_pt1 | contig 12102 bp, 12 predicted proteins | sample KBSM23metaG_FD_184328 | JGI IMG/M metagenome (GOLD analysis project Ga0207651, IMG submission 184328) | Miscanthus rhizosphere microbial communities from Kellogg Biological Station, Michigan, USA - KBS M2-3 metaG (SPAdes) (version 2) | ecosystem: Host-associated > Plants > Roots > Rhizosphere >... | reverse complement strand
GCTGGCATATGACGGCGACTACGATCCCGAATGCGCCGCCCGTGACGGCCAGACCTTCACCGTCGAAGAGGCGATGGCGATCGAGGACCACCCCAACGGCACCCTCGACTGGGCTCCGGTCACCGACAAGGCGTACCACGGCGAGCGGATCGTGGTGAACAACTACATCGGCGAGGCCATGAAGGCGCAGACCCCATCCGAGGTCCACGTCCACGTGCCCGAGATCAAGGTGCCCGAAGTGCATGCCGACATGGACCCGCTCATCGCGGCCATCCATGAGGCGGCGAGGCCGGAAGTCGACCTCGAACCCATCGTCAAGGGCCTGTCCGACCTGCTGGCCAAGGACGTCGTGGTCAACGTGCCGCCGCCACAGGTCAAGGTCGTCGAGCGCACCGGGCCACAGGATGTCCGCATCGTCGACGACATCACCCCACCCAAGACCAAGCGCGTCATCCGCGGTCAGCCGACCCGGCAGTACCCGCTCGGGCCGGTGACGGGCGTCACGGAGGAACGATGAGGTTCATCCCCAAGCAGCGCAGCCTGTGCGCCAAGTGCCAGCGCCCGATCGTCGAGCGCCGGCGCAAGCCCTGCCCCGACTGCGGCTCGCTCAACCGCATCGTCGCCCGATCCGTGGACGACCAGACGGCCGCCCGCGACAACGTGTAAGGAGTCACACGTGCCCAAGGACAAGTTCGAGCCGGTCGACAACCCGGAAGCCTTCTATCGCGACGCCGACCTCGTCGACTACTACCAGCAGGAGCTCGCCTCGCTGGACAAGGACGACAAGGGTTATGCCGCTGCCAGGGAACGTCTCGCCGCGGCCAAGCGCGCCGCTGCCATGACCAACGCCACCGTCGAAGCCAACTCCGAGGAGCCCGTCTGATGTACAAGCCGGTCGAGCGCATCATCGGCGGTACGCGCCTGTGGGTCTTCGATGGCGAGGTGGTCATCGGCAAGGACCGCATCAAGGTCGGACCGAACAACGTCCACGCCGTGGTCATCCACCCCGACGGATCGTGGGATGACTCAGGTGTCAGTCACAACGTACTGACCACCGCCAACAACGGCGGCCGCGACCAGATCGCCGCCATGCTCGGTGGCAAGCTCGGGTTCGGCGTGTCGGGCACCATCGCCACCGCATCGTCTGCCACATCGCTGACGGCGACGGCCACGCCGTTCGTCACCGACGCTTACATCGGCAACATCGTGGTGGCCGAGGAGTCGACCAACGCGCCTGTCCATGCCACGATCAGCACCAACAGCACGTCGGTCCTGACCGTCGATGCCTGGCGCAACGGTGACGACTCCTCGGGTACGACCCCGGGTTCCACCGCCAACTATCACATCATCGCGGGCAACGCCGCGGCCCGGTATATCGCCCTGACCGAGAATGCCTCGGCAGCGTCGGCCTCGAGCACGGCCCTGACGGGCGAGATCACCACCGGCGGCTGCGGTCGAGCGCTCGGCACCTATGCCCACACGCTGGGCGCAGGCACGTTGACCCTGACCAAGTCCTTCTCGGTGACCGGCACCTTCCCGGCCATCCACCGGGCGGGCCTGTTCCAGGTTTCCACGGCGAGCTCGTCGCTGCTGTCGTTCGAGACGGTGCTCAACGCCGATGCGAACGTGGTCAACGGCGACACATTGCAGGTCACCTGGACGATCACCATCTCCTAGGATGGCGACGACCCACTTCACCGCCAAGTCGGTACGTAGCACCGCCACCAGCCCGACCGACAGCGGCCCATGGACGACAGCCCTGACGATGTACAACGTCAAGGACTACGGTGCGACCGGCGATGGGGCGACCAACGACACCACCGCCATCAACGCCGCCATCACGGCGGCGAATGCGGCGGGCGGCGGCACCGTCATCTTCCCGACCGGCACGTATCTGTGCCTGTCGTTGGCGCTCAAGAGCAAGGTCCGCCTGCTCGGTGATCGCGGGGCGGTCCTGCGTAAGAACGCGGGCGGTACCGCGACCTCGATCATCGAGTGTTCGGGCACACTCGGGACGGCGGTCAACCTGAGTGCCAACGCGGCGGCCAATGCCTCGTCGGTCACGGCCACCACCAACCCGGCCAGCCTGGCGGCCGGCGATTACGTGCTCATCCGCGACGCGACCTACAAGTACAGCACCACCGGGCGCAACCAGGAGCTCAACAAGATCGCCTCGGTGTCTGGCTCGTTCACGTTCAACCTGACCCATCGGACCAAGGCGTCATACGCCACCGCTTCGACGGCCGAGATCATCAAGCTGACGCCGATCGTCGACGCGCGGGTGGAAGGTCTCACCCTCGAGCTCGCCACGGGCACCGATGGCGGCTGCATCTACAACGACCTGTGCTACGGCTTCGTGGTCAAGGACTGCCTGCTCAAGGGCGCACGCCAGTACTACACGTGGAACATCCTGCGGACGGCCTACAGCAAGTTCCTGTTCAACGAGGTTCGCGACAACCAGAACGATGACGTGGACACCGGCCTCGCGGTGGTCATCGGTGAGTCGTCACACAACATCGACGTCATCGGCAACACGTTCACCAACTACAACCAGAACGCCTTCTCGAACAACGCCCGCGACTGCAACTTCTGGCTCAACGAGTGCGTCGGCTCGACACAGGACTCGGTCAACACCCACGGCACCGGCTGCGAGCGGATCGACATCTCGCACAACATCATCACCAACGCCGGCCAGTTCGGCATGTCGGTATCGGGCTCGGACCATGCAACCGACCGGGACGTGACGGTATCCGGCAACGTCTTCTCGAACTCGGTCGCCTCGGCTATCTCGGCCGGTGCCGCGGTGACGATGGAGATCAAGAACCTCATCATCTCGGGCAACACCATCCGCACCTGGAACACCGGCAACGGCGGCAACGAGTTCGGCATCATCGCCGCCTTCTGCGATGACGTGCAGATCACCGGTAACAACCTTGACGGCGGTGGGCTGTCGGTCGCCCAGACGGGCATCCGCGTGCAGGACTGCAATGACGTGAACGTCGTCGGCAACGTCATCGGCAACATGACCGGATCGGCCACCGGCATCTCGCATTACCAGACCGATGGCATCACCATCGCCGTCAACCAGCTGTCGGACATCAACGGCGACAACATCGCCTCGCTCGGCGGGACGATGGCGCGTTGTGTCGTGCGGAACAACCAGGCCGATGACACGAGCCGTACGCAGGGCAGCGGCGAGCGCTGGGAGAACAACCTGTGGGGCACGTCGTTCGAGTACAACTCGGGCGTCATCTCCAAGGCCAACACCAACACCATCAGCCACGGGCTCATCACCACCCCGACCCGCTACGGCATCACCTCGACGGTCGCTGGGCATATCGCGTCGATCACCGCCGTCAGCAGCACGACCATCACCGTCGGCTTGACCGATGCCGCGGGCACCGGCATCGCGGTCGCGGAGAACGTCGCCTGGTGGGCGGCCATCTAGATGACCGTCACGGGGATGTATGGGTTCGAGGCCCAGCAGGCTACGAGTGATGACCTCGCGTTGGTCGGGACGAGTTCCTACAACACGGGCACGGTTCGCACTGGTGCCGCTTCCGTTCGCTGCAATCCGGCGTCGGGTGCGTCTGGCTATGTCAATCCAAACAGCGGTTCCGTCGCGTCCTATTGCCACTTCGGGCTGAATGTCGCCACGCTGCCGAGCGTCACGCGGGTGATCGTGAATGCGATCACGGCCAACCAGATCAATGTCCGTTTGACCAGTACTGGCACGTTGGAGATGTACCTCAACACGACATTGATCGGGACGTCGTCGGCCGCGTTCGCGAGCCCTGGTTGGCATTGGGTCGGTGTTCGCCAGTTGACCGGCACGTCCGTCGTGTTCCTCCAGATCGACGGCGTGGATGAGATCACCGGGACGGCCACGATCACAGCTGCCAACCTGATCGTCGGATTAGCCGGAACCGAGGCCTCGTCGGCAGATCTCTATATCGACGACCTCATCTTCGACGACGCCGGGTTCCTCCAGCCCTCCAAGGTCGATACCGCCCTACCGATCAGCGACAACACCGTGACCGGCGTGACCGACAACAACGGCGTCACGACGAACATCTGGCAGTGCGTCGATAACACGCCACCTGCCGGGGTGGCGTCGGCCAACGAGGCGGCCAACCCCAAGGCAGGGATGCACTTCCCGGCGTCGACCACCTGCAACTACCTCGCCAACCTGGAGACGTACACGACGCTCGGCGTCGGGGCGAGTGACACGGTGCTCGCGGTTCGCTCCATCGTTCGCACCGGCGAGGACATCGCCACCGGCACCAAGAACCTCCAGAACGTCGGAGCGCTGACCAATCCGACCGTGAGTGGGTCTAACGCTACGGCCGGCAGCGACGGCGGTGCTCACGGTGCCGAGACGGGACTGTGGGTCACCTCCTTCGGGACGTTGACAACCAGTCCATCCGTAACCCTCGGCACCAGCCCGACCATCCGCACCTCGCGTGTCAGTGAGGCGCGCGTGGCGTGTATCGACTTCATGGGCATGGTGGTCGCCTGGACGCCAGCAGCAGCCGCGTCGACCCTGCCACCTCGCTCCACCCAGACGTCCCAACTGCTCGCCCACTGAGGTTCCGATGTCCGTCTACTCGGTCACCATGCAGAACCAGACCATCGTGGCCGATGCCACCGTGGTCATCATCCATACCGACTCGACCCTCGCGACGCGCTCCTCGACCATCATGATCCTGCGCGCGTGGATCGGTCAGCAGGCGTCCGAGGTGTCCGACCAGCTGGGCATCATCCTGGGGCTCAAGGCGTCCGCGTTCGGGACGTACACCAGCACCACCCCGCAGCCGCACTTCGTCAACGGCCCCGCGTCGGGTATCGCCGGCGGTACGGCCGGTGCCGAGGCGACGTCGGGTACCGATGCCTCGGCGGAGGGGGCAGGCACGGTGACGCCCATCATCTATGACGGCTTCAACAACCTGAATGGCTGGCTGTGGGTGCCGACCCCCGAGGAACGGCTCATCGTGCCGACCGACACTGCCGTCATCCTCAAGATCGTCGGGACACCGGCCGCCCTCGGCAACTGGTCCGCAGGGATCACCTTCCAAGAACTGAACTAGCCCCATGCCCGGGCTGTTCAGGCGGCCGCCCCAACCACTGCAACGGCGGCCCGGCCAGCCGTATCTGAGGAGCAAGTACTACTCGCTGATACGGCGCGATGGCCCGCGCTCGTATTGGCGTCTGGGTGAGACTAGCGGTACGACCGCGGTCGACGAGATCGGTGCCAACAACGGCACCTACCAGAACTCGGGCAGCATCGTCTCCGCGACGTCACTCATCTCCGGTGACGCCGATCCCTCGGTCGACTTCAACGCGGTCGGCTTCGTCCGCGCCGCCAACGTCACGTTGTCGGCCAATATCAGCCTCGAGGTCTGGCAGAACCTCGACGCGCGCACCGCGTCATCGGGCGCGTTCATCGGACAGTGGGACGGCGCGTCCGGCGTCGTCATGTACCAAGTCAACAGCCCGCCGGACAACATCGCCGTTCTGCTCAACGGCGGCGCGATGGTCGCTACTGCGCCGTCGCTGTCCACGACGCATCACCTCGTCTTCACCTACGACGGGACCAACGGGCGCATCTACATCGATGGGGCGCTCGCCGCCGGCCCGACCGCCCTGACGGGGCCGATCGCATCGGGTGGCGCGTTCTTCGAGATCGGCGCCCTCAACAACGGTGGTGGCACCCAGCCCGACGGGCGGCTCGACGAAGCGGCCTGGTACGACTACGTCCTCACTCCGACCCAGATCGCCGAGCACTACTCGGTCGGGACCGAGGGCGGCGCCCTCAAGACAGCCACCACCACAGACACCGTCACCTTCTCGGAGTCGGTCGCCCGCGTCCTGACCCTGCTCCGGACGACCAGCGACACGGTCACCGCCGGGAACTCGGTAGCGCGGATCGTCACGCTCCTGCGGACGACCGCCGATACGGTCACGCTGTCGGACTCCGTTGCCCGGGTCCTGACCGCGCTCCGGACAGCATCCGATACGGTCACCGCGGGCAATACCGTCGCCCGGATCGTCAGTCTGTTCCGGACCGCCTCGGATACCGTCACGGCATCCGACTCGGTCGCCAGACTGCTGACCCTGCTCCGGACGGCAGCCGACTCGGTGACCATCTTCGAGTCGGTGGCGGGCATCAAGCTCCTGCCGCGGACGGTCGCCGATACGGTGACCCTGTCGGACTCGGTCGCCCGCCTGGTCACGCTGCTGCGAACGGCCAGCGATACGGTCACAGCATCCGACTCCGTGGCCCGGGTGGTCACGCTGCTACGGACCGCCTCGGACTCGGTCAGCGTCACCGATAGCGTCGCGCGGGTCGTCAGCCTCGTCCGCACCGCGGCCGACAGCGTCAGCATCACGGACTCCGTGGCGCGGCTGGTGTCGGTCTTCCGGACCGTCGCCGATAGCGTCGGGCTCACCGACAGCGTCGCTCGGGTCCTGACGCTCAACCGGACCAACGCCGACAACGTCACCATCTCCGAGTCGGTCGTCGCATCGAAGTCGGGCACCGTCGTCTCGCGCACGGTCGACGACACGGTCACGATCAGCGACTCGGTGGCGCGGACGCTCACCGACCTTCGCACCGTTTCGGACTCCGTGACGGTCAGCGAGTCGGTCGCCCAGTCCAAGTCGACCGCGCGCACCCTGTCCGACTCGGTCAGCTTCGGCAACACCGTGGCCCGCGTGGTCGGGCTGCTGCGCTCGATCGCCGATGCGGTGTCGTTCGCCGACTCAGTGCTGGCCGACGTCAAGGACCGTTTCGCATCCGACACGGTCACCATCACCGACAGCGTCAGCGTCCTGGTCAACGGCCAGCCCCCGGCGGTGCTCGGCGGGAGCGGCGGCCGCTACGGTCTCCAGCGCCAGTTCGGGATCAACAGCCCGGAAGAAGCCGAGAGGCGGCGCCGACTGGCGGCGCTGCTCGAGGAGACCGAGCCCTACCTGCTCGACGACGAGGACGCCATCCTCGCCCTGTTACTCGCTGACGAGGACTGATATGCCCGAGCGCAAGGCGATGCCGAAGATCACGGCGATGCCCATCAAGGCCGAGCAGGTCGGCACGGCCAAGTGGCGCGTGCTGGCCATCCCGTTCGGCGGTCCGTTCAAAGGCCGCGACATGGACGGCGAGTTCTTCTCGGCCAAGACCGACATCAAGCCGCACTGGTTCAGCGAGCGCCCGGTGCTGTGGCACCACGGCATCGATGAGACCAAGGACGAGCCCGATGACGCCATCGGCTACGAGGGCGACCTCGAGAAGGCGGCCGATGGCTGGTGGGCGGACATGTGGCTCGACCGCGGCAACCGCTACTGGCAGCAGGTCAGCCGGATGCTCGCGGCGGGCAAGGTGTACGGCTCATCGGGAGCACTCGGCCATGTCGTCCGCAAGGCGCCCGATGGGGAGATTCTCGTCTGGCCGCATATCGAGCAGACCCTCACCACCACCCCCGCCAATCCCTTCTCACGGGTCGTGCCCATCAAGGCGCTCGACCACTTCTCATCCGCCGGTATCACGGTCGACGAGGACACTCGTGGACTGTTCACCGAACCCGATCAGACCCCGGACCTGGGACCGACCCTGCCGCAAGGTGGCAAGGACCCAGCGGCGGCGCGGCTGGTCGTAGCCCGTATCCGTGTCGACGCGATGCTCCGGCGTCTCGACGACTGATTGCCCGTCCGCGCTCAGCGGGTGGAGGACTGATCACTTGGGTAAGGAACTCGACGAGAGGGCGGAAGCCCTCCGAGCCGAGGTCATGGCTCTTGCAGAGGAGCTCCAGGACAAGGAAGACATGCCGGCTGACCGCATCGATGCGATCCAGACGGCCATCACCACCAAGTCGGCCGAGATCGACCGACTCGAGGCAGACCAGCGCGCCGCCAAGGTCGAGGAGCAGGTCAAGTCGCTCGATGACCGCATGAAGGCATTCGCCCGCGAGAAGGCTTCGGCCAAGGCGCAGGCGATCCTGCAGGGTGGCATCGGCTCCAACGCCTCGCCATCCGTCAAGAGCGTCGGCCCGTACAACGAGGTCAACTGGCTCTCGGCACTCGTCAACCGGCGCCAGGGTGACACCGACGCGCAGGAGTTCGTGAAGGCCGTGCTGGGCACGTCCGTCGCGACCGGCCTCGCCGTGGTGCCCAACAACTTCGTCTCTTCGCTGGTCAACGCACTGGCGCAGAACAACATCTACCGCGAGCTGTTCAACGTCGTCGACGGTGTGACCGGCGCCGGCGTGGACATCCCCTACGAGCTCACCGGCATCACTGCGGCGCTGCTGCAGGGCGCCTACGGTTCCAACAAGGACGTGCGCGACTTCCAGTTCGCACGGGCCACCGCGACGCTCTACACCATCGCCCAGATCGCCGACGTCGGCAACCAGCTGCTCCGCCAGTCCAATGGACAGGCCGAAGCCGCTGCACGCCGCCGCCTGTCCAAGTCGATCGCCGCGCTCGAGGCGACCTACATCACCAACGGCACCGGCTCGTCCCAGCCGTTGGGCTTCTTCCAGGCCTTCCTCGCCTACGGCGACCCGGCGGCCTTCAAGACGACCCTGTCGTCCGAGTCGCGAGCCGCTGCCATCGGTCGCGGCATCTCCGCGCTGGAAGCGCGCGGGATCATCGCGTCCGAGTCGAACCTGTGCGTGGTCATGCACCCGACCGACTACTGGGAGATGGCGACCGAGACACTCGGCGCGTCAGGTTCCGGCGGCTGGGCGTTCGACCCCGCGGCAGGCGCGGCCGGCAGCCCTCCGGGCCCGACGGTCTGGGGTGTCCCGGTCCGACGTGACGCCTACTGGCCGGCGGCCCAGATCGGCACGGCGCTCATCATCGAGCGGTCCGAGGTCGACATCTACACCGGCCAGAGCTTCCGGATCGACGTCAGCGACGCGGGCAACCGCTTCGACCAGAACGTCACCGGGTTCCGCGCGGAAGAGGAGTTCGGCTTCAACGCCGAGCCGTACGTCCGCTCGGGTCGCGTCCAGAAGGTCATCGGCATCTAGCCGAGGACCCCATTACATGGAGCCGGGCGCGTATGAGCGCCGCGCCCGGCTCTCCTCACTTGCGCTCAGACACGGAGGCGCTCAGCCGTGGAACCCCAAGACGAAGACGCGGCGTTCGAGAGGACGTCCGAAGCCATCCGGCGCCAGAAGCAGCCGGAGACCATCGAGCTACACGAGGTCGAGACGCCGCACGGCAACCCGGCCAAGTTCAAGACCCGATCCGGCACATCCGACCTCGCGACGGTCGGGGCATCCAATAGGCTGTGGGGCAACCTCGTCGATGAGTACCACCTCCCGTCCGGGTTGACCGGCTGGGCGCTGGACGTCGGCGCGCACATCGGCTCGGTCACGGTGCCGCTGCTGCTGGACAACCCCGAGCTCCAGGTCGTCGCCATCGAGGCGGTGCCCGACAACTACCATCTGTTGCGCGAGAACCTGTCCCTCAACGGAGTCAGGGACCGCTGCACTGCGCTGAACGGTGCGGCATGGGATCACAACGACACCATCGACATCGAGTACGGCTATACCGGGTCGGAGGTCGCAGAGACGCACGCCTATATCGGCAGCGTCACCCCGTGGCTTGATGCTCCGGGCGACAAGAAGTCCGCGACGGTACGGGCGTTCACCCTCGACTGGATACTCAGCGACGAGATGCTGCAGGGTCAGGGCTTCGTCTGGGTCAAGACCGACTGCGAGGGCGCCGAGCACCGCTTCTTCAAGGGACCGGGGCTCGCGAAGATCGGGATCATCGAGGGCGAATGGCACGAGCGGGACGGGAGTCCCGAGTCGTTCGCCAAGCAACTAAGCAAGACCCACGTCGTGACGTGGGAGCAGGGCATCGGCGGCGGGCCGTTCAAGGCGGTGCCGCGGTGAACATCGTCCTGCTCGCCAGCCACGCGGTCGCCGAGTACGACGACCTGCGGATGTTCACCGACTTGGGCTTCGACTGCTTCGCCCCCGGCGGCTACGAGGTGCCGGGTACGGAAGGAGAGGGCATCCGACCCCCGCTCCCAGATGCGCCGCATCACCCGGACCTCGTAGCCCGCCTTCACGAGGTGCGCGCCGAGCGTGGCGACCCTGGCCCCGCCATCGACTGGGGCAAGGCGGCGCTCCACGACGACATCATCGACTGGGCGGACGCCATCATCGTCCACCACTTCCCCGATCGCTGGATCGGCGGGCAGTGGGAACGCATCAGGCACAAGCGCGTGATATGGCGCACCTGCGGCCAATCCGACCCGCGGCTCGAAGAGTTCATGGCGGGCTTCAAGGGCCTGCAGATCGTCCGCTACTCGCCGAAGGAACGGCTGGCCTTCGAGAAGGTCGGCTGCTTCGCCGGTGAGGATGCGGTCATCAGGTTCGGCAAGTACCCCGACGACTACGGGCCCTATGTCGGTGACTGGCAGGTCGTCGGCAACCTCACCCAGGACATGCTCGCGCGGGGCGACTCGACGGGTCTCGGCTCCTGGCGCAAGTACACCGACGGCCTGCCGACGATGCCCGCCGGCAAGGGCTCCGAGCACCTGCCCGGTGGGGTGGGGGCTCTGTCGTACCCCGACATGCTGGAGTACCTGCGGCGCATCCGCACCTACTTCTACACGGGCACGATCCCGGCCAGCTACACGCTCGGGCTCATCGAGGCGATGCTGTCGGGCGTGCCGGTGGTGGCCTTCGGCCTGCTGCCGCCATCGCTCGACTGGCAGTGGGTGGCAGACATCTCCGAGGCGGAGGACATCGCCAACCCGGGGCTGTTGCTCCATCACATCCCGCTCGATGCATACCTGCGGAGCCACGAGTACGCCGCGCGGCGCGGAGCCGAGCAGCGGGCGCGGGCCATCGAACTGTTCGACGTCGCGACCGTCGGTGCGCAGTGGCGCGAGTTCCTGTCATGAGGCTCCTTGCCGACTACCACCACCACGACCTCTGGGAGTCGCTCGAGCTCCTGTGCGAACGGCTCGGCTGGGAACTCGTCCGGCCGATCGGCATGGAATGGTTCGACGCCGAGTACTGGAACTTCGAACGGCCATGGCACGGCGACGCGGTCGCGCGCCAGTACCTCCAGCATTGGGACACCGACAAGGAAGGCGTGTTCCCCAAGCTGCGGTATGACCCGAGTCACGACCGCTGGCAGAAGCTCATCACCCTCGAAGAGGCCCGGGCATTCCCGCCCGACATCGTCATGGCGTCGGTGGCCCACAACCACGAAGGTCTCCACCGCTTCGCGCAGGAGGTCGGCGCCAAGTTCGGTCTCCATCTGGGGAACGTGCGCTTCTCGCCGATCGACATGGCCGAGGATCGCTGGGACCTCGCCGACTTCGGCATCGTCACCAGCATCCTGCCGGCTCCGGTGGACAAGCCACACGTCGTGGTCCACCAAGAGTTCAGCCTCGAGGACTTCCGCCACGAGCCGCCTGACCCGCTGTCGGTGAAGTTCACGCCGATGCGCGTCTCGTCGTTCGTCAACTGCTTCCCCGAGAACGTCAATGCCTACGCGGGCTGGAAGTCTGTAGCGGGGATCAGGCCGCAATACGACTGGCGGGTATATGGCGCATATGGCTCGGTGCCCGAGGACGAATACGCCTGCGGCAACATCGACAAGTGCTCCGCGGTGGGCGATGCGATGCGCGCCTCGGACATCGCCTGGCACACCAAGCAATGGTCGGATGGGTTCGGCCACGTCATCCACGACTGGTTCGCGGTAGGGCGGCCTGTCGTCGGGCATGAGTGGTACTACAAGAACCAGCTGGCCGGTCCGCTGTGGCAGGAAGGCGTCACGTCGTTCGACCTGACCGACAAGTCGCCCGACGAGGTCGCCGGCATCATCGACCGCCTGTACAACGACCCCGACCTGCGCCTGCGGATGGGTGAGAACGCCGCCGCCCGCTTCCGCGAGGTCGTCGACTTCGACGAAGAGGAACAGGCGATCCGGCGGATGTTCGAGGCGGTCCTGTGAGGCTGCTCATCTTCGGCCACTACAGCCACACAGGGTTCGGGGTAGTCACCGAGTCGCTCGGGGCGCGCTTCCGCCAAGCAGGCATCGACCTGCGGGTGATCGCGGTCAACCATCGCGGCGAGC
>Ga0207651_10001076_pt1 | contig 12139 bp, 6 predicted proteins | sample KBSM23metaG_FD_184328 | JGI IMG/M metagenome (GOLD analysis project Ga0207651, IMG submission 184328) | Miscanthus rhizosphere microbial communities from Kellogg Biological Station, Michigan, USA - KBS M2-3 metaG (SPAdes) (version 2) | ecosystem: Host-associated > Plants > Roots > Rhizosphere >... | reverse complement strand
CTGCTCGGCACCGACGCGCTGATCGCGGCCGGCCGGCTCGTCGACGTCCTGCCCGAGTGGCGCGCGCCGTCGATGCCGGTGTCGCTGATGCTGCCCCATCGGCGCCAGCTCGCCCCGCGCGTGCAGGCGGTGATGGCCTGGCTCACGCAGGTGGTCACGCCGCTGCTCTCGCCCACCGCATGAACGCCTTCGTCGCGCCGGCCCGCAACGCGTCCGGCCCAGCTGCACCTCGTCGCAAGGCCCTGGCCGGCTGGCGGTGCGCGCTCCAGAATCGCGTCCATCGATCTCCACCCCGAACAAGGAACGCCATGCGCCACGCCCTGACCCTCTCGCTCGCCGCCGCCGCCACGCTGTTCGCGCTGCAGGCCCAGGCCGCCGAACAGACGCGCAGCGTCGCGGCGTTCACGTCGGTCTCCAACTCCGGCCCCGTCAACCTGCACATCGAGGTCGGCAAGGCGCAGTCGGTGGTCGTCAGCGGCAGCGACGACCTGGTGGCGGACCTGCAGACCGAGGTGGTCGGCAACGAGCTGAAGCTGCACATGCGCCGCGACTCGACCAACTTCAACAGCCACCACGACAGCCTGAACGTGACGATCACCGTGCCGCAGCTGACGGCCTTCACGATGGGCGGCGCCGGCGAGACGACGATCACGCACATGAGCGGCGACAGCCTGGAAGTGCGCTTCGGTGGCGCCGGCAGCCTCAAGGCCGACGGCACCGTGCGCAACCTCACGATGCATGTCGGCGGCGTCGGCTCGATCGACACCCGCGAGCTGCACGCCGAGTCCGCCACCGTCAGCGTCGGCGGCGTCGGCTCCGTCAAGGTGTGGGCCAGCAACCGCCTCGACGCCAGCCTCGGCGGCGTGGGCTCGCTGACGTACTACGGCGACCCGAAGACGGTCAATACCAACGGCGGCGGGCTGGGCAGCATCTCGAAAGGCAAGTGACGCCCGCGGCGGCTGCGGGGACAATGCGTCCATCCCCGCAACCGCATCGCCGCCGCAGCCCCCACGACGGGCGCGCGCGGCGCACCGCATGAATTCCCACGACATCGTCATCGCCGGCGGCGGCATCGCCGGCCTGTACTGCGCGCGCCAGCTGGCCGACGCCGGCCACCGCATCCTGATCCTGGAGGCCTCGTCCGACCGCTGGGGCGGCCGCATCGAGACCGAGGATCTCGACGGCTTCATCGCCGAGATGGGCCCGATGCGCTTCGAGCCCACGCTGCAGCCGCGCTTCGCCAAGCTGTGCGGCGAGCTGGGCGTCGCGCTGGTCGACTTCGCGGGGCCGACGGGCGAGCAGATCGTCGCGCCCGACGACGACCTCACGCCCGAGGAGCAGGGCCTCAATTCGCTGCAGCTGCTGCGCCGCGGCATCATGCTGGTGATGGGCCGCGCGCCCGACGACCAGGCCTGGATCGACGCCCTCACCGAGGCCGACTACATGCGCCTGCGCAAGCACGCGCAGCTGCACGGCCAGCCGCTGTGGGCCACGGGCTTCTGGAACGCGCTGTCGGCGCAGGGCATCCTGAGCCACCGCGCCGTCGTCAAGCTGCGCGACACCGGCACCTTCTATCACATGATCCCGGAGAACCTGAACGCCGCCGAGTGGATCATCTGGTGGCTGCGCGCGTTGAAGACCGTGGGCCAGCAGCTGGCAAGCATCGCCGGCGGCTCGTCGAGGCTGTCCGACGGCCTGATGGACGTGCTGCGCGCGCATCCCAACGTCACGCTGGCCGGCGGCCATACCCTGCTGGGTTTCCGGCCGACGGGACTCGGCGAGCGCGCGCTGCAGCTCGATGTGCGCACCAAGAGCGGCACGGCGACGCTGGCCGCGCAGCGCCTGATCCTGGCGATGCCGCGCCTGCCGCTGGTCAAGCTCGCGCAGCACCTGCCCGAGCACGTGGCCTCGCAGCTGGACTCGGTCAACGGCTTTCCGATGCTGAAGATCTTCTTCGTCAGCAACGCGCCGTGGTGGGACTACGACCAGCCGCCGCAACAGCACGCCAACTGCATGCCCACGCGCGAGATCCACTACTTCCGCCGCCCGCGCGAGGCCGACGCCGACGGCCACGGCATGATCCTGCTGTACATGGACACGCCGGCCACCGAGTTCTGGCGCCACTACGTGATCGACACCGAGCGCCATGACCGCGCAGAGCTGGACCAGAACGGCCGCATCGTCGACGCCTTCGCGCTGTTCGTCGCGCGCGACGTCAAGCGCGCCGTCGAAGGCCACCACTCGGAGGAGCTCAACGTGCGCCTGACCGACAACGCGCGCAAGCTGTTCCAGGACATGACGCTCGACGAGGCCACCGCCTACATCCGCAACTCCATCATCACGTACGGCCTGCGCGACTGGGCCCGCGCCCCGTACGGCGCCGCCAACCACGGCTGGCAGCCGGGCGTGCGCAGCTGGAAGGTGATGGACACCTTCAAGGCCTTCGACTTCGGCAGTGGCGCGAAGAACGTGCACATCGTCGGCGAGGCCTATTCCGACTACCAGGGCTTCATCGAGGGCGCGTTGAACAGCGCGGAGCTGGCGCTGCAGACGATTCCGGCCCGGGTGGACGCCGAGCCGGAGGCCGAAGGCTGAAGGACGACAACCTGGCGCACGTGGATCCTGCGACTGCGCGCAGGATGACGGCTGGTGCGCGCAGGATGACGCAGTGTGTGGCGAATCCAGGGGCCTGTCATCCTGCGCGCAGTCGCAGGATCCACCCCGGCCACGACGCCCCTCAGTTCGTCTTCGTGTAGACGTTGACCCGGTACTGGTCGTACGTCGTCCCGAGCTGGACCAGCCGCTCCATCACGTAGACGTTGTTGCCCGCGGTAGCGAGCAGCTTCCAGGTGCGCGCCTGGCCGTAGGAAATGCCGTTGGCCACGTTCCAGGCGATGTCGCTGTCGCTGCACACGCCGACACCGCTGGCATTCACGCCGCAGTAGTAGCGCGTCAGCGTCTCGCTGCCGTCGTCGCCGATCGTCCAGGTGCCGATCGGGTGCTGCAGGTGCGCGTCGCCCGCCACGCTCGAGCCCGAGCCGGTGCCGTCGGCCAGCAGGTCGATGTAGAACTGGCCCGTGGCCAGGCCCGCGTTGATGTAGCTCAGGTAATCGTTGGTGGCGCTCGCCTTCGTGAACGTCAGGCCCGCGGTCACCTTCACGACGGCCGCGTCCCAGACCCACGTGGCCGCGCCGTCGACCAGGCGCGTGGTCAGCCAGCGCTCCTCGCCGCGCGGGCCCGTGAACAGGTGCGTGTAGCGGAAGGTGCCGCCCGCCGTCGTCACCACGAGGCTGCCGTTGTCCAGCTGGTAAGTGCCCGTGACGCCCGTGCGCTCGTACAGCACGTGGGTCGCGTCGACGATCTTGAGCGTGTCCTGGTTGGTGTAGTCCGCCGTGGCGGGATCGAAGTCCGTCGTCAGCACGCCGGCCCACTCGGTACCTGCCGCGATGTCGGCGTCGTGGAACGCCTGCGTCGACGTGACGATCGCGAACGTGAGCCAGTTGTCCGGAAGCGCGCTGGTGCTGCCGTTGTCCGGGCCCTCGACGAACGTGGCGCTGCCGACGGTGGACTGCGTGGCGGTGCCGGTGCCCAGCTGGCGCACCTTGAAGCCGGTGTCGGACTCGGTGGCCTGCCACTGGTTGCCGTCGGAGGCGACGAGGTAGGTCGTCGAGGTCTGCGGCGTGGCGTAGGTGACGTCGATCTCGGAGCCGTTGGCGACCCAGGTGGCCGCCAGCGCCGGCGCCCCGGCGACCACGGCGGTGCCGTCGGCCTTCAGCGTCATCTTGGTGACGCCCTCGGCGGCGGCGCCCTGGCCCAGCGTCAGCACCATCTCGACGTCGGGCTTGCCCGCCACGGGCACGGGCGGCGCGACGGCGATCGCCGGGTCGGCCAGCACGGCGGCCTGGGTGTCGTTGAAGACGGCGGCGTTGGTCGTCGCCTGCGTCGTCACGAAGCCGCTGTACGTCGCCGGATCGGAGACCAGCGCCAGCGTGTTGGTGGCGCCGCTGGGCAAGGCCACGCCTGCATCGGCCACCAGCTTGATCGCGGTGGCCATCTGGAGCGTCTGTGCCGAGCTGAACTGGCCCTGCGCGGCCGCGATGTCGGCGCTGCTGGCCGGCGTCTTGCCCAGCGCCTGCGCGGTGAGCACGGCCTCGGCCGTCGTGACGTTGGTGACGTTGGCCGCCGGCAGTGCCGCCGCGCTCACGATGCCGTCCGAGGCCGCGACCGCGGCGGTCGCGCCCGCGTCGCCCACGAGGCTGGACAGCACGACGTTGGCCTGCGCGCCGACGCCCGTGGCCTGCAGCGTGATGAAGTCGGCTGGCGCGGTGGTGACGACGTCGACGGAGTAATTGCCGTTCGCGTCCGCCGTCACGGCCGGCAGCGCGCTGCCGCCCACCGTCAGCACCACCTGCGCGCCGGGCATTGCGGCATCGCGCACCGTGCCGCTGATCGTCATGTGCGCGGCGACGGCCAGCTGCACGTTGGCGACGGCGTGCTTGTCACCGACGTTCAACGTGTATTGCAGGCTGTCGGCGCCGAAGTAGCCGGCCGTGGGCGTGTAGACGATGCTGCCGCCGGAGACGGTGGCCGTTCCGTGCGCCGGCGCGGTGGTCACCGTGAGGGTGGCGGTGCCGTTGGCGACGGTGTCGTTCGTCGTGACCGCCAGCGTGGTCGCCTTGTTCCAGGCCACCGTGGCCGAATCGTCCGTCGCCGTGGCCTGCGCATCGGGGGTATCGCTGCCACCGCAACCGGTCAGCGCGGCCAGCGCGGCGGCGGCGACGGCCGTCGGAAACCATCGGGTCGAGATCAGATTCATGCGGGCTCCAAGGGTGAAAGAAGGCGGAGCCCTGGCGGCCCCGATCCACTCTCACTTTCGGCAGTCGCGAATCGATTGTGAATTCGAATGATGTGCAGGACCGCACACCGGCCGGCTCAACGGCGCGCCCGCCACTCGCGCGCCAGCAGCCCATAGATCCACGAATCGCAGACCTCCTCGCCGACGATCCAGCGCTCGCGCAGATGCCCCTCGCGCGTGAAGCCCAGCCGCTCCAGCGCCCGCGCGGACGCCTCGTTGCGCGGATCGATGTCGGCCGCGACGCGATTCAGGCCCAGGTGCTCGAAGCCCCAGTCCAGCAACGCCGACACGGCCTCGTTGGCATAGCCGCGGCCCCAGGCCGAGGGCAGCAGCGCATAGCCGACCTCGGCGCAGCGGCACTGCGCGTCGATGTCGTACAGCGTGCAGGTGCCCAGCATCGCGCCGTCCTCGCGACGGCATACGGCGAACTGCACGTGCTGGCCGTCGGCCATGCCCTGGCGATCGCGCTCGAGCCAGGCGAGCGCCTGCTCGGGCTGCGTCCACGGCGTGTGGCTGCCGTAACGCTGGACGACGGGATCCGACTTGAGCGCGAACAGCGTCGGTGCGTCGGCGGGCGTCAGCGACCGCAGCATGAGCCGCGCCGTCGCGAGCGTCAAATCGGAATAGGAAGGCATGCGAGTCCTGGTGGCCGGCGCGAAAGCCGCGCCGTCGCCAAATTCTCACATGCGCCCGCGGCTCACTTGGCGATCAGCACCAGCGCGCCGCGCCCGCACTCGCTGTAGACGGTGTTCTCGCCGCCGATGGGATCCTCCGAACCGGGCGCGCGCACCTGGTTCGCGCCCTCGGCCCAGCTGCAGGTGTCGGTCACGCGGTACCAGCTGCGGTTGGTGCCGGGCCAGGGCAGCGTGAAGTTCACCGCACCGCTCCAGCCGTTGTAGGCGATGTAGATCGCGGCGGCGCTGTCGCCGAACTCGGTGCCGTCCACGCGCCAGGCGATGGCGTGGTTGTTGGCGTCGTTGAAGTAGGTGCTGTCGGCGACCGCCCCGCTGGGCTGGAACCAGCGCAGCTGCTCCATCACGTTGCCGTTGTTGTCGACCGCCGAATAGAAGGCCGCCGGCCGCAGCGACGCGTGCGCCTTGCGGAACGCGATCATGCCCTGGGCGAAGTTCTGGAAGTTGGTCTGGTCGGTGGTGCGCGTCCAGACCAGCCAGTTGGCGCTGGAGTCGAGGTTGTACGGGTTGTTGTTGCAGTTCAGGCCGCGCAGGTACTCGTCGCCGCCGGTCATCAGCGGCACGCCCGCCGACGCCATCATCAGCGCGAAGCCGGTGCGCGCGGCCTGGCGCTGCGCCGTGGCCACGCTGCCCTGGTCCCAGCTGTAGTTGCTGTCGGTGCCGCCGTCCGACGGGCCATAGGGCCAAGCCTGGCCGTTGTTCTTGCCGTTGCAGCGGTACAGGTCGCCGAGCGTGAAGCCGTCGTGCACGACCAGGAAGTTGACCGAGTTCCAGGGCTGGCGGCCGTCGTCGCCGAACAGGTCGGACGAGCCCGCGAAGCGTGTGGCGAGCTGGCCGGTGGTGACGGCGATCGAGCCGAGGTCGTTCTGCGCCTGGCGCACCAGGTCGCGGTAGTTGCCGTTCCACTCCGACCAACCGCTGGGGAAGTTGCCCAGCTGGTAGGTGCCGTTGCCGATGGCCCAGGGCTCGGCGACGAAGTCGGTGCCCGTGCCGCCGCCGGCCGGCCGCGGCGCCATCTCGGCGACGATGCGGTTCAGCGCGGTGCCCGCGTCCGTCTTGTTGTAGTTGTAGCAACCGACCGTGCAGGTGTTGCCCAGCACCGCGGCAAGGTCGAAGCGGAAGCCGTCGACGCCCATCGTGTCGCGCCAGTAGGCCAGCGAATCGACGATCACGTTCTGCGCGATCGTGTTGTAGGTGTTCCAGTTGCCGCCGACGCCGGTGTTGTCCCAGCTCGACTGGTTGTCGCTGGTGAGCTCGTAGTAGGTCGGGTTGTCGAGCCCGCGATAGCTCATCACGTTGTACGTCGTGGTGTCGGAGGGCGACCACGCGCCGCCTTCGCCGCTGTGGTTGTAGACGACGTCCAGCATCACCTTGATCCCGGCGTCGTGGAACGCCTTGACCATCGCCTTGAACTCCCTGGTGGGGCCGCCGGCCGTCTTGTCCGACGAGTAGCGGCGATCGGGCGCGAACCAGTTCAGCGTCGAGTAGCCCCAGTAGTTGTCGCCGGCGTCGGTGTTGGGCACGACGTCGTTGGTGTCGTTCTGGGTCTCCTGCACCGGCAGGAATTCGACGGCCGTGACGCCCAGGCTGGCCAGCCACGCGGCCTTCTGGCCGGCGCCCTTGTAGGTGCCGCGATAAGCCGCGGTGATGCTGGTGTCGCTCATCGTCAGCCCGCGCACGTTGACCTCGTAGACGACGTCGTCCTTGAAGGCGCGCGTGGGCTTGGTGCCGATGGACTGCGTATCGGGCACGAGGACGATGCCCTTGGGCGCCACCGTGCCGCTGTCCATCAGGCGGTAGCTGGCGCCCGACGCAAAGACGGTGCCGTCGAGGTTGGACGGGTTGGTCGGATCCTGGCTCAACTCATGCGCGTACGGATCCATCAACAGCTTGTTGGGGTTGAAGCGGTTGCCCTGGGCGTCGACGTCGGCGACGAAGCCCAGGCCCGAGCCCTTGGTCCAGCCGCTGTCGTACGTCCAGTTCGGGCCCCAGGCGCGATAGCCGTAATAGACCGTGCCGCTGATGCCGGCCGACGTCAGCGCCGCGGTGGTGACGCTGCCCGTCCAGACATTGCCGCTGCCCTTGGTGAGCACGACCTTGAGCTTCTCGGTCTGGCCGCTGCCGGCCGCGTAGAGCCACAGCTCGATGCGGGTCGCGCGCGACGAGTAGACGTTGAAGGTGATGGCGGTCTGGCCCGCGTTGTACGAAGCGCCCAGCCCCGAGGCGTTGATGGCGGCGAAGCCCGGCGGGGCGAGCAAGGCCGCCGCGGCGGCGCAGACCAGGGTGCGGATCAGTCTCATCGTGCTGTCTCCTGTCTGGCCCTGGCCGGCCGAATTCGAGACTCGCCGCGGACCGGTTCGTTGGAAGGGTCCGAATCAATGTATCAAAACTAGATCACCTCGATGGGGCGGAAACCCTCGCTTGGTGCGCGTTTCTCCCCTGAAAAGTGCGTGATGTCCTTGAAAAGTAATTACATGGACTACGAAATTGCAAATGCCGGAAGGCATCTATTAGTCAAACTACGCATTTGCGATTTCAGCTCCGAAAAGCACGACGCCCGGCAAGCCGGGCGTCGATGCGGAGTCGTGAAGGCTAGCCGGCCGGCTGCGCTGCGGTCAGGCTCATGCGGCGTTCGCTCCACGCCGTCAGCATCGCCGGCGGCCAGAACGTCTGCGGCACGATCATCGGCACGACGCTGGACGGATGGACCAGCACCGGAAACCAGTCGCCCGACAGCAGGCCGTCGGGCAGGTGGGCGCGGATCGCGACGAAGCTGCTGAGGGTCGGCGTCTTCGGGCTCAGCGAGGCCGGCACCGGCAGGCCCAGCGGGCGGCCCGAATCGTTGCGCACGTTCTGCGCGAAGCGGTTCGGTTCGGCGTTGCCGCCGGCGGCCTTCAGTTCGACCAGGCGCGCGCCGATCGCGGCGAGTTCGGCCGGACGCGCGTCGAAGTACTCGTCCTCGCTGAACACGAGCACGCCGGGCAGGTCGTCGTCGCCGCGCGCGAACACGCCGTCGTCGGCCTCCACCAGCGCGCCCCAGCCGATGCGGCCCTTGCGGAACAGCGTCTCCTGCTTCTCGTAGAAGATGCGCACCGGGTCGCCGCTGGCGGTGAGCCAGGCCGGCGGCTCCGTGCGCACCTGCTTCATCCAGCGTCCGCCCTGCAGCAGGCGGCCGGCGCCGAACGACCGGCGCAGCGCGTTGATCAGCTGCTTCATTGCCGGGTCGGCCGGGCGCTCCAGCGAGCTGGCAGTCCCCGCGGCCGAGGTCTGCGCCACGAAGTCGGATTCCAGCAGGGACATCGGCGCGGTCGCGGCGCCCGGCTCGGCGGCGGCCGGCACCGCCGCGCGGGCGGCCACGGGCGCGGCGACCGGACGCGGCGCCATCGGACGCGCGCCCACGCGCAAGGGCTCGGGCGCGGCCGTCGGAACGCCCGGCGACAGCTCGGACACGCTCGGGCTGCGCAGCAAGGGCAGGCGCAGCCGCCAGGCGACCTCGGGAAAGCGGTTGGCGTCGACCACCACGAAGGTGCCCGTCTCGCCGTTGTTGTAGCGGCCGGGCGCCAGGCGAAAGACACGCTCGGGGCGGCCCAGGCGCTCGAGCAGGTCGTCGACGGCGGCCATCACCGCGTCGACGTCGAGCGTCGAGCCGTTGGTCGGCGCCTCGAAGACGCGCGCCTCGCCCTCGAACTCGTACTCCACGCGCCACACCGCGCCCTTGTCGCCGCGCACCAGGTTCTGGCGCAGGCCGGCGAGGCGGGCCTGCGGCAGCAACGAGGCGACGAGGCCGCCGAACAGCGTGTCGTGCGCGGGCGTGGTGCCGTCGTCGTGCAGGTTGTACGAGACCAGGCGTTCGCCGAACAAGGCCTCGATGATGTCGGTGGCCGCGCCGAGCGCCTGCACCGGGTCGGTCACCCAGCCGTCGATCGCCTCGAGCGAGGCCGGCTTGATGGGCTGCTCGAAGCCGCCGTCGCGCAGCATCAGCGCGATGCGCGGCGCGCTCGCCTTGCGCTGCTGCCACTCGAACATCAGGCCTTCCCACGGATGCAGCGCGCTCATCGTCGGCTTCTGGCGGCAGCCGTAGCGCACCAGCGCCCACGAGGCGTAGTCGGCCGCCTCGCTGCCGAAGTTCTCGCTCAGGACGGCGCGCAGGGCCGTGACGACCTGCGAGTCCGTCGGCCCGGACTCGCGTCGGGTCTTGGCATCGGGTTCCGCGTACAGCCGCAACATCAGCGCCATGACGGCCGTCCAGATCACGTGCGCCTCGTCGGCACGCGACACGAATGCTCGCACGGCGTCGAGCCCGGCAAGCCGCAAAAGCGGTCGGGTGCCGGGCTTGAAATCTTCGCTCATCCTCGCAGTATGCCGGCAGCCGGGGCGACCGGTCCAAACAGACGCTCCCCGGGCAGGGGTGGGGCGGCCCGTCGTGACCAATGGAGCGGGCGGTTACACGGCTGCAACAGGCCGCGCGGCCTGCGGGTAAATCGGGAGGGGATTGGAAGCGTTTCCGCAACGCCGGCAGGCCGCAGGCGGCCTGGCCGATCGTGAACGACGTCCTGGGCATGCGCCACGGCGCGCCCTAGAATCGGGCCCAACAAGATCGGTGACCGCCCGACGCTGCACTGCAGGCGTCCGGCGCAGGTCATCCGACAAGACCGGCGTCGCGACGCCTCAGGGAGGGAACCCATGAATGCCAAGTCCGTGGCGCGCGGCTGCGCCATCCTGCTCGCGTGTGTGCTGTCCGCCTGTGGCGGTGGCGGAGGGGGCGGTGGGAACAACGACGGCCTGTCGGTCACCATGAACAAGAGCTCGATCTCGCTGATCGCGCTCAACGCCGGCGTCATGACGACGGAGGACGTGCAGTTCACCGTCAGCGGCGGCAAGGGCACGTACTACGCCACGGCGACGTCGGACAACGATCCGATGACGGTCGACGTCAACGTGACCTCCAGCACCGGCGCAGCGGTCACCATGTATGCGACGCAGGACATCCCGCCCGGCACCCGCCACACGGGCCACGTCACCTACAAGCTGTGCAGCGACGACCAGTGCCAGCACGTGGCGTGGAGCAAGTCGATCCCGTACACGATGACCCGCTACGCGCTGGCGACCACCGACATCGGGCTCACGAGCGATGAAGGCGGCACGATGGCGCCGGTGTCGCTGGACATCACGCCGGCCGACAACGCGCACGAGCTGACGTTCGAGTCCTCGGACAAGACGGACGTGGCCGCGGACCACACGAGCCCCGGCAGCGTCGTCCTGTCGCTGGTCAACCCGGCGCTTGCGGCCGGCAGCTATCCGCTAGCCGTCACCATCGGCTTCCAGACGGCCCTCAGCGTGGCGACCAACGTGGCGCAGATTCCCGTGACGCTCGTCGTCATCGGCGACATCGTGCCCCCGGCCATCCCCGCGCTGAAGATCGGGGCGAGCACCACCGCCGCCAGCCTGTCCGGCAGCGCGCCCGTGAGCTTCCGCGACGCGCGCAACGCGGGGTGGAGCGCCGCCAGCGATCGCGACTGGCTGGTGCTCGACACCGCCGCCGGCCCCGGCGCCAGCTCGCTGGCCTGGCATGTCGACACCACCAGGCTGGGTGCGATCGCGAACGGGAGCCGCGACACCGCTCACGTCACCGTCACGTCCGCCGGCCTGAGCCCCGTCGCCGCGACGGTCACCCTCGACAAGCAGTTGCCGGAGGTCACGTCGGCGACGCCGGCCGGCGTGCTCGCGGGACAGCCGTCCACCATCCAGGTGAGCGGGCACGGCTTCTCGAGCGTGACGGACATGGGCAGCTTCACGGTCGGCGGCGTGGCGGCCACCGGCGGGGCCATCGTCTCGGACACCTCGGCCACGCTGCAGCTGCCCGCATTGCCCGCCGGTGCGGCCTCCCTCGCGGTCGCCAATCAGCTCGGCATCGCGACGCGCGCCGCGAGCCTGGGCGTGACGAGCCCCGGCCTGTTCACGTCGACGCTCGTGGCCCACACCGGCCAGAACCACGCCATCGCGTACGACGCCAGCCGCCTGGCGATCTATGCCAGCAACGCCGGTATGTCCCCTACCGACACCGCCACCGCGCTGGTGCGCTACCAGCTCGTGGGCGGCACGTGGCAGGTGACCAGCATTCCTTTGGGCAACATCTGGAGTCTGGCCCTGGCGCCGGACCGCAGCATGCTGTACGTCGAATCCGGCAACGACCTGCTCGAGGTCGACCCCGACTCGCTGCAGGTGCTCGGCTCCCATCCAGTGCCGCAGGGCCTCATGCATGGCATCTATTTCAACGAGCCGATGCCGGTGACCAGCGACCAGAAGGTCTGGTTCGGCACCATCTCCGGAGCGGGCTGGTACGACCCGCAGACTGCGCAGTTCGGCACCGCCGATCTCACCGTGACGTCCGGCTCCCGTTCCGTCTGGGCCCTCTATGAGCCGAACGTGTACGGGCCGAGCGACGGCTCCGCCTTGTTCGTCGCCAGTTGCACCTGCTCCTCGCCCACCCCGCCCGGATACTGGATGGACATCGCCAGCGGCCAGGTCACCGAGTCGGCGAGCACCCCCTCCCTCAACCGGGCGAACTTCGACAGATCGGAAGAGCGTCGTG